>Ga0134121_10000085_pt1 | contig 102494 bp, 78 predicted proteins | sample KB301_FD_96463 | JGI IMG/M metagenome (GOLD analysis project Ga0134121, IMG submission 96463) | Terrestrial soil microbial communities without Nitrogen fertilizer from Kellogg Biological Station, Michigan, USA - KB3-0-1 | ecosystem: Environmental > Terrestrial > Soil > Unclassified ...
GATCATTGAAAAAATGCCCCATCAGGGCCGCGCCCGCAAAGGAACCCTGTTTCGTGTGCAATCCACCCCGCTCCGCCAGGAGTCGACCTTGGAGTATGGAATACTGGGAGCCAAGTAATAGCCGTGAAGTGCCACCCGAGCCTTCGTGGGCCTCCGTTCCGCCCCTTCTTTCCGCTGCAACACGGCACTTAACTTGCTGTTATCCTTTCATGACTGCGCTTGAAAAACCTCAAACAGGACTAAGGCGCACGCCCACTGAAGGGCAAAGGCCGCGAGTGGAGACGGTATGCCTGGTATTCCTCAGCCTCGTCGCTGCGGTATTCCTGCTCAATTATGCGCAGGCCATCCTCATGCCGTTCATTCTGGCCCTGCTCCTTTTCTATGCCCTTGACCCCATCGTGAGCTGGTTCTGCCGATTCGGCATTCCTCGGATCGTAGGTTGTCTTTTGTTGATCGGACTGGTCCTCGGCACGTGTACGGCATCGATTTATCTCCTGCGCGACGAGGCGGCCGACATTCTCAGACGCGTGCCCGAAGCCGTCCGCAAGGTACAAACAACGATAGAAGCCCGACGCAACCGCAGCCCCGGGCCCATAGCAAAGGTTCAGGAGGCTGCTGGCGAGTTGCAGAAGGCCGCGTCGGAAGCGGCAGGCAACACGCCACCGCAAGGCGTGACTCGCGTACAGGTTGAAGAGCCCTTGTTCAGAGTCACGAATTACTTATGGTCCGGGTCCGTGAGCGTTGCTGCCTTCATAGGCCAGGCGATTACTGTTGTGCTTCTTGTCTTTTTCCTGCTCGCGGCCGGCGATCTCTATAAAAGAAAGTTTGTTGAAGTGGTTGGTCCGCGCCTTTCTCAAAAAAGGCTCACGGTCCAGATCCTGAATGAAATCGACGAGCAGATCGGACGGTTTTTGCTGGTCCAGATTCTGACGAGCGTTTTGATAGGCACCGCGTTGGGCATGGCTCTCTGGCTTCTCGGGTTGAAGCAAGCGGCGATGTGGGGAGTGCTGGCAGGCGTTCTCAGTTCGATTCCCTATTTCGGCGCTATCATCGTGATCGCCGCTCTGACGCTGGTAGCATTTCTGCAATTTGGCACGTGGGCAATGGTGGCCATAGTCATCAGCGTGACACTATTTATCACGACCATCGATGGGCTTCTCCTGAAGCCGATCCTGGCGAGCAGGTTTTCCAAAATTAACCCTCTGGCAGTTTTCCTTGGGCTGCTCTTCTGGGGCTGGCTGTGGGGTGCGCTGGGGATGCTGCTCGCCGTCCCAATCATGGTCGCAATCAAGAGCGTCTGCGACCACATCGAAGGCTTGCAGTCCTTTGGGCATCTTATGGGTGAAAATAAATGACAATCAAAAATGCACTCCTCGGTTTCGTCTGCATGCTTTCCTTCGGATCAACCGGATTCACGCAAGCGTTGGACAACCAGCCCGCGCCCATCACGGGGACAGAGCGGGTGCACTGGGCCATACGTTCGACGGTCGGCCCAAAAAGTCTCGTCGTCGGAGTTTTCTCGTCCGCATGGGACACCGCGGTTAACGTTCCCGAAGAATACGGCCCGCACTGGTCGGGTTTTGCGAAGCGGTACGGCATCCGGTTGACCGGCATCGGTGCGACCAACACGATCGAAGCAGGATTGGGTTCACTGTGGAACGAGGATCCGCGTTATGTACGCTCCGGCAAAGGGACATTGCTCGACCACGTGAAATATGCGGGCCGGATGACATTCGAGGCCGAACGCGCGGACGGCAGCTTGGCGCTGGCCTATGTTTGGTTTATCGTTGTTCCGTCCGCCAACTTCATTTCAAATTCCTGGAGAGCCCACAGCGACCGTTCTGTCGGGGACGCGCTGGTTCGTACCGCGTTGGGATTCACCGGGCGATTTTTCGGAAACCTGGTGCAGGAATTGTGGTGATCCACCTACAGCCCCAGAATTAGCTTTTAAGAGTTGTAAGTCTCAGACAGCGCCCGCAAGGCCAGCCCCTTTGCAACCGACGTGAACTCGCTTCCGCCTGAGATTCGTCCGGTGTCGAAACGTTCTTCGAAGATTCTCCGGACTGCGGGGACGAGCGACGACCCACCCGTGAGGAATACGCGATCTATGTTCCGAGCGGAGATGCCTGTCGATTCCAGCAGCCTTTCCACACAGCCGTGAATCTTCTGGAGATCCGGCTCGATCCATTTCTCGAAGCTCGATCGCTTGACCCGGCCGTTCATCTCAACCACGTAGTCGTCAAACACGAAATTTCCCGCCATCTCCGACGACAGTTCGACCTTCATCGCCTGAACCGACTGATGGAGATAGAACCCGAGGTCGTCTTCGACGATGTGCAAAAGGCCGGCGATTTTCTCCGGCTCCAGCGACTGAGACCGGATGCCTCGCAACATCTCGATAGTCTCGTTGGATTTCAGGAATGAAAGATAGTGCCAACGGGAGAGGTCGCCATAGATCCACTCCGGCATCGGGAGAATCTTCTCGACCGAACGGTATTCCGTGCCGCGGCCCAGCTTGGGAGAAATCAGGTTGTGAACCACTCGCGAATCGAAGGAGTCGCCGGCAAGCGCGACGCCTTCGGTCCCAAGGATGCGATGTGCCCGCTCTCGCATCGCAGTCGGTCCGACACGGAGAATCGAAAAGTCGCTGGTGCCGCCGCCGAAGTCGCCGATGAGGATGAGCTCATCGTGATCGAGCGTGCTTTCGTAGAAGAAAGCGGCCGCGACTGGTTCGTACTCGAAAATCACGGGACCGATTCCCGCCGTCATCAGCGCCCGCCTCAGCCGGGCGAGGGCAAACTGATTGTCTTCTTCGGAGTCCGCGTTGGCATAGCGAATCGGCCGTCCCACTGCGATCGGCCCCTCAAACGCGCCGATCTGGCGCTCCGACTGAATCCGGATTTCGCGCAACATGATGGCGATCAGGTCCTCAAGCGAAAACTGCTTCCCAAAGACGCTGGTGCCGGTAAAACTCCTGCTGGCGAGGAAGGACTTCAGCGATTGGATCAGCCTTCCCTTCTCATCCGCCTCAAGATACTGCTCGATGGCAATCGGGCCGCCGATTCCCGTGACTCCAGGCTCAAAGTACAAAACCGAACGATACGTCTCGGTCGTCCCTGAGCTCGTTTGGAACCGAACGGGTTCGATGCTGCGATCCTCGCGCGCCAGCGCGACCGAGCTGTTCGTAGTGCCGAAATCGATGCCGATACCTTTGTGCATAGAGCTTTTGAATATACCAGACGAGTTTCGAGGCGGTGCGATCGATGCTTGAGAGAACCTTCGCGTCGGACAGGTGGTTTGAGGTTCGAGCACAGGCGACGTCCGACAATGGACGGCTGCGTCGTTCTAACGTCTTGCTACCACCTTACGGTTTAACTGCTTCTACGTACCCGATTCTACCGTCCTTCACTTGAAGAACGACCACCGGCTTGACGGCATTGCGCGTCTTGTCGAGAGTGATGCGGCCGGTGACTCCCGGGAAGTCCGTTGTCTGGGCAAGTGCGTCGCGGACCTTGGACGGCTCGCTCGAATTGGCGCGGCGAATGGCCTCGAACAGAACCTTCGCGGAATCGAAGCCTAAAGCTGCCAGAACGTCCGGAGTTTGCTGATAGCGCTCCTTGTACTGCGCGATGAAGTTCTGGTTCTCCGGACTGGGGTCATCGGGCGAGTATTGGTTCGAGTAGTACGAGCCATTCAAAGCGTCACCTCCAGCGGTGAGAAGTTTAGGCGAGTCCCAACCGTCACCCCCGAGCAAGGGGACGGTCAGCCCGAGAGCCTTCGCCTGAACTGCGATCAGACCCACCTCCGCATAGTAGCCGGGAACAAAAACAGCTTCCGGGTTTCTGGCCTTGATCCTCGTCAGCTGTGCAGCGAAGTCCGTGTCTCTCTGGTTGTAGCTTTCGTCCGCCACAATGGTCCCACCCATCTTTCTGAAACTTTCCGCGAAGTTATCGGCGAGGATACTCGAATAGTCGCCCCTGCCGTCGCGAAGGATGGCGACGTTCCGGACCTTCAATGTGTCGAAGGCAAATCTGGCCATCACCAATCCCTGAAGCGAGTCGATAAAGCAAGTGCGGAAAATGTAGTCGCCCACCTGAGTGACCCTCGGGTTGGTCGAGGAGGGACTCATCATCGGGATGCCCTGGGCCTGGGCTACCGTGGCCGCCGCAATACTCTGACTCGACGATACTGCACCCAAAAGCGCAATCACGCCGTCCTGGTTGATCAGCTTGGTTGCTACTCTCTGTGATTCCTGAGGGATTCCCTGGTCGTCTTCAACAATGATCCGGACGCGCTTGCCCAGGATGCCGCCGGCGTTGTTCACCGCGTCGACTGCCATATCGATACCGTTTCTGGTCGAGATGCCGAACACCGCGGTCGCTCCCGTCAATGCTTGATACTCGCCAATCACAATCTCGCCGGTCCGCCCATCCTGCCCGACGGCAATGCCGGCTGCCGCTAACGTGCCTTGCGAAGCAGCTTGCTGCGGCGTGGCCAGGGATATTCCCGGACTGATGGAGCCTACTTCGATTTTTGCCGCCCGACTTGCTGGAGGTTGTGACGTGGAAACGGAAAGTTCAGTCTGCGCCCGCAGTACACCGATCGCAAACGGGACCGACACCGCGGCGATGGCCGCAGAAATAAGAATCATCTTCCCGCGCAATGTCACGGGAAGTGAGCCTTGCCACGTCATGATCTCCCGGACTCTCTTCTTCAGGTCGGAGCCACTGATACCCGATGCGCACGGCAATTCCGTTTTGACATACGTGTCGCAGACGTGAAGGATTCCTCGCGCATAGTCCGCGGGTTGGCTTCCGCGCTTGAGCACAGCCTCATCGCAATCCCGCTCTCGCTCGTCCATCAACTTCGCTCCGATCCACCAGACGAGAGGGTGAAACCAGAACAGGGTTTCAATGCCCATGTGGAAAGCAGCTGTAAAGTTATCGAAACATTTTATGTGGCGAAGCTCATGCGCGAGAATGGCTTCAAATTGCTTTGGCGTCAGTTTCTCGGCGATGCCTTCCGGCATCACGAGGACCGGCCGGAAGAATCCGAAGACCCCCGGTTCCATCAGCGCCGGCGATGAGAAGATGGGCACGGAACTATGGATCAGAAGCCGCGTGGACCGGTCGACGGCACGATGGATACTCCGCCAGCGCCGAAACCAGCGGGCCGTCAGAAGAAACACTCCCATCAGCCATACCGCAGTAAGCGCCAGCCCCCGGGGAAATACTGCGCGGCCGGGAATCGCAGCGGACAATTCGAAAGTTGAATCGAAGTACCTCTCGGAGGCAGAAGCGGGAGCGAAGTACTTCGAGATCTGCACAACCGCGTCCGCATGAGGCAAAACAGTCTCCGGGGGGAGCTGTACCCTCGCACCGGCGGAAACGATCAGCGAAAAGGGGATCAGGAATTTTATAGAGGCCGCGAGCCAAAGCCAGTAACGGAGTCGCGGGGAGTTCCTTCGAAAGGCTTTTGCGGCGAGCGCAATGAGAAGAGTGAACGCCGTGGACTGCCAGAGATGGTTGATGATCTCGTTCATGCCGTCTATTCCTCTCTCTTGTCTTCCCTTTGCTCGTGCTCGTCGATCAGCTTTTCGGCCTCCCTGATGTCATCCCGCGTCAGTCTTCCGGATTCCACCAGGTGGGCCATCACGGTTTGAGTGCGGCCCCCAAAAAGCCCTAACAGATCCTCGATAGCATGGCCTCGAGCTTGTTCACGCGACACCATTGCCTCGAACACGTGCGCATTGCCGATCTTGCGAATACGCCGAACAGCGCCTTTTTCTTCCATGCGATAGATGATGGTCTGAACAGTCGTGTAGGGCGGCCGATGTCTTTTCGGGAACGACTCCTGAATCTCGCGAATCGAGAGGCGTCCGTGCTTCCAGAATTCCTCAAGGATTTTGATCTCTTGCCGGCTCAACTCGATTTCCATAGAACCTACGGTAAGTACGTAGGAAAACCTTGTCAAGCATTTTTGCAAGGAAGAACCTTGAGACCGGCGTATCCATACCCCGCCCCCCGAATTGCCCGGTTGTCGTAAGATCTCACGGAACTTTCGGTAAAGGCTTTTAATGAAACTGGGTACCCGATGGTTGCGGCTTTTCTCCTGTATGCGCGAACCCTGCCACCCGGAATTCACTTGCGCGGCTTCAGCCGCGAGACCGGACCATTTTGGCGATCAGCCAGATGATTTCCATAAGGGCAAAAGTGCCCAACGGCTCCCAGGTGAGACCGCCGACAAGATGGCCCAGGGTATGGGTTGCGATGGGCATTCCGAACGAGTAATCCGCCGAATGAAAGATCGTTATCCGGCCTGTCGCCCACGTGTATCCAAGAGCGGCAACCTCGACGACCATGTATGGAAACAGCAGCAGGTATGCCGCCTTCAGGCGCTCCTTATGCGTTTCAGTACGTATGGCAAAGTACACAGTTCCCGCTAGAATGACGGCGGTCATGCTGAAGAACTTCACGAAGGCATCCGGAAGCGAAGCAGTCGTCAGAACAAAACGCAGCAGACCCATCAGGAAAATCGCGGCCACGAAGCGGCGCACGTCGGTTCTTTGGAGCATCGGTTTCATGGCCGCAGTTTAATCGCACACGAGGATTTGGCGGCAGCCCAATGTGGAGTGATATTATCGGCCGCCGGTTTGGCGACTATTTCCTGCTGAACTCTCTGAACAAGTAACGAAACGAGGACGAAGCAATGCCAGGAGAGAATACTGTAGTTGTTGCGAACAGCACGAATGCGGCCCTAATCGTCGTCGATGCCTTCGACACGTCATCGACACCAACTGGAAAACAGCTCTATGACCTGCCGCTTGCGGTGCGGCAAGCGTCAACTGGCGCCACAATCCCGGGCGGCGCCTCGGCAAGCGTGACACTGGATGCCGCGCGCTCAATCTACGATTTGATTTTCGCCCGGCCGGCCGATCTGTTTCCCATCCAGAACTCGGCGCTGATGCAGGAACTGCTCTCGGGAGACTATCCGCCCCTGAGCGTGGACGCTGCGAGTCCTGCGCAGATGGTGCTTGCCCTGCAATTCCATATCAATCTGCTCGCCTACCCGACATCCAATACAGCAGTGCAATACCAACAGGCAGTCGTCAAGGCGGCCCAGAATGGAACGTCCGCGGAATCTATCGAGGCCGCGGTAAATGCGTATTTCCAGTCCACGGCAAACTACAAAACCCTGACACTGAATGCGGTTGCTGCCGCTCAGAGTTATGCGCGGTCATTTGCATATCTGTGGGCAGGATTCCCCGATAGCTTTGCCAGTTTCAACGACACCGTTACTTATTACCTCTACAGCGCCGGTACATCATCGTCGAATTCCAATCAGGCGCCACCAACCTTTCAGGGATCTCTCACCTTGAAAAAGCGAGTCTCTCCACCGAGTCCGGCAGATCCTGCCGACCGAAGTGGCGGCTATCAGATTACCTACACGGATCCCGGCGGCCAGACGACAAACATGCTCTTTGCCGACGGTCAGTTCGTATCGGACGCCAGCGATTTTCCGGCAATTGCATTGCAGGGAACGTTTGTCCTGAAGAGCACTCTCACGAATCAGGCGAGCGACAATCAGATCATTCCGCTGCTGTCCGGCGTCGTGAATGGCGTCCAGGTCATCAGTTCGATGACGAAACAGGACAGCACTGCGGACAAAAAAGGTCTGATCTGGGCTTTCTTCCATCCCAGTACGGTTGGCGAATGGATCGGTCTGATCGCCACGATCCTTGGGGTGTGCATGGGAATTGAGTGGGCAGTGGTCAAGGCACGCGGGCTTGGCCGATTTTTCAGCAACCGGGGGGCGCCTGCCGAGCCCTCCGAGATCGACCAACTTCGCAGTCAGATGAACGATCTTGCCGAAGAAGCGCGTGCCAACAATCAGCGGATTCTCGACAGACTCGGGAACCGGGAGGCACGCGTACCCGCGGAGGCCGATCTTCCCGCCGCGCAGCAGGAGTTGCGGGCGAACCAGGTCGATGCTGCGAACGTCGCTCGGTTGGATGCGCAACTCGACGTCGCCGTAGAGCAGGCAGCCCAGACCCGAACCGTGGCCGAATACGGCGTGAACCCGGAACTCGCTCAGGCCGCGGCTGAAGTGCGAGCGAACGCGGAGGTTCTCCATGAGGCTGTAAAGCCGGATGCGCCTCGGGGCGACGCTCTGGCGAAGACTGTCGACGGTGCGGCAGCAAAGAGCATCGACATTCAATCCAACATCGATAGTGCGGTGAAAAGCGCAAGCTCGAGTCTCAGCAGTTCGGAGGCCGCCGGCATCGAACAATCCAAAGCTTCCGTGAGCGAAGCTCGCGAAGTCGACGAACAGGCGCGGGAAGCCGCTGACGACGCGGGAAGCGGTGAAGGCGGGGACGGCGACGAGGTTATTGAAGCTGCCGAGACGTAAAACGAGCAACAGGAAGCTAAAGATAGGAGCCCGAATGTTACCCAGTGATTCCCCCACTGTTTCTGTCCAGGTTGGCAACAATCTTCAGTTCGCCGTCATCGTCTACAAAACGACCGCGCCGATGCCTGCCATTCCTCCATCGACGAACCCTGCAGATTACAAGCCGATCTATACGTCCCTCGGGACAGTGCCTGCCGGTGGCAGCGCCACGTTCGACACGGGAGGCCTGCTTTCACGCGTGGTGATCGCCCGCCAGACCGACGAGTTTCCGATAAAGTTGTTCGTGACGGACATACTTGGCGCCTCCACTCAGGCCGTTACCGTCACACCGGAAGATCTGGGACACACGACGGCCGCTCTGAAATTCTACACGGACTATGTCGCGCAGCCTTATTCGCCGGTGGCATTGCAATTCAACGAACTCGTGCTCGACACCACGAAGATCTCCACGCTCGACTCGGCCGTGACCGCTCTGTTCATATCAAACGGATATCCAGGCGCGGACTACTTTGGCTTCTCGATGGTGTCGTACTGGGCGACGAACTCGCTGTATGCATGGCTTGGCACCTACTACTGTTATGACGTCTCGTCGCTCAGCAGCGCGGGGTTCATTGCGCCTCCCTCCCAGACCGGCACGCTCGTGTTACAAAATGGATCGGCGTCGTTCACGCCCACCGCCGGGGGCTCGTCGTACGCCGGGTTCTCGTATGGGAACGGGCAGCTTAAATCCGGGGGCGCGACGCCGGCATCGGGCATCGTGGTCACCGGAGTATTCCGGACGATGACCTGGGAAGGTCATCCCGATCAATCCGGCATGTTCTGGGTGGGCACGCGCGATGGAAAATCGTTTGTCCTCCAGCCCTATCCGAATCCTGCATTGCCCTGGTGGATCGCCGCATACAACCTGGCTTTCGCGACGTTTTTGACAGTTCAGGTTGTGATGGCTGTGGACATGGCGTCGCACGTCTTAAAGGGCGTTGCAGACGGCGCCAAGGGTCTCGCGGACGGTGCGGCATCGCTGTACAGGACGATCCGCTTGAATGCTGAAGGCGTGAGCGAAACTGCCGACCCCGACGCGGCGGCCGGCGGTGATGTCGAGGCCATCAATGTCGATGTGGATGTCGATGTCGACGTGGATGTGGATACCGATGTCGTTACAGACACCGACGTGGTAACCGACACCGACGTCGATGTGGATATCGATATTGACGTCGATATCGATGACGATGTGTTTGCAGTGATCGATGTGGACGTCGACGTCGATGTCGATATCGACATCGACGTGGTCACGGACACAGACAATGTCATCGACATCGATGTGGACGTGGATACGGACGTCGATATCGACACGGAAGTCAATGTCCCGCCGGGCGGAATCCGCTCGATGTTGTCCAAGGTCGGCGGTTGGGTCGTCAGCAAGGGTTTTCCCGCGCTCGTGAAGAACGCGGCCATCATGGGCGCCATGACAGGCACTCAAAAGCTGCTGGAAGTGTGGAAGTCGAAGGACGAACAGGATATCGAAAACATGTCGCCCCAGGAGTCCACTGGGCTGGGTTTGCTGCTCAACTACATGCTGAATCCCAGCGTGGCTGTGGCGGAGCGATGGACCACCTTTGCGGATTACATCCAACAGCAGCAGCCGGACGTCAACTCGCAGCAGATGCTGCTGGCGTCGCTCATCTCTTTCAAGAACGCGGCAGCAGATGCGGATGCATCGGCATGGCGCTGGCCACCCGCGTCCGAGAATACCGTGCTGCAGCAGATGCTTCAGTATCGCGGTCCTCAGCAGGCGCAGGCGTATCTCGAGCTTGGGAAAGCGACGTATCAGAACAAGCAACTGCCGGTGAAGACTGCCGCCGCTCTGGCGAATAAATATCTGGCGAAAGTTTCGTGAGGTGATGTACCCGACGGCTGCAGACCATCGGGAAGCGTGGCGCGCGCTCGCCCGCGAAATTGCCGCCCGGCGTGACTCGATCCGAAAAGTACAGGATCCGGCCTCGCGGCCGGCGACGCCCGGCGCGCTTACCATCATCGGATCGGGCATTGAGACGCTGGGCTTCACTCTCGGCGACGAGGACCTGCTTCGCGACGCGGACAAAGTGTTCTTCTGCGTTGCCGATCCTGCCACGGTGGTCTGGATCAAACGCCTGCGCCCGGATGCGTTTGACCTTTACGTGCTGTATCACGACAGGAAGCCGCGGTACGTGACCTATATGCAGATGGCCGAAGCCATGCTGCATTACGTGCGCAATGGCCGCCGTGTGGTCTGTGTCTTTTACGGGCATCCCGGAATCTTTGTGCTCGCGACACATCGAGCGATCCTGATCGCGCGGCGAGAAGGCCATCAAGCCGTCATGCGGCCTGGAGTATCCGCGCTGGATTGCCTGTGCGCGGATCTCGGGGTGGATCCTTCCCATCCCGGCATGCAGACTCACGAAGCCACCGACATGCTCATTCGCCGGAGAAAGCCCGACACAACGTTACATGTGGTCCTGTGGCAGGTGGGCCTGATCGGTGAAATGGGTTATCGCCGTCAGGGCTATCTGAATCGCAGCTTTTCCGTACTGATTGAGTATCTGCAGCAGTCGTATGGCAATGACTATGAGATCACGCACTATATCGCGTCGCGATATCCCACAATACCGCCGCTCATCGAGCGCAGCAGGCTTTCGAATCTCCACGATCCCGCCGCTCAGTCGCGAGTGAACGGGCTTTCCACCTTCTATTTGGCGCCGCGCGACGCCACCAGCGCGGACGCCGCGATGGCCGAACGAATTGGATTGCTGAAACCGGGACAGACGATCAAAACTCCGGGAGGCGCACTGCGCGAGATCGGGAATTACGGGGCGAGAGAGCTCAAGGCCTTCGACGATTTCAGAACGTTCGAAGTGCCGGACGACTATCAATGGCAGGCCGAGACGGAAGCAAGCAAGTTCGTGCTGGCGTTGCGGCAGGAAATCGAACTGCAACGGTTCTATGCCGACGTGCCTGAAGCTGCCCTGTCACAGCCGCGCTTCTCTGCGCTGACGGCCGCAGAACGGCGCAACCTGGCCACCCGTGATGGCGGAGCCATCCAGGTTGCCGCCAAGGGAACACACCGCGAGAACGTGACCAATCACGGGCTGATTCAGTCCCTTCTGACCAGCCGGTCGATGTGCGTAAAATTGCTGGGAATGCTCCGCACAAATCCGGGAATAGGAGTCCGCAGCTGGCTGGCAAACTATGCGGCGAATGCCGGGCTCGATTTCGCGGCATCCACGCTGGCCATCGATCTTGCTCAGGTTCAACGGCGTTCCCTGCTGCCGTGGACCGGTGTCTATGCAGGGGAACAACCGCAGATCTGTTTCGTGATTCTCGCAAACAGGGAGGGCCGTTCGGGTTTGTTGTACGTAAACGGAGATCGCATCCGCACCTTCAAGTGGGAGCACGGAGCCCTGGAGTGGCGCACGGTGGACGGGAATCCCACGAACGGATTCCTTCGATTCGACGCGACTGGGAATGGGCGCAAGATAATCGGTAGAGTGTGGGACGATCGCGGCAGCGTCCTGGAGAACCGCAGCTTTGAAGCAATCGAGGTAGATCCGGATCGAAAACATCTTGGACATCTGGCCGGCCCATTCCAGCGCGGTAAGCACCTGGAGGAGCTCAATGGTTCGTATTGTCTTCTGGTAGGAGCGAAAGGAACACCGCGGAGAAGCGTTCTACATGTTCAGGAGGAGGGCGTTCTTGTCAACAACGCACCGGTGCAGGTAGAGCATAGAGCTGCTGGAAACCTTGTCTGGTCAGGAGGTCCGGAGGATATGACTCGGGGCAGTATAACGTTCCTGCGGAATCCATTCACGGATATCCCAGAGCTTTATGGTCACGTCGTCGACGCCACGGGGGCACACGTTCCGTGCACCGGGTTTCGCCCTGGCATCTTCGAGACGGCAGCCCTTGCACAAAGGAGTTCGTTGCCGGAGTGGCTTCTATCCACGATTGCGGCGGTCTCGGCCGAAAATGAACACGGACCCCTGTTTCTTTGGCACAAATGGGAAAAACACCATTTGACGAGCCGCGTGGTCCACAGTTTGTGCTCCCGGCTTCATGGCGCCGGGAGTCGACTTCAAGTTTGACGATGCTCGAGAATGCCCAGATCGTTCGCTATGATCTGAAAAAATTCCCCTTCATCGAGGCGCTCGAAAATTCTGTCTTTCGAGTTCGTCCGCTGGCGGAATTGCACCTGCACTGGCGTCAGCAGAAATATCGGCGTCACGGAACCGAGGAGCTGGGGTATGCCGATAATCTGGCGTTGCGGGAGTTGATGCAGGTATTGCCCCACGACTCCTCGTTTATGCGGATCTACCATTTGTTTGTGCGCCGCGTTCTCTCGCCGCTTTATGGCGGCAAGATCAGTTATTCGAACCGTCCGAAAATGCGGATCCATCTCGCGGGAACGCCCGCGGTCAGTTCCTGGCATAAAGACGTCGACATCACCGGGCGCCGCGATCAGATCAACGTTTTCCTACCCTTCACACGCTGCTTCGGAACCAACACATTGTGGTGCGAATCTCAGTACGGTGCGAAAGACTATCGCCCGCTCGAGATCGAGCCGGGCGAAGCCCTGTTGTTCGACGGTGGATATCTGGAGCACGGCACGGTGGCCAACGACACGGACGTCACGCGTTGCAGTCTGGATTTCCGTTTCGCGCCAACACGCCCCGATATTCCTGAACCGTGGTCCCGCATCCTCAGCGGCCGCCCGGAAACTTTGAGAGGCCGGCCCGATTCGCAGGTTACGGCCAGTTAGAAGCTCATCGCGCAAAATCCGCCCGAGGCATTCACCCAGTTGCGCTGGATCAGGAAATTCCGGGCTCCCAGAAGTACATTGGCCTTTGCGCCATTGGGCGCTGTGTAAACAGTGCCGAATGTCCACGCGCACTTGTCGGCGTTTTCCATACCCCGCTGATCGTACCAGGCGTTCAGGTCCGGATCGGTCACAGCTTCTTCCAATTCATGCGCGATGATTGAGGCCATGCCGTCCGCGCCGGCGTTGCCGTTCGGCCCGATTGTTTGAGCTTCGCACCCGGACGGGCAGCGATCGGGATTGCCAACGAAGGAGTACTTAATGTCGGTTCCAGCTATTGTTTTTCCATGAGTGTGCCAGCCGCAATACGTTGTGCAAAAGCCGCTGGTTTCGTTTACATCCGCGGACGTCAGAACGAAATAAATGGCATTCACGTCTGTTGGCAGGCGGTTGGACGTCAGCGCAGCGGTGACGATCCCTTGAACATCCGCATCGCTCAGTGCGCTTCCACGCGAATAACTGTCAATGATGCTGCCGCCGTAAGCTACCGAGTTGATCACATGTTTATTGTTGCTGTCATAGTAGGACGTATTGATGTTGAAGTATGGTGACCCGCTAATGTTGTTAGCCAGGTCTGTCAGTATGGTGGTTGCCGAATTGCCCCCCCAGTTACCGTACCAAATGTAATAGATCCGGGGAGGAGTCGTCACACCCATTACCGGCCCGCCATGATAGGAGATTCCGTTCGAACCACGCGGGGGGCCGTTACCGGCATTACCGGCATTTCCATGTGCATCGAGGTTCCTTCCCTCGTTCTGGTCGCCGATGATGCTATGAATAACCTTGTTCGGATTGGCGAGTTCCGATCTGCCCTGTGACAACGCAATGCCCAAAATACCCAGCAGACAAACGACGGTCGTTGAAACGATTACGAACCTTCTCATGGAAATCCTCCTCGATAAAGCTGGAGCTGGCCCAACAAGACAAAAACCATAGCACCGGGATAGTTTTTCATTGGGATTAAAATTCAGGTCTCCCGGGCCTACTTCCATGCCCAGAAGCTTCATAACGAATCCCCATGAGGCACCCTGGTCAACGCAGTTTCAGGGAAGCGGCCTGGCCAAGTATCTCAGCTCAGCTTGCTGATTGGCATTTACGGGCAGACGGTCAGTGTTCATGAGCATGGAAACCAGCTGATAGTAGCCCGCGCTCACGATCAGATCCACAACGCCGCGCTCGCCGGCGACTTTTTTGACCGCCGCGAATGTCGCGTCGCTCGACTGTTTGGTCTTGAACAGCTCGGTAATGAAGTTGTAGACGGCCTCTTCATCGGCCGGCATTCCAACCGGGCGCCTGCCTTCAGCGATGGCTTTAACTTTGTCCTCGCTCAGTCCGGCCTGCACGGCGGCTCTTCGGTGAGCGAGCCATTCGAACTGTGCGCCCCAGTTCCGCGCCGTAAGAACAATCGCCAATTCCTTGAGCTTATCCGGAACCGACATATGAAAACGGACTCGGTCTCCCATATCGAAGAGCAACTGGCCCCCGTCCGGGTCGCGGACATTGATATTGAAGCTCCCGCCTGTGCCTCGTTGGGATACTGCAATGTCCGTCATCTTCTTCTGCTCTGGCGTCATTTGTTCGTATGGGAGTGGCTTGAAACGGTCGCCGCGCATGGTGAATTCCTTGCCGCCGGCCGCCGACTTCACCTCTGCCGGAGAGATCGCTCCTGGAATCGGGGTTGCGAATCCCATTCCGACTACCGGGAGCGGGTTCTGGAGAGGCTTCAAGTCGGGTTGTGCACCTTCGGATAGAGGGTAGCGGTCCACGTTCAGCAGCATGGAGACCAGTCCATACCACCCGCTCAACCCGATCATATCGACGACACCCCGCTCGCCATATTTGTCTCTGGCAGCCTTGAACGTCGCGTCGGTCACCTGGTGACTGGTGAGGAGTTCGTCGATGAGGTTGTAGGCTACTGCCATCTCCGGCTTCATTCCGGCAGGGCGCTTCCCCGTGGCGATGGCATCCACAATCGCCGGACTCACCCCGTTTTGCAGGGCGGCGGCCTTGTGCGATGTCCACTCGTACTGCGCCATCCAGTAGCGACCGGTCATGATGATGATGGTTTCCGACACATCCTTTGGCAGACCGGTGCGAAAACGCATGGCGGCCCCGAATTGCTGGCCCAGATCGCCAACCTCTGGACTGCGCAGCAGGACATTGAAGGGCCCTCTGACAACGCCGCGCTCTCCGGCCAGCAGGTGATCGATCATGGTTTTCTGCTCAGGCGTCATCTCGTCGTACTTGAGCGGCTTGAACCGATCACCCACCAGAACCAGGCTGCGGGGATCAGGAGCCTGGTTCGCCTGTTTTGAAGGCTCCTGGGCGCTGGCGATTGCTATGGCGCCGATCATCAGGGCACAAAGAATCTGAAGACGCATGGTGGTCCTCCTTACGCCGAACGTGCTCGCGTTCTTTACCGACAGCATCATTAGCCACTTCGTCGGTGCTTTCGCCGCGGGCTTCACCGTTATACCTGCTTTTCAGCCTCTTAGACCTTAACAAATCACAAACACAAACTCGATCGCTCAATCATCGAGGAAGAAAGGAACCAAAGTCCCATCCTTGACATCACTCATGCCGCACCATACGATGCGCCACTATCCTGAAGCGAAGTCTAGAAGGGAGTCCTTGATGAGGACACACTGGAGCATCGCCTCTGTAGCGGTGACATTCGGCTTGCTGGTTCTGCCATTCGCGGGAATGGCGGGCGGTCAACAGGGGAAGTCAGGCCAGTCGGTCAATTGGGCGCTGCATAACCTCGACCTTGCCGGGACTCGATTCTCAGCGCTGGACCAGATCAATCGATCGAACGTCAAGACGCTTACGCCACGATGGCTTTTCCAGAATGGTGTCATCGATGGCGTGAGCAACCAGTCCACACCCATTGTCGTCGACGGAGTCCTGTATGCGACCGATCCACGGGGCAGCGTTTATGCCCTCGACGCTGCGGAAGGGAATCTCCTGTGGACGTTCGATGTCACCAATTTGATCGGTGGAGGACGTGAGGATGGATACGTCTTTCGAAATCGCGGTGTCGCCTATGCGAACGGCATAGTCTATACCGCGGCAGGATCGTTTCTTTTTGCGCTTGATGCGAAGACCGGGAAATCCATCGCCGGGTTCGGCGACAACGGCAAGGCGAGTGTCATCCTGGATGTGCTCAAAGCCCGATACCCCAACACAAAGACAGCAATCAGCGCGGGGTATTGGTTTACCGCCGCCCCTCAGGTTTATAACGGCGTGGTTTATGTCGGAACCACAAGAAGTGAGAGCCATATAGCCGGAGGGCATGTCCTGGCGGTCGACGCCAAAACCGGGAAGATCCTGTGGCGCTTCAATACAGTTCCGCAGGATGAAGAGGATCAAGGTTGGGCGATTGCAGGGCCGACATGGGTGGGAGGCGAGCGAAATGGCGGCGGTATCTGGGAAACGTTTTCGATTGACCCGCAACTCGGGTTGATTTACGCGGCCATCGGCAATCCCTTCGGCGACAGCACGAAACGACTCGGCGTAAACCTGTTCACGAATTCAATCGTTGCGCTGTCCCTCGCCACGGGCGAGCTGAAGTGGCATTTCCAGCAGGTTCATCATGACGTTTGGGACTACGATTCGGCAAATCAACCGGTTCTCTTCGACATGCAGATTCGCGGGCAGACCGTGAAAGCCCTCGCCGAAGCGAGCAAGAACTGCTACCTGTATATCTTGAATCGCGAAACGGGCCAGCCCATCCATTCCGTTAAGGAAATGCCGGTTCCGACTCAAAACGCGCGGCCAGGAGAGCAGATGTGGCCGACGCAACCCATTCCTTTTGCGGCATCCGGGAAGCCGATGTCTCCTGTATGCCCTGTTTCTGCCGAAGACATTCCGCCGGAAGCATTAGCGAAGGGAAAGATCGTGCCCATGTACACGCCCCCTTCTGCGACTCCCGACGCCAACGCGTTTGTCGGTCCCGACCAAATTCGAGCGCCGGGGACCGGAGGCGGCGCGAATTACGGACCGATTTCCTACAGCCCCCAAACACATCTGCTCTATGTGACGGCGATCGACAGCCCCACGAACTCCGTGCGCCCTGCGAGAGGATTTCTCTCGGCATTCGATCCCGCGACCGCAGAGATCGTCTGGCAACAAAAGTTCGAGGGTTACGGGCAAGCGGGATCGCTGGTTACCGCCAGCAACCTCGTGTTTGTGGGCACCGGCAGCAACGTTGCGGGATACTTCTTTGCGTATGACGCCAGAACCGGCGCGCTCCTGTGGAAGTTCAACACCGGTTCCGGCGTGTTCGGATCGCCATCCTTATATATGGTGAACGGTGAGGAGTTCGTCGCCGTGGCTTCCGGCGGAGGAGATCGAGGCCGGAGAGGTGGAGATTTAATCCTGGCCTTTGCGCTTCCGAGGCGATAGGACCCAGGAGAGGTTCGCGGGGCTCAATTCCGTTCTACAAGTCTGGGAGGTTCGCCTGAGTGATGAGCTTCCAAAGGTGCGGCGGGGCGCCGGACTCCAGCTCTATCATATACAACTCATCATTCGCTTGATCGATGGACCGCATCTGTTCGACGGTGAGGCCCAGAATGAGGCTGAGGATCATTCGATTCGTGTACAGGTGACCGACTATCAAAACGGGCCCCGATGCATGCTGCTTCCGGACGGTGTCGATTGCCGCGCGCACGCGTTCCCGAAAGGCATTCAGCGACTCTCCCCCGTCGAGCGAATCGCCGGGCGTCCATTGCCTCCTTTCAAATTCAGGTCCAGTGACAGGATCGGTTGTGAGAAGTCCCTCGAACCTGCCAAAATTCCGTTCGTTCAAACCCGGCAACCTGGTTATCGGCACCTCACCATGGGCGATCTCTGCCGTTTCGCGGCTTCTTCCGAGAGCACTCGAATAAACGGCATCAAGCTTGACGCCGGCCAGCCGGGTTTTGAGCGCCTCGGCCTGCTGCCGTCCCACGGTGTTCAAGGGGATATCGGTGCCGCCTTGTGTTCGTTTCTCCACGTTCCAATCGGTCTGGCCGTGACGCGCGAGATAAATGCGAAGAACCGGACGTTCGGTAAGCCGCTCCTTTTGAGCCGGAGCCGGCGCAGTTATGAGAAGCCCAAGCAGCAGAGCAAAAACCGCCGAACGATGTAATCTTCCCGTCATTTCTTCTTGATCCGAACTGCGCCATCGCGGTCCGCCACATCGAGTACAGCAGATGGCTCACGGTCCAAATCGCGAACGGTAAAGACTTTCATATCCGACACTATGTCGGCGTTCGACAGCGATGTCAATTGAGCCGGTAAGGCGTTGCCTGGCGGGTTATTCGATCTATCCGCGCCGGAAATCTCTTAGATATTCCGGTGCTCATCGGCTCGTAACGACTCCGTTTTTGTTCGCGAGTAACATAAACGTGGGCCCAAACAACCGCTCCTGTCATTCTTGTCGCTCGATTCGACCTCAGTCCGCACAGTCTTCGTCGAATGAAGCCCTCAGCTCTGCCGGGTACGCCGGAAGTTCGGAGCGCCGGGCCGGCAGGTCTCGTTCAAACGACATACTCGGGTCTTTCCGACGGCTTTTCCGGTGCAGTTCCTCTGCCAGAATGATCGCTTCCGCGAGGTTGCGCATGGGCTTGCGAAGACGCCGGCTTTCGCCTCGAAGGTGGAGGTAAGCCTCCTCCTCCGAGAGTCCATCACGGCTTTGCAGAATGCCTTTCGCGCGTTCGACAATCTTGCGCGCTTCAAGCGTCCGCTTCATCTGCAACGTTTCCGACATCAGCCGCGTATTCTCGAGCGCAAGTGCAGCCTGCCCCGCCACAGCCCTTGCAAACCGCGTTTCTTCCTCGGTGAACGGCCTTCGCTCACGCACGTAAATGTTGAGGGTGCCGATCACGGATTGAGACGCCAACAAAGGCACGGATAGAAGCGTCGCCAGGCCCGCCTTGGATCCCAGTTCCGGATGAAGCTCCGGTCTCTGGATCGCGACATCCTCGACCACGACGGTCTGCCGTTCGCGAATGACGCGCCCGATCAGCGAGTCGCCCAAGGGGATCGGCAGCATGTTCAGGCACTCCGGAGCCGAGCACCGTGCGGCTTTTACCGTGAGTTCCTGACGGCTCTCATCGAGAATCATGATGGAGCAGAGGGGCGCGTCAAACGTCTGAGCTACCATTTCGCAGACAGCCTGCAGAATGCGGTCGAGATAGCCTTCCGTCGTTATCGTGTCTCCAACCGCCGCAAGTATTTCCACCTTGCGGGATGCCGATCGCGATTCCTCCATCAGGCGGGCCCTCGCGATCGCCCCGCCCATCTGTTCCGCCACGTAGCCCAGCAGCGCGATCTCCTCCGGTTTGTGCGACCGCACGCTCTTGTGGTGAACATTAATAACACCGATAACTTCCCCGCCGGTGATCAACGGAACGGAGACCAGAGATTCGTAAGTGTCCTCAACAAGCGTCGAAAACCTCTTAAACCGAGGATCGGAGGACGCGTGCGTGGAGAGCACCACCACGGATCGGTGTTCGGCAACCCAGCCCGTCACACCCTCGCCGACTTTCATTCGAATATTTCCGATTTCGGTCTCGTGTGGCAGTTGCGAGGCGCACAGAACGATCTCTTCCGCAGACTGATCGAGAAGATAAACAAGACAGGCGTCGCAGCCGGTCAGCCCAACGACCAGACTCACGAGTTCGCCCAACATCCTTTCCAGGCTCAGACCGGAGCTGACAATGCCGCTGATCGTATGAAGCAGGGTCAGTTGCGCTCCGTCTTCCAATCGCCGGTCCACACCGATAGTTTCAATCTGTTTCACGGTGAACTCCCCCCCAGGAGTGCAAAGCGCCGCCCTTGAGAAATTTTGAGAACATCTCAGGGATCAACAGTGCCGTTGCAAGACGCGTACCAGTTGGCTGCGCAACAAAAGCCGTTGATATCTATGGCCCCTTTTGCACGCACGCCTTCTGTTTCTTCCGGCTCGGGCCTACATGTTTGATGGAGAGGACTTTGAGTGAATACAAATCTGGCGGTCCCTTCTATCGCGAGCAGAGGAAAGGCGATTCCCGTTTCCCCGACATGAACGTTGTCAATTACCAGAACCTTTCATTTTTGTGGGTCTTGCTGTCCCTGCACTTTCTGTATCCATTGGACTTGGCGCGATCGACTCGACTGGCCCTTACATTGCAAGGGAGAACGTGGAGAAGCGAGCACGATGGACGAAAACCAACTCTTTGAGGACCTGCTGCAGCCGGGCGCAACGTGGTCACACGTCATGAAACGCGGCACATCGCTTCGCATTACGGATATCGAGGGAAGCGCCAATGTCGGCGCGATTTTTTACAACAGCGAGAATCCCGCGGAACGGTACAACATGCCGGACACGCTCAAGGCCCAACACATCGCCAAACTTACTCGCGGAAACGTTCTCTATTCCGATATGGGCCGAATTCTCTGTTCCATTATCGAGGACACGGCCGGATGGCACGATCCGCTTAGTGGCTGCTCTAATGCCGCAGGCGTCGCGAAAAAATACGGAGGGGCCCGCTACCAGGAACACCACAACAACCACCACCAGAACGCCTATGACAGTTTTATCATCGAACTCGCGAAGTATGGCCTCAACCCGCGGGACATGGCGGCCCCCATAAACTTCTTCAGCAAAGTCATCGTGGATGGAATCGGCGCGATGCATTTTGCTTCCGGCAATTCCGAGCCTGGCACGGTCGTCGAGTTGCGATCTGAAATGAATGTGCTCGTCATCTTGAATACTTGCCAGCACCCGCTGGATCCCAACCCGAAATACGAACCGAGACCGGTTCACCTTTCGATACGAAAAACGCCGCCAGCCGCATCCGATGACGTGTGCCGCCTGCTCCGGCCCGAGAACGATCGTGGCTTCACGCTTACAGAGCGGTATTTCTTATGAGCAAACAAGAGGCCGCCACATTCAATGACTTGAACGCACGATACGATGCCATTGTCCCGGCTGGAGAGCCATGGATTCACGAAATCTTAAAGGGGCAGTACTTCCGAATAGTCGACATCGCGGGCAACCAGGCTGCCGACACGCTCTTCTACAATGCGCACGATTACGAAGAACGCTACTCCGCCCAGGACACCATTCGCGAGCAGGCCAACATCTATCTCACGACGGGAACGAGGCTCATGTCTTCAAAGGGCAATGTTCTTCTGACAATCGTTGACGACACCTGCGGCCGCCACGACACCCTCGGCGGCGCCTGTGCCACCGAAAGCAACATGGTCCGCTACGCGATTGAAAAGCGGCACATGCACGCGTGCCGGCAGAGTTTCCTGAAAGCGATCATCGGGTGGGGCCGTGGCCTGGAGAAACGCGATATCGCCCACAACATCAACTTCTTCATGAATGTTCCCGTAACGAAGGAGGGCCGATTGACCTTTGAAGACGGCGTCTCCGCCCCTGGCAAATACGTTGAAATGCGAGCGGAAATGGATGTCCTCGCCGTCATCAGCAATTGCCCGCAACTCAACAATCCATGCAACGCGTTCAATCCAACTCCCGTGCGAGTGCTGATCTGGGATCCGCTGGGAAATTGATGTTCAAGAAAGTTTTGATCGCCAATCGCGGGGTTATCGCCTGCAGAGTCATCCGCACTCTGCGACGGCTCGGCGTTTCTCCGATTGCCGTGTTCTCGGAAGCGGACCGCCATTCCCTGCACGTCCGCCAGGCGGATGCCTCTGTGCGCCTGGGCCCTTCTCCTGCCGCGGAAAGCTATCTCAAACAGGACGCCATTCTCGAAGCGGCAAAAAAAACGGGCGCCGAGGCGATTCATCCAGGGTATGGATTTCTCAGCGAGAATGCCGACTTTGCCGAGGCCTGCGAGAGGGCTGGAATTGTGTTTCTCGGTCCGACGCCGGCGCAGATGCGCGCACTCGGATTGAAGCATACAGCCCGTGAAATTGCGCGGCGGGAAGGAGCGCCGCTGTTGCCGGGAACGGACCTGCTCGACAACGAAGGACACGCGCTCCGCGAAGCCGACCGCTGCGGATACCCCGTGATGCTGAAGAGTACCGCCGGAGGTGGCGGGATTGGAATGCGCGTCTGCCACAACGCCCTTGAACTGGAAGAGCACTATGCGGCCGTCGCCCGTATGGGAACCGCGAACTTCGGCCAGGCCGGCGTCTACCTGGAACGCTATGTCGAAAGGGCGCGCCACATCGAGGTGCAGATATTCGGCGATGGCGAAGGGAATGTCCGGGTCCTCGGCGAACGTGATTGTTCCGCTCAGCGCCGAAACCAGAAAGTGATCGAGGAAACTCCTGCGGCCGGATTGAAGCCCACCGTTCGTTCCCTCCTCTGGAAAACGGCGGAAGCGATCGTGCGGCCCGTCAACTACCGCTCGGCCGGCACGGTCGAGTTTCTTTATGACCCCGACCGTGAAGAGTTCTTTTTCCTTGAGGTCAACACACGCCTGCAGGTCGAACACGGCGTGACCGAAGAAGTCACAGGCGTCGATATTGTCGAGTGGATGGTGAAACTGGGATCGGGCGATCTGCCTCCGCTGGAACTGCTGCCGTGTGAACCTCGCGGGGCGTCGATCCAGGTCCGCATCTATGCCGAAGATCCCGCACGCGGATTCCGTCCGGTGTCAGGGCTTCTGACCGAAGTTCGTTTTCCGCGTGACGTCCGGTGTGAGACGTGGGTGGAGACCGGCACGGAAGTCACGCCGTTCTATGATCCGATGCTGGCAAAGATCATCGTGCGCGGGGACTCCAGAGCGGATGCCGTTCACCGCTTACAGAAGGCACTCGCCCGATGCAGATTGGGAGGGCTCGAAACAAACCTCGACTATCTCCGTCAGGTCATCACGGAAGAGGAGTTCCAGAAAGGGGGCTTTCCCACAAGTCTTCTCAATCGCGTGAACTACGCGCCGGCAGCGTTTGAAGTGATCGAACCGGGCCTGCAGACAACCGTGCAGGATTATCCGGGCCGTACGGGGTTCTGGCATGTCGGCGTACCGCCTTCCGGACCGATGGACACGCTCGCATTCCGGTTGGCAAATCGACTCGTGGGAAATCCGGAATCCGCGGCCGCTCTGGAATGCACGCTGACCGGACCCACTCTGCGCTTCCACTCGGATGCCGTCATTGCATTGACCGGCGCAAAGATGGCAGCGACGTTGGACGGCGCCCCCGCGCCGTATTGGCGAACGATTGAAATCCGCGCGGGTTCCAAGCTTCGGCTGAACGCCGCACCCGGGCCGGGATCGCGCGCGTACATCGCCGTTCGCGGAGGCGTCGACGTTCCCGAATACCTTGGCAGCCGATCGACTTTCATTCTCGGCCGCTTCGGCGGACAAGCGGGGCGCGTGTTGCAAACCGGCGACATGCTGCACTGGCAGGGTATGGAAGATCTGCCTCCCGCTCCACTCTCTCTTGCCGAAGAATTCCGCCCTCTATACTCCAACGAATGGGAGATCGGCGGCCTCTACGGCCCCCACGGCGCTCCCGATTTTTTTACGAACGAAGATATCGACGCGATCTTTGGACCGTCATGGAGAGTTCACTACAACTCCGATAGAACCGGCGTGCGCCTGATCGGCCCCCGACCGAAGTGGGCGCGTCGGGATGGGGGCGAAGCTGGCCTGCATCCTTCAAACCTTCATGACAATGCGTATGCGGTTGGCGCCATGGATTTCACCGGCGACATGCCGATCCTGCTGGGTCCTGACGGTCCCAGCCTTGGCGGTTTCGTCTGCCCCCTCGTGATCGCACAAGCGGAACTGTGGAAACTTGGACAGCTCCGGGCCGGCGACACGGTGCGCTTCCGACGGATTTCAAACGATCAGGCGACTCAAATGGAACAGGAGATGGACTCCGCGATCGGGACGCTTAGCATAGCGTCTCATAGTGACGGTGACGCGTTCGGGCGAGTATCCCCTCCTCTTGAGGAGGGGTGGCCGCGCGAAGCGCGGCCGGGGTGGTCAGGCATGCCGATACTTCTACCAACCCTGACCACCCCGGCCTTCGGCCACCCCTCCTCAAGAGGAGGGGACGCGCGCCCGAATACGTCAGCGTACTTTGAAAACGATATTCCCGAACCCGCCATTCTTCACACCGGCTCCAGCAACACCGTCTACCGAGCTGCGGGCGATCGGTATTTGCTGATCGAAGTTGGACCCAACGAACTCAACCTGGACCTGCGGGTGCGCATCCACGTTCTCGAGAAACTGTTCCGGCAAGAGAGAGTGAAAGGAATCCTCGATATCACTCCGGGCATCCGATCGCTGCAGATCCATTACGACAGCGGCGTTCTGCACCGCGAGGAACTGATCGCCTGCCTCGACGCCTGTGAGCAGGCGCTGCCTAATCTTGATGCCATCAGCTTCCCGGCGCGCACCGTCTATCTTCCCTTGTCGTGGGAAGACCCCGCGACTTTACTCGCAATACAAAAGTACATGCAGTCTGTTCGAGCCGATGCTCCGTGGTGTCCCAGCAATATCGAGTTCATCCGGCGGATCAACGGGCTGGATTCGACAGAACAGGTTCGCGACATCGTATTCGACGCAAGCTATCTGGTGCTGGGTCTCGGCGATGTTTACCTCGGCGCTCCGGTTGCCACGCCGATCGATCCGCGTCACCGGCTCGTCACGACGAAATACAACCCGGCTCGCACGTGGACTGCGGAGAACTCTGTCGGCATCGGCGGGGCTTACATGTGCGTCTATGGAATGGAAGGTCCGGGCGGTTACCAATTCGTCGGTCGCACGGTTCAGATGTGGAACACATATCGGACCACTCCGGAGTTTGAGCACGGCACTCCCTGGCTACTTCGCTTCTTCGATCAGATCCGGTTCTTTCCCGTTACTGCCGCCGAGTTACTCGAGCTGCGCGATGCGTTTCCGTACGGAAAATACAGCATCGATATCGAGCCCACGGAATTCAATGTGCGGAATTACCACACGTTCCTTCGCTCCATAAAGGACGACGCGGCGGCGTTCAAACGCACTCAACAGGCAGCATTCCTTGCGGAACGTGAACGGTGGGCAGCCGCCGGCCAGCCCGAGTTCGTCGATCCGACCTCCGGCAATGGCACGCAGGCTGAAAGACCCGCCGACATCCCCGAAGGCTGCGAGGCCGTCCGTTCTCCGATGGCCGCAAGCGTCTGGCAGATCGCTGTTCAACCGGGCCAGCGCGTCGAAGCCGGGCAGAAGATTCTTGTTCTCGAAGCGATGAAGATGGAAGTCGCCGTCGTGGCGCCAAATGAAGGAACCGTTGAACTTGTCCATTGCGCAAAAGGCGGGATGGTCACCGCAGGACAGAACCTGGCCACGCTGAGAGTCAACTGATGCTGACCATTGCCGAACTCCGAAAAGACTATCTCTCCGGCGCGCGATGCCACGCCGAAGTTATCGAAGAGATTTTTGCAATGATCCAAACCGACGGATTGTCCCCGGTTTGGATTTCGCTGGCCAATCAGCGGCGTGCGATTGCTCGTGCAGAAACCATCGATCCGTCGCTGCCGTTGGCGGGAATCCCATTTGCGGTGAAGGACAACGTTGACGTTGAAGGCATGCAGACCACGGCCGCATGCCCGTCATTCGCTCACACAGCGACTCGCACCGCGACCGTGGTGGCCCGCCTTCTTGAGGCGGGAGCGATTCTCATCGGCAAGACAAACATGGACCAGTTCGCCACCGGACTGGTCGGTACGCGAACACCCTACGGTAAGTGTTCCAGCGTATTCGATTCTCGATACATCTCTGGAGGTTCGAGCTCGGGCTCTGCGGTCGCTGTCGCCAGGGAGCTTTGCGCGTTCTCCCTCGGTACCGACACCGCGGGATCCGGCCGCGTTCCTGCGGCATTCAACAATCTCGTCGGAATGAAACCCACGCGCGGCCTTCTCAGCACTTCCGGTGTCCTGCCCGCATGCCGGTCTTTGGATTGTGTGTCCATCTTCACGTCAAGTGCGGCGGATGCTCACCTGGTGTGGAACATTGCCCGTGGCTTTGATGACAGCGATCCCTATTCGCGGGATTTTTTTCCGGGAGCCGGGGCGGCTCCATGGTTAGGCGGACCGTTCCGCTTTGGCATTCCGGCCGATTCGGATCTCCAGTTCTTCGATGATTCGGAAACGCCTGGCCTGTATGCCCGTGCCGCGGAACAACTAACCCAACTCGGAGGCATTCCAACCACGATTGACTTCGCGCCGTTTCGCGAGGCGGCGGCGTTGCTCTACTCGGGTCCATGGGTCGCCGAACGGTTCGCAGCAGTCGGGCAACACATTCTTGGTAATCCGCAACATGTCAATACCATCGTTGGCGACATCATCCTGAGCGGTGCCAAATATCGGGCGGAAGATGCTTACCGGGCCGCATACCGGCTGGAGGGATTGAAACGAAAAGCCGCTGAACAGTGGTCTCGCATGGATGTGTTGCTGTTGCCCACCGCGGGAACGATTTACACGATTGCCGCAGTTGAAGCTGATCCAATCCGCTTGAATTCCAATCTCGGCTATTACACGAATTTTGTAAACCTGCTGGATCTCGCCGCAATCGCCTTGCCCGCCGGATTTCGAAAGGATGGTCTCCCCTTTGGAGTTTCCATCATTGGCCCTGCGTTTTCCGACGCGGCGTTGCTGTCGCTCGGACAGCGGTTTCTGCACGAAGCATCGACGGTGACGGCCGCACCGGGCTGTATTCCGATTGCTGTGGTGGGGGCGCACCTTGAAGGTCAACCGCTCAATTCTCAATTGAGCGAACGTGGAGCACGCATGGCGAAGCGATGCCGGACGGCGCAGGATTACCGATTGTTTGCATTGCGCGGCACCACGCCGGCAAAGCCGGGACTCCTGCGCCAGCCGGACTTCAGGGGTCCGGGCATTGAAGTGGAAGTGTGGAATGTCCCAGAGGCGGCTTTTGGCGGATTTGTCGCGGATGTTCCCGAACCGCTGGCCATCGGGAATGTGAGGCTGGACACCGGAGAATGGGTGAAGGGCTTTGTTTGCGAACCACTCGCGCTTTTGAATGCGACCGAGATCACCCAGTTTGGGGGCTGGAGGAGCTACCTTTCCAGCAGCTCTTCCGGATCTGCGGCAGAAGTTGCACTTGGCACTGCAACGGAACGCGCGAGTAACGGCAGCGGCAGCCGCATCTGAGCCACACTCCCGATATCGAAATCGAACGCGTCACCGATCAGGTCCTGAACAGAGAACGACGCTTTGGCCACGCCCCTGGACTGGTGGGCGGTCGTCTCTCCGACGATGTGATAAATCTCGTGCGCCATGACACGCCCGAGTGCGCGCCCGAATGCCGCATTCCGCTGTGGTGCACTCATCGGCCTCAGAGACGAGGCCAGCATCTGAACAAGGTCTCCGCAATCCACACGAAAGAATGGGAGCACATTTCCATTCGATACGGAGGAGTCCGCCAAACTGATTTGGGAGTCTTGAGACTTTCTCAGAGAAATGGGAGCGGTCGCGTCGGAACACGAACCGTCAAAAGATATGACGACAACGCGATCAAATTGTTCGCCGGACTTTCGAGCTTCGAGATCCTTCCAGACCATATCCATGCCGGTTGGAACGAGAAGGCGCTGGAGTTCCCGTTGAGCAGATCGGACGGCAGACGCATCCAGCCCGCGGGCTTCGCCTGCATAGAGCGCCAGACTTCTATTTTGAGCTCCCGCATAGAGCGAGAGACATATCGCGAGCAACGCTGCCCGTACAATCGCCGACATTGGCTTTTTCTCCGTATCTCTACGTTGAGATACGCAACGAGTCGAATTATAGTTCCGTTACCCGACTGCGACGCCAAAGGAAAAGCTGCGTTAGAAAAATAGACGGACAGTTTTGTAGTATTCATCGAGACGCTTCCAGCAACGCCACCGCCATTTCGTTCGGCTGCGTGGCGATGCGTGCCTGCGGTCGGGCCGCACGATGACGCCGTTGCGGGCGTCGATTTCCATGGGCCGGCCGGCGGCTCGATCGGCATGAAGCAAGTTCATCGAATCCTGGGGAGACTTCCGATACTAAACCTGGCGCCGTCCCGTCGTCGTAACGAGACTTTCTTTGAGGAGGAGAAAATTGAGCTCGCGCCGCAGCTCGCGGCGGGTTTCCTCATCAATCGCAGCATTGAGAAGTTGGCGGACGTTGTAAATTTCCTTCCGCATCTCCATTTCAATCGGGAGGCATCCCGCGTTTCGCAAGATCTTGAACATCAGCCGAAGATCCTCCGGAACGGAGCTGTCCTCATCGAGGTTCAGGGGCTTGCCTTTGCCGGGCAGGTTATCGAATTGACCCTCTTCCTGTGCGGCGCGTATGCGCTTTTCAGCGATCAAGTGAACGTCGTCCATGAATGGATTATATAACCTTGGACGAAGTCGAAGAGAGGCGGAACAAGCATTGGCCGCTAGCTTGGAGTGGTCCGATGCTTTGTCTCCGGCAAGCCGAAACCGAAATCCCGATTGCGCTCCTCTTCAGTCAAGCCTTCAGGAAGTCCAGAATGCGAAAGTTGCACCACAGTTCGTATTCCACCAGCTTGAGAACGATATGTGCGTAGTCGCTCATGTCTCCCGATTCAAAGCTGCCGACGGAGTCAGGTCCGGAACGAAATTTATCACATGCCCATTTGATTGCGGATTTTCGTGGGCGGACGCTGGCGGCGACTTCTAAGGAGAAGGCCTCCTCTTGAGGCCTTCTCCTTCATCAAGGGCACCCAAATAAAAGACGACTGCAACCAGTGCCTCGCCAGCGAGAACTAGAACTCATACCGTAATGCGAACTGCATTTCCCGGGGTGGCGCCGTTTGCTGGAACTGGCCGAACGTCAACGGCGCGGTCAGAGCCAGACTCGGGTTTGTAAAGTTCACCGTGTTGAACGCATTGAACGCTTCGGCGCGGAACCGCAGCGTCTGGCCTTCCTTCAGCCGGAACGTTTTCTGAAGCGTCAGGTCTGCGTTGAAGTAAGCGGCGAGCCTCACTGCCGCTCGCGTTCCGCTATGTCCCGGCAGCTCATCGGCAAAATTTTCCGCAGCGCCGGTGTTCCCGAAAATGCTCGGGGCTCCCGTCTCATCGTAGGTCACGCCACTCTGCGCAGGCTTCGTGACGATCGCAAGCGAACTCAACCAGTAATTCGCGTTGTAGGCAAGATTCCCGGCAACCGTCGACGGCAGTCCCGTCCGATATCGCATGACACTCGAAATCTGCCATCCGCCGGCGATCTGGTTGAGCCATGCAGACGCATTGCCCAGCAGGGCTCTGCCCTTTCCCACCGGCAACTCGAACAAATAGTTTGCGCTGATGTTGTGACGGACATCGAAATCCGAATCTCCGCGGAACTCGTTCACATTGAAAATATTTTGTATCGCCGCGCCCTGCTTGCCCGACCCGGACTCGGCCGATGACCCATTGTCTATGGAATGCGACCACGTGTAGTTGAAGTCAAACGCCAGGCCATTCCGAAACGATCGGCGTACCGATGCCGTCATCCCGTGGAACTCCGCCCAGCCCGCGTTCATCCATGTCGGCATGGAACTCCCCTGGATATTGAAGAACGTGTAGCAACCGGAAACGGTGAGGCACTCGCCCGGGATGTAGGAACTGGTGGTGTTTCGATCCAGTGCGTGAAGGCAATCGAGATAGCTTCCGTTGTAGTCGCCGTAGACGCACTGGAAGTAGTTCGCCGAGGCGCTACCTGGAAACGAGATATTCTTAAGGCCCGGGAACATGTTCTCGACGAACGGCAGCGTGGGCACCAGGTTCGGATTCTTCTGAACTGCGGACGGAGTCAATCCTGAATCGAACAGAGACCGCACCTGCAGATTGCTCTGCTCCCATGTGAGCCCTGATTTCGGATCCTTGAAGTATTCGAGGGGCGTATAGACATCACCCTGCAGTAACAACCGGTGCGACAGGCGTCCGGTATACCCGATCTCAAACGTGAACCCCCTGCCGATCTCACGTTCGAAACTCGCATTGAGCACATAAGAATACGGAGGCTTCAGATCGGGCGAAATCCCGAGAAAATCTCCCGCGATCGCGGCGATCGCCGGCGGCGTGTAGGGGAAAGGCTGCTGCGCGCTGACAGGTATCGGAGGCGCTGAACCGTTAAAGCGCGGGCTTGTCGAAAAGCTGTAGGAGTCGGGGAAGTTCGTTGCCGTCGCCAAACCGATCGAGCCGTACTGATCGTATTGCGCGACCATGTCACTGCCGAAGCGGTCGTACACCATGCCGGCGCCGGCCCGGAGCGCTGCAGACTTTCCGAAAATCTTTCCGAGAATTCCGTTTCTGCCCTGCGGTCCAAACGCCAGGCCAACGCGCGGCTCAAAATTCAGATTACTCGGCTTCCACCAGGTCGGTTTCCCGTTGGCAGGACCGTTCAGATCCCAGCTCAGGATCCTGTTGGGCATCGCGTTTTGCGGCACGCCCTGCCTTGAAAGGTAATCGCGAGTCGCGAAGTAGTCATTCAGGCCGAGAGTCGGGGCCACCTGAGTGCCGGTCGCCTCATAAAGCGGCCGGAAGTTTTCATATCGAACACCGAGGTTGAGAGTAAGAGCCCGTGTTGCACGGTAACTGTCGCCGACATAAGCGCCGTAATCGCGTTCAATAAATGATCGGGCCTGCGGCGTGCCCTGGGGCAAGGTGTTTCCCTTTTTGTCGAACTGGTCTGTATAGAAATTGTCGTTCACCAGGCCCAGCAAGGCGGCCATACCGTAGGCTGCGGACGTGGGATCAGCAAGCTCAGCCTTGGGGTTTCCGCTGCGCGTCTGTATGAACGCTGTCAGCGCATTCTGAATATCCGCGCCCAACCCGATCAACTCCGTCGCTCCGAATCCGTACTTCGCAAACGAAGATGTAAAGAGAGAGGTGTTGTTGCGGATGAACCGGAAGTTCACGCCTGCAGTAATGGTGTGCTTGCCCGAAGTCCAGGTGAGATCGTCCGATGGATTGAATGTCGGGAGAACCTGGGTTGCCGGGCGGGCGTTGAAGTTCTGAAGCGAATCGAGCGGATTCACAAACAAAACCGGTCCGTTGATGCCCGATGTGCTTTGAGCGAAACGTGTGTAGCCGAGGCCCACCTGGTTGACGAGAGCTGGCCCAAGAATCGCCGTATATTGCGCCGCAAACCCTTTGCTCCTGTCATGCAGCGTGGAAGCGGGACCCTGTCCCGGAAATTGCGCAAGAATCACGTCATCGACGTTGTGCGCGGCTGTTCCGCGAACCGAAAGCGTATGCTTGCCGGCGGCGTCGAGATGAAAGTCCAGCTTGCCGACGAACGCCCTGTCATTTCGACGGCTCGGCGCATTGAAGCGGAACCCGCTGAAGTTGAGCCCGCCATCCTGCCCGAAAGCCGGGTCGTTGCCCGACGGGTATTGTTTCAAGACCTGGAGCATGCTGGCGTTCACGCCAAGTCCCAATGGGTCCACTTGCCGAACTTCGGCTGCCGTCAACGTCTCATTTGTGCCGTCGGCCAACTGGAACTTCAGAAGACCCTGACGCAACGAATCGGAGGGCACAGCGCGGGACTGCGACACGCCGCTCGCATCGATGCGCTGCTCGTAGTTCAGGAAATAGAAAACGCGATCCTTAACGACGGGCCCCCCGACAGAAGCACCGAATTGATTGCGGATCAGGGGCTGAACCGGAACGCCGGACTTGTTGTTGAACCAGGTGTTGGCCGCAAAGGCGGTGTTGCGATTGTATTCATAGACCGACCCGTGAAGCTGGTTGGATCCGCCTTTGGTGACGAGCACGACCTGCCCGCCCGAAGAGCGTCCTTCATTGGCGCCGCCTCCTCCGACCGTGACTCGGAACTCCTGGACCGAGTCGAGCGGAATGGGCAGCACGGCATTGAATCCCGCGTTCACCTGGGTCCCGTTGGCATTCGATCCCTGGTAACCGCCCGTGCTCGTGCCGGTGGCTTGCGCGACGAGCCCCGAGTTCTGATTGTTGTTCACGTCGGCGCCGTCAAGCGTGATGTTGTTTTGATCGCGCCGTGCACCCAAGACTTCACCGGTCGGCGTAACTCCGACCTGCAGGCTGAGCAGTTCGACCACGTTCCGAGTGCCCAGCGGCAACTGCCGAACCTGTCGCTCGGAGAATGCGGTTCCGATCGACGCATCGACGTTATTGATTTCCGTGGATTCCGCAGTCACATTGACGGATTCAGTCGTGGCGCCCACTGACATTTGCAAATCGAGCGTGGCCGGCGTGTTCACGAGAAGCTGCACGCTCTCACGCGTCGCCGTCGCGAATCCGGGTTTCTCGACGGTCAATTGGTATGAACCCGGCGGAGTCTGGAGAAACTGGTAGATGCCGTCGCTGCCGGTCGTTACCTGCCGCTTCAAGCCGGTGGCGACATTCGCGAGGGAAACAACAGCAGTGGGAACGGTGGCTCCGCTTGGATCCGTAATCGCGCCTCGCAATGACGTGGCCGATTGTCCGAAAACAATAATAGAAAGAAGGAGAAGGAGCGCAAACGCATAAATGCCTCTCATCGTGACAACTCCAATTGGTTAGGTTGAGTTTAGCGAGAGACAGGCTCGCGTTCCCGCGACGCTGCGGAGGGGAACCCACTTCATGGGCTCTTCAAGATTATGCCTGAAATTAGGCGATTGGGCGTTGGATTTTCCATCTACGCAGGGAGAGTTATTTATATAATTATCACGTGACCTACCAGTTCCGCTGGAACGAGCACAATGTTGAGCATATCGCGCAGCATGGCGTGGAGATCGACGAGGCGGAATACGTCGTGGAGCATCCTGACAGCGGATTTCCGTGCGCAGAAGCCGATGGGAGGTACTTGGTCTGGGGCCAAACTCCCGTCGGTCGGTATTTGCAGGTAGTGTACATTTTCTCGCCCACGAGTGTGGTTTACGTGACCGTGCCCGGAGCTTGGAGGAGCAAGAGAAACGCCGGTTGCGGCGACGGAGAAAGTAGGATGGCCAAGTACAAACGCTACGATCAGATGAGCGCAGACGCATTGGCGAAAGCGACAGCAGAGTATGACAAGCCTTCAAAAGGTCCGGATCTTCCGGGCAAGCCGCTGACGGCGGAGGACCGAGCGACGCATCGGCGCGCTCGCGACGATGCCAAGGCGAAGATGGGTCGGCCGGTAGTTGGGGAAGGCGCGAAGATCGTTCCCGTGAGCATCGAACGCGGATTATTGAGGCAGGTCGATCGATACGCCAAGCGACATAAGCTGAAGCGGTCCCAGCTTGTTGCTGAAGGCTTGAAGATGCTGTTGGCGAAATAGGCGGCTGAGGCCAACGACGCTCCGATATGCCGAGGCTACGGTTGTTTGGCGTCGATGCGCCAGAGGTTCTGCTGACGGAGATTCGAAATCCAAACTGAACCGTGGGCGGCACGAATAGAATCGCCGCCGGCGCCAAACCACTGCTTGACGACTGTGTTGCTGGCGGGATCGATTTGCGTGATCGGGATTTCGAAAACTGTTGCCCAGACGAAGCCTTCGCCGTATGCGATTTCGCCGCCCGTTCCGGGAATGCCCGCCTCGATGTTGGTAATGAGCTTTCGTGTCTTCACATCGACGCGAGACACGGTGCCGTCGCCTTGATTCAGAGTCCAGATGGAACCGCCACCCACTGTCGTGAAGCGAGGTTTCGGACCGACGTCGACGGTGTCGGTGACAAGATTCGTCTTCGGATCGACTCGGGACACGCTGCTGTGTTCGTTGCTGACAACCCAGATGGCGGCGTCTTCTCCAAGAACGCAAACAGGCGAGCCGGAGGGAACCGCGATTTCGGCGACAACCCGGTTTGTCATGGGATCAATTCTGGAAAGCACCCCCTTCATATCGCTAACCATCCAGATGCTGTCAGCGCCTGCGGTCAGGCCCCCTTCACTGTTTGCAGGCCCCACTGGAATGGTCGCGACGACAGCGTTCGTTTTCATATCGACGCGGGAGAGTGTCTTGTCCATGCAGTTGGGTACCCACACGCTGCCGAATGCTGCCGCCAATCCCGAACACGGCCGCTTGCCCACTTCGACTGTGGCAACGACCTGATTGCTCTTTGCATCGAGTCGATGGACGGTGTTCTTCGGCCCATTGGAGACCCAGACACCATCTTCCGTCACGACTTGCCAGTCTGGTGTCCCCGGTAGCGGAAACACGGCAATCGGCGTGATCGCCGCGATATCGCGTTTCACTCCAGGCGTCGAGACTCCAGGCTTTGGCGGCCGGGGCGGGCGGGTCTGAGCCGGAGCGGACTGCGCAGGCGCGGGCGCCGTCGGCTCCTGCGCAAACCCTGAGCCTAGAGAAAGGCCGGAGACCAACAAAGCGCAAGCGAGGGACTTATTCATACAGATACTCCTTCAAATAAAACTCGGCACCCCGCGCCAGTGCATTCGTTCGTTGCCGCGTTGCGTTGCCGATTCGACGTTGTCGACAAGATCCTGAATCTCGTCTTCCTCCGAATCAAAGCTCAGGTGCGGAACCGCAAGATCGAGCGCAACGGAAGAGCCGTGTTCTCCGTCTTTCGCCAGTGCAATCACGCGCGATCCCAGGCAAATGGCTTCGCGGGTGTTGTGGGTGACGAATACGATGGTCGTTCCACTCTGACGCCACAGTTCTTTGATGAGCAGTTGCATCCCGGACCGGGTGCCCGGATCAAGCGCGCTGAACGCCTCGTCCATCAGAAGAATGGGTGGCTTGAGGATCAGAGCCTGCGCAATCGCGACGCGCTGCTGCATGCCTCCCGAAAGCTGGTGCGGATACTTGCGGGAGTCGGTCTCATGAAACCCTGTCTGTTCCAGGCAGCGCAGCGCGGCCGCGCGAAAGTCCCTCATCTTTTTGCGGCGCGTGGGATGAAGCAGCGAGAAGGTGCCAAACTCCGTCACTTCGAGGCCAAAGGTCACATTGCCAAGAACCGTCTTGTCGGGAAACAGCGCATACTTCTGCGGAACGTAACCGCAGAGCCGATCGGGTTGCGATCGCTCCAAACCGTTGACCAGTACGCGGCCTCGCGTCGGCTTCTCTTCGCCGAGTATCAGGCGAAGCAGAGTGGATTTTCCGCACCCGGTCCGTCCAACGATCGATACGAATTCGCCGTTTTCAATCTGGAGATCGATTCCGTTGAGGACCCGGCGGCGCCCACCATCTGCGACGGAATAATCCACCTGAACGCGGTCAACCCGGACAGCTGCGTACGGCATCGGTCAGGTCTCCTGAAACCAGGGGTGCAGCTTGCGATTGAGTGTATGCATCGCGAGATCCACGAGGAAAAGAAGCAACGCCACCCAGAGGACGTACGGGATGATCGTGTCCATTCCCATATGGCGGCGCAGCAGCGCAATGCGGTAAGCGAGGCCATCGCTGGACGCAATCATTTCACCCGCAAACAGGAAGAGCATCACGGCTTTCAAGTTCAAGCGGATGCTGTTCATCACTCGCGGCAAAATCTGCTTGAAGATGACACGGTAGGCGATTGCCAAATCACCCGCGCCCAGAGTGGCTGCCTTCACGATCTGTTCGTGCGGCACGCTCTTGCTGAGGTTGAACGTATCGAGAATGATCGTGGGTGTAACGCCGACGACGATGAGCATGATCTTCGACAGTTCGTCGATACCGAAGGCGATAAAAAGTATCGGCAGCAGCGAGAGCGCCACGATCTTGTCGAAGAACTGCACAAAGCGGAGAAAAAAAGCGCCGACGAAAGGGAACATTGCCATGTGCAGGCCAAGGATTACCGCCGGGAAAAGGAGCAGCACGCTGATCAGGAATCGGCGGCTTGTGGCGATGCTGTCTTTCCAGAGCATGCTGGACGTGATGCGACTCCCCAATGACGGAGGCGCGGCTGAGTCCGAGGCTTCTTCGTCTCCAGCCGGCTTCAAAGCGGCGTCCGCGAACGACTGGACCATCTGCACGGCGGTTGGCGTGACCCGGTCGTCGGGATTCTCACGATGCCGAATCTGAGCGACATAGAAATACGACGCGATACCTGCCGCAAACAGGAACCACGAAAGGGCCCACGCGGTCACGCGCCCGGGGTGTTCATGAATGCGAAGGTATCTCATAGCTTCCCTTGCGCGGCGAGCTGCATGAAAGTTGTATCGAAGCGAAGCCGGATCCGATCCGGTCTTCCCAGAGCACTGCCGTCAGGAAACTGCATCGCAACTTCATCGGCGGATTTCGCTTTGTCTCCCAGAAGGCCGTGCGTGAAGCAAAACTGCCGAACCAGGTCCATTGTTTTGCGAAGATTCGGTGACGACATGATCTGGACAGCGGACTGCGGCGTGTAGAACATCTGAGTGGTGCTGAGCTGCTCTTTATACGAAGCAAGCGTGTCCTGCGACGCTTCAGCAATACCGGTGAGAACCTTGTCGCTTCCTGTGCCGCTCATCTGGCTCATCACTTCGTACCAGGCGCCTGTCATGGCTTTCGCAAACTTCTGTCCCGAACCGTCCGGCCGATTGAGAATATCGGTGCGCGTGACCAGCAGATCGAGGATCTCGCCGGGGATCTGAGAAGAGTTGAAAACTACCTTTACGTCCTTTGCCTTGGCGATCTGCGACACCATCGGCTTCCAGGTGACGACAACCGGTTTGCCCGCATCCGTGAGGAACGCCGCGGCGATATCGGAGTCCGAGGTGTTCACGTACTTCACTTGCTTGATCCTGGTTTCGAGGCCGTTCATGGCCATCGCGCGCTCGAACAGGTATTGCGAAACGGTCTTCTCGACGAGGAGGACCTGTTTGCCGGGAAGCTGCGCCAAGCCAAGGTTCTGGCGTACAAGCACGGCGTCGTTCCCGTTGGAGTAGTCACCGACAATGATTGCGGTAGTATCCACACCCGCGGCCGCCGGCATATCCAGCGCTTCCATGTTCGTCATCACGCACGCATCGATGTTTTTCGCGACGAATGCGTCGAGGGACGGAGCGTAGTCGAAACGCTGAACCTTGATGTTGATTCCGTACTTGTCCGCCCACTTTCGCAGGATTCCGGACTTCGCCATGTAGTAGTAGGGGTCCCAGCCGACATAGACGGACCAGCCAACGGTAAATGAGGGCTTCTGCCGTGCGACGAGCGAGCGCTCGGTCGTGAGCGTAGTGAGACAAAGCAAAAGGAAAAGGGGAAAAAGAAGCTTTCGGCCAAACATCGCGAACCTCCTGCGTAAGACGGGGCAAAAGGGGCGACGTGGCCCGGTGAAGGCCATAACGTAGCGGAAAACCGGCACGGAAAACAACGGACAATTCTGGAGGGCACGCGACAAATTTGTGGCTGGGCAGCGCAACAGGTTGCACAAGAGGCGGAGCGAGTGGTCGCGAAGCGCGAGCCCGGCAGGGCGGAGTATCAAGAAAAACAGGATGAGAGATTTCCAAATTCGCGAAATCCCTCACCCGGCCTTCGGCCACCCTCTCCCGGAGGGAGAGGGCCCGCTCGACAGTGCTTCGCTCTATCCCGGATAGACAGTGCTTAGCTCATCCCGAATCGACAGTGCTTCGCTCTATCTCGGATAGACGATGAAGTCGTTATGAATCTCCCGAACCGGAGTGTCCCCCATTTTTGAAACTGCGTCGTAGAGTTCCAGAATGTTCGCGGGAGTCATCGGTAGTTGGTGTTCTTCCGGCTGGTACGTTGTGCGAACCACATAGTCCACACCGGCCTTGTTCGACATCTCGATATGCGTGCCAAGAACCTGGGCGATGTCGTGGGCCTTCACGAAAGAAGCGAGACGCTCAATGCTGGCTTTGAAGGCGGGCCAGTTGGAGATGTACAGACGTCCGGGGTAGACGGTGTCGCCGGTGAGCAGGAGCCTGGATCTTCGGTCGTATACGGCAATGGAGGTTGCTTCGTGGCCCGGAATCGGAATGATGTCCAGAATCCGTCCGCCCAGGTCCAGCGTTACCTGCTGATTCGGCCAGTCACTGATGCCGAAGAAACTCTGGACGTCTTCGAGTTTTTTCCCCACCAGCGTTGTGTCCGGTTGTCCTGAGAACTGCGAATCTCCGCCGGTATGATCGCCATGCGCGTGGGAGTGCGTCACAAGAAGTTGCATTCGGGCCTTGCCGTGTTTCTTCGACCAGTCCTCCACTGCCTTCTGTACAGTTTCCCGGACGGGAAATGCGATTCCGGAATCCGCGCGGGGCGCTGCGCCGGTGTCCTGCATGAAGACCCTGTCCTGGCCGAACAGCAGGTATATGAAAGGCCCCTCATAGTTAATGCACTTGTTCTCACGAAGGATGAACGTGTCGTCGTTGTACGCATGCACCTGAAATGGAATATCCTTATCGGCGGTGCAAGGGTCGGTTCCGTGAATCCACTTCACGCTCAGGTCCTGGGACGAGGAAATGCGGAGTCCCAGGAATACCAGCACGACAATGACAAACGTCCCTTTCATAGAACCTCACTGTTCTCCGGCTATCGCTTTTTCCAAATCGGCCAGTTGCTGCCGGACTGCAGCGGCATCCGGCGCGGAGGGCATTAACTGGAGATACATTCGAAGGTTTTCCGCGGCCTCCGAATAGGCGCTTTTTTCCGCAAGGAGGACGCCGATCACATGATGGATTTTCGGGTTCTGATGTTGCGGATCGAGTCGCGCGGCTTCGCGGGCGTGCTCCAACGCGATGACGGAATTCTGCAGATAGTGGTTCGCGACGGCGCTGTAGAAATAGAACTCGGAACCAACGTCAGGATCCAACTTAAACAATTGCGAAGTGTACCGCGCAGTGTCTGGCCAGGCCCCACGTCCCGCAGCGATGATAGCGAGCTGTGCGTAAGGGCCGGCAAATTTCGAATCGGCATTGATAGCTTCTCCATACGCTCGACCGGCGTCCTCCAGCTTGTTTTGCTGCTGAAACAGACGGCCCAATTCAAACCAGGCAATCGCGTATTTCGGATACTCCCGAACTGCGCTGTTGAATTGCCGTTCGGCCTCTGCCCATTGCTGCTTCTTGAGGCTTTTGATGCCCTGTTCATAGGCACTTGCTGCATTCTTCGGAGCCATCGCCGTCGTGGCGGTCGAGGTATAGCCTTCGACCCTGGCAACAGGGTGCAGATAGATGACCCCGATGTAGGGATTGTCCAGGGCACGCCGAAATCCCAGCGTGATCGTGTCGGATACGTAGCCCGGAACATTGGCGCGGATCTCGCACCCGGCAAGCTCTCTCTCGCTCAGACCGGTTTGCGGACCCGATCCCTGCGGCCCAAGGGCCGGTACCCTGTCGAAGCCGACGCTCGCGTCCAGAAATGTGGAAGGATTCTGCGCGCCCACCTGCAATCCGAAATCGCCGCGGGAGTCGGCAAAGCCTTCTCGATAGGGGATAGCGTTACAGACTCGTTCGATGACAATGTGTTCAGGCAGGCTCCGTCCATCCGAAACTTTCACCTTCCCTTCGAGGTAAATCGATCGCGCGGTAGAGGCACCAGTCCCAGACGAGGGGGACGTCTGGCTGGTGCCTCCCGCCTGGGCAAGGCAGACGAGCGGAAGTAACAAGCTCATTCCCGCGAGTCCGCCAATGCCCGCGTTCTTCACGCTATGAGTTCGTGAAGAACGTTACCCGCCACATCCGTGAGGCGGAAGTCCCGTCCGCTGTAGCGGTACGTGAGCTTCTTGTGATCGATGCCCATCAGGTAAAGGATGGTCGCGTGGATATCATGAACGTGCGCCGGCTTCTCGATCGCCTTGAAGCCGAACTCGTCGGTGGCTCCATAGATCGTGCCTCCCTTGACAGCGCCGCCGGCCAGCCACATCGTGAATCCGAAGGGGTTGTGGTCGCGGCCGCGCTTGACTCCGCCGCCACCGCCGCCGACTTCGCGCACGGGCGTTCGGCCAAACTCGGAACCGCAAACCACGAGCGTGTCCTCCCACAGTCCTCGCTGTTTGAGATCCTTGAGCAACGCGGAATAAGCCTGATCGGAATTCTTGGCATTAGTTTTGTGCGCAAAGATATCGCCGTGCGCATCCCAGGGATCGCCGCTGGCATAGTAAACCTGCACGATGCGCACGCCCTTCTCGACCAGGCGCGCTGCCTGCAAGCATCCCCTCGCGGTCGTGCCTTCGCCGTACATATCGAGCGTCGCCTGCGATTCTTTCCGAACGTCGAAGACTTCGGGGGCTTCGGTCTGCATGCGATAGGCAATCTCCATGGACTTGAGCACAGCTTCAACACCGGGATTTGACCCAGCCCGTTCCCGCTCGATGGCTTCCATCTTTTCGAGCAGATCCAGCTCGCGGCGCTGTTCGGTCAGCTGGAACTTCGGATTGTTGACGAAGCTGATGAGCTTCTTCGGATCGAACGCGTCTTCGATCACGATCTTTTTCTTCTTCTCTTTCTCTTTGTCCGTCTTGCCGTCTTCCGCCGCCGGCATGGGCATGTCCATCATGTCGTCTTCCGAGCCGTCGGCATTCTGTCGAGTCTGAATACGGGAGGAGATAAAGGTTCCCTGATTGAGGGCTGGCAGAAAGCCGTTGCTCCATAGCGGCGAGCCCACGGTAGTCGGGAGGTTCGGGCACAGCAATACGAATCCCGGAAGACTCTTGTTCTCCGTTCCCAGACCATATGTAATCCAGGCACCCATCGATGGACGACCCGCCTGATTGGCTCCGGTGTTCACCATGAGACATGCGGGTTCGTGATTAGGAATATCGGTGTAGACCGACCGCACCCAGGCGATGTTGTCCGCGAGTTCGCCCAGATTGGGCCAGAGTTCACTGACATCCATGCCGGACTGACCGTATTTCTTGAACTTGAACGGTGACTTCATGAGTTCGCCGGTTCGCCGTTCCGTGCGAACCGCGCCGCCGGGCAGTGGCTGTCCGTCGTATTTCTCGAGCGCGGGCTTCGGATCGAAGCAGTCGATCGTCGAGCAGCCCCCATTCATGAAAAGAAAAATGACACGCTTCACTTTTGCGGGATGGTCAAGGACGGCCTGGCCGCCTGTTCCATCAGGCGCGACGATTCCCTGGGCCTGGCCGATGGACTCGCCCAGCATGCCGGCAAAAGCCAGCATTCCGAAACCATTACCTACGCGCTTTAGTGCTTCTCGTCGCGTGATCGGATTCGATGACTTGTGTTGAGACATATGGATTCCCTCTCGTTTCGATAACTGGCCTTCGTATTCGTGCGGGTGTCCCCTCCTCTTGAGGAGGGGTGGCCGAAGGCCGGGGTGGTCAGGTAAGCTGAAGCTTTTACGCGTACTTGACCACCCCGTCCGCTCCCGTTGGTCGCGGCCACCCCTCCTCAAGAGGAGGGGACGCCCGCTCGAATACGTCACCATTGATACGAACAACAGCACTCAGTTAATGAATAGAAATTCGCTGGAACTGAACAGGATCTTGGCGTATCGGCCAAAGACCGTAGGGTCGTACTTGATCTCGGGCGCTGCGCCACCTTGCCCGCGCCGACCGCCCATGCCGCCCATCATGCCCATCCCCATCGGTTGAGCCGCGTTACCGGCGCCGCCACCCGCGCCCGCCTCGGCGTCGGCAACAGCTTCACCAGTAGCGTCAGGCATTGGTGCTTCCGGCTTGGCGGCAGCTTCCGCCACCGGTTTACTTGCGGTCGGAACCGGAGGTATTGCATCCGCCGGAGCCGCACTGCCTGCGGCGTCGCCAGTGTTCTGAGTGATTGCAGGAGTTGCGGGCTTCGCCTGCCCCTGACCTCCCTGGCCGCCTCGCCCGCGACGACCTCCGGCGGCTCCAGCAAGAGGAGCACGAGCCTTCGCTTCGTCGTATTCGAGCATCGGTTCGTTCTTTAGATAGTCGAGCCCCAATGCAATTTCCGGTTCGGTCGCATCGCGGCCGTAGATGTATTGATAGGCCTTCTTGATGCGCGTCCGGTTATCGACTTCGTTCGCGACTCTATTGCCCAGTTCTTCCGCTTCCACCTGCATGAAGTCGCTATTCATCAGGAAAAGGCGCTGGAGAGGAACCGTCGTCACGAAGCGCTTTTCGGCGCTGATGCTGGGGCTCGGGAAATCGAAGAGCTGCAGATACTCGTCGAGCTTGTAACGGCTCACCTTGCCGTAGACGGTGCGACGCAGATAAGCCGGAGTCAGATCGGCAGACGGTCCGCCCATCGCATCGTCGAGATTGCCCGACGTCAACAGGACGCTGTCTCGAAGCTGTTCCGCATCGAGGCGCTTCTTGTCCGCGTGCCAGTAGAGGCGATTGCCGGAATCCTTCGCGAAGGCTTCTGGATTGTCGGCGGTGCTGAGCTGATACACGGAGCTCAGCAGGATCGCGCGGTGAAGCGCCTTCACCGACGTTCCATTCTGAACGAAGTAGTTGGCCAGGTATTCGAGAAGCTCCGGATTCGTCGGGCGCTCGCCTGTCGTTCCGAAGTTGCTCGGCGTGTCGACGATGCCAGTCCCGAAATGAGACTTCCATATGCGATTGACGAATACGCGAATCGCTACCGGCTGCTGCACGATGTCTTCGGCCAACTCCAGGCGTCCGCTTCCCTTCGCGAAAGGTTGAGGATCGCCGTCGGAGAGAAGGCTCAGGAAATGACGCGGAATCGCGGGTCCCGTCGGGTTGTTGGGATCGCCTCGGAACGCAACCTGAATGTCTTCCGGCGTTTCAGAGTCCTTCACGCCGTGAATGAAGGGATAGTGAACCTCCATCTTCTTACGCGTAGCATCAATGTCGCTCTGAATGCTTTTGATGCGCGCCTGGGCCTCCGGGCCGACGCGGCTCTCAAGTCCCCAATTGCGGAACAGAAGCACGCCCGGATTACCTTGCCGGTTGCCCATCGCCATCATGGCATTAGGGTCTTCCTCGTCTTTCAGCTCGCGCTGGAAAATTTCTGTCCAGAAGTTGTTCTGCTCATCCGGAAGACTCTTCAACCGCAGCCATGAACCCGGATTGAAGTCCTTGTACGATACGAAATTGCTGGGCTTGTCCGTACGTTTCTTGGCTTTGGTGCCTTCGAGATCCTTGGCCTTGATGACATCGTTCTCGCCATCGATGTCGTTCTTGTCGAGCATCGCGGCGATGAGCTCTTCCTGAAACTGATCGGCGAGTCTCTTGGCTTCCTGCTGATTGGGCTTCTTCATCATGGCCTGCCACGCGTCCTTGTTCTTGTACTTCGTGGTCGGCTTGGCCATGTACTTGATCCAGCGTTCAAGCACTTCGTAGTCGAGCTTGCGCTGTTCGACGACCTGCGCGATTTCTCTTTTCTGCGGTCCAGTCTGGCCAGCCTCGAACACGCCCATCAAATAGTTCGAGGTTTGGTAGACGAGCGAGCGGGACAGTCCGTCGGAAAGCGCTGTCGTGGCTTCCTGCAGGATCTTCTGTTCCTTGTCGAGCTCGCCTTCGAGCCTGGCGTATTCTTCGACGATTTTCTTCGGAGCTGTTGGATATTCTTCGTAAATCGTGTTGTAGAAAACGCCGGCCAGCGAATAGTAGTCGGTCTGTGGAATCGGATCGTACTTGTGATTGTGGCAGCGGGCGCAGGCCACCGTTAATCCCAGAAAACCACGAGTAACCGCGTCGACGCGATCGTGACGCTCATCGGCGCGCGTGATTTCGAATGCCCCGTTGTCGTAGTACCAGGGGCCCAGGCCGAGAAAGCCGGTCGCAGGCAGCGTCTTTGACCTCTCGGCTGGATCGAGCAGGTCGCCGGCGATCTGCGCCTTCACGAATTTGTCGAAGGACATGTCGTCGTTGAAGGCTTGAATGACCCAGTCACGATAGGCGTAAGCATTGGGGTACGGACGATAGCCCTTCGGATTCGGATTAAGGGTGCGGTAGTCGTCCTCGGAGTAACGTGCGACATCGAGCCAGACGCGTCCCCAGCGTTCGCCATATTTTGGCGAAGCAAGAAGCCTGTCCACGACCTTCGCGAATGCATTCGGCGAAAGATCCTTTTCAAACGCCTGGATTTCTTCGTAGGTGGCCGGTAAGCCAGTGAGGTCCAGAGTTGCCCGGCGAATCAGATCGCGCTTTGAAGCAGGCACCACCGGCTTCAGGTCTTCCTTTTCGAGCCGCGCCAGGACGAAACGATCAATATCGGTTTTCGCCCATTTCGGATCCTTGACTGCAGGAATCTTCGGCTGCTGCAGAGGGAGCAGCGACCAGAATTTCTTCTGCTCAGGATAGATGACGTACTTTCCGTCAGCCGCGGCGGCGATAGCCGTATTCTTCGGCCACACAGCTCCTGCATCGATCCATGCAGAAATATCGGAGACTTCCGCGTCTGTCAGCTTGCTGCCGACAGGCATCTTCAAGGTGGGATCCGTCTGCTTGACCGCTTGAATCATCAGACTTGCGCCGGAATTCCCGGGGACAACCGCGGCACCGCGCTTGCCGCCTTTCGCCATGCTTTCCGCGCTGTCCAGGCGCAGACCGCTCATCTGCGACGTCGTGTGACAGCTATAACAATTCTTGACAAGCACCGGGCGAATCTTCTCCTCGAAGAAATCCGGAGAGTTCGCGGGGAGACTCTGCGCCGATGCGACGGAGGCCGCCGTCAACGAGAGAAGAATGATCTGCTGTAACCTTTTCTTCATATTTTTCAGGCTCCGTTATTCTACGAGTGTGGCGGCGATGCGCTTGGGGTCGAGCCGCCACACGTTGTTATAGGCAGTGTTCGTCAGCCAGATGGAGTTGAGGCCGAACTGGATCGCGCCTCCGCCTTCGCCGGCAAACTGCTGTACGACTTTTTCTTTTTCCAACACAGCGCTGATTTTGGTGATCGGGAATCCGGGCGCCGTGACCCACACGAAACCCTCACCGAAAGCGATGTTTCCGTCGGCATTGGTAAAGCCAAGATCAATGGTGGCAATGACCTTGTTGGTCTTCGGATCAATCCGCGCCACTTTGCCTTCTTTGCGGGAGAGCACCCATATGGAACTCTCGGCCGCTGAAGGCCCGCCGTAAACGAGCGAGACCGGTTCCGGCGTCACTTCAACGCGCGCGACAACGAGATTCGTCTGCGGGTTGATGCGGAGGATTCGCTTCTCGCCGGGACAAGCCACCCAAAGGGAATTGTCGGCAAATGAAATCGACTTGCAGTTCGCGGGCAGACGAAACTCGGAGACCACGGAGTTCGTTTCCGGATCGATGCGCGTGAGCGTCGTCTTGTCATCGGTCAGCATCCACATGCTGTCTGCAGTGGACGCGATCGCCAACGGCGCCGTTCCGGATCCGATCGCAATCGAAACAACAGGTTTTGCGGTCGCTGTTTCAAGCCGCGCGAGACCCGATCCGCAACTAACGACCCACAGATTGCGAAATGCGTTGGCAAGACCTCCGCAAGGCTTTGTGATGCCCGTAAAGGGATCCAGCACCTTGTTGGATCGTCCCTCAACGCGCATGATCTGATCCGCGCCGGGAACGGGGATAAGAACCTGGTCGGTCGTAAAAAGGAAAGAGCCCACAGGCGTACTCAGAGAAATCTCTGCCTCAGGCTTTAAATTCGTCATGGGGATCTGCACGCCTGGTGTTTTCACCCCAGTTTTTGGAGGCCACAGCGTTGCTTTCTTCAGTTCCGTGTATTTCACCGGCGCAGGCGCAGCCTTCGGAGCCACCGGCGGTGTGGCGTTGGCTTTGTCCGCAGTCTTATCCGCGATCTTCTCCGGCGTCTCCGCTTTTCTGGAAGATGCCGGTTCAGCTTTTGAAATCTCCTTTGATGGGGCCGACTGGGCCGCCGCGAGAGCGGCGGCCAGCAGCGAAAGCCCCAACGTGTACAACATCGAGCTACCGGTATTGCGCATTAGAATTCGTACCTCATGGCGAACTGCACCACGCGCGCGGCGTCGGCACTGGTGAACTGTCCAAATGTTGTCGGGGAAGTGGCCGTCAGGCTCAAGCCGCTGAAGTTCACGAGATTGAACGCGTTGAAGGCCTCCATCCGGAACTGAAGCGTGTGCCCCTCCCACGGCATGTGGAAAGTCTTGCCAAGCGAGAGGTCCGCACTCAGAGAGTTCGGTCCGCGCAGGATTCCACGAGAACCGGTCGTTCCCGAAAACTGGCCATAGAAGGAACTGGCTGCGGATAACGGATACAGGGCGGGGTTGCCATTTTCGTTATAGAAGAATTTCGCCGTCGGCAACGTCGCTCCGGGCTTGAGGATGCCGAGCGACGAGCTGAGGTAGTTCGTTGGATAGACGCCGCCGACGCTGACATTCACCGGCGTGCCGGTACGAAATTTCCCCAGCATGGAGATCTGCCATCCGCCGACAATCTGATCCATCCAGCCCGGAGCGTTTCCGAGAAGCATCTTGCCCTTGCCAAACGGCAGCTCGGTGATGGTATTCGTTGTGACGGCATGCCGCGCGTCGAAAGTCGAGTAGGAGCGCGATGTCTTCGGGTTGAAAGTGTCTTGAATGCCTGCGCTCTCGCCGGTTCCACCGGATGCGATATCGAGGGACTTCGAGAAGGTATAGTTGAAATCGAAACCAAATCCCTTGGTCAACGCACGGCGAAGAACAATCGTGGCGCCGTGGTAAACCGGGTTGTCCGCATTAGTCCACGTCGGCATGCCGGCGTTCTGCATCGCAAAGAACGTGTTGCAGCCGTAAACGCTCAGGCATTTCCCATTGGCCTGTTTCAGGCGATCGAAATCCTGCAGCCCGTCGAGATCGCTGCCGGCGTACGTGCCGTAAACCGTATAGAAATAGTTGGCAGTCGCGCTCGCACCGGCAACTTTGGTTCCCGTCACCGTTCCGGCCGCGGCCGGAAAAAGGTTTTCAAAAAATGGCACTGGCGCAATGACGCCCGGATTGGCCTTAACCATCGCGGGAGTGATGCCGGACTCTAGATAGTCCCGCAGCACTCTGGATGCCTCCGCCCAGGTCGTTCCCGATTTCGTGTCCAGGAAACGGGTCAAAGGCTGGAAGTAATCCTGCGTCAGCAGATTTTTGTGGGAAAGGCGGCCGACATATCCCAACTCGAGGGTCATTTTGCCGGGAAGGGGCCGCGCGTAGCTCGCGTTGAGCAGGTACGTATACGGTGCGACAAGATTCGGATTCACGGAAGAGAAACTGCCGAAGCCGCCGGCAACCTGAGGCGGAGTAAATGGAAATGCGCCCGAGGGTGCGGGAGGAAGTATGGGCAGACCGGTACCGTTGTATCGGAACGAATCTGTAAAGTCCGTATTCAGGGGCTGTGTGGCCCCATACGTCAGACCAGGTGAGCCGGAATTGGCGAAGGAGACCGCCATGTTGCCGCCATACCGGTCGTAAGTCACGGCCGCACCGGCCCGCAGGACGCTGCCTTTACCAAACAGCTTGCCCGCGAAACCTCCATACTCGGGTGCATACGCCAGAGCTAACCGTGGAGCAAAGTTGTTCTTGTCCAGCTTGTAGTAGGGCTTGCCACCGTTAAGTGGCCCCGCCTTTTCGTAAGTCAGGAACGCATTGGGCATTGCGTTAGAGGGAATTCCCATCTGGTTCGCGAGAATCCTCTCGCCGAAGAAGACATCGACTCCGGTTATCGGGGACACCTGCACGCCGTTCCGTTCATAAGGCGCGGGGAACAGAGAGTAGCGCAGGCCTGCGGTGAGAGTGAGGCTGCGACGCATCTTCCAGCTGTCCTGAGCGTAAAATTCCCATTCGTTGTTGGCAAAAGAACGGGGAACAGCATTGCCGAACGGAATGGTTGAGCCGTCGAGGTTGTATTGATAAGTGCCGCCATACGAGTTGATGACGCCGTATAGGGTGCCGAAGGCGTTCGTCACTGATGTCGCTTCGGTAAGCGCCATCGTGGTGCTTCCCGCCCGCGCTTTCATGAAGTTGGTGACCGCGAGATTGATATCCGCGCCGAGCCCCTTCAGGGTGTTCCGGCTGAGGCTGTAACTCGGATAGTTGTTATAGGCCACCCGATCGTTGACGATGAAGCGGAAGTTGCCGCCAAATTGCATGCTGTGCTTGCCTTTGATCCAGGTCAGGTCGTCGACGAGATTGTGAGTCGGGCTGATTCGCACACTGGCGCGCGGAAAAGGGTTCAGGTTTGACGTACTGAACGTCACCGAGGATCCGCCGACGCCGGAGGATTGTGTGCCAAGGCGAGTCAGACCATAGTTAACAACGTTGACCAAAGTCGGCGAGATGACGGTTGTGTAGGTTGCGGCGATGCCTCGGCTATTTTCGAGGTTCCTGGACGCTGCGGGCTGTCCCGGAAACTGCGCGAGCGTTCCATCTTCGGCGTTGTCCATGTAGGTTCCGCGCAGGCTGACTGTGTGATGTCCCGCGGAATCCAAATTCAGATTGATCTTGCCAACCACCGTGCGGTAGTCGAGCTTCTTCGGCGCGTTGAAGCGAAAGGTGGCCAGATTGAGGCCCTTGTCTCCGCCGGTCAGCAGGTCGTTGGGCGCCGGATACGCCTGGAGCATTTTCAGGATGTATCCGCTGGCACCCAGACCCAGCGGGTCAATCTGCGCAATTTCGGCCGGCGAGAAGGTCTGGACGCCGCCGTTGTTGGTGCGCACCGAGATATAACCTTGCTTGAAGGTATCGGTTGGCACAGTTCGGCTTTGAGCCTGCGACGACCGATCCTTGCGGTCTTCCCAGCTCAGGAAGAAGAAGGCGCGGTTCTTGACTATCGGGCCGCCCAGAGAGGCACCGTACTGATTGCGTATCAGGTTCTCGCGAGGGGTGCCGGCACGGTTGGAGAACCAGTTATTCGCGGCCGTAATACTGTAGCGGCCATATTCATACAGAGATCCATGCAGGGTGTTCGATCCGCTTTTCGTGACGACGGAAACCTGCCCACCCGAGGATCGACCCTGATCCGCGCCCTGCCCCGCGATTGTTGTGCGGAACTCCTGAACGGAATCGAGAGGAATCGCGAGAACGGAGTTGAAAGCACCGCCCGCGGCCTGCGAGTCGTTCACGTCGACGCCGTCCAGCGTGACGTTATTCTGATTCGCCTTGGCGCCCACAACGTTGCCGCTCGAACTCACGCCAGGCTGGAGTCCCAGCAGGTCCACGATGTTGCGGGTCTGCAGCGGCAGCTGGCGGATCTGGGTCTCGGTGAAAGGAGTCCCCATGGCAGCTGTCTGCGTATTTATGAGCGGAGCCTCTGCGGTGACGCTGACTGTTGAGGACACCTGGCCTATCTCAAGCAGGATATTGAGGGTTCCCGGTGTATCGACCTGAAGGCGAACGTCCCGAGCGAAGACGCTAAACCCAGGCAGCTTGGCCTCGATCTTGTAGTTCCCTGGCGGCATTTGGAGAAAGCCGTAGGTGCCGTCCGGGCCCGACAGAATCTGACGCGCGGTCCCCGTGTCCACGTTCGTCAGACTCACGACAACAAAGGGAACGAGCGCATTCTGGCTGTCCTTGACTGTTCCTTGAAGTGAAGTGGTCTGCGCAGCCAATGGCAGAAGGCTGGCGGTAAAGACTACGAAAAAGGCTAGTAATCGACGCATTCGCGACCCCCTTATTTAGGTAATGCAATAGGTATGCACAGCTCTTCCGTGAGAGTGGTTTTTACCTGGACGGGAGGTAATCGAGAGATTCTGCCCCAAACATGAAAGGGAGCTGGCTCGGACAAGGAGCCGGTGGAATTCGTTTCTCCAAGCAGGAGAAGCAGCGTGCTAGGCGCAAAATATCCCAGCATCGGACAGTGAAGTCAAGGGGAAAAAACGAATCGCCCTGCTTCGACAAGTAGAAGCGCTCTAAGTCCTGCGGCATCCTCTGTTGCTTTCCAACATGAAACCAGGTACTCTCCTGTTGGCAACCAAAAGATATGAGCGACAAGACGGATGTCTGGCAGGGCACGCTGGCGCTGATGGTGCTCAAGACCCTGGATGCACTTGGCGAGCAGCACGGATACGGAATCGCACGGCGCATTGAGCAGACCAGCGGAGATCTTCTCTCAATCAATCAGGGAACGCTCTATCCGGTGCTTTTGCGACTGGAACAGGAAGGCTCCATAACCGCCGAGTGGGGAGTCTCGGAGAACAACCGGCGGGCGCGCTTCTATCGCATCACGAAGCGGGGCAGGAAGGAACTCGCTGCCGAAGAGCGCGAGTGGCAGAAAACCAGCGAGATCATCGCGCGCTTCTCCGCGCTGGGCGAGGAATCGAAATGAAAAGCCTCCGGCGGCTTGTTCAACAAGCACGCGGTTCCCTCTTTAGACGCCGCCGCGAAACGGAACTGACCGACGAACTGCAACGCCACCTCGAACTCCAGACCGAGGACAACATCCGTGCAGGAATGACATCCGAGCAGGCGCGGCGCGCTGCAGTCCTGAAGTTCGGCGGTATGGACTCCATCAAAGAAAGCTATCGGGGCCAGCGAGGCCTGCCTCTACTGGAGGACTTTTCCTCAGATCTGCACTACGCTGTCCGGCAACTACGCCGGAGCCGCGGCTTCGTGTTCACGGTCGTTCTGACGCTGGCTCTGGGTATCGGCGCCAACACCGCACTTTTCAGTGTAGTGAACGCCCTGCTGCTCCGCAGCCTGCCCTTCAAGGACGCCAATCGACTGATCTATGTCTCCGAAGTTTGGCCCCACGAACCTCCAGTCCGATTTCCGCCGAGCCCTGATTTCAACAAGTGGCGGCTGCGTGGGCAGACCTTTGACCGTCTCGAAGCCTATGGCGGCGGTGGAGTCATGACGCTGACGGGGAATGGCCAACCGGAACGAGTTGAGGGGACGACGGTCACCGGTGGATTTCTGGATATGTTGGGAGTGCAGCCGATGCTCGGCCGCAACTTTCTGCCCGAGGAAGACCGTCCCGGTGGCGCACCTGTCGTGATTCTGGGAAACAGGTTCTGGCAACGCCGCTTCGGCGCGGATCGCAACATCGTCGGCAAGGCTATCGAGCTCAATGGGCGTGCTCGAACCGTTGTTGGTGTGCTTCCAGGTGGATTTGTATTTCCGGACAATGGATACCGCGAAAACATTTTGGTTCCCATGGGCCTCTCGCCGGATCCGGACTGGCATGAGAACACGTTTGCCCTCGTGCGAACGCTGGCCCACCTGAAACCCGGCGTCACACCGGAAACGCTCCGAGGGGAGTTTGCGGGGATCGTGCAAAGCGGCGCAAGCCAGGAACCGCCTCAGTTCATCACCATGCGCAAAGACATGCAGGTCGTAGTGACTCCCTTCGTCAATGGCTCTCTGGCGATGTGACGTCATTCCTTCTGATCCTTCAGTCGGCAGCGTTGCTGGTGTTGCTGACGGGATGCCTCAATGTGGCCAACATTCAAATCGCACGTTCCATCGCCAGGCAGAAAGAGATGGCCTTGCGCGCCTCGCTGGGTGCAGGCCGCTCTCGACTGATCCGGCAACTGCTGACGGAAAATTTGTTTTTGAGTTCAGTCGGAGGAACTGCGGGACTGATTGTCGGCTATCTCGGTCTCCACAACTTGAGATTCCTTCTACCGCAGAACCTTCATTTGATGGAGACCGTTCGGATCGACAACACCGTTCTCTTATTCACTCTGACCGTTTCGATTCTGACGAGCGTGTTGACGGGATTAACTCCGGCGCTGGCCGCGTCGCGCAGCAACCTTCGTGAAAGGATGGACCGAGACAGCGGAAGAACTACGGCCGGGGGGCATCATCGCCTGCGAGGATTGCTGGTAGTGGCGCAGGTCGCTGTGGCGATGGTTCTTGTCGTCGCATCCGGCTTGTTGGTTCGAAGCTTCTGGCGCCTGGCGTCCGTCGATCTGGGGTTCGATCCGTATGGCGTTGTGACCCTGCGCGTCCCGCTGGCAGGACAAAGGTATGCCGAGGAGAGTTCGCGCAAAGTGTTTGCGGCGGACCTTCTCGAACGTGCCGGAGCGATTCCGGGAGTGCGCGAAGCGGCCCTCGGCGACGGACTGCCCCTCATTGGGTCGCTCGCAGCAGGAGGCATCGTCGTCCAGGATCAGCCACCGCCGTCACCCGGAGGAGCCCCGACACTTCCAGCGACAGGAGTGACCCCGTCCTATTTTCACACCGTCGGCATTCCTCTGCTTCGCGGGCGAGCCCTCGTGGACGAAGATCGGGAGGGCGCGCCACTGGTCTCGGTGGTAAATCAGGCGTTCGCCAATCGTTTCTTCCCCGCTGGAAACGCGATCGGCAAGCATCTGCGATTTGGGTCCGTTCAGGCGAGTCCGTGGATTGAAATCGTCGGCATCGTCGGAAACGTGCGCCAGCACGGACTTCTCCTCGATAATGAGCCCAACGTCTACACGCCTTACCGGCAAGGGCCGCACGCGAATCAGGACATGCTCCTTATTCTAAAAGCCGACGCAGATCCTGCCGGTGTAATCGCCAGTGCCACGCGAACGATCCACGCTCTGGATCCTGCGCTTCCTCTATACGACATCGCAACCATGGAAGAACGCGTCAGCACCGCGCTGGCGGATCAGCGCGCCAGCATGATTGCGATGGGAATTTCCGGAGGTTTGTCCTTGATGCTTGCCGCGACGGGAATCTTCGGCGTCATCGCCTATCTGGTGAGCCGGCGCAGCCACGAATTCGGGATTCGTATCGCGCTGGGCGCGCAGCCGGGTGACGTCATCGGTCTCGTCATCCGAAACGGATTGCTCCTGACGGGCATCGGCGTCGCTGTAGGTCTCGCTGCTTCCCTGCTTGCGATGAAAGTCATAAGTAAACTGCTCTACAGCATCGCACCCAATGACCCGCCAACGTTGGTCGCCGCAGCCGTCATCTTTATCGCCGTAGCGATGACCGCGTGCTACATCCCCGCCCGTCGTGCGGCGCGCATCAATCCAATCCAGATGTTGCGGCAGGAATGATTCAGGGACGGTCACCACATTCGAGGCGCGAGCAGCTTCAGCGGCGAGAGCGGACCATACTGGCGATCAGCCAGATGACTTCCATGATAACGAAAGCTCCCAACGGCTCCCAGGTGAGACCGCCGATAAGATGGCCCAGCGTGTGCGTCGCAATGGGCCATCCGTGCGAGTAATCCGCCGAATGAAAGATTGTTATCCGGCCGGTCGCCCACGTGTATCCCAAAGCGGCGACCTCCACGACCATGTAAGGAAATAGCAGCACATATGCCGCCTTCAGCCGCTCCTTGTGCGTTTCCGTGCGAAGAGCAAACTGCACAATGCCCACGAGGATGATGACGGTCATGCTGAAGAACTTCACGAATTTGTCGGGAAGCGCAACGGTCGTCAGAGCAAAACGTAGCAGACCCATCAGGAAGATTGCGGCCACGAAGCCGCGTATGTCGGTTCTTTGGAGCATGGGTTTCATTTGGGTTGAATGTCTTTAGCGAATCGCTCAAACCAGGAAATCGCGAATATTCGTTTCAGCATGATGCTCTCCTCGACCAACGCGTCCCCACTTTACGGCTGCTGGGCGTCGATGCGGCAGAAGTTCTGCTGGCGTAGGTTGGAAATCCACACCGAACCGTGGGCGGCACGAAAATTGACAACATATAGCGCCTAAGACACTATCTCGGCGCAAAGGAGATTTGTATGCGCCGCTTGATCTTCACGGTGCCGGCCCTGCTGGTACTCTCGCTCGTCGCGGGAAAATCGTTCCGGCCATCGGCCGCTCAACAAAACAGGAGCGGCGCCACATTGTTCATCGGTGCCCGCCTTATTACCGACGGCGACAGACCGCCGATTGAAGATTCCGCCTTCCTCGTCGAAGGAGACAAGATTACAAAGGTTGGCAAACGGAGCGACGTGCAGGCGCCGGCGGGCGCGGCGCGCGTGGACCTGACCGGCAAGACGGTGATCCCGGCAATCGTGAACGCGCACGGCCACCTCGGATTCATCAGAGACACGTCCTTCGACAAAGGCAACTACACGCACGACAACATCATCAATCAGCTCAAGCAATACGCTTACTACGGCGTCGGCGCGGTGATGACTGCCGGTACCGACGCTGGCGACGTCACCTACGACCTGCGCGACCACCCTGCGCCAGGAGCCGCGCTCGTGCGCACGGCTGGACGCGGGTTCGCGCGGCCCAATGCCAGTACCGGAGGCGTCGCGATGCGCGACGCGCCGTACGGCGTGGACACCGAAACGGAAGCGCGAAAGGACGTCCAGGAGATTGCGGCGAAGAAACCAGACTTGATCAAGATCTGGGTGGACGATCGGAACGGCACGGTGCCAAAGCTCACGCCGGCGCTGTATCGCGCGATCATTGATGAAGCGCGCAAACACAACATCCGCGTGATGGCGCACGAATTCTATCTGGCTGATGCGCGCGATCTGGTCGAAGCGGGCGCCGCCGGCTTCCTGCATTCAGTGCGCGACGCCGAGATGGACGATGCGCTCGTCGCGAGGATGAAGGAAAAGAACGTGTACATCACGCCGAATCTCGCGATCGGCGGGCGCAACGCCGCCTCGCAGAATCCACCTTTCTATGACGACTCGCTGCTCGCTGAAGTGTATTCGCCCGCAGCGATCGCGGCGGTGCGCCCAGGCGCTGGCAGAGGCAACGCTGCCGCCGCCCCGGACGCGCAGACATCTTACGATTTTCAGTGCCGCAGCCTGGCGAAGCTGAAAAAGGCCGGCGTCACCATCGCTCTCGGCGACGACTCCGGCATCCAGAACAGTTTTCCTGGCTACGCCGCGTTGCAGCAAATGGAGCGGATGCATGAATGCGGAATGACCGAGCAGCAAGTGCTGGTCGCCGCCACGCGCACCTCAGCGCAGGTGCTGCGTATCACCGACATGGGATCGATCGCACCCGGCAATCAGGCGAGCTTCGTCGTGCTCGATGCCAATCCTCTCGATAACCTCGCGAATGCGCGAAAGATCTCCAGGGTCTACCTGCGAGGGCAAGAGATCGACCGTCCCGCGCTGAGAGCAGAATTCAAAGCGCGATGGATCGCAAAGTAGTGACGATCACCCTCCTCGATGGCTGCCGCCGCAATCCCCTTTTGCCGCTTTCTGTGCAGTGATAGGCTAGCCTCGATTTTCAAGGCCTTAACGGAGGAAGCGATGAATCGCCGGAAGTTTCTAGGTCAAAGCGCCATTGCCGCGGGAGTCGCGGCCGGACTCACCAAAACGACATTTGGGCAAACCAATACACCAGTCGTTGAAACGACTTATGGAAAGATTCGCGGACGCGTGATCCAAAAGGTCAATGCATTTCAGGGCGTTCCGTATGGCGGACCGACATCCGGCGCGAATCGGTTCATGCCGGCAACCAAACCGAAGTCTTGGACAAGCGTACTGGACACCGTGGAATGGGGGCCGGAAGCGCCTCAGGGACCGCACACCGAGATCCCCGAAGTTGCGGCGACGATTCCTCAAACAGGAATCAGCGAAGACTGTCTGCGCCTCAACGTATGGACCACGACGCTCAACAGGAATGCGAAACGCCCCGTGATGGTCTGGCTGCATGGCGGCGGCTTCACCAGCGGAAGCGGGAGCTACACGATCTACAACGGCGCCAACATGGCGCGCCAGCACGATGTCGTGACGCTCAGCATCAACCATCGCCTGAACTCTTTCGGTTTTCTCTATCTTACCGAAATCGGCGGAGCGCAATTCGCGAACGCCTCGAACGCGGGCATCCTCGATGTCGTGACGGCGCTGGAATGGGTGCGCGACAACATCGAAAAGTTCGGCGGCGATCCGAAGAACGTGACGATCATGGGACAGTCCGGCGGCGCCGGCCAGGTCAGCACGCTGATGGCAACGCCTTCCGCCCGAGGACTTTTTCACCGCGCGATCGTCAAGAGCGGCGCCAATCTCGCAGGCATCACGAAAGCCGACGCCACGAAGACCGCACAGACGCTCATGACGAAGCTCGGCGTAAAGACGGCCGAAGAATTGCAAAGGGTTCCGATGGATGCGCTGGTTCAGGCCACGCTTAACACGCAGGGATTGGCGCTTGGACCGGTCGTCGATGGGAAGACGCTGCCCGGCGGTCCATTCGATCCATCCGCGCCGGAAATCTCATCAGATATTCCGGTGCTCATCGGCTCGACGGAATACGAAATCACGTTCTTCCCGGCCACAAAGTACGACGCATTGGACGACGCAGCGCTTCACGCCTCCTTCAAGCAAACAACGCGCGCCGCAGTCGACGCCGATGTGGACAAGCTCATAACCACCTATAAGAAGGGACGGCCGGGCCTCACGAATCTGGACTACAGCTTGATCCTGGCTTCGGACAATTTCCGGGGCCGTGTCATTACCGAAGCCGAACGCAAATCCGTCCAGAAGGCGCCCGTTTATCTTTACTACTTCACGTGGCAGTCTCCTGTTCACAACAAGCAACTGAAGTCGTTTCACACGCTGGAAATTCCGTTCGTCCTGGCAAACGTGGACGAAGGCAAGACGATGACCGGCACCGAGCAAAATCGCTACGCGCTTCAGGATCGGATGAGCACGGCCTGGGCTGCGTTCGCGAGCACGGGCAATCCGAATCATAAAGGTTTGCCCAACTGGCCGGCGTTCGAAACGAAGACGCGCCCGACGATGGTGTTCGATAACACCTGCAAGGTGGTGAACGATCCTGCAGGGGCGGAAAGGGTTGCGCTGGAGTCGCTGAAGAGGGCATAGCGGTGAAGTCGAGAAAAATGCCCCTCCCGGCCGACAGGGGCTATCCAAAATCAGGAACACCGACCGAGCCCAGACTCAGGTTGGGCCTGGGTTTCATTCAGTTCTGAAGATTGGCGGTGTCGCTTCGCGCGGGCCCTCTCCCCCCGGGAGAGGGTGGCCGGAGGCCGGGTGAGGGCGCGCGAACGTGCCCTCATCCGCCCCTTCGGGGCACCTTCTCCCGGTGGGAGAAGGAATCGCTTTCGAACTTCCCGCAATTTGGATAGCCCCTCCCTGGCCAGGAGGGGTAGAGTCGACGAGCCTCAGAAACCATGAATTCGTCACTCTCCCGCACCAATCGTTGGATCGTCGGCGGACTCCTCCTCGTCTTCGCGGTGCTGCTCTTTCAAACCTACGAGAAGGCGTATCGTCCCGAAGGTTACGATCTCAATGCCTACCTCTACGCCTCGCGGGCACTAATCTCCGGCGGGGATCCCTATCAGGACGGAACGTTCCCTTATATCTATCCCCTATTCCTTGCGATGCTGATCGCACCCCTCCTGGCAATTCCGGCGTTCGCGATTCCTCTGATCTGGTTCCTTCTCAATGCAGCAGCGCTGCTCGGTTCGGCCTGGATCCTCGCCGGCTTTGCCTACCCTGAAGAACGAGGCCGATTCCCTGCGGACGCGGTTTTGCCATTCACCTGTTTGTTCGTTCTCCTGCTCGATTCGATCCAGAACAATTTCCTGAATGGCCAGGTCAACTTTGTCGTGCTCTATCTGTGCTTGAGGTTCCTTCGCGACCACCGCGACGGGCGGGATTCCCGCGCCGCAATCGCCCTGGGAGCCGCCACGGCATTGAAGATCCTGCCAGGCATTCTTCTTTTCTTTCTGCTCTTCAGAGGAAGGTTCCGAACGGCATTTCTCGCGGCTTTGTGGACAATCGCGTTTTGTCTTCTTCCCTGGCTTGTGGTCGGAAACCGATTGTGGGGCTACTATTCGACTTATGCGCACCAGTTCCTGGCACGCGCCGCGTGGGCTACCGGCCCGAAGATGTCCGGCATATTCTTCTCGGTTTCAGAGTTTCTTGGCTATCTGTCGCCGGCCCTTGGCAAATGGAGATTCCTGCGCTTTGCTTCGGCACTGTTTGTTCTTGGGGTGCTTGGGAAAAAAGCTCGCATTCCCCTGCTCAACGCTTTCGGCTTATTCCTGGCGGCGGCGCTCCTCATCTCACCGAAGTCCGACACGCATCACCTCGTGCTTCTGTATCCGGGCGCAGTACTGCTTTCGCTGAATTGGTATCGAAACCGCCGAGCAAGCACCGTTACAACGGGCTTGCTCGTTCTGTTCTGGATGCTCTATGTGCTGGGAAGCGTATGGAAGGACAGTCCTCTGACGTTCGGGGCGATCGTGGTTCTGACGTATTTGCTGACGAGAGAGTCTCTTAGCTTTCGCGGCTCACGGCAATAGCGCTATCGATAAGGGCCGAAATCTGATCCTTCTCATGCGCTCCGACCAGCCGGCCCGCTTCCTTGCCGTCCTTGAAGAGAACTAATGTTGGGATTCCACGTACCTTATACCGGACAGCAACGTTCGGATCCAAATCGACATTGAATTTCAGGATGGCGGCGTTCGCGCCATAATGCTCGGCGACCGCGTCCAGCGTGGGCGCCATCGCTCGGCACGGGCCGCACCAGGGGGCCCAGAAGTCCACCAGCACGGGGTGCTCGGACTGAAGAACGATGTCCTCGAATTCGGTTTCTGTAACGTCGCGTACCAGGCGGCTCATGGTCGTCTCCTTTTGCCTACAATTTACCAATGTATGCTGAAACGTTGCGGAGTCAAGAGAAGCCTGCACTATACTTTCGGGCGTGGAATTGAAGGTCATCCTAAAAGAAGTCATCGCGCTGCACGAAAAATGGGTCCAGAGTGAAGGAAAGGAAGGAACGCGCCTCAGCCTCCATAATGCCCCGCTGCAGGAAGCCGATCTTCACGATGTGAATCTGCAGGACGCCGATCTCAAAGGCGCCAAACTCAGCGTCGCGGATCTGATGCGCGCCAATCTACGTCGTGCGAATCTGCGCGAAGCGGATTTCTGGATGGCCGATATGAAAGATGCCAACCTTCAGGGCACCGATCTCCAGGGCGCAAATCTTTCGGAAGTCACGAACCTCACTCAGAAGCAGATCGATTCCGCAATTACCGATTCCAGCACCGTCCTTCCTGCCGGACTGCGGCGCGGCTGAAGACACGGAGCGCGCCCATGCGCTATATCCCGTTCACCAAAGAAGACTGGGGCCGGCTCCGCGCCGCAACGCCGCTGACTCTCACGGAACTCGATCTTGCCGAGCTCCGAGGCATCAACGAGCGTATCTCTCTCGAAGAAGTCACGCTCGTCTATCTGCCGCTCTCGCGATTGCTCAATCTCTACGTCGCGGCAACACAGCAGCTGCGCCAGACCACAGACACGTTCCTCGGCGCTCTTCCCGCTCCCGTTTCTTATGTGATCGCAATCGCCGGCAGCGTCGCTGTCGGAAAAAGTACGGCGGCGCGCGTGATTCAGGCCCTGCTCTCGCGATGGCCCAACCACCCACGAGTGGATCTGGTGACAACGGACGGCTTTCTTTATCCCAACAACGTTCTCGAATCCAGGGGCCTGATGAATCGCAAAGGCTTTCCCGAAAGCTACGACCTGCGCGCACTGCTGCAGTTCATGCGCGATCTGAAATCGGGACAGCCTATGCTGGAAGTGCCGGTGTATTCGCACGAGGCCTACGACATCGTGCCCGACAGGAAGAAGCTTATCGAACAGCCGGACATCATGATTGTCGAAGGTCTCAATGTCCTGCAGACAACCGACGGACGGCCAGGACCGCCACCAAGGACATTCGTCTCGGACTTCTTCGACTTCTCCATTTTTATCGATACGGAGGAAAGCCACGTCCGCCAGTGGTACGTCGATCGATTCCTCACGCTTCAAAAGACGGTCTTTCAAAGCCCTTCGTCTTACTTCCATCGATACGCGAGCTTCAACCACGGTGAAGCCATCGCGACGGCCGTGCAGATCTGGGAGTCCATCAATGCCGTCAACCTGCGTCAGAACATTCTGCCCACGCGCGAACGCGCGCACCTGATTCTGGAGAAAGCAAGCGACCATTCGGTGACTTCGGTGAAGCTGAGAAAGCTGTAGCTGAATGACATGCGACGCGCCGCGCTCATTGCAAATCCAAAGGCAGGACAAGACGGCCCCCGGCAACACGACGAGTCAATCCGGCGATTCTGCTCGCTCCTCAAAGAACGCGGCGTCGACGTAGTCGTATGGCCGACGCTGGGCCCGAATGACGCCACGCGACTGGCCCGTGAAGCGGCAAACGAAGGCTTTCGCGACGTTATCGTTTCGGGCGGTGACGGCACCATCAACGAAGCCTTGCAGGGACTGATCGGCGCCAACGTGAGACTGGGGATTTGGCCGCGCGGAACCGCGAACGTGCTCGGGCGGGAACTCCGCCTTCCCAAACAAGTGGAACGCCTTGTCGATATCATCGCCGCCGGCAATACGCGCCGCATTCATGCGGGGTGCGCCACCATCGAAAGTACGGGCGAGAAACGCTACTTTCTCCTGATGGCGGGAATCGGCCTCGACGCCGCGATCGTGAATCGAGTGCGTCCTGGATTGAAAAGGCGCGTGGGGGAAGCCGCGTTCTGGTTTTCCGGAATGGAACATTTCGCGCGCTGGAAGCCGGTGGCCTTCGTCGTGGAAGTCGGCGGAGAGCAATATCCGGCGACGTTCGCTGCGATCGGGAAGGCCCCGCACTATGGCGGCAACCTCGCCGTCACTCCGCGGGCCCGTATGGACCGGCCAGAATTCGAGATCTGTTTGATCAATTCCACGCAGCGTCTTCGATTCCTTAAACTGCTGCCTTTCGCGCGGTTCGGTGGGGTGCCCGAGAGAATGAAGGGCGTAACGTTTCTGCGAACAACGGCGGCGCGTGCCCTCGGCGACGGGGTGCAGGTGCAGGTAGACGGCGAAGTTATCGGGAACTTGCCGATGACTTTCACTATCTCCCCACATTCGGTCGAAGTAGTCGTGCGCGACGTCCCCTCCTCTTGAGGAGGGGTGGCCGAAGGCCGGGGTGGTCAGGCACACCGAAAGTTCTCCGCATGGCTGACCATTTCTTGAGGCTTCGCCCTACCGGGTTCGCGCACCGCGCCCGTCTGCGCTTCGCGCAGCCACGCCGCTTTAAGAAGAGGGGACAGACGGCTGTCTCACTTCGGCCGGTAAGCAACGCGGGCAACGTCTGAGATCGGCGCCGGCGCAACCGTTGCGCGGATCTGAACCTGATCGTGCCGCTCGACCGTGGGTTTCGACGATCCGCGCCCTTCCTCGCCCCAGACTACCGTGACTTCAGTACCCGCTGCGCTGCAGTCGTTATCCACAATTGCCAGCGAAACCATGGCACGTTCGTTGTAGGTGTACCCCGTATACGTCGATATGCCGACAGTGTTTCCGCCTTTCAATACCTTGTCGTAAGGCAAGGTGGCATAGTTCGCCAGAGGCAGATCGATGTACTTGCCGATTTCACCATCCGGCTTCGACAGCGACTTGAAAACAGAAGCCATGTCGTCGCCATTCCAAACCAGCGTCACTTTCTTGCGCTTTGGATTTTCGGCGATCTTCTCGACTGCGGGCCGGCCGACAAAGTCGTGATCGAATTTGACGAACGGCCCATAGCCCAGGTCGTAAGGCGTCAGGTAATAATCGCGGATGTCGTCGGAGTAAAGGCTGCCGCCGAGCGATGCCATGGCCTCATAGCTGGTGGTGCGCAGCCACTCACGGTACGTCTTCATCTTCTCCCCGGTATAGACCGCGGGAAGAGGCGACGGGATCCAACCCGATTCGAGGCACGACGTCGGATAAGCGCGCGACCCCACCTGCCGAATGCCGAAGTCCTTTCCCGCCACAACGATCGCATTTCGCACTTCTTCGCCTTGTTCCCAGGGGCCCCACAATTCCCAACCCGGTTGCCCGACCATGCCGTGACGCAGCGCGCGGACATCGTGCCCACCAATGGAGAAGACATCCATGTTGAAGAAGCGGATCTCCGGAACAGCCTTTCCCGTCACCTTCTCCATGACCTTAAGCGCGTTTGGCCCCTGGACCTGATAACGGAATGTTTTTCGCCGGCCCTGATTGACCGCGGATCTCTCGTCTCTTTCCGTCTTGACGGTGTATCCACCGCTCTCGGCCTGAAACTGCACCCAATTTGAAGCGGGAGGCCGGCCCACAAGATTGAATCGATTCTCTTCAAGATAGAAGAGGATCGCATCGCCGATCACATACCCGTCGTGGTTGCACCCGACGAACTGTTTGGCCTGATTGACTTTGAAATTCTTGAAGCTGTTGATCGCAAGATCGGAAAGCAAACGCAGCGCATCCGGACCCTCGATATAGAGGTCCGTCATGTGGTGAGACTGATCGAACAGGGCGCAGGTGTCCCGCCACGCGCGTTGTTCATCGCGCCAGTTGGAGAACTCCGGACGCACCACCGGAAATGCGTAGGGCCCGATCTGCGAATTGCGCAAAAGCTTTACCGGATTTTCAGCGTTCTGAAGCAGATCTTCGAGACTTTTGTTGCTCACGATTATGTTCTCCTCTGGAATTCGAAAGGAAATCTCAGGTCGGCGCGCGAAATATATCCGTCCGCCGTGAGCAAAATCAAGCGAGGCGGCAGCCGCCCAAGATCGCTAGCTCAAGATAACCTTGGTATAGAATGACATCCTTTGCTGTAAGGAGCGCAATCATGGCGGGAATCCGCGACATTACCATAGTCGATTCGAATGCAACCGAGTCGGAGGCGTCGGAATCTGGAGGAATAAAGGTCCTTTGCAGCCCGGACTCGTGCGGCTCAAACAATCTGACCGTCTACCGTCGAACAATTTCTCCCGGCGGTAGTATCGACGTGCACGCGGGCGACGACTACAGCCTCGTGTATGTCATATCCGCTCCGGGAAAAGGCATTCTCCATTTCAACAACGCCGCCCACGAAATGGAGGACGGAGCCGGCGTACTGCTGGTTCCCGGAGAAGGCGCTCGATTTGAAGCCTCTGCGGCACCGGTGGACCTGCTGCAAATGGTCGCACCAAAGCCTCCTGCCGCAGTCGACGACGGACTACCGGGAGGACCCGGGTACTTCTTCAACAGGAAAAAGCTGCGCGCTCTGAGTGACGCGAGTGGAGGCCGTATTCGCAGATTCTGCGCGGAGTCCAGCATCAGGCTGAGAGATGGAAGCAGGTTGACGCCGACGAATGCGATTCAGGCGGGCGAGATGCACTACAACGAAGGTGGGTCTTCCCCGTACCACCTGCACAAAGGAACGGAAGCCAACCCTAAAGGCGCGGCTCATTGCTACATGACCTTCAAAGGCCGGGGCGTCGTTGAAGTCGAAAAGGAATTCCGGGAGATCGAACCCGGGACGCTGGTCTATTTTCCGCCAGGCGTGCCCCATCGCCTTCGCTCCCAGGGCGGCCCGTTGGACTACTTTGAGATTCAGGCGTGGAGAAGTTTCAAGACGACGATCCTCAGCGAGGAAACGCAGGGCCTGAAATGGTTCTACGAACGGGAAAGCCCGAGCGAGGAACTGGTCGAATGGAACCAAAGCTAGAGGGTCCGGCCTGATGTTACAAAGTTATTGCAATTAAGTAAATTTGCTATCACTCCTGCTCGCCTTCGGAGTACAACCGTCGATAAGAGTCGATAAGAGAGGTTGAGATGAAGGCAAGATCGATAATCCTGAGCAGTGCCTGCCTGGCAATTTGCATCATGGCATCAGCAATCGAGCTGGGAGCTCAATCGCCCGAGACTGCTGCCGCTTCCTACGTTGGCATGGGTGACAAGTTTGCAAGCCATGGAGACTTCAAGCTTGCGATCGGCTCCTACAACGTCGCAATCGACTATGCACCGGACTTTGCTCCCGCGTATTTTCAACGAGCCCGCGCCCATCAATCCCTTGGCGACCTTTCCCTGGCAATTGCGGACTACGACAAAACCATCGAGATCGCCCCTGGCTGCGCGGAAGCCTACGCGAATCGCGGCTACATTTTCGGGATACAGCAGGACGAAAAGAAAGCCTTCGCCGATTGGGACACCGCTCTGGCACTCAATCCAAAACTAACATCCGCGTACTACAACAGAGGAAACCTGCTCCTCACGCAGGGCAACCTGGACGAGGCCATCGCGGATTTTAACCGGGCTCTGAGGACCGATTCCCGCTACGCCATGGCCTATAACAATCGCGGCATTGCAAAGATGGGAAAAGGAGACGTAGACGGGGCGATCGCCGATTTCTATCAGGCCATCAAGATCATGCCGGATCATCCAGAGGGTTACACCAATCTCGGTCTCGTTCGTCTCCAGCAGGGAAAGGTCAAAGAGGCCCAGCAGAATTTCACCCGATCCGTTGCGCTGCAGCCTTCAGTGAAGGCGTTTATCGAGACGCGCGTCGCCGAAATCGAGCAGCGCTAACGGCAACCGGAATGCTGAATTCTAAGCTTCAGGATGTGACAAAGGGCGGGTGCGAGCCGGGTCGCCTACTTCAACTGTTAGCAGCTCTTAACTCTCGGACTGGATGACATAACCTGCGGCATCGTTGTCGCGCACGTGCGTGAAGACGAGGTCCTGTTGCTTGCCATCGATTTTATGCAGGGTGACCGGCTGCAACAGCCCGTGATTCTTCAGCCACAGCACGCGGTACTCGTTCTGCAGATAAATCCAACCGCTGACCTGCTGTCGCTCGACGTTCGTGTTGCTGATCGTAATGACTACCCCGGGCGTCAGTTCCCGGGCCTCGCCTTCCGCCAATTCAAAATCATTGCGGGCAACAATGACCTTGGGCACAGTTTCAGCGTTGTCCTTGTTTTCCTTCATTAGGCCCTCCGCCTGTACCAAGCATCAGGTGGGCCAAATCGCGCATCTCGACCAAGCATTTAGAGATCAATAACTTCGCAAGCCACCATCAGGAAAAGGAGATTTGAACCAGAAGCCAGCGGCAGGGAAACTTTCCCTGAATCATTACCAAATCGTTTTCACGTTGGGATATTTGAGGATCTTCCTGTCGCTGGTAACCAAAGGCATCCCCATGGTCATTGCTGTCGCGACAATGATTCTGTCAGCGGGGTCTTTATGGAATGGCTCCTCAAGGCGAACCGATCGAATAGCAATTGCGTTATCGACCGGAACAAAACGAAAGAAAGGCAGCGACTCCGATCTTGCGATCCAGTCCCGAGCATCCATTGTGAACGTTAGACGCCCTTTCGATACGAGCAGAGCGATCTTTTATGTGCTGATCGATGAGATATAGATCGCTCGCCTTTTCGCAGCTTCTTTGATGGACTTGCGGGCTGCAGGCGACAACTTGTCTGGGTCGCTCAGCCACCAAACCCAAATGTGAGTGTCGAGAAGGATCAACGAAGGGCGTCCCAGTCGGATTCCCCGACTGGCCGTACGGGATCCTTGTATTTCACGACGGAATTCCGAAGCTCCTTAAGAGTTTCCTCAGGGTCTTCAGAGAATGGGGCAACTCTGAGGACGGGCTTTCCCCTGTCGGTAATGATCAAAGATTTGCCGCTCTTCTCTACTTGCCTGAAATATTCGAGAGCCTTCGATTTGAATCTGGATTTCGAAACGGTTTCGTTTGAAAGATATTTCATGACTATAGTCAGATTAACATGGTCACAATTCTCGCAATAAAAACTATTCGATGTATCATTGCCCGGCGCATGACTCCATTCGATCCCAGCACCATTGAGCGTCCTGACCGCGCATTGATGAAGTACTACATCATCACGGCACTCCTGACGGGCCCATTGTCGATTCTCGTGATCCTGCCGTTGTTCTTCAAATATGAAACACTCCGTTATCGATTCGATGCGGAAGGCATGTCGATGAGTTGGGGTATCCTGATGCGCCGAGAAATCTACATCACGTACCGCCGCATTCAGGACATCCATCTCACCCGCAACATCATTCAGCGATGGCTGGGGCTGGCGACAATTTCCATCCAGACGGCGTCGGGAAGTTCGTCGCCGGAAATGAGCGTCGAAGGCATTCTCGAAGCCGACGCGCTTCGGGATTTCCTGTACACGAAGATGCGGGGGGCTCGTGAACACCATGAGGCAGCGCCGGACGCGACCGGAACGGCGCCTCACGACGAAGCGCTGGCGCTGCTTCGGGAAATTCGCGATCTGCTGCGAGCGCGGCACTCATGAGCCGGAATGTGGAGCGCGCCGCGTCGTGGATGTATCGTGGAGTCTGGGGCGTCCTGACGCGCTGGTTCCGAGTTCCGCAGCATTCGCCCACACTGCCGACTTTGCCGGGGGAACAACTGCAATCTTTCCGGCCGTCCGAAGGATTCCTGCGTTACCTGAAGCTGCAGTTCTGGTTGACGATCCTCCCGGCAGAAGCCTTCATCGTGATCGCGTGGTCTTCTCTGACAGCCGTGCGCCCCTGGATCGGCATCTGGCTGACGCCTGTTGCGCTGGTGCTGGGTACCTTGCCGCAGGCTCTCTCGTATCTCGCGATCCATCTCCGTTATGACACTACGTGGTATGTCCTCAGCCAGCGCAGTCTACGCATCCGAAGCGGTATCTGGACAATTCACGAAGCGACGATCACCTTCGAGAACATTCAGAACGTGACTGTGGAATCCGGACCGATCGAGCGGTGCTTTGGCATCGGCAATGTCATTATCGACACGGCCGGTGGAAGCTCCAGCAGCGGCCACAGTCATAGCAAGGGCTCGTCGAACCTTCACCGCGGTGAAATTGCGGGCGTCGCCAACGCGTCCGAAATCCGGCAAATGATCCTGAGCCGGCTGTCGCTCTCGAAGGTGGCCGGCCTCGGCGATGAAGAGTCCGCCACCACAGCGTCCGGTTGGACGGCCGAACACCTGGCAGCGTTGCGTGAGATTCGCGACACGCTGCAAGCGGGCTCTTAGTGGAATTTCATGAGGAGCCGCCTGCCAGACGACAGTGACAGAGAGTGTCTACACTGTTCGTTTCAATCTGAAGGGTGGCGTGCTCAATTCCGAAGCGATTGTGCAGGTCCTCTTCGGTGCGGACCAGAAAGACATCATCTTCATGGGTAGCGACGACGATATGAGCGGTCAGCGCTGCTTCCGTCGTGCTCAGTCCCCAGATATGAAGGTCGTGAACATCCAGCACGCCGGGAAGCGCTCTGAGATGTTGATGGATCACGCCGATGTCGATCCCTTCAGGAACCGCATCAAGCGCCAGATTTACCGAATCGCGAAGCAGTGCCCAACTTCCCAGAAGAACAACCACCACGATTGCCAGGCCGACTAAAGGATCGATCCATGAACGGCCAGTCCAGAGAATGAGCGCGCCGCTGCAGACGACTCCGAGCGAAACGCCGGCATCCGCGGCCATGTGAAGAAACGCGCCCCGGGCATTCAACTCACCCTTTCGGCTCGACGCAAACAGCGCCGCAGTAACGCCATTGATGAGGACCCCGACCGCGGCGACGGCCATCACCGAAATGCCCTCCACAGCGGGAGGCGCGGCGAAGCGGCGCACGGACTCCCAGGCTATGGCGCCCATCGCCAGCAAGAGAATCACGGCGTTGAGGAGGGAAGCCAGGATCGACGTCCTTCTCATCCCAAACGTTCGAGACGGCGTGGGATGGCGGCGGGACAGCAGCAGCCCGATCCACGCGATCGCCAGCGCCAGGACGTCGCTTGCGTTGTGTCCCGCGTCGGCGATGAGGGAGACGGAGTGAGCGGCGCGTCCATAGATCAATTCGATAATCACAAAGCTGAGATTCAGCAGCAGACCGATGACAAATCTCGGACCGTAATTGACCTGACTATGGTTATGTGCGTGTGGCATCGAATTAAGTCTTCAAATCGCGTATCCCTGCACCAGCAATATACGTCTATACGCTCCATCAGGGGATGACTTCGCGTCCCACCGCGAGGTTTAGCTGGCTGGCTGCCGTCAAATAAGAACCGATCAGGTTCAGATAGTTCAGCTGAACGCTTCTGTAATCGCTCTGCGCCTGCAGGAAATCCAGCAAAGACGCACCGCCACGTTGGTAGGCAAACAACAGCGTATCGCGAACGCTGCCCGCCATCGCGAGGTACTTCGTCTTGTAGGCCTGGAGCAAGGCGCGGTTGCTGCTGAGTGCGGCGTAGGCCGAGTCCACGTCGCTCAGTACCTGAGCTTCCGCGGCATCCCTAAGCCGTTCATTGAGTTCAACGTCGAGCTGGGTTCGCGTCTTTTCTCCCTGGTTCTTGTCGAACAACCGGAGGGGAATCGACACGTTGAATCCTATGTACGGCGGCGGATTGCGTCCCAAATCAACCCCGAAGACCGGATCGGTCGACCCGTTGGCGACCGCGAGATTGTGATCGATTCTCGCCTTGGCGATAGCCTCCACCGCGGCTCTCAGGTCCGGACGGGAATCCAATGCGGTTGACCGCAACTGCTCGAGGGGCATGACCTCGGGGCCGGAATCAAACGTACCGGTCACGTCAAACTGTTCTAGAGAGGCCCTGTCGTTGAGAAGCGCGAGAAGCTGAATCTTGGCCGTGCGCAGGTTCACTTGTGCGGTTTGCAAATCGGTTTCGAACTGAACTCGCTGCAGCTCGAGTCGATCCAGGTCGACTTGCGCAATTCCTCCCGCTCTCAGCTGATTTCGGCTCACATCCAATAAGCGGTCGTAATAGTCCAGATTCTCCTGTGTCAATGCCACCACCGCCTTCGCCTGCAGCGTCTGCACGAAGGCATTCCGCAGGTTGAAGAGAAGGTTTCGTTTGACGTCCTCCTGTTGAGTCTCGACGACAGTGGTCCCTGCCCGGGCGCTGTCCAGCCGCAGTTCCCTCTTGTTTTGGCGTTCGTGAAGGTAGCTGGCCGAGATGGTCGGCGCCAGGTTCGTCAGGGGACGGTAGGGATAGATCGTGAACGGCTGGAACTGATCCAGCGCGATAGACAGGTCGGGATTGGGTCGCAGAAACGCCGTCGTTTCATTTGCCTTCGACTCTGCAACATTGATCTTCCCCGCCATCAGCGTGGGATTGGACGCCTCGAACTTCTCGCGAAGTTGAGTCCAGGTATAGGACCTGGCTTGTGCCCACGCCCCTTTGGTTATGCAGCACGCTACCAGAACAGCAGCGCCCGTGCGCCAGGCCAATCGCCGCATGTGGGAAACCTCCATCAAGAATCAGACCTTCAAGACGTCGCCGTCACGCGCCACCAGCGCATACAGAACAGGCGACAGAAAGAGGGACAGGAAGAGACGCGAGATCAAGCCGCCGACGATTACGATCGCAAACGGCCGTTGCGAATCACTCCCGATTCCCGTCGACAGCGCGGCCGGCAAAAGTCCGAAGCAAGCCACAACCGCCGTCATCATGATCGGCCGCAACCGGAGCAGAGAGGCCTCCATCGTGGCCGATGCAATATCGTGTCCTTCCAGACGCAACTTGTTCACGAACGAGTACAGAATCACTCCGGTCTGTACGGCGACACCCATGAGCGCGACAAAGCCCAACATAGAAGACACGCTGAAGTTCGTATGCGTGAACCACAGAGCAAGCAATCCACCGACTGGCGCGGTGACGAGCGCGCTCAGGAAAATGACGACAGGAAACTTCAGGTTCCCGTACAACGCAAACAGGATCATCAGGATCAGAAGAACCGTCAGGGGGAGGATGACTTTCATTTGCTCCTGAGACGCCAGGTAATCCTTGTACTCCCCGCCCCAATCGAAGGTGTATCCCAGCGGCAGTTTGACGGCATCGCTCACCTTCTTTCGTGCCTCGCCAACCGCACTGGCCAGGTCGCGGCCTTCCACACTGAATTGCACACCGATGTACCGCGAGTTGGATTCCCGGTAGATGAACGACGCGCCGTTGTCCACGTGGATGTCTGCGAACTGGCTCAATGGCAGGTACTGCCCGTCGGGTGTTGGTATCAACAGATTCTTGATCGCGTTCTCGTCGCTACGGAACGGTTCCTGCATGCGCACGACAAGGTCGAATTGGCGCTCTCCCTGGATCACCTGGGTTGCCGCCTGTCCACCCATGGCGGTTTCCACCAGCGTATTGATGTCACTGACATTCAAGCCGTAGCGCGCGATCTTTGCGCGATCCGGGGAAATGATCAGGCTGGGCTGTCCCAGTTCCCTCACTACGGTGATCTCCGTAATTCCGGGAACCTTGGATAAAATGTCCTTCACCTGCTTGGCCCTGTTCTCAAGCGTGGACAGATCCGTGCCGAATATTTTCACCGCCAGGGCGCTTTTCAATCCGGTCTCCGCTTCGTCAACGGCATCCTCGGCCGGCTGCGTGTAATTGAAGATAATTCCGGGGAAAGCCACCAGCTTCTGCTTGAGCGCTTCAATCAATTGCGGCTTGGAGTGAATGTCTCCTTTCCATGCGGAGTCGCTGTAAGGCTTCAATCCCACAAAGAATTCATTATTGAAGAATCCGATCGGATCCGTTCCATCATCGGGACGTCCCAGCTCATTGGCGACTGTTGTGACCTGCGGGAAGCTCAACAGGATATTTCGAATCTGCGGCGACAGCTTCGACGCCTCCTCGAACGAGATGGTGTACGGCGCGGTGGCCCGCACCCACAACGCTCCCTCGTCCAGGTGAGGCATGAATTCTCCGCCGATAAGAGGGATGACGAGAAGGGAGGCTCCAAATACCATGAGAACCAGCACGACCGTGACCACGCGGAATCGGAGGCACCAACCCAGCATCCATCCGTACGATCTGCGAATCCACTCGTAAAGCCTCACGTTGGGTTCGTGAACCTGCTTCCGCAGGAAGAACGCGCAGAGCACGGGCAGCAAGGTAAGCGCACAAAGCAGCGATCCGACGAGCGCGAACGACATCGTGTCCGCCATCGGCTGGAAGAGTCTTCCCGATGGTCCGGTCAACACGTAGATCGGCAGATACCCTGCAACGATCACGGCGACGGCGTAAAAAATCGGCCGCTCGACGTCGCGCGCGGCAATTCGGATGACATCGATAACTTCGTTATGTTGACCTCGTCTTTCCGCAAGTTCCCGGAATACGTTCTCCACCATCACCACCGCTCCATCAACGATGATTCCGAAATCGATGGCGCCGATCGACAGCAGATTCGCAGGGATATGCGCCCAGTCGAGGCAGATGAACGCGAACAACAGGGCGAAGGGGATGGTGACGGCGACGATCAGGGCGGTGCGGATGTTGAAGAGGAACAACACCAGAATCACCAGCACCAGGACCATGCCGCGCACCAGGTTGTTCTCCACCGTCTGGGTCGTCTCTGAGATGAGAGATTGCCTGTCGTAGTAAGGGACCACCTTCACGTCGGGCGGCAGAATGTGTTCGTTCAGATTCTTTGTTACGGCCTCAACCTTCTTCAGGACCACCTGGGCCTGCTCGCCTACTCCCATCAGAATGACGCCTTCGACAGCCTCGTTCTGCTTCATGTAACCGAACTGGCCGAGGCGTGGAGCGAACCCCATCGTTACCTGGGCCACATCTTTCACATAGACGGGAATGCCGTTCTTGGCAGTCAGGACAATGTTTCCGATATCGGCAGTATCCTTGATCAGCCCAAGTCCGCGAATGTAGTAGAACTGTCCCCCCTGAGAGTAGAATCCGCCTCCGGCGTTGGAATTATTGCTGCTGAGTTGGTTGACCACTTGCGGCACCGAAAGGCCATGTGAGAACAACTTGTTCGGATCGAGCAGCACTTGATACTGCATGGTGGTTCCGCCGAATCCGGAGTCGTCCGCCACTCCCTGAATCGCCCTGTAATGCCGCTCCAGCACCCAGTCTTCAATATTCTTCAATTCCTGAGGGGAACGGTCGGAACTCTGCAGCACGTATCGATAGATGAGGCCGCTCGCGCTGAACAGCGGCGAGATGCCCGGCGACAACCCAGGAGGCACCGCTGCATCGCCCACACGCTCGAAAGCTTGCTCCCGCACAAAATACGGGTCGGCGCCATATTCAAAGTTCATGTCAACCGATGACAGTCCGTAGAGGGAAACGGACCGCAACGAATCCAGCCGGGGAATTCCGTTCATCTCAATTTCGATCGGGATCGTAACCAGGCGTTCCACTTCTTCGGCTGCGTGTCCCGGCCACTGCGTGACGATTTCCACGTGAGGTGGCGATAAATCCGGATAGGCGTCGATCGGCAGCTTCTGGAACGCCAATGCACCCCAGACCATGAGCATCAGGGCGGCGATGACGATCATGAACCGTTGCGAAAGGGCAAAAGAAACGATTCGGGCAATCATGTCGTTTGAGCCTTATTGCGAGTTGTTTGCGAACTGAAGGAAAAGACTGCCATCTCCGACTACCTTCTCCCCGACCCGGACTCCGCTGACAATCTCGACGCGGTCCTGCTGCTGCTCGCCAACCATGACGGAACGTTGGGCAAACTTACCGGGCTCGGTTTCGATGTAAACGATGGGCTCGTTCTGCGCGTCGCGCAGAATTGCCGAAACCGGAAGCATCAACACCGTCTTTTTGACTCCGTTCTTGATCACCGCATTGACGAACATGTCCTTCTTCAGCAGGCCTTGCGGATTCTTTGTCAGAATCCGAACCGGAGTGGTTCGCGTGGCTGGATCCATGAACGCACCGATGTACGAAACTGTCCCCTCAAATACATGGTGGAGATCGGGATTCGTTTCCTCCACAGCGTCACCGGCATGAATGTTCGCCAGATCGCGATCGAAGATGTGCCCTTGCACCCATACCGTGGAGAGTTCGCTAACCGTGAAACAGGCTGTGCTGCCCGCCTGGATCACCTGACCGGGAGTCACAAGTTTTTGGATGACAGTGCCGGAGATCGGAGCGCGGACCGCCATTTCCCGGGAGATCGTCTTCCCCTGCTGTTCTGCCTGCGCAATCTCCTGCTCGGTAATGCCGAAAATCCTCAGGGACTCGGCCGCGGTCTCGACGTCCGTCACGGAATCGTTGTAGTCGGCGACGACGCTTTCGTAATCCTTCGCCGAAACCGCGCCACGATCCAGCAGTTCCTTCTCACGATCCACGCTGCGCTTGTTTGCGTCCTCGCGGTTCCGGGCCTTCCGGTATGCCGAGATGGCATTGACCAGGTCCGGACTCGAGACGTACAGAAGTGGATCTCCTTCCTTCACCTGGGATCCAACGTCGACCAGTATTCGGGATATCGGCCCATTTGCCTGCGTGATGGCCTGGGCTGTGTGATCGTTATCCAAATCCACGGTACCTGTCGTTTGGATGGAAGACGCCCACGTTTCCTGCGTCACAGAAACAATCTTCAGGTGATCCAACTGTTCCTTCGAGACGCTGAACAAGCCGGGTTGTGCGGCGGCGTCAGGCTGATCCAGAGTCTTCGTGTCTTCGGCCTTATCGATTCTGCCCCTGACGGAATTGATCGCAGACTTGACGGAACTGCATGCGCCCAATGCCATTGAAACTGAAATAGCGAACGCAACGGCCGAAAACCGAACTCGAAAGTTCGACAAACGCATAGGCATAGCCAAGGCGCTTCTCCTTAAATTTTGCTGAGTGAATAGACGCGCGATCCTGATCCGTCTCCGGAACAGAACCTGCCAAAGCTCGAATGGAAACTAGGCGATTGGAGGGGCGCGGCCGGGGTTGGCCGGCAAGAATGCGCTGGATTCCAGGGAAGGCTCATCCGCGTCCGAGCGCCATTCATAAGTCGTCGGAGATGTCAGCAGGTCCGTCGTGGCGCTTTGAATGCCGGGCATGTGCTGGGCATAGCACAATCCGCAATCCTGGCCCGGACCATCCTGATGCGCGTGACACAAGACAAGAGTAAGGCTCAACACCAGGACAATGGCTAAGGCCGTTCGGAATGAATGCGAGCGCCCGATCATGCTTCTGCGATCATAGTCCTCATGAACGGGATAGTGCAACGTCAGTACACCGTTGACCTGATAATTCTTACCGTCTATACCTTCTAGTAGAACCGTCTGTTTGAAACAGCAAGTGGACGGCGCCGTTGCGCGATAGAGGGGATACTCATGGGAACTCGATTCTTCACAATTGTTGTTTTGTTGCTTTTGTCTGCCCCGGCCGGTATCGCAGTACTCGCAGAAGAAGGGATGTGGACTTTCGACAATCCGCCCGTGAAGCAGCTTCAGGACAAATACAAATTCACGCCTACTCCGCAGTGGCTGGATCACGTGCGGCTCTCTAGCGTGCGCTTCAACGATGGGGGCTCGGGGTCCTTTGTGAGTGCGAACGGTCTTGCGATCACGAACCATCACGTGGTGTTCGGGCAGGTTCAGAAGTTATCCACTCCGAAGAAGAATTACGTTCAGGATGGTTTTCATGCGCGGAACCAGGCTGAGGAGATGAAGTGTCCGGACCTGGAGCTCAACGTCCTGATCTCCATGCAGAACGTGACTGCCCGTGTCCAGGGTGCGGTAAAGCCGGGTATGACTGAAAAGCAGGCGCTCGATTCCCGCCGCGCAGAGTCCTCGAGGATCCAGAAGGAAGCCCAGGACGCGCCGGGATTCCGATCAGACGTCGTTTCGCTTTATACCGGCGGCGAATTCTGGCTCTATCGGTACAAAAAATATACGGACGTGCGGCTGGTGTTTGCGCCCGAGCAGCAGTCTGCCTTTTTCGGCGGCGATCCGGACAACTTCACGTTCCCCCGCTACGACCTGGATTTCGCGCTCGTGCGGGCTTACGAAAACGGCCGGCCCGCCCAGATCAAAGACTATCTGCGCTTTAATCCGAAAGGTGCTGCGGATGGGGAACTGGTGTTTGTCTCGGGCCATCCCGGATCGACGTCGCGGGAGTGGACGGTCGCTCAGCTCGAGAACGAACGCGATGTCACGCTTCCGCTGTTGCTCGGCAAGTTCAATCGGCTCCTCGCGTCCCTGCGCAAATATGGCGCGCGCGGGCCCGAGCAGGCCCGCCAGGCTGCAGACGATATTTTCGGTTATGAGAACACCGTCAAAGCCTACACCGGCCAACTACAAGGTCTGGATAAAAGCCTGTTCGACAAAAAGATCAAGGAAGAGACGGATTTGCGCGCGAAAGTCGAGGCCAACCCGCAGTGGCGCCAGGATTTTGGAACTGCGTGGGACGCTGTAGCCGCCGCATCGAAGAAACAGGCCGACCTTTACAAACAGCGCCAATACTGGACAATCAGCTCGCCCTCAGGATTGGCGCGTATGGCGCGGCAGCTTGTCGTCTACGCGGCAGAGCTCAAGAAGCCCGATGCCGAGCGCATCAGCGGGTACCACGATGCTGAACTCGAAGAGATGAAGTTCTATCTCCTGTCCTCGGCCCCGATTTACCCCGAGTATGAAGAAGTGCTTCTGGCGCATTCGCTCCAGGAGTCGGCCGATCAACTCGGTGCAAACGATCGATACGTGCGCGCAGTGCTGGAAGGGAAATCCCCTGCCGACGTTGCGGCTCAGTCTATTCGGGGCTCGAAGATGGCGGACCTTGCATTCCGAAAATCTCTCGTGGAGGGTGGTGACGCCGCCATCTCGGCGTCAACCGATCCCTTGATTGTGCTGGCCCGGAAAGTGGAGCCTTTCTTCCGCGAACACCGGAAGGCCTGGGAGGAATCTGTCGAATCGGTTCTCGCGTCGGCAGGCGAGAAGATCGCGAAGGCCCGGTTCGCTATTTATGGAAAGTCTGCTTATCCCGATGCCACGTTCACTCTCCGACTGACGTATGGAACGGTACAAGGCTATCCGATGAACGGGACGAAAGCGCCGTCGAAGACGACCTTTTACGGTTTGTACGATCGGTCGGCGAGCTTCGACAACAAGGCACCCTTCAATCTGATGCCGCGCCTGATCGAGAGAAAAGACAAAATTGATCTGTCGACGCCGCTGAATTTCGTGGCCACCCTGGATATTATCGGCGGTAATTCCGGATCCCCGGTGATCAACCGCAACGGAGAGTTCGTCGGCATCATCTTCGACGGAAACATCGAAAGCCTTGTCGGCGATTTCGTCTACTCGGAGGAGTCCAACCGAGCCGTCGCCGTGCACAGCGCCGCCATCAACGAAGTGCTGCGAAAGGTCTACGACGCGGGTGCGCTAGCGGACGAACTCGCGGGAAAGTAGATGCGCTCGCCGGAGGGCGGCAAAAGATCACGCATCAAATCACGTTGATGGGGGCAGCAGGCAGAACGATGCATCGTCCGCCGGGGCAACCGATCACCCGAAGTCTTTTCGTCGGCCTTCAGCTTAACCTTCCAGGCCTGTATGTGTTTGGCCGGCAAAAATCGCCGGATTAGCACGGGGTGCCTACCGCAATCCACGATGCACAAGCATCGCGTCGATCTGCGGATCGCAGCCCCGGAAGTCGCGGAACATTTTTGCCAGGTCGTCCGTGTTCCCGCGCGACAGAATCAAATCGCGGAAACGCTGTCCGTTCTCGCGACTGAGCCCCCCGTGTTCCTCGAACCATGCGAACGCGTCGTCGTCGAGCATCTCGGTCCATAAATATGCGTAGTAGCCGGACGCGTAGCCGTTGGCCCAGATGTGGAGGAAGTAGCTCGAGCGATAGCGCGACGGAACCTGCGGCAGATCGAAATGCGCGTTTTTCAGTGCGGTAGTTTCAAACTTGTCGACATCCTGCTTGCCCGCGGTCGCGGGCAGAGTGTGCCACGCCATGTCGAGCGACGCGGCAGCGAGCAGTTCAGTCAATGCGTATCCCTGATTGAACTTCGACGCCTTCTTGATCTTGTCCACGAGCGGCTGCGGCATCGGCTGACCGGTCTGGTAATGCTTCGCAAAGTTCGCGAATACCTTCGGGTGAAGCGCCCAATGCTCGTTGAATTGCGACGGGAACTCGACAAAGTCCCGCGCGACCGCCGCGCCTGAGAGCGTCGGGTACTGCTGGCTGGCGAACAGCCCGTGCAAGCCGTGGCCGAATTCGTGGAACATGGTCGTCACGTCCTCGAAGCTGATCAGCGCGGGCTGACCCGGCGCCGGCTTCACGAAGTTCGCAACATTGTAGATAACGGGCTGGGTGCCGAGCAGCTTGCTTTGCTGGACCATCACATCCATCCAGGCGCCGCCATTCTTGTTGTCACGCTTGAAATAGTCGCCATAGAACAGCCCGAGGTGCTTGCCGTCCTGATCGAACACCTCGAACACGCGCACGTCCGCCTGATACACGGGAAGATCGTGGCGCTCCTTGAATGTCACGCCGTAGAGCTCGTGCGCGGCGAAGAACACCCCGTCCGTGAGAACGCGATTCAGTTCGAAATACGGCTTCACTTCTTCGGCGTCGAGATTGAATTTTGCCTTTCGTACCTGCTCCGCATAGAAGTCCCAATCCCAGGGTTCAAGCTTGAAGCCTCCATGCTGCGCGTCGATCACGGCCTGAATATCCCCCGCCTCACCCCTCGCTTTGGCGGTGGCGGCGGGCACGAGATCCGACAGGAACTTCTGGACGTTCGCCGGGATCTTGGCCATTTGATCCTCCAGGCGCCACGCCGCGAAATTCGGCTGGCCCAGCAACTTGGCCTTCGAAGCCCGGATTTCCGCGATGCGCGTGATGGTCGCTCGCGTATCGTTGGCGTCGCCGTGCTCGGCGCGGGTCCAGGAGGCTTTGAACAGGCTCTCGCGGGTGGCGCGATTGGTGAGCGACGCGAGAAAAGGCTGCTGCGTCGTGTTCTTGAGCGAGATCAGCCACTTCCCGTCGAGCTTGCGGTCCTTCGCCTTCTCTGCGGCCGCATCGATCTCGGCCGGCGACATCCCCGCGAGTTCGGTCTTGTCACTGACGACGAGGGCGCCATCTTTGGCTGCGGCGAGCAATTGATTCGTGAACTTCGCGCCAAGGCTGGCTTCCTCTTCGTTCAACTTCTTGAGCTGCGTCTTGTCGGCGTCGGACAGCTTCGCGCCCGCCATCACGAATTGCTGGTGTTGATACTCGAGGAGGCGCCGCGACTCAGGATCGAGCTTCAACTGGTCGCGGGTCGTGTACAGTGTGTCGAGCCGCGCGAACAGCGTGGTGTTCAAGTAGATCGAATCCTGATGCGCCGCGAGCTTCGGCGCCTCGTCTTCCTGCAGTTTCTGGAGGGTGTCGTTGGTGTTCGCCCCGCTGAGGGCGTTGAAAGCGAGTTGGACACGCGTGAGCGCCTCCCCGCTCTTCTCGAGCGCAACGAGTACGTTGTCGAACGTGGGCGCCGCCGGATCATTGGCGATGGCCGCGATCTCGGCGTCGTGCTGTTTGATGCCCTCATCGAAGGCGGGCGCGAAATCGCTATCCTTGATCTTGTCCCACGGCGGCGCCTGAAACGGCAGCGGGCTTGGCGTGAGCAGGGGATTCCCTGCCGGCGCCGTTTCCTTCGACGCCGGGGTCGGCCCGCTACAAGCGGACAAGATCAACGCCGCCGTCGACGCGAGGACTGCCGTCACGATTGAAGTGGACATACCGAACGTGGTTAAAAAAGGCATTTCGATCCTCCGAATCAAAGGCAACCAGATACTGCATGCGAATGATACACCGGGTCGAAAAGCATTCACTCCATCGGAAAGATCTGCGCGATTGGCGGCGCCGGCGTGCGGAAGTGTTCCGACGGCACGATGCCCGCCTATCCCTGGCCGCGACTCTCTCTGACTCCGATTCCCTGGCCACGCCGCTCTTGGCCGGTTTTGCTGTCCTCTTTCAGATCTCCTTAAAGGGATATAGCATCGTCCAACCGATTGCGCGCCGTCGTTCGCTCTGCCGTTCGTGATTTTTTTTGGTCGATTGTCGAAATGGGCGGATCTGGCGCGTCTTCAATATGAAGGTGCGGGGAATTCCGCGCTAAAAAACAAAACACGAGACAAAAGCCATGAAATACGCGCTGCTTGTTTTCCAGCCACAGGAACAGTTCGACCGCCCCCGCGAGAGCGCCATGATCGCGGCCGGCAAAGCCTACGGCGAAGCGCTCCGAGCTGCGGGCGTCGTTGTCACGGCCGTGGGTTTGCAGCCGCCGCAATCGACCACTATGGTTTCAGTGCGGGACGGGAAGCGGCAGGTTCACGACGGCCCGTATGCAGAAACGAAGGAATTCCTCGGCGGCTTCGTCATCATTGACGTGCCAGACCTCGACGCCGCGTTGGAATGGGCCGCGCGCCATCCTGCGGCGGCTGATTCAGCGGTCGAGGTGCGCCCGCTCTTTGCCTATTCCTGAGTGAGGCGAAGCTGTCGATGAATAACGCCACCAAGCGGTCGATTCTTCGCGCGATTCACCTTATCTTCAGCATTCCGATACTCGGCTACATTTACGGCGAGGCTTCGGAAGTCCAGCAGTATTCCGCCGCTGTTCGGTTTACCTTCGTTCCTGTAATTGTCCTCTCGGGATTTTGGATGTATTCAGGCGTCTTCTTCGCCATCATTGGCGTTGCGGTATGGCTCGGTGCATATCATCTGTTTGGAATTGGGACCGCTATCCTGGGTCAGGCCGGGCTATTCATCGCGCGGAAAACCTGGCTGACGATTCGTGCGCGGCAGTCAAAGTGATCGGCCAATAAAAATATGAAAAGTATTAATAGTAATAAGAAGGAGTTGTCAGCAAAGCAGCGTGAAGAACTACTCCGAGCACTGACAGTCCGTTTCGAGAACAACATGAACCGCCATAAAGGCCTTGAATGGGCCAAAGTGCAAGCAAAGCTGGAAACTGACATTGAAAAACTGTGGTCGCTCCACGAAATGGAAAGAACTGGCGGCGAACCGGATGTCGTCGGCCAGGATAAAAAGACGGGCGAATACAGCTTTTTTGATTGTTCAGCGGAAAGCCCTAAAGGCCGCAGAAGTCTTTGCTACGACCGTGAAAGCCTGGAGGCAAGGAAGGAATTCAAGCCGAAAAATAGCGCCATGGATATGGCAACGGATATGGGTGTCGAAGTTTTAACGGAAGAACAATATCGAGAATTGCAGAAACTGGGAGAGTTCGACACGAAAACGTCGAGTTGGGTGAAAACACCCTCCGAGATTAGAAAACTCGGCGGCGCCCTCTTTTGCGATCGGCGCTTCGGCCATGTCTTCGTATATCACAACGGTGCGGAATCGTATTATGCCGGCAGGGCGTTCCGGGGCTCGCTCAGGGTCTGAATTTTCCACAGACAGCTCGATGAGCGAATCCGCCGCTCATGATGCGGTTGAAGCCGTTGCGCGTGATTCGTACGGACGACTTGTCGCCTACATCGCCTCGCGCACCGGCGACATTGCCGATGCGCACGATGCCTTGAGCGAGGCGCTGGTGGCGGCTCTCGAAACCTGGCCAGGGAATGGAGTCCCCGACAAACCCGAGGCGTGGCTCATGCGCGTTGCGCACAACCGGCTGATTGACGCATCCCGTCGGGAACGGACCCGGCGGAATGCCGAGCCCTGGTTGCAACAACTCGCCAAAGATGCTGAAGCGACGACAACGGAGCCCGAATCTTTCCCGGACGAACGCCTCAATCTGCTTTTCGTGTGTGCGCACCCTGCGATTGACGTGTCTGCACGCACTCCACTCATGCTCCAGGTGGTGCTGGGGATAGACGCGGCGAAGATTGCCTCTGCTTTCCTGGTGTCTCCTGTTGCCATGAGTCAGCGAATAGTGCGGGCCAAAACCAAGATTCGCGATGCGGGCATTCCGTTCCGCGTCCCTGACCCGCCGGAATTGAGCGAACGGCTTTCGTTCGTTCTGGATGCCATCTATGCCGCATACACGACCGGTTGGGAAAGTCTGACGGAAATGGGTTCAACTCATCACGCGCTCGCGGCGGAGGCGATTGCCATCGGGCGAACGCTCGTTGCGCTCATGCCCGCCGAACCCGAAGCGCACGGACTGCTCGCCCTGATGTTGCATTGCGAAGCTCGACGACCGGCGCGTTACACGAGCGCGGGCGAGTTCGTGCCGCTCGACAAACAAGACACCGCGCTATGGTCGCATTCGACGATCGAGGACGCGGAGAGGCATTTAGGCACCGCCGCGGCATTCAGGCGCATGGGACGTTATCAATTGGAAGCGGCTGTTCAGTCCATTCATGCCAGCCGGGCAAAAACCGGCAGCACAGATTGGCCGGAAGTCGCGTTGCTTTATGAAGGCCTGGTGCAAATAGCGCCCGGAATTGGCTCGCTCGTCGGACGAGCCGTTGCGCTTGCACAGGCTGGCGACGCGGCTGCTGGATCGGCGGCACTGGAAGAACTTCCTGCCGACCGCACCGTCAGTTATCAGCCCTATTGGGCCGCGCGTGGGCATCTGTGGCAATTGCTGAACCGGAAGCACGAAGCCCGCGAAGCATTCACCCGGGCAGCCGGCCTGACGGATGATCCCGCACTTCGTGATTATCTTTTCAAACGCGCGAACGAAAATGTCTGAATCGCTCACCTGCGCAAGCCAACCGGAGAACGCAAAACATCCTTTGAATGGACCTGTTTAGAACCAGTTCAGCCCGCGATTACCGATAGAAGAGACGTAGTCCACCCGCGATGCATTGAGCCCTGAGGAGGCTTCAAGCAGAATCGGCTCAGTTTTGAAAACGTTAAAAGGAGATCGTTATGATCAGTCAAAAGATGGGTTGGATCTGCAGGGTGTCGTCCTTGATTCTCTTCACATTGGCCATGCTTATGCCTGCTCTGGCAAGGGCACAGGAACCGATTCAGACCTCACAAGACCTTCGGGCTGACCTCCGCATAGGCGACACCATTCGTCTCGAAGGAATCGATGGAAAGAAGGTTCGAGGGACCGTGGAAGATATTTCCGGAGAATCGCTGAAGCTGAAAACCCGAGGATTGTCCCGTGAATATCGTGTGCCGCAAATCAAGGAAGTCCGAAGAAAGTATAACGATCCTATTGGGAACGGGCTGCTGAAGGGAGTAATCATTGGCGTCGTTTCCGGTGCGGTGATCGGAGCGGTAATTTCGGATGCCTTTTGCGACGGCTGCGGCAACAACCAGGCTGGCGGTGCGGCGGCGTTCGGGCTGCTGGGTGCAGGGATCGGCGCTGCTGGGGGCGCGCTCGGGGATTCGATGACGAAGGGGTACAAGACGGTATTCACAGCACCGAAAACCACAGCGAATCGGTTGGGCTTTTCGCCACTGCTCTCCGGGGAAAAAAAGGGCGTCAAATTGGCATTTCGATTTTGAGTTTGGGACACCCTAGCGGGATTGTTCGATACTCCGCATCAGCGTGCGCTGGCCGAAAATCAGCCAGCCCATGAGGATCAGTCCTGTCCATGAAACCAGGGGCCCCAGCGAATGTTCCGCCAGCAGTGGAGTAGCCGCCCACAAGGCATCCAACGGCAGCAGCCACGGGAAAAGCTTCCGGAATCTCGGCCCCGCATCGGAGTGCCCCCACCCCACCAGGCTGATGAGATAAACGCGAATCGTGAATCCGAGCAGCGCCAGTACCTGCAGGGCTGGAAGGCTTACGCCAATGGGAATGAATGCGAAGGTACGCCGTAACGCCACTTCCAGGTCGTACCAGTGATAGAGAACGACCAGGTAAGTCACTACGTAGGGTATCTGGGCCAACAGGAACAACGCCCGGGAACCGGAGGCGCTGACCGGAAGGATGAAGTCCGTCGCCGGTTCCATTGCGGGCTGCGGTAACTCTTCAACCGTCACAGGGGACACGACGATGGGTTCTATCGCCTCGGCGGGCGCGATGAACTCGACGGCCGCGATAAAGCGGTATCCCTTGCGGGGAAGGGTCTCGATGATTCGGGGACTGTCGGGGTCGTCGTCCAAAGCGGAACGGATCTTACGGACCGCCGTATTGACGGCATGCTCGAACTCGACAAATTCGCCGTCTTCCCAAAGGGTCCGGTGGATTTCCTCGCGGGTTACCAATTCCCCCGGATGGCTGGCCAGAAGAATCAGAAGTCTCGCAGGTTGATCCTGCAATCTGACGCGACGGCTTTGCTTGTGCAATTCGCCGGTCTTGAGGTCGAGCTCAAATGTATCGAAGCGGATTCGTTCTGGCGCCATGACGCGAACCGGATTCTATATATCAACAACTTAGCAGTCGAGAACTAGTTCAGACATAAGTTACCTTGAATCGGCCTGGCAGCGACTCCCGGTGCATTGTTCCTTTCTCAATCCTGCCGCAGGATGGCGTCCGTGCAGACAGAAGACCAAAGGAGGTTCGTGATGAGACCTTACATTGCAGCAGTTCTGGTTGTCGGTGTGGCGTTTGCGATTCTGGGTCCGGCACAAGCGTCGGCCCAACAGGTGAGTTCGTTTGAGCAGTTGCAGTTGCTGGTCAGGCCGGGAGACACGATCGTCGTTGTCGGCACGGACGGAAAGTCTGCCAAGGGCAAGATTGAGAGCCTGTCCGCCACATCGCTGCGTCTGGCTGCCAAAGGGAGTATTCGCGAATTCACTCAAACGGACGCAGTCGAGATCAAGCAACGACGAGGAGATTCCCTGGCAAATGGGGCCTGGATCGGCGCTGCGATCGGCGGCGCTCCGCTTGGTGTGGCCGCGGCTATCAGCTGCAGAGGAGATTGCCGATTCGTCGCCGCTGCAGTAGCCATTTACACGGGCATCGGGGCGGCGATCGGCGTTGGCGTCGATGCAATGATTACTCATAATCAGACCATCTACCGGCCGCCTGTCCGGGCGGCGCTCAGCCGCATCCGCGTGGCCCCACTCCTTGCGGGCGACCGCAAGGGCGTCGCGATCAACGTGTCTTTCTAAAACAGAAAAACCACAGGACGTGTTGATGGCGGTCACAAAGGAGAGAACCATTTCAAAAAACAGTTCATTTCGGGAATTTAGACGCTAGACTCGTCACACTAGAGACCGAATCTTACAGTCCGGAGGACCCACCTAATGTTTGGAAGGCAATGGAGATCCATGACGCTTGCGGCGATTATCGTTTTCGCCATGGCGTCTCAGATTAACGCACAAGGGCCAGGAGCGGGTGCTGGCGGACAACGGGGAGGCGGGGGCGCCGGCGGGGCAGGCGGAGGCCGAGGTGGTGGGCAGAATGCCGCGCTGGCGTCTGTCATGGTCAAACCCGGGCTGTTCATGGTGACAGGAGGCGGCGCCAACAGCATGGTCCGCGTCAGCAATGATGGACTTGTTGTCGTGGATCTGAAGCAGCGCAGCGAGATGGTCTACAACGATTTCATGGCCCAGATCAAAATGATTTCCGACAAGCCCATCAAGTATGCCGTCGTTGGCGATGTGCATCAGGACAAGAGCGGCAACACCGAATACTTCACCAAGGCGGGTGTTCAGGTCATTGCCCACGTCAACGAGAAGAAGGGTCTGGAGACCTACACGAATGCGGCAGGAACACCGGGGCCACCCACCATCACTTACGACAAGGACTATGCGATCAAGCTCGGGACCGCCGAGGTTGCGCATGTCTATCACTTTGGCGCGGCGGCCACTGGCGGAGACTCGTTCACTTACTTCCCCGACCTGAAGGTTGTCACCATGGGCGACGTCTACCAGCAGGGAATAAATTGCGACTACGCGCAGGGCGGCAGCATGATCGAATGGCCCAAAACTCTTGAAGCCCTCATGAAGCTCGACTTCGACACCGTGATCCCCAACCGCGGCAACCCCGTGACACGCGCCGAACTGCAGGCATCTCACGATCGCATTGCGAAGATCGATGCCGCCGCGATTGATTTGGTCAAAAAAGGAACGCCGAAGGAACAGCTGATCGAAAAGATCAATGCCATCGACCCCACGTTTCAGGTGAACGCGTTCCTCAACATCAACCCGCAGGCTCGGCTTGATGCGTTCTATGACGAGGTGTCCAAAGCGGCGAAGTAGGTGGACGGTGAATCAGCGACTGTGCTCGGCACGCCGACGTTGTGACGACTGCTCGTGGCGGGATCCTGACGGCACAGGCATACCATCGGCCGCAAAAACGTGAAAACTCGCGTTCTTTCACCGCCGTTAGGACGGCAATCCGCGTGCTTGGCCCGTAGGGATGGATTCGTCGATCGATCGCCTCACCACAAATCGGTGGGATCTCACCACGAACGCAGCTCAAACGCCGGCCCAACTCGCAGAGGAATGGACCTTTAAGAACGAGTTGGCGGCGCTGCAGATCGATCCATCCGACTCCGAGGAACTCCCCAGTTCCAAACTTTCCAGCCTCTTCGACCCTTACGCGTCATACAGGCTCCCAGTCGCGCAGAGCAAAGAGGCGCCGGAATGCACACTTCCGCCTGTCGCCGACATTGCCGGCGAAACGATCGAAATCCCGGAAGGACGTGCTGGCGGACAGCCACAGCTCGCCGCGGTTAACAACAATCCCGGCAATTTGAAGTTCGTGCATCAAGCTGGAGCAACCCTGGGCACCGGGGGATTCGCCCGCTTCGAAACGCCTGAAGCTGGATATCGAGCGCTGGTCGATCAGATCCGGCTCGACGCGGGCCGGGGCAAGACGCTGGCGCAGTACATCACGAAATATGCTCCACCCCCGGAAAACGACACCGGTCTTTACATCGCGCAGGCTTGCCGGAGTCTCGGTATCGACGCCAACGCGCCTCTGGCGAGCCTGGACCCCGCCAAGGTCGCAGCCTTCCAGGCACGGAAAGAAAGCGGCACGATCGTCGGATAGTCTGTCTCCGTGCATTGTCCCCGCACTCGTCCACCGTGATCGATCCTCAGGATGGCAAGCTTGTCACAAACATTCCGCTGGGCGGCAAGCCAGAATATGGGGCCACCGCAGGCGACGGCAAGGTGTATGCCAACATCACGGACAACAGCGAAGTTGTGGAGATCGACGCAAAGAAACTCACGGTCACGCGTCGATGGTCCACCGAACCGTGCAAGCAGCCGGTGTCCATGGCGCTGGATACGAAGAACCACCGATTGTTCAGCGGCTGCCGCAGCGGCGTGCTGGCCGTCTCCGACTATGCATCAGGAAAAGTTGTGGCGACGGTTCCAATCGGAATGGGGGTGGATGGGACCGCGTTCGATCCGGCAGCGGCCAATGTTTTCGCGTCGAATGCCGATGGCACTCTCACCGTGATTCACCAGGATTCGCCCGACAAGTATCACGTGCTCGAAACCGTGCAGACGGCGCAGGGCTCGCGGAACATGGGGCTCGATCCCACAAATCATCGGCTCTACTTACCGGCAGCGGATTTCGGGCCGGTGCCCGCAAACTCGCGGCAAGCCCCGATTGTGCCAGGAACGTTCAAGCTCCTGGTTGTCGAGCGTTCCCCGGCGAAATGATCCTCTTCTGGCGCGGCACATCGATTCGCGAAGGCGTTGGCTTTGGAAGCCGGCGCAGACTCGCGGGAACGCTCCGGTCGAGTTAACCCTGGTTCACCCTAACCCAGGGTGGGAACGCCGCCGCCACCTGAAGAGTGATGTTTCGACCGGACGCGCGGAGTTCGCGAAGCTTCGGCAAACGGGCAAGCATCGCGACGCCGGCATCGCTCAAACCGTGACAAGTATCGAAAGTGACCCGCTCGAGCGCATCCATACCTGACAGCAATTCCGGCGTGCGATCGGTGATTGTCGTATAGCTATTGAAGTAGTAGGAGAGATTTGAGAGTCCGGTGATGTGCTCCGTGGCCGTATCGGTCGTGTCGCGGCAGTACATGAGGATAAGGGATTGGAGGCGATCGCATTTGCCGATGTGACGGTAACCCGCATCGAGTACATCCATCGGCATAAGTTCGCGAAGTGACGGAAAGCTCGGAAGAGCCTCGATTCCGGCGTCGTCCACGTTCAGGCAGCTTACCGAAAGCCCCTGAAGTTCGGGCATGTTCGCCAGCGCGACGAATCCTTTTCGGCGGAGGTTGTGACAACGACGGCCCCATATGTACTCTATCGATCGCGACTTGCTCAACGCAACGAACCCTTCGTCGCCCGCGGTGGTGTCCTGGGCGCCAAGAAAGCGGAGTCGCGGCATTTCGGCGATATACGGCATCCAGTCGTCCTTTGCGTCGACGGCCAGCCAGCCGAGATTTGGCAGCGAAACCAGAGGCGCGAGCGCGGCCGACGTGAGAGCGAGATGGGAGTCGTCGAGGTTCAGCCCAAAGAGTCCATCGAGCCCGCGAAGGTGCGCCACGCCGCGGTCCGTAAATGAGCCGCGAAGGCAGAGATAGTTGGGACCGCAGCGATAGCTCATCAGCGCCATTGAGGGCTGACCGCCGTGCCATTTCCTAAACATCGGGATTTCGCGCAACAGCGCGATGTCCGGGTCGGTCATCAGATGTCCGGTCGACAAGTGAGACAGGTGCGATTTTCCCGTGAGGGCCCGGATCGCGCCTTCGCCGGTGCGTGTCCACTGAAGTTCGACACGCCGCAACTCATCGCAGTACGCGAGATTTGCGGCGCCTGCGTCGGTAATGCGAGTCTGGCTGAGCGAGATCGTCTCCAGAGCCGGAAGTTCGCGCAGCACCGCAAGACCGCGATCCGTGACAGCCGTGCCGGACAAATCGAGATGCTTCAGGTGAGGAAGCCGTGCGAGATGGCGCACTCCTTCATCCGTCAGCGCCTTCGAACCGCTGAGGTCGAGCGCAGTGACGTTCTCGACCCGCGAGATGTCAGCCAGGATGGCGTCGGTCATCTGTCCCGCCGCATGGAGCCCCGAAGGCTGCATCGATAACGATTGAATGATAATGTTCCAGTCGCGCGAACTGACGAACGGCTGCGATTGGTCCTCCGCGTCAGACTTGAGGACATGCACCGGCTTCGCGGCAAGCGACCACGCGGCTGTCGCCTGTTGGGACTCCTTCAGCGCCTTCCAACTGGCGAAACCATGCTCGAGGGCGACAAGGTAGCGCGCGTCGTCGATCGTGATTTCGACATCGGCGTCCGGCTCGCTCGGCCGCTTGCCGAGATCCAGTTGAATGTATGAGCGCATGCACTGCCACTCCCGGCGGTGCCATGTATAAAGGTAGTGCCGATCCATCGCATCCGGAGTTCCAGTGCGATACGCTTCGAGCAGCGCGGCAGCCATCATGTCGTACTGCGCACTCCATCGAGGACCGCCGCCGGAATTCGATACGAGCGCCCGCTTAAGCGCCGGCCATCCCGGAAACCCATGCTCACGTGCAAGCGCCTGCTGCACATCGCGAAGCGTTGGCGTTGACGGGGCGGCAGGAGAGGAGGAGGCACGCTCAAGCCGGGCCCACGCGTTGCTGTCGTTGTGGCGTAACGCGGCGAGCCAGCGTTTTGCTTCTTTCCTCAGACTTTCAAGATTCCGGCGGGAGAACTGTTCGTGCATGGACCTTCCTCCGATGTGCCTGAGTCCGCCGGCAGGCAGGAGAAAGATACGGCTGTGACGCCAATATTAAATCGGTTGGGTGGGAGAATTCCCTTGCCGCGGACAGGAGGCGCCCCAGAGCGCACTGAAGGAATTCTTGAGCAAACATCTGCATGAGGTCAAGCGCAGTTTCCTCGTTATGCCGGGTAGTAGGTCAATTTTAAAACTGACCCACTACCGAAAATCGACTCTGACGGCATTCTGGGAAGGGGCCGCCGCTGCGCTGCCCGCCGATGCCGCACCACTTCTTTTGTCCTCAGGCGGAGGAACCGTGTCGAGCTGCGGCGCATTGAAACGGATTTCAATGCGGGAACGTCCAACGTGTCTGAGATTCGTCCAAGGAGACCCCGATGATCAGCAAGAGTTTTCATTTGGCGGCTATGCTCCTGCTCATAGCCTCTGTGGCGGTTTCGGCGTTCGCAGGACAGAAGGCGCCGAAGAATTCCGACGTGGATAACATCGGAAGCCGCGACATCAATAAGGGCAATGTCCTTCCCACAATGTCTCTCGAAAAAGAGATGGCTCTCGGGCGGCAAATGGCGGGGGAGGTTGCGAAGCAGGTGAAATTTGTCGATGACCCTGCCCTCAATGAATACGTCAATCGGATCGAGCAGAACATTGTTCGCAACTCCGATGCGAAGGTTCCCTTCACGATCAAAGTCATCGATTCGGACGAAGTGAATGCGTTTGCTCTTCCAGGCGGCTTTCTATTCGTGAATTCGGGGGTTATCCTGGCAGCCGACAATGAAGCCGAGTTGGCCGGCGTACTGGCGCACGAAACCGGTCACGTTGCAGCGCGGCACGGAGCGGAGGCCGCCTCCAAGCAAACCGCAGTCGGCTTAGCGTCGATACCCCTCGTTCTCCTGGGAGGCCCTGCCGGGTACGGGATTCGCCAGGCGGCGAATGTCGGCGTCCCCATGGCATTCCTTAAATTCACCCGCAAGCAGGAAGCGGAAGCCGATTATCTGGGGATCCAATACATGTACAAGACGGGGTACGATCCCGGCGCCATGATCAGTTTCTTTGAAAAGCTGGAAGCAAAGGAAAAGGCAAAGCCTGGAACCATGTCGACGCTGTTCTCGGATCACCCGCCGACACCCGACCGCGTTGCCGCAGTTAAGAAAGAAATCGAGACTGTTCTGCCAAATCGCGAGCAGTACCTCATCACGACCTCGGAATTCGACGGAATCAAAGCCAGGCTCGTATCGTTGGAGAAAGGCCAAGGGCACGAAAGGAGGCAACCGGAAGTCCGGCGCCGGACAAGCCGCGCCAGGGATTCGGATCCGGACCGACCTGAAGCTTCTCCGGAGAAAGACTCACCTCCCATACTGCAGCGGCAGAACTAAACATAGCGTCCCTGCCGGTCCGCCCGGTGGTGTGGGAGATCCGACTGGGCGGCAGTTTCTTGGTTTTTCGGGCCTGAGATTCCGAAATGGTTTTTCGGTTCCAGTATGATTGTAGGAGTCCTTTTAAACCCAAGGAGGAACCTTGCCCTCAAGCCCGATCTCCAGCACGCTCGACGCTCGTACGCAGGCGTTTCCGGTTCTGACGCCGGCGCAAATCGACCGCATTCGCCCCGGCGGCAAGATTCGACTGGTCGCGAAGGACGAAATCCTGTTCGAACCTGGCGACACACACGTGCCGTTCTTTGTCCTGCTTTCCGGAAGTATGGAAATCGTTCAGCCGGATCTGTCAGGAGAACGCCGCATTGCAACTCACAACCAGGGTGGATTTACTGGCGAAATGACCATGATTTCCGGCCGGCGCAGCCTCGTGCGGGGCCGGGTGACAGCGCCAGGTGAATTTCTGGAACTGAGTGGAGATGCCTTGCGAGTGCTCGTTGCGAAGGATGCGGAACTTAGCGAGATTTTCATGAGGGCGTTCATCCTGCGCCGTCTGGCGCTCATCAACCGGGGACAGGGCAACGTGATCCTGATGGGCTCACTTCACTCAGCCCAAACGCTGCATCTCCGCCAGTTCCTGGACTCCAATGAGCATCCGTACGCCTATATCGACCTCGATACCGACAAGGCGTCGCAGGAACTCCTGGACCGCTTCGAAGTCAAACTCGACGAGATTCCCGTAATCGTCTGTAACGCCAGCCAGGTCTTACGCAATCCTTCTATACCCCAACTGGCGGATTGCCTGGGGTTGAACGTTGCGATCGATGAGTCGCAGATCCGTGATGTGACTGTGGTGGGCGCCGGTCCCGCCGGTTTGGCGGCGGCGGTTTATGCCGCTTCGGAAGGTTTGGATGTACTGGTGATCGAGACGGCCACACCGGGGGGACAAGCGGGATCCAGTTCCAAAATCGAAAACTACCTGGGCTTCCCCACCGGACTCTCCGGGCACGAATTGGCGGCGCGCGCCATCGCGCAGTCGGAAAAATTTGGCGCCAAGATGATGGTCGCGCACAGCGTGGTGCGTCTCGATTGCGACAGCCATCCCTATAAGGTCATTCTCGAGAACGGGAACAGGCTCTCCACGCGCACCATTGTTATCGCCACCGGAGCGCAGTACAACAAACCCCGTATCGCAGATCTCGAAAACTTTGAAAGCCAGGGAATCTACTATGGCGCAACTCATATGGAATCGCAGTTGTGCGAAAAGGAAGAGGTCGTTGTCGTGGGCGGTGGAAACTCCGCCGGACAAGCCGCAGTCTTCCTTTCGCAGGTCGCCAGCAAAGTTCACATCCTGGTGCGGTCGGGCGAGTTGTCCGACACGATGTCACGGTATCTGGTCCAGCGAATCGAGACGAACCGGAATATCGACCTGCACTTCAGAACTGAAATTACGAAGCTTGAGGGCGACCTGCATCTCGAAAACGTCACGTGGCTCGACAAGGCCACAGGCGAGACTTCCGTCCACGCCATTCGACATGTCTTCGTTATGGCGGGAGCATCGCCGCGGACCGATTGGCTGCAGGGATGTGTCGCTCTCGATGACAAGGGATTCATTCTCACAGGCCGTGATTTGGATCAGAACCACGGCACCGCCCGATGGCCTCTGACACGCGCCCCGCAAATGCTCGAAACCAGCCTGCCCGGAGTCTTTGCCGTGGGCGATGTCCGGTCGGGCAATGTCAAGCGAGTGGCGTCCGCCGTCGGAGAAGGAGCGATTGCCATTCATTTCGTCCACCGGCGCCTCGCCGAAGCGTAAGGAAAGATCATGGACAACTCTTATACAAGCCGATTCAGCGATGGACCCGGCGTTGTAATAGTCCGCGGGGCTGCTTCCGGTCTCGCGCAGAGTATCGCCGCCGGCAAACATCAACTCAATGCCGACGAGCCGATCGAAGCCGGCGGGACTGACACGGGCCCTTCGCCGTACGACTTGCTGCTGGCGGCCCTCGGGTCCTGCACGTCCATGACAGTTTCCTTGTACGCCAGACGCAAGCAATGGCCGCTGCAGGAAGTGGCCATCCGGCTCAGGCACTTCAGAACCTATACCGCGGACTGTGCGACTTGCGAGACGGGGCACGGCATGATGGATAAGATCGAACGTGAAATTGTTCTAACGGGACCTCTCACTGAAGAACAGCGGGCACGCCTTTTGGAGATCGCCAACAAGTGTCCGCTTCATCGGACGCTCACCTCCGAAATACGCATTGAATCATGGCTCGGTTGAAGCGAAGGTCCCGCAGCAGGCATAATGAAATTACTTATGGATCAAGTCGCAGGAACAGAGTTGAGCAATCGGGAATTTTTCATTCGACGCTGGGGACAGGAATATCCCGCCTTTATGGATGTGTGCAAAGCCGTTCCCGGCGATCGCCTCGACTATCGCCCTCATCCCGGGTCGCGTTCGGCCGGTGAACTGGTCGCTCTGCTTGTGACCGTCGGAGAGAACTGCATCGAGCTCTGTGCCACCGGGCAAGTTTCGTTTGCCAGTGGCCTCAGCCTGCATCCGACAATCAAGGTCAACACTCTCGATGAAATGATCGCCACTTATGAACAGCACCATCGTTCCCTCAGCGAAGCTCTAACGGTTCTGACGGACGCCACATGGAACTGCTTGGCTTGGCTGATGCAGGGGAAGCAGGAGATTGTTCTGAAAGATACAGTCGGCGGTCTGTTGTGGATTACCTTGTTTGACGCCGTGCACCATCGGGGTCAACTGAGTACTTATATCCGTCCCATGGGTGGGAAAGTTCCAAGTATCTACGGCCCATCTGGGGACGCTCCCGCACGATGAGCCGAAAAAACAAAGGCCGCGCCTTAAGCGCGGCCTTTGTTTCGAAACATCAGCTTTTTAGAAAACCCACTTCACGCTGAACTGGCCCGAGAGACCCGGATTCCAGAGATCCGCCTGTCCGTACCGCGGGTCGTAGGCGTTCTTACCTTCCGCAGTCGCCAGGATCAGGGCGTTGTAGTTGTATCCCTGCGCCAGGTTTACTTTTGACATATCAATCGCATCCTGAGGAAGCGTCGAGGATTGTCCTGGAGCTCCCTTGTTCAGGAAGTTGAAAATGTGTGTAGCGGTCTTCTGGTTGAAGACGTTGATGAAGTTGAACTCAAACCGCATCTTCTGGCCTTCCGCAATCTTCACTTCATGTGAAATCAGCAGATCCGTCCGGGTTAGGGATGGTGTCCGGCCCATATCGCCCCGTCCGTTGACCATGAGACCTTCCTGGTCGATTGAATTGACCTGGGTCGTGACCGGTGTGCCGCTACCGCCATAGAAGAACGCACCCACCTGGGTTCCTTGCCTGAAGGCGTATGAACCGTACAACTTGATAACGTGGGGTCGATCCGTGGCCAGGCGGCCCAACACGTTGAGATGCCCGGTGGAATCCCAAAGCAGCGTGTCGGTATCCCACGCGGAACTTGCATTGCTGCCGGGTCGTGCAATGCTTCCGGCGGCCTGCTGGGCGGTTCCTGAAGAGACGCCCGTGGTCGGGGTGCTGATTTCGTCGGAGTCGGAAAGACCGGCATAGTTCCCATACAGACGGCTGTAAGTGTAGTTTGCGTTCAGGAACCAATTGTGCGCGAAGCGACGCGTCATGGTGAGTTCGAGCGCGTCGTATTGCCGTTTGGGCTTCGGCATTGAGAAATCCGCTGTCGCAGGATATGACGCGGGATAGATTATCGATGAGCCTTCGCCGGGATTTCCGATGCGATAAATGTTATCCCCGTTTACCAGGGCGCTAAAGTCTTCGATCGTCCTCTTCAGGTTGCTATGAAGGTAACGAGCGCCCAGCACCGTCGAGTTGTTTAGCCGGTAATCCACCCCGGCGTTCATGCTGTCCTGATACATCGGTTTGACGTTGGGGTCTGTTGCACCGATCTGGGTACCACGCAGATCGCGGAAACCGCCGGGACTCCCCCACAAATCCGTACCTGGCATGTTGCTGAGATTCAAGCTCCCGAGATCTGTTGTGTCGAGAGAACGATAGAACCGATGCCAGAAGTCACCGCCGAAGGAGCCGCGGGCCAATTCATATTTAGTCCAATCGAAGTACCGGCCCCAACCGCCGTAGAGCTTTACTTTGCCGTCGCCGAGGAGGTCGAACGCTGCGCCAAGGCGGGGAGCGACCTTATCCTTAAAACCAAACTTGAAGGCATACTTTTGAATGTCGGGCCGGAAGGTGGGAATCCTCTCGTTTTCGGAGCGCACTCCGAAGTTGAGCGTCAAACGGCGTCCTATGGTCCAGGAGTCCTGCACATAAAGCGACGCGATGTTTGCTCCCACTTTGCCTTTCGTGCCGAAGTCGTTAACCTGATAGTAGCCGTAGGTTCCGGTCCCGCGCGAAGTGCCGTTGAAGTTGGCAACGGAAGTGTTCCAGAAAATGAAAACGTATCCGCCGGGATAGACATCGTTTACATCATTGATCGACCGACGCAATCCCGCGCCGCCTTTCACCAGGTGAGTACCGCCGGCGCTGAAGCTCATGCTGTAGTCGGCCTGGCCATAATAGCTCTGGGCCAGGTCGTTATTGATTAGAGTGCGAGGAAGGTTTTGCGTGTTGATCGGTCCCTGCAGGGCAGCCGGTATGTTTGCCGCACCCACGGAAGTTGTTTGATAGGTGTAGCTGGTCGTGGTCGGGATGCCGACGTCTTTGTAGCGGTCTGAGAAGTAGCCGCCATGCAGCGACAGGATACTGGACTGACGCAGGGTCAGGTCGACGTCGCCCTTCACGTTGTATTGATCCTGATGAAATCCCGTAGTCGGGTTGAACCTGAAGCTGTCTCTGCTTCCCACCACGAGATTCGTTCCCAAGCCATTGTATGCGGGAAGTTTGCCCATGTCTCGGGTCGGCGTGGCAAGCATGCTCACATTGGCGCGCAGCCGATTGGACTGGAAAGACACCTTGCCGAATCCTTGCCAGTTCGTGGCCTTCTTGCGAAGCGACCCCGGCTCCGTCCCATTGGAGAAAATGTAGTAATTCGTACGGCGAGTAAGTCGCGGAGACACGGACCCGTAGAAAAACAACCTGTCTTTCACGATCGGGCCGCCTATCGACCCACCAATTTCATTATTATTGTTGGCCTGTTTGGCGTCCTGCAGATGAAACACCGTTGTGTTATCCACCGGACTGAGTTGAATCCGCTGGACGGGCCCCGCACTCAACGCCGAACCAAGATAGTAGTAGTGGGCTTCGCCATGGAAGCTGTTGCCACCGGCCTTCGTAATGGCGCTGATAACGCCGCCAAGTGCCCCGCCGTATTCCGCATCGATGCCCGATGTCTTTACCTGAACTTCCTGAAGGTACTCGAAGACAGTATTTTGGCGGGATTGCCCTTCCAGAATGCTGTTCGTGGGGACGCCGTCAATAAGGTACGCGTTCTCGGCGGCGCTCGCGCCGTTCACCTGTGTTCCGCCCTCAACGTCGCCCTGGTTGACTCCCGGCGCCGCGAGCGAAACACCCTGAAAACTCCGGGCCTTCGGAATGCGATCAAGTTCTTCCGCGGTTACGTTGTGGGCGATCAGCGAACTCTGCGTGTCGAGGATCGGAGCCGCCTCAATTACGGTTACGGAGGTGGCCTGTCCGGCAACCTGCAGGCGGGCGTCAAGCTTCAGTGTTTGCCCGACCAGAACGTTGATGTCCTTCGATTCCGCTTTGTTAAAGCGGGACAGATCGAAGGTAACGTTGTATCGTCCGGGCTCCAGGGATCGTACCGAATACGCGCCGTCCGATCCGGTGAGCGCGCTGTAGGATCTATTCGTTCCGGAGTTGGTGATCGTCACCTTGACACCCGGTAATACACCGCCGGACTGGTCGGTGACGACACCGTTGAGCGAGCCGGATCGTTCCTGCGCGATCGCCGGTACAGCAATGGCGGCGATACAGGCGAAAACCAATACCAAAAGAAAGTTTGACCCAAGAGATTTGGAAGGGTTCATGAGTGTTCTCCTTAGGGACTAGTAAAGGCTGAATTAGGGGGGCGCCAAGCGGGCTCACGAGGCCAACTTTATTTGGCGTCATATGACGAATTTTTGCGCGTAGTTTACGAAGGTGTCAACGTTTATTGGTTGGATTCGGGAAATTCCGGCAGCCGGGATAAGAAAAAAGGGGCCAGGCGGACAGCGAGAGCTAGGGTTTCTCCTCGATCTCGGCGAGATTTTGGCGGACCCGGTCGGCCATCGGCCCTTTGGGTTTTTCTGCAAGGTACAGCTTCAGTTGGGCCACCAGGGCCGGAAAATTCTGGGCCGCCAGATAGATCTTGGCGAGTAACAAGTGAACGTCCGCAGAGCGATGAAAGCGGGCGTGGGCCTCTAAGGCAGCGGCCTCTGCCTCCTTGAGCCGGCCCCTGTCAAACAGACCTTTCGCCAGAGCGAACCGGAGATCCCCTTCGTCCGGGTACTTCGATATGCCCTCAAAAAGGAGTGCATCCGCCTCTTCCGCCCGGTTCTGGTTGGCATAGAAATCCGCCAGATTAATGTATGGAAAGATCGTGGTTCCGTACTGGATCGCTATGCGAAAGGACTCTTCGGCCGGGCCCGCGCGAGATGCCTCCGCGTGGCACTTCCCCATCTCATTCTGCGCCGCAGCAAACTCGCGATAAGCAGCAATAGCTTTTTCGAAGAAGGGTGCTGCCTTCCTGCACCCCTCTTTCTCCAACGCCTTGAGGCCTTGCTCGTAGCTATGTCTGGCGGATTCGGGAACTTGAAGCTCAAAGACGGACACCGCGCTGCTTGAGGCCTTCGAAGCCGCACGACGGAGCGGCTGAAGTTCGAACTGAAGGATTTCCTTGGAATTATTGCGGCTGAGAATTGCGGTCGCCTCCTGGTCGACAAATCCCTCGGCGTGAATTCGAATGGTGTACGACCCGATATTGAGATTGCGGTACTCAAACCGTCCATTGCCTCCCATCAAATGCTCGTCGATGATGAAGTTATCCCGGCGCAATTGTACGGTCGCGGAGAGCAGGGATCCCCCTCCCGTACTCGAGCGTATGAATCCCTCGATGTCGGCTGCAAACACAGCGGGCATAGTCGTAGCGAAAATCAAGGCCACGAAGATGAATCGCATCGAGCGCATGGTTGAGATTCCCGTTTATCACAAGGGAAGTACCCATGGAAAGATTTCGCAGCCCTTGCGCGAATCGCGACAGATGGAGGGCCTGGCGGAAATTCCTGGCCCTGATTTCCGTATCATCTGCGGCTAACATTGCACTACCTGGCGCATCACGCACAATCTTCCCAGAGTAATCAGAGCGCTCTCGATGGCTGCACTCCAGGGGTGCCCACAACTGATGCGGAGATGATTCTTGAAGCGGCCGCTGACTGAAAAAACGGAACCGGGCACCAGGCTGATGCCGTTCGCAACCGCCGCCCGGTACAGCTCCAGCGCGCTGTTGCATTCCGGCAATTCCACCCACAGGACATAACCGCCGGCAGGCCGCGAGATTCTCGTGCCCTTCGGAAAGTACCGGCCGACCGCCTGACTGTAAATTTGCACCTGATTTGCGAACGCCGACTTCAGATTACGAAGATGTCTATCGAATCCGCCCGATCGAATGAATTCGGCAATCGCAAGTTGCGGCAGCGAGGCTGTGGCGAGCGAACTAATAAACTTGAGCCGCCGGACCGCGTCCATGTATCGGCCGGGTTGAATCCAGCCGATGCGAAAACCCGGAGCGAGGACTTTGGAGAACGACGAGCACAAAAGAACGAGCCCTTCAGAGTCGAATGTTTTTGCCGTCTTCGGCCGGACGCCACCGAACGCCAGGTCACCATAGATGTCATCTTCAATCAGAGGAACGTTATGCTTCCGCAATAACGCGACCAGATCCCGCTTGTAATCATCATCGAGGATGTACCCGAGGGGATTGTGACAGTTGGTCATGGTCATGCATGCGCGAACCCCGTGCCTGGCGATGGCGGAATCCAGGGCGCCCAGATCCATACCGTTCCGCGGATGAGTTGGGATTTCAACAGCCCTCATTCCCAACGACTCGATGATCTGGAGAAACGCGAAGTAGGTCGGGCTCTCGAGAGCGATGACGTCACCGGACCGCGCGACCGCGCGCAACCCGAGATTGAGGGCTTCCATTCCTCCACATGTCACGACTACTTCGGCCGGAGAGAAGTCACAACCATAACCTGTCGCTCTTCGCGCCACCTGCTGCCGAAGGGCTTCCAGCCCAATGGCCAAATCATAACGCCCGTTGAGCGTGGGGTCGGTCCGTGTGATCCGCCGGATGATCTCATTCAGCTTCCGATTCGGAAACAGATCCGGGCTCGCTGCCGCCGTGCCCAGTGGCACCATCGATTGGTTGCCGATCGACCGTACGATTTCATCCAGGATGTCGGAGACGCGCACCTCCGCTGGAAGAGCCGAAGTAGTGTCGAAGGCCGGTTCGGGCGCGAGCTGCGCATAGGGCACCCTGACGTAGAAACCCGACTGCGGCCGCGGTTCGATCCATCCTTCATTCTCCAGCCACCAGTATGCCTGCAGGACCGTGGAGACACTGACGCCCTGCTGCCTCTTGAGCCCGCGAATCGAGGGAACCCGATCGCCAACCCGCAGGGTTCCCTTCCGTATGTGCCCTTCGATTTGCCGCGCTACCTTCAAATACAATGGGACGCCGGAACTGACAATCTCCTCGGAACTGCATCTTTCTCTCATAGTCTTTCCTGCTAAAGTCGCTCTACTTTAAACCCCGGGGCATTCTTTAGGATAGATTCAGAACTGTCTCAATCGGGCCGGTACAGTTTTTGACTGTGCTGCAACCACTCTCACACAACTGGATCTGTCCGCGGCGCGCGCGCCATTCTAATCTCGGCGTCATGTGGACACCGACATTGGTTCTAGCGCTTGCCGCGCAAATCACCGGGCTTCAGGGCGAAGTTCGGAATGCCCAATCACAGGAACCGATCCCTTTTGCGAGAGTGACCCTCTCCAGCGCGCGCACCACCATCGACTGGCAGTACACCGATCAAAGCGGACGGTTTCGTTTTGACGGACTACGTGATGCCACGTACTACTCGTTGTCTGTGGAGCATCCCGAGTACAACTCCGCGGAACTGGATGGCGCCGCGCTTCTCGGCGCGCTTCCGACTCTGATTCGAATGGAACTCGTCCCGCGGGAGAAGAAACCTTCCGGAGTGTCAACGGTGGTGTCGGCTGCAGAACTGCTGATTCCCAAAAACGCGCGAAAGGAATTCGATCACGGTCAAACCTACGTAAAGCGGGGCCGTTTCGACCTCGCCGAGCGCTCCTTCCTGAAGGCTTCGACATTGAGTGATGCACCGGAAATCGCGGTGAATCTCGCGAGCCTGTACTCAAGTCAGCTGCGCTATAAGGAAGCAGAAGGCGTGCTCGTTGAGGCCATTCGAAGGCACTCGGACGAGGGAGATATTTATCGCGCGCTCGCAACAATCTACTTTGAGCAGGGACGCGACGACGACGCGGAAAAACTCGGGCAGCAGGCACACCTGCGAAAACACCGGTTAGCAGACGTCCATCTGCTATTGGCAAAAATTCAACTCAAGAGGCAGAACCTCGAAGGCGTGGCGGAGCAACTCGACATCTATCTTCGCGAGGCGCCAAGAGGCCCGGGGAGCAATCGAATCAGGCAGGAGCTCGAAGAATACCGAGGCGGAGCTCAGAGGATTACCAGTTCCCCGCATAACTGATGGAGTATCCGTCGGTCTGACTGGACAGGTACTCGTAATTCAGCCGATTCATCTGGCGGATGTGGATCAGGTCGTGAGCCAGCCAGGAATGCAACAGGTCTCCCGCACGCAACATCCCGAAATTGGGATGCAGACGAGCGGTTTGCCAGTCGATCCGCGGCAGACCTTTTAGCCACGACAGCGAATCTCGCCGAGCTCGCTCGAAACGGCCGATCGACTCCTGAAGCTCCCGGTCCTGGTAACGCCGCTCCAACGCCCAACGAGGAGGATCGATCGGCGGCCAGTCCTGATTCGGATTCTCGATCAGGAGCTGCAATCTGGTTCTGAAATCTTCGACCTCTTCATCCGCCAGGTGATTTATCACTTCCAGCAGGGACCACTTGTCCGGCGCCGGTTTCCATTGAGCCTGAGGACGCTCAACAGCGGAAAGAGATCCCCGGAAGATCTCCAGATTCGATTCGAGGCGCGCGACGCAGTACTCGGACTTCATGAAATCGGAGCATAGCATGCATCGATTCCGGGAGCGCCGAGCTCTGCATCGCCCGGTGCGTAGCTTTCAATTCAGATAGTTCTCAACCATGAAAGCCAGCATATGCTCGTAGGAGCGGTGCACGTTGTAAGGGCTCTCATCGTTTCGAATCCATGTTTTCCGGTACCACTTCTCGAAGGGAGGGCGTTCGGCGCGCTCGATTTCCTTTTCCAGAGTTTTCAAATCGTCGAAGGCGGAAACCGCAAGCTTTCGCGCCGCGGCGGCGTCCGGCTCTGCAATGGCTTTGCGTAACTTGATTGCCGCGGTGGTCTGACGCCAGTCGATGAGGAGTGGAAAGGCGACATTCTCATAGAAGTACTGCTGCCGGTCCGGAGTCATGCGCGCATTTGCCGCGGCGATCGCTTGGAAGACCGCGTGGTACGCCGCATCGCGTTGATTGAGCGAGGTCAGCACGTCTACACCAATCGGAGTGACTGGTTTGCGCTGCAGTTTGCCACCCAACGCGTCCAGGGCCTGCAGCACCTGATTCGAACCGACGGAGATTTGATCAAAGTTATTGAGGATCTGATAGTAGCCGCGGTAAGACGCGGTCACATCGCTCGCAGCAGCCTGCCCGAAGTACTCGCGTGCCCACCATTGGGTATAGCGATCCGCGGCATTGGGCTGAGCAAAAGCCTTTCCCGAGTCCCAGCAGATTTCGGCGAGCATTCTCGCCTCCATGACGTACTCGCGAAGTTCGGAGACATTCACCAGCATGTATTCGGTTGCTCCGGCCTGGACGATGCGCCGGAATTCGTCCTCGACGCGCGACGGCGAGACAATGTGCGTGATTTGCTTCGTCAAGCGCGTCGTCGTGCTGAAATAAGCCAGATGGTAATAGACGCCGTGTTTCCATTGATCGCGCGCCTGCGGCAGCGCACGCATCCGGCCATCGTTGTCATCTGTCCAGACGATGGTGACTTCGGGAGGTACGTCCAGCTTGCCGCTCTGGTATTGCGGAAGCATTTCCGTATAGAGCGTGAAATGGAAAAGCGGTGTCTTCCCCGGCGGAAGAAGACTCTTTGTAAGCTTCACCTGCTCATCGATGGCTTCTCGATACGCCTTGTTCTTTTCGTCGTCGGACATGCCATCGGGAAACGTGTAGGCGCGATCCTGAGTGCCGCGCAGGCCGACAGGCCAGAAGGCATCGAGATCGCGGTTTTCCAGCACCCCGCCGCGCCAGAAGTTCAACATCCCTTCGCGGTTCTTGAACCAATCCCAATCGGTTCCGGCGTTACGTGCAGCCGCAAGACCGAAGCGGGTGAATCCCCAGGGATTCGACAACAGGCTGTCGTAGTGGTGGGAGGTGTAGATAAGTCCCCAGTCGCTGGCGGTTTTCTGAATCTCGTAGGGACGCTGCACGCGGACGTACGGCGCTACCATGTTCATCCGCAGGCGTAATGCGGTTTCGAAAAAGCGCTCGTACCAGATTCGCGGAACTACGCCGGTCTGCAGCGGATAGCCGTTCTCATCAAACGGGCGTGGCAGGATGTCTTCGTCGTCGTGAAAGAACCCGCGGAACTTGAACGTCGGCGGGCCGGTGAAGAAATCGGTCTGCTTCATCACGAGGGTCGCGTGCTTTTCCGGTTCATAACCCGTCCAGAGATAAAGCGGGTCAATGCCCAGGCGTTCGCTCAGGGTGTAAGCCGCGAACGCTGTGCCGCGGAAGTTCGAGCCAACCAGCCAAATGGCATTCGCTGTCGTTTGGATTTGATAGGCCTCCCATTGCCCCGTGAGCCTTTGTTTCGCGATGCTCGCGGGGACTTCTTCAGTTGAGTTCAGCGTCACGAGTCGAATGGCAACGCGCTGGCCTGTGGGTTTTGCCACGATCGGCGGTCTGGCGCCACTGATCTTCTCGATGTCCCCAGCAAGAAAATTCGCGGCTTGCTTAACGGCCGTGTTCTCGTCGGCGGCGACGACGATCTCGCAGGCGTTCCCATCACGCACCAGGACCACCTCACCAGCCTGTGCCGTTCCATCCGCGCGCACCCAGGATCCCCTCACGGGCCCCGTCCATTCCTGCGCGAATACCATGAGGGGAAGAGCAAAAATACAGAGAGCAATCTGCAGGAGGAGTCGCTTCATGGCGAGATCATAGGAGAAGGCAGGACCGTGTTCAACGAAGTAACGTCCAACACGAGCAAAGGAATCTCACGTTCGCTGCGGCAATGGATCCCCTACAAGCGCCCAGCGAATCTGAACGAAACTCGGCAATCCGGCGGAAGTCCTTTGCGTTTTGGAAGGCTAAGGACTCAGGTGAGACAGTCGCGCAGGCATCACCATGGCCCAATCCTCGCCGTTCCCCACGCAGACTGGTCAGCGAAGATGGTGACATCGCCATGCAGGCGCATCGCCGACGCGGGCATTGCCTCGCTGATCGGACCTTCGAGCATGCGGTGAAGCGATTCCTGCTTTGCTTCGCCAATCACGAGCATCACGACTTGCCGCGCCTCCAGAATCGTAGCAACTCCCATCGTCATCGCCTGCTTTGGGAGTTCGGCTTCAGCAAAGTGGAACCGCATGCCGGCCAACGTGGATTCGGCAAGCTCTACGCAACGCGTTCTGGACTCGAAGGATGATCCGGGCTCGTTGAACGCGATATGACCATTCGCTCCGAGTCCGGCAATCAGAAGGTCGATTCCGCCTGCTGCACGAATGGCTTGCTCGTAATCGTCGCCTCCGTTCCCATTCGAAGGAGCAAGCAGGACGTTTGCCGGCCGGACATTGATCAAGCCCAGGAATCGCGCCCAAAGATAATGTCGAAAACTGCGGGGATCGGATTCGGCCAGCCCCAGATACTCATCGAGACTGAAAACCCGGACGTTGGAAAAATCGAGATCGTCTTCCCGGTTCAGCCTCACGAGCTCCGCGTACATACTCAAAGGACTGCTTCCCGTCGGAAGCGCCAGGGTCAGTCGGGGATGATTGCGGATCGCAGCGGCGACCCAACGCGCAGATTCGCGTCCAACACCGATTGCATCCGCTTCGATCTGGAGTTTCATCCTGCGGTTATCTTGCAATCAGGATTCCTTCTCGACCCTGTCAGCGTTCGACGATC
>Ga0134121_10000086_pt1 | contig 100781 bp, 85 predicted proteins | sample KB301_FD_96463 | JGI IMG/M metagenome (GOLD analysis project Ga0134121, IMG submission 96463) | Terrestrial soil microbial communities without Nitrogen fertilizer from Kellogg Biological Station, Michigan, USA - KB3-0-1 | ecosystem: Environmental > Terrestrial > Soil > Unclassified ...
CCCGCCCCTTCGGCGATGAAACCTGTCGCGAGGCCCGGACGCGTCGGCAGCTGGCCGTGGTTGCCCTTCACCGTCGGCGTCGATGCGCCGATCCGTTCGGTGAACGCAACCCCCTCCGCCGGATCGAGCGCGAACGCCGCATCGGGGTTGTAGCCCAGCCGATCGAGCGCCGCCCGGTCGATCACCGTGTACAGCGACTCTCCCGACAGCGACGACCCCGCCAGCAGCACGTCCTTCACCTTCGCCAGATCCGCCTCGTCCTTGACGTAGACCGAGGCCGAGCCGCCGCTCGACCGGATGATCGCTCGCCAGGACGTGACTTTGCCGCTCTCCTCCGTCAGCAGCCCCGCGTCGCGGAACAGCGTGTTCGGGCTGCAGTTCCGCGTGATCGACGTGAAGCCGTGGTCGCCGACGATGAGCAGCGCCGTCTTATCCCCCACCCCCGAGTCGGCGATCGCCTTGCGGATCCGGGCGATGTTCTCGTCCTGCAGCCGCACCGCCTCCGCCACCTCCGGCGCGTCCGGACCGTGCTTGTGCTGCACCTCGTCGACGTTGAGCAGGTGGACGAACTGCAGGTTCGGCTTGTGCCGCTGGAACACGTACGCCGCCGCGCGCGACACGAAGTTGTCCACCGACGTGCGGTCCACCGCGATCTTGTCCTGCGGGATCCCGACCGCGAACAGCAGCTCCGTCATCATCCCCTGCGACGCCGCCATCGCCAGCCGCTTCCCCGTCTCCTTGTTGTCGGGGTCCCAGATCTCCCCCAGTACCCAGTCGGCCCGCGCGCCCACCGTCGTCGGCCAGTAGGTGATCGCCACCTTCAGCCCCTTCTCCCGCGCCGCCGTCCAGAGCGTCTTCGCCTTCAGCGCCTTCGCGTACCAGTGCCAGTCGCGGCTCGACCCCGATTCCGTCCAGACCGTGTTCGCGTGGATGCCGTGCTTCCCCGGGAGGACGCCCGTCGCGATCGTCGCGTGGGCGGGATAGGTCGAGCTGGGATAGACGCTCTCAACCGCGAGCGCGTGGGCGCCGCCGGAGACCATCGCCTCGAGCGTCGGCGCGCCGTAGCCTCCGAGATAGAAGTCGGGGCGCAGGCCGTCGATCGAGACGATGACCACGTGCTCCGGCGCCGGCCGCGCCGCCGGGGGAGGCGACGCGCAGCCGAGCAGCAGGATCAGGACAGCCGTCGCAAGATGTCGTCCGCGCCCTGAACCCACGTGACCTCCGAGAACCGCTTGAACCACATGATCTGATGGCGCGCCAGGTTGTTCGTGTTCCGGTTGATGAGTCGCTCCATCTCGGCCGCATCGTATTCGCCGGCGAGGTGATCGATCACCTCCCGATACCCTACGGCCCGGCGGCCCTCCTTGCTCCAGGGCTTTGCGAGGAGCGCCTTCACTTCGTCCACCAGGCCCGCCGCGATCATCCGCTTCGTCCGCGCCGCGATCCGGTCCTTGATGTCCTCGCGACGGAAGCCGAAGACGTCAGCCTCGATCGTCGTCGCCCCCTCGAAGTGGGTGTGCTTCGAGCTGATCGGCTCGCCGGTCTTGCGGAAGACCTCGACCGCGCGGACCAGCCGCTTGAGGTCGTTGGGATGGATCTTCTTCGCCGCCTGGGGATCGACCCGCTGCAACTCCTCGTGTAGCTTCGGCGCGCCGATCGCGACGAGCTCCTGGCGCAGCGCCGGATCCGCCTCCGGTCCTTCGAACAGCCCGTAGGCGAACGTCTTGTAGTAGAGCGCCGTCCCGCCCACGAAGAGCGGCCGCGGGCATTCCTCGAGGCATTTCCGCGCGTCCCGCACGAACCGCCCCGCGTTGTAGCTCTCCGACGGATCGCAGATGTCGACGAGCCGGTGCGGCCGCTTCGGCTTCGCGGTCCCGATGTCCATCCCCCGATAGACCTTCATCGAGTCGATGGAGATGAGCTGCGCGCCAAGGCGCTCGGCGACGGCTTCCGCGGCCGCGTGCTTGCCGGACGCGGTCTGCCCAAGGATGAAGATGGGGCGTGTCACAGCCGCTGATTATAGCAGAGGCCTACTTCTTCGGGATCTCGATGTCCACGCCGTCGATCGTCGGCGGGTGGCTGACGATCTCGAACGAGCGCGACGTCCACTTCCGGTCGGCGGCGGTGAGCACGATCTGGCAGTCCCGGGCGTCGACCTTCGGCACCGTGAACTCCGCGCCGCCCGCGGCGGACTGGTCCTTCCAGAGGACGCCCGGATTGCCGTCGACCACGAGCGTCACCGTCACCTTCGAGGCCGGATCGAGCGACCACCATTCCAGGCGCACCTTGGTGCCGCCCTTCATCTTGTCCGGGATCGTCGTCCGGAGCCGCAGCGGCTCCTTGTCCTCCGTCGGCGGATGCGACACGACCGTCTGGCCGCTGCCCGGCTCGATGGCGAAGTCGCGCTCCGACATGTCGGTCAGCTCGCGGCCCTTGGGATCGACCGTCGAGACGCGCAGCCGGCAGGTCTTGCTCGAGAGGTTGGGCACCACCCAGTGGAGTCCCTTGACGCCGAGCGTCAGGTTCGTGAGCGGCGCCCAGGTCCCGTCCTTCCCGCCCGCGGACGAGAACTCCACCTTCACCTGCGAGAGATCGGTCTCCGTCTCGACGAAGATGAAGTGGCCGGTGCCGCCGATGTACGACTGGCCGCCGCGGAAGTTGACGAGGCGGAGGCCGGCGCCGACCTCCTGGACCCGGAAGCGGAAGTGGTTCGAGTCGTATTCGCGGCCGTCGGCGGCCTTCACGACGACGCGGACGACGTACTCGCCCGTCTTGACCGGCGCCTTGAACGTGAACGACGTCCCCTTGATCTCCGCGACCGGCGTCCACTCCGTCGCGTTCTCGGAGATCTCGAGCCGCAGTTCCTTGGCGGTCTTCACGATGGACTTGGGCTCGATCACCGCCGCGACGAAGCCGCCGGGCTCGGCGGAGGCGTTGGCGATGATGCGGACCTGCTCGACGCCGGAGATCAGGTAGAACGTGATGACGTTCGAGCTGATCGGCCGGCCCGCCGAATCCTTGGCCGTCGCCCGGACCTGGTAGCGGCCCTCCTGGTCGGGGAGCAACACCTTGCTCGACGTGCCGGAGAGGGTGGACAGGAACGCCCACGTCTTCCCGCCGTCCTTGGAGAGCTCAAGGGAAACCTCGCGGACCATCTTGTCGGGCGTCGACCACAGGAGCACCGCGGTCGAGCTCACGACGAGCTGGCGGCCGTCTTCAATCCCCTTCAGCGTGAGGCCCGGCGGCGGGACCTCGCCGGGATCGAAGTCGCCGGTCGTCTCCTCCGCCTCGTTGCCCGCCTCGTCGATCGCCACCAGCCGGAGCCGGTACTTCTTCCCGTTGAACAGGTGGGCTCGCAAGTCGGCCCGGCCGGCGTTGTTGTGGCGCGGGATGGCGACGAACCACGTCTTCCCGGCATCGGCCGAGTACTCGATGCGGACCACGAGCTTGTCGAGGCTGGTGAGCTTGTCCGACGCGGTCCATTCGACTTCCCAGCCGCCGTTCAGCCAGGTCTTACCGCCCGACGGGAGCGCGAAGCTCTTGATCGCGAGCTCGGGTTTCGTCGTATCCACGGTCACGACGATGTCGGGCCGGGGATTGCGCTGAGGATCGCCCGACGCATGGCCCGCGCCGTCCGTCGCGACCAGGATCATCGCCCAGACGCCCTCGCCGGGGAGCTCCGCTTCGATCGTCCCCTCGGCCGCCTTCGACTCGGCGAGAAGCTTGTACCCCTCCTTGTCCGAGAGGAGCTTCGCGTAGAGGGTGACCTTCTCCACGCCCGAGGTCGGGTCGGAGGCACGGTACTTCGCGGCGAACCGCAGCGACCGGGACACCATCGCCGGCCGCTCGAGGATCGTCACCATCGGCGCGTCGTTGTCGATCGCGAAGAGCTTGTCCGATTCGACCGTCCCGCGGTTGCCGAACCGGTCGACCGCGACGAGCCGGAGCTTGTGGCGGGTGCCCGACATGTTCGGGACGACCCAGCGGTAGCCGCCCTTCGTCACGTCGAGGTTCGCCGCGACCGGCGACCACGCCTTCCCCCCGTCGGACGAGTGGAAGAGCGACACGCCGCGCGGGTCGGGATTGGGCTCGACGACCTTCCACGTGATGTCGGCGAGCGAGCCGGCCTGGACGACGCCGCCCGCATTGAAGCTCGTCAGTTCCACCAGCGGCGGCGTGGAGTCGATGATCAGCGTGAGCTGCGGCTCGGTATCGGGATCGGGCGCCTTCTGGACGAAGTCGCTCTTGAGCCCCATTTCGGTCGCGCACGCGATGTAGATGCCGTACTTCCCGTCCGCCTTGGAGAACGTAAACGGCGACTCGCGGTCGGGGTCGTCGCCGAACTTCGTCCACTCCTTCACGTTCTCGGGCCGGTAGTAGAGCGTCACGGTCTTGATCGGAGCGCTCCCCCGGTTCTTGAACTCGTAGGCGATCTGCACGGTCGTGGCGTTCGAACGGTCGGGCCCGGTCGCCCGCGTCTCGGGGACCGTCCCGTCGATGCCGAACCGCTCGCTCACCACCTCGCGGACGTTCCCCGCGAAGTCGGCGGCGGAGATCTTGAGCCGGCAATCGGGAGCCGTGATCCGCGGCGGCGTCCACTTGTAAAGGCCGTCGTTCTTGACGCCCTTCGCGATCTCCTTCCAGGTCTTCCCGCCGTCGTCGGACCACGCGAGCACGATGCCGTTCGCGGGCATGTCGACGTTGTCCTTGGCGGTCCACTGGACGTCCATCGCGACGCCGCCCAGGTAGCCGCCCGCGGTCGGCGCGATCAGCTTGACCTCGGGCTTCGTGCGGTCGAGCGCGAGCGTGAAGAGCGGCGGCATCCCGGCCACCGGGACCGGGCTCACGTTGCCCATCTTGTCCTCGCCCACGAGCTTGAGGCCGTAGAGGCCGTCGAGCTCCGTGAACAGGAACGGCGACTTGAGACCGGGGTCGTCCGCGTGAAGCTTCCAGGTCTGGCCCCCGTCGCGCGTGACGTAGAGCGTGACGCGTTTGAGGCCGGAGCCGCCGAGGTCGCCGCCTTCCCACTCGATCCGCACCGGAACCTCGTTCGCCGTGGTCGGACCGGTGATGCGGAGATCGGGCGGCAGCCCGTCGATGATGAAGTCGGCGTCCGACGTGTCGCTCGCGACGTTGCCCGCGAGGTCGCGCGCCGTGATCCGGATCCGGCACGTCATGCTCGACAGCGCGGGCGGGATGTCCCAGTGGTACTTCCCCGTGTTCGGAACGTTCTGGGCGACGGCGATCCACGCGTCCTTCCCCGTCGAGGCTTCGATCGTGATCCCCTTCGTCGGATCGAGGTTGGCGTCGGCCGCCGCCCAATGGACGACGGTCGAGCGGGCCGAGCCGAAGATCTCCCCTCCGTTGGGCGAGAGGACTTCGACGACCGGCGAAACCGTGTCGACGACGATCGTCCGTTCTGGCGCGTCGCCGGCCTTCGGCGTGATCTCGCGGCGGCCGTCGGCCGCGACCGGGACCAGCAGGAAGCCGTATCGTCCGTCTCGCGGCGCGAGGAACGGCGCCGCGGGCTTGGAGGCGTCGATGTCGCCGTGGTTGACCCAGGTCTTGTTGTCGTCGCTCGTGACCCAGAGCTCGAGGCCCTTCTTGCCGGCGGCTTTGGAGCGATCGAAGAGGACGTCGACGTTGCGGCGGGAGGAGTACGATTCGTTGGCGGCTTGCGCGGGAGGATCCTGGGCACCGAGAAGATCCATGGCGCCCAGCGTGAGAACGACCGCCGCGGCCAGGGATCCCCTCGGGAACGTCATAAGTTCCTCTTCACGTACGCGAACGCATTCAGGAAGAATTTGAGGCCGTCGGGCCGGACGTCCGCCCCTCTCCGCGTCCACTGCGGATGATTCGTCGCATCCTGGAACCGCTCCGGATGCGGCATGAGGCCGAGGACCCGTCCCGTCGGGTCGCAAATTCCGGCGACGCCGGACGTCGATCCGTTGGGGTTCCAGGGGTAACCGGCATCGCGGCCCTCGGGGTCGACGTATTTGAGGACCAGCTGCCCCCCCTGCTCCCACCGTTTCATCGACTGAGCGTCGCTCGGGAGGAACTTCCCTTCGCCGTGGGCGATGGGAAGCTCGATGACCTCCTCCTCTTTCAGAAATTCGGACTTTATGGAGGAAACCTTGAGCCGAATCCAGCGGGCTTCGAACTTGCCGGAGTCGTTGTTCCCCAGGGTCGCCTGGGCGGTCGATCCGTTCATGGGCTCGGGCAGGATCCCCGCCTTCGTCAGGATCTGGAACCCGTTGCAGATGCCGAGCATCAGCTTGCCGGCCTTGATGAACTCGCGGAACTCGGGGATCAGCTTGCTCTGCAGCTCGTTGGCCAGCACCTTCCCCGCGCCCAGGTCGTCGCCGAACGAGAACCCGCCGGGCACGATCAGGAACTGGTACTCGCGGACCAGCTTCTTGTTCTCGATGAGCCGGTTGACGTGGACGACGTCGGCGCTGAAGCCGACCTTCTCGCAGGCGGCCTTCGATTCCTGGTCGCAGTTGATGCCGGCGGCCTTCAGGACGATCGCTCTCGGCTGAGCCATATCAGCTGTTCACCACAAAGACACAAAGGACACAAAGATCGGACTTTGTGTTCTTTGTGCCTTTGTGGTGAGCCTTTCTCATCTTCTAGTTTGGTTTCGGAAAAATCTTTCGATGGAGGTCGTACACCCGCTTCAGCTCCTTGATCGGCTCGGCGTGATCGTCGACCCGGAGGTCGCGGTACCGGTCGTTGAGGCCGGCGTAGCCCCACTTGTCCCGGACGATGAGGAGCGCGGCCGACTGCATCCCGCGGACGTCGCCGCCGGCATCCTGACCGGCCTGGAGCGCCGCGATCAGCCGCTCGCCGAGGTCGCCCTTCGACTCCTCGAACGACTTGGCCATGTTCTTGACGACGTCCTCGCCCGCGAGGATGTTCCCCTGGACGCAGAAATTCTTGCCGGCGATGCCGCCCGCCCACGGATTGCACTGCTTGCCCGTGAACGTCGCCGATTCTCCCTGCGCATTCACGATGCCGACCTGACGGACCTGGGCCCCCTTGTCCTCCTCGGTCAGCTTCGCCAGGACTTCCTCGGGCTTGAGCTTCGCCAGCAGCTCCAGCCCTTTGGGGCCGTAGTTGGTATTCGCGTAGGACTGGGTGGCGATTGCGCCCCACCCCGCCCTGGCCCACGGGACCACGGAGCCGACCGCAATGAACTTCGACTGGACCGCGATGCCGAGCTCCTGCGTGTCGGGATCGTAGGCGACGATCGAGTAGGTGGCGACGACGGGCGGTTCGGAAGACGGCGCTGCCGCGCATCCGAGCAGCGCCAGGACGACGATCGACTTCACCATCTCAGCGGCTTCTGCCACGCTTCCTTCAGGTCGGCGAGCGTCTCGCTCACGATGACCTCGTCCTTGCCGAGCACCGCGAGCTTCTTGTCGCCCGTGACCTTGCCGACGTCGATCGCGAACACCGGCGCCTTCGCCATGACCGACTCGAACGCGGCGCGGCCGGCCGGCGCCACCTCCACCAGGAAGCGCGACGGGCTCTCCGAAAACAGCGCGACGGGAATCGGCAGATCCTCGGGACCGACCTTGCCGACTTCGAGCTGGATGCCGAGATTTCCCGCGAACGCCATCTCCGCAGCCGCAACCAGAAGGCCGCCCTCGGAGAGGTCGTGGCACGAGCGGACCAGGCCGTCGCGGATCGCCTGGGACATCGCCTTGAACACGTGGCGCCCGGCGGCGACGTCCACGCGGGGAACATTGCCGCCCGCCAGCCCGTTCACCAGCGCGTAGTGGGAGCCGCCCAGCTCGTTCCTCGTGATGCCCACGAGGTAGATGAGGTTGCCCGTTTCCTTCGCGTCCATCGTGACGCACTTGCGGACGTCGTCGACGATCGAGATCGCCGAGATCAGGAGCGAATGGGGGATGATGATCGTCTTCCCGCCCACCCGGAACTCGTTGTTGAGACTGTCCTTCCCCGAGATGAACGGGGTGCCGTATGCGACGGCGACTTCCTGGCACGCGCGGGCCGCCAGCACGAGCGCGCCGAGGTTCTCGGGATTCTCGGGGCTGCCCCACGCGAAGTTGTCGAGGATCGCCGTCCGCTCCGGATCACCGCCGACCGCGATGACGTTGCGGATCGCCTCGTCGATCGCGTTCGCGGCCATGTCGTACGGCGAGAGGTCGCTGTAGCGCGGGTTCATCCCGTTCGCGATCGCGATTCCCTTGTAGTGCGAGAACACGGGCCGCACGACCGCGGCGTCGCTCGGGCCGTCGTTCGCCGCGCCGGTGAGCGGCTTCACGACGCTGCCGCCCTGCACCTCGTGGTCGTACTGCCGGATGATCCACTCCTTCGAGCAGACGTTGCCGCTTGCGAGGATCTTCCTCAGGTCCTCGCCGTAGCTCTTCTTCTCGGGCAGGTCGAGCGGCTTGGCGACGATCGCGGGGAACGTCGCCGTCCGCTCGAACAGCGGGATCCCGTCGTGGAGGAACTCCATGTCGAGCTCGCCCACGACCTTGCCGCCGTACCGGAGCGTCAGTTTGCCGTCGCCCGGGAAACGGCCGATGACGGTCGCCTCGACGTCCTCCGCGCGGAACACCGCGAGGCACTCGTCGAGCTTCGCGGGCGGCACGGAGATCACCATCCGCTCCTGCGCCTCGCTGATCCAGATCTCGGTGTACGAGAGGCCGTCGTACTTGAGCGGCACCTTCTCGAGGTCGACCTCGGCCCCGAGGTCCTCGCCCATCTCCCCCACCGCGCTGCTCAGGCCGCCGGCGCCGCAGTCCGTGATCCCCGTGTAGAGGCCCCGGTCGCGCGCCTGGAGGATCGTGTCGAGCACCCGCTTTTCGACGATCGCGTTCCCGATCTGGACCGCGCCGCTCGACGCGGTCTCCGATTCCTCGTGCAGTTCCACCGACGAGAACGTCGCGCCGTGGATGCCGTCGCGCCCGGTGCGGCCGCCGACGACCACCGCGAGGTCGCCCTTCTGCGCGGCCTTGAACGACATCGTCTTGGGGAGGATGCCGACCGTGCCGCAGAAGACCAGCGGGTTGCCCGTGTAGCGCTCGTCGAAGTAGACGGCGCCGTTCACCGTCGGGATGCCCATCCGGTTCCCGTAGTCGCGCACGCCGCTCATCACGCCGCGCAGCAGGCGGCGGGGATGGATCGTGCCGGGCGGGATCTCCTTCGCGTCGGGCTGGCCCACGCAGAAGACATCGGTCGAGCAGACCGGCTTCGCGCCGAGGCCGCAGCCCAGGATGTCGCGGATCACGCCGCCGAGGCCGGTGTTGGCCCCGCCGTACGGCTCGATCGCGCTCGGGTGGTTGTGCGTCTCGACCTTGAAGCAGACGTTCGAGGTCTCGTCGAACTCGATGATGCCGGCGTTGTCCTTGAAGACGCTGACGCACCAGGGCTTGTTCAGGTCCTTGGTCGCCTGGGCGATCGTCGACTTGAGCAGGTTCGGGATGACCTTCCCCTCGAACGTGATGTGGCCGGTGAAGGTCTTGTGCTTGCAGTGCTCGCTCCAGGTCTGGGCGATGGTCTCGAGCTCGATGTCGCTCGGCTCCCGCCCGACCTTCTTGAAGTAGTCGCGGATCGCGTGGAGCTCCTTCAGGTTGAGCGAGAGGGTCATCTCCTTGCTCAGCTTGAGGAGCGCGGCGTCGTCGAGCTTGAGGATCGGGACGACGGCCTTCTTGAAGGCGTAGCTCGACCCGAGCTCGATGTGCTTGAACGGGCGGTCGCCGAGCGTGACCTCCTCGATGGCCTCGTTGCCGAGCACCTTGGCGGCGGCGTCGCGCAGCTTGCCGTCGCCCCCCTCCACCACGTAGCGCATGCCGGTGCGGATGCGCTGGACGGAGAGGCCGAGGTCGGAGACGGCCTTGAGGGCGCTGGCTTCGACCGGATCCATGACGCCCGGCCGTTTGAAGACGAGGATCGTCTGGGCGCCCGCCGGAGCCGCCGGAGGCTGGGCCCCTTCGGTGAGCGTGAACACCTGGGCGACGGGGTCGTGGAGGAGGTCGCGGGCGATACGTTCGGCGCCCGCGCGGTCGAGCTCGCCGTCGAGCAGGTAGACCTGCCAGGCGCGGACCTGTTTGACGGAGCCGAGGCCGAACTCGACGAGCCCGGCCTGGGCCCCGCGGGACGTCGGGTCGACGAGGCCCTCTTTGGTTGCGACGTCCACGCGCCAGATCATGAATCCCCCGGGAAGTGCGCGTAAGTTAGCATTGCGTCCCCCGGAAATCAACAGAACGGCACGGAGTCCCAGAGCCACGGAGTCGGCCTGTCCCGCCCGTGCCTCTGTGCCTCCGTGGCACGATTTGCCGATAATAGGGGCATCATGATCGGCAACACGATCAAGGGCTACCTGGTCCAGGAGCGGATCAAGGAAGGCAGCGTCGGCACGGTCTGGCGCGTCACCAACTCCCGGCAGGAGGTGTTCGCCCTCAAGCAGATGTCCGCGGCGAACGCGATCGACGGAGACAAGGTCAAGCAGTTCGAGAAGGAAGCCTCGATCACCCAGAAGCTGGCGCACAAGGGCATCGTCAAGGTCATCGAGATGCTCGACTCGAACCCGCCGGCGTTCGTGATGGAGTACTTCGAGAGCGAGAACCTGAAGTACACGCTCTGGAACCGGCCCGAGCGGCTCGTGAAGCACGAGTTCCGGATCCTGCGCCAGGTCGCCGACGCCCTCACGTTCGTCCACTCGCAGGGGGTCGTCCACAAGGACATCAAGCCCGAGAACGTGCTGGTGAACGCGAAGCAGGAGACGCGGCTCATCGACTTCTCGCTCGCGCAGACGAAGATGGACCGCTTCCTCCAGTTCAGCCGCCGGATCGAGGGAACGCCGCTGTACATGGCCCCCGAGCAGATCCGCGGCGAGAAGTGCGACCCGCGCGCCGACGTCTACTCCTTCGGGGTGATGACGTACGAGCTGCTCACGCGCCGGCCCCCGTTCATCGGCACGACGCACCAGGCGATCGCGGACAAGCACCTGAAGGAGCCGGCGCCCTCGATGCGGACGTTCGTCCCCACCCTCGACAGCGCCCTCGACGCGATCGTGCTCAAGATGCTGGCGAAGAAGAAGGAAGACCGGTGGGATTCGATGACGGTCGTCCTGTACGAACTGTCGAAATGGGAGAAGAAAGACACGGTCGTGAGGGTGCGCCAGCTGGGGCCGATCAAGCCCCGGGAAGGGCCAAAAAGTTGAACCGTTTGTAAAGCTTTTGCAATCAGGACGTTCTGCAATTCACATTTGGTATGGGGTCCCGAAGCCCCGCCCTTCCCCATCACTGTTGATTTGGGGAGGCCCAATCCGGTAAAATCGGGGCTTTGGCGGGCCCTGGGGGGAAAAGAACCGATATGGCCGAAAACCCCGTCGAACGCGACTTCGAGAAGCCGATCCTGGAGCTGGAGAAGCGCATCGAAGAGCTGGAAAGCTTCTCCCGCAAGGCCGGCGTCGACCTCTCCGAAGAGATCAACAAACTCCGCGCGCGCGCCAACGAGCAGAAGCGCGACATCTTCGCGAAGCTCAGCGCGTGGCAGCGCGTCCTTCTCTCCCGCGATCCCAGCCGTCCCGACCTCATGGACTATCTCACCATGGTGTTCGAGGACTTCGTCGAGCTCCACGGCGACCGCGCGCTCGGCGACGACGGCGCGATGGTGACGGGCCTCTGCAAGGTCGGCGGCATCAAAGTGATGCTGGTCGCCCAGCGCAAGGGCAAGACCACCAAGGAGCGCATGGCCTGGAACTTCGGCAGCCCGAACCCCGAGGGCTACCGCAAGGCGATCGAGAAGATGAAGCTGGCGGAGAAGTTCAAGCTGCCGATCGTCACGCTCGTCAACACGCCGGGCGCCTACCCCGGCATCGCGGCCGAGGAGCACGGCCAGGCGTTCATCATCGCGAAGAACCTGTTCGACATGTCGAAGCTGCGGACCCCGATCGTCTCGGTCGTGATCGGCGAAGGCGGCTCGGGCGGCGCGCTCGGCATCAGCGTCGCCGACAAGCTGGCGATCCTCCAGAACGCGTACCTGTCGGTCATCTCCCCCGAGGGCTGCGCTGCGATCCTGTGGCGCGACGCCTCGAAGGCCCCCCTCGCGGCGGAGCTCCTGCGCCTGACGCCCCCCGAGCTCCGGCAGCTCGGCATCGTGGACGACATCATTCCCGAGCCGCTCGGCGGCGCCCACCGCAACCCCGCCGAGATGGGCCAGATCCTGAAGGCCGCCCTCGTGAAGTACCTCGACGAGCTGATCGCCCAGCCGATCGACCGCCTCCTCGAGAAGCGGTACGAGAAGCATCGCCGGATCGGCTACTTCATGGAGAGCGAGACCCAGAAGCTGGTCGCGTCGGGCGTCCCCTCGCTGGGCAAGTAATCGCACCACAGAGACACGGCGGCCACAGAGTATGTCTTTGTGGCCTCCGTGTCTCTGTGGTAACTCCTCAGGTTCCTGCCGTGGGCTCCGCTTCCGGGACCGGAGCCTGCCCCGCGGGCACGCCGGCGAAGAACTTCCAGTAGAGCGCGCTACCCACGATGTAGAGCCCGATCGTGACGAACATCGTCGTCGCGAACCCGTCGCGCACCACCCTCGTGTGGGCGATCATCCACCCCCCGAAGGCGTTGGCCACCACCCACGCGATCTTGTTCGCCGCCTGCTTGAGGCCGTTCACCCGCACCCGCTCGCCGGGATTGATCACCTCCATCGCGAAGTGGCTCCCCACCGGATGGACCATGTTCATGCAGGCATGGCGAAGCAGGAAGGCCGCGACGGCGAGCGGCAGCGACGTCGTGAGCGCCAGCGCGAGGAAGAACGGGATCGAGCTCAGCTAGCAGGCGACCACCGTCTTCACCGGGCCGAACCGCCGCGCGAGCAGCGGCGCCGCGAGGAACGCGATCATGACGAGCGCCTGGGCGCCCGTGTAGTAGAGCCCGATCTCCCCCGCCCCGCGGTGGAACCGCTCCCGGAAGTAGAGGTTGATGAACGGGATCGTCAGCCCCGCGCCGAGGCCGATCAGCGCCTCCGGGACGAAGAACCGGGCGGCGGTCTTCCAGTCCAACCCGGTCCGATCCCGCGGCGCCGGCTCGGGCGCCCGTTCGCGCATCCCGAGGAACGCGGGGATCGAGAACGCGGTCGCGATCGCGGCGGCGACCATCAGGAGCCGGTAGGTCTCGAGGTGCTCGCCCCACGCCACCGCTCCGCCCTTGATCCCGAGCGTCGCGAGCAGCCCGGCGAGCGGGCTGAGCGCCGTGCTCACCCCGAAGAGATACGGACGCTCCCCCGCGGCCGAGTGGCGCGCGAGGAACGGGGCCGTCCCCAGCTCCAGCTGCGCGCTCCCGATGCCGGACAGGAAGCAGGACGACAGCACTCCCAGCTTCGACGTCGCCAGGGCCGCCCCCGCGAGCCCCGCCGAGAGCGCCACGGCCCCCAGGCAGGAGAAGCCCCGCAGCTTCATCCGGTCCATGAACCGCGACATCGTCAGGACCACGAGCACCGCGCCGAACGACGACACCGCCAGCGTCTCGCCGATGACGTCCTCCGAGTACCCCTTCTCCTTGAAGTAGAGGTTCCTCAGCACCCAGACGGCGGTCTGCCCCACCGCATAGAAGAACTGCGCGGAGAGATAGAACCGGGCGGGCGCTGTGAACCCGGCGACATGACGGAAGTACTCGCGGAGCACGGGCGCCCATCATAGTTGGCGGCCGGAGGCGAACGTCAGGATTTCAGCAGGCGCTCGATGCGCTCGACGAGCTCCGTCGCCTTGAACGGCTTGGACATGAAGTCGTCCGCCTGGGACTTCTCCTTCCAGTACTCGTCGCTCTTGCCTGTGTCCCGCGTGATCGCGGTGAGCATGAGGATCGGGATCTTCTTCAGCTTCTCGTCGGCCTTGAGGGACTGGCAGACGTCGAAGCCCGTCTTCTTCGGGAGCATGGCGTCGAGCACGATCAGGTCCGGCGGATCGGCCCGGACGCGGGCCTCGGCGTCCTGGCCGTCGCCCGACTCGGAGGTCTCGTAGCCCTTGCTCCGCAGCATGAACGCGACGATCTCGCGGATGCTTTTCGTGTCCTCGACGATCAGGATTTTCTTGGCCACCGGATGAATTATAGGGGGTGAAAAGCGGTTCGCAACCCATAACGAATCATTGTGAACTGCCGAATTCCGGAGACCGGAGTCCGAAGGCCCGGACGCCTGCCCGGGCTCCGGACTTCGGCGCCGCAATTTGCTTGACCCTCTCGTTCCCACACCGCTAGACTCGCCCGCCATCATGAGTGGAAAGCCTGAACGCACGGTCCTCTACGACGCCCACGTGAAGCTCAAGGCCCGGATGGTCGACTTCCACGGCTGGGAGATGCCCATCCAATACACCGGCATCATCGACGAGCACACCGCCGTGCGCACGCGCGTCGGCCTCTTCGACCTCTCCCACATGGGCCGCGTCCGCATCCAGGGCGCCGACCGCCGCAAGTTCCTCCAGAAAATCCTCACCATCAACGTCGACCAGGTCCCCGAGGGCAAGTGCCGGTACACCTTCTACCTCACCGAGAAGGGCACCGTCATCGACGACCTGATCCTCTACGCGGGCGGACCCGACGACCTCCTGGTCGTCAACGCCTCCAATCGCCCGAAGGACCTCGAGTGGATGAAGCAGCATGTGTCGGGAGACGTGAAGATCGTGGACGAGACGTTCACCACCGCGCTGATCGCCCTCCAGGGGCCCCGCTCGGTCGAGACCGTGAAGCGGGTGCTGGAAGTCGACCCCTCGGAGATGGGCTACTACACCTTCAAGACGCTCGGAGAATATTTCATCTCGCGCACGGGTTATACGGGTGAAGACGGGTTCGAGATCTTCGTGCCGGCGGCCAAGGCGACGGCCCTCTGGGACCGGTTCATCGCGGCCAACGTCTCGCCGATCGGCCTGGGCGCCCGCGACACGCTCCGGACCGAGGCGGCCATGCCCCTCTACGGGAACGACATCGACGACACGACCACCCCGCGCGAGGCCGGACTCGACTTCGCGATCGAGATGGAGAAGCCCGAGTTCATCGGCCAGGCCGCGCTCCAGGCCGCCGGAAAGCCGGCGCGCCGCCTGTCGGGACTCGTCCTGGAATCCAAGCGCATCGCCCGTCAGGGTTACGAGGTCTTCCACGAGGGCAAGAAGGCGGGCGCGGTGACGAGCGGGACGTGGAGCCCCGTGCTGGAGAAGTCGATCGCGATGGCGTATCTGCCGGCGGAGGCCCGCAAGGAGGGGACGAGCGTCGAGATCGACGTTCGCGGACGGCGCGAAAAGGCGTCCGTGGTCAAGCTCCCCTTCTATCGCCGCAAAAAATCTTGACAGCCTTTTGGGCCGTGATTATCTAAGGACGACACCTTCGGAGAAATCCCAGATGGGCAGGCCGGACGACTACAAGTACAGCGAATCCCACGAGTGGATCAAGTACCACGAAAAGAAGAAGGAAGCCACGGTCGGCATCACGGACTACGCGGTGAAGCAGCTCGCCGACCTGGTCCATATCGACCTCCCCAAGCCAGGCGACAACGTCGAGCAGGGCGCGCCCTTCGGCGAGATCGAATCCGTGAAGACGGTGGCCGACCTGATCTCGCCGCTGACCGGCAAGATCATCGAGGTCAACAAGGACATCGCCGGCGACCTCGACACCCTCAAGGAGGAGCCGTTCGAGGACGGGTGGCTGATCAAGATCAAGCCCTCCGACCCGGCGGAACTCGAGTCCCTGATGACCAAGAAGGAGTACGAGGAGTTCCTCGAGTCCTCCGAGGAGGACGACAAGGAAGACGACGGCAAGAAGGAGAAGGACGAAGACGTCGACGAAGACGACTTCGTGTAGGCTACAATACCTCCGTCTCCCCCTCCGGGGGGGCAGCGGGGGACCCTTGCGGAGTGCTGTGTGCTGTAGTTGTGCTGTAACTGCTCTTCTTACAAACTGAACGACCGCCGCCCAACGATGGACTACATCCAGAACACCCCGGCGGACGCGAGCGAGATGCTCAAGAGCATCGGAGTCGCGTCGATCGACGATCTTTTCTCCTCCATCCCCGAGGGCGTGCGGCTCAAGAAGCCCCTCGACATCCCCGCCGCCCTTCCCGAGCAGGATCTCCTCGCGCACCTGAGCGCGCTCGCCGCCCGCAATCGGACGTTCGACGCCGGCCGCTGCTTCCTCGGCGCCGGAGCGTACAACCACTTCGTTCCGGCGGTCGTCGACGCCCTGTTCTCGCGCGGCGAGTTCCTCTCGGCCTACACGCCCTATCAGGCGGAGGCCAGCCAGGGGACGCTCCAGCACATCTTCGAGTTCCAGAGCATGATCTGCGAGCTCACGGGGATGGATGTCGCCAACGCGTCGCACTACGACGGCGGCACCGCGCTCGAGGAGGCGGTCGCGATGGCCGTCGACCACACCGAGCGCAAGAAGGTCGTGATCTCCGGCGGCGTGAACCCGCAGTACCGCGCCGTCGTGAAGTCGCTCTTCAAGCACCTCGGCGCGTCGATCGTCGAGGTCGCCCAGGTGCGCGGCCAGACGCCCGTCGCCACCCTCAAGGAGGCGGCTCCCGACGCGGCGTGCATCGTGATGCAGAACCCCAACTTCCTGGGCGGCATCGAGGACCTCGCGGCCGTCTCGGAGATCGCCCATTCGGTCGGCGCGCTGTCGATCGCGAGCGTCAACCCCGTCTCCCTCGCCCTTCTCCGGTCGCCGGGCGAGTGCGGGTGCGACATCGCCGTGGGCGAGGGCCAGCCGCTCGGCATCGACATGAACTTCGGCGGCCCGTGGGCCGGATTCATCGCGGCGAAGAAGGAGTTCATCCGCGGGATGCCCGGGCGCATCGTCGGCGAGACGATCGACGCCGAGGGCAAGCGCGGGTTCACGCTCACCCTCCAGGCGCGCGAGCAGCACATCCGCCGCGAGAAGGCGTCGTCCAACATCTGCACGAACCAGGCGCTCATGGCGCTCCGCGCGACGATCTACCTCGAGACGCTCGGGCCGGGCGGCCTCCGCCGCGTGGCCGAGATCTGCGTCCAGCGGTCCCACGAGCTCGCGGAGAAGATCGCGAAGATCCCGGGCGTGAAGATCCCCTTCTCGTATCCGTTCTTCCACGAGTTCATCGCGGAGATCCCCCACCCGGCCCAGACGCTGGCGAAGCTCCAGGAGCGCGGGTTCCTCGGAGGGCTCAACCTCCAGCCGCTCTTCCGCGACCTGCGCGACCACGTTCTCCTGTGCTGCACCGAACGGAACACGGGCGCCGACATCGACGCGTTCGTCTCGGCCCTCGCGGAGTCGATCCGATGAAGACCATCTTCGAAAAGAGCAAGGCCGGCCGCGGGACGGCGTACTTCCCCGCCGCCGGGCCGAACGAGAAGCCGGCGACGGCGTACCTCCCGGAGAAGGCCCTCCGCCAGGCGCCGCTCCAGCTGCCGGAGATCTCCGAGCTCGAGATCGTGCGCCACTTCACCGAGCTCTCCCACCGCACGTTCTCGATCGACGGGAACTTCTACCCGCTCGGCAGCTGCACGATGAAGTACAACCCGAAGATCAACGAGAAGATCGCCGCGATGGCGGGCTTCGCGAAGCTCCACCCGCTCCAGCCCGTCGAGACCGCCCAGGGGCTCCTCGAGATCATGTGGACCCTCGAGCGGATGCTCGCGGAAATCTCCGGCATGGACGCCGTCACGCTCCAGCCCGCCGCCGGCGCGCAGGGCGAGCTCACCGGCCTCCTCCTCATCCGCTCCCACCACCAGGAGCAGAAGCAGGACCAGCGGACCGAGATCCTCATCCCCGACAGCGCCCACGGCACCAACCCTGCGACGGCGACGCTCTCCGGCTACAAGACCGTCAGCGTCAAGAGCGACGAGCGGGGCGGCGTCGACCTCGAGGACCTGAAGAAGAAGCTGTCCGACAAGACCGCCGGGATGATGATCACGAACCCCTCGACGCTCGGGCTGTTCGAGGAGAACATCCAGGCGATCGCCGAGCTCGTCCACAAGGCCGGCGGCCTGATGTACATGGACGGCGCCAACATGAACGCGATCCAGGGGAAGGCCCGGCCGGGCGACTTCGGGATCGACGTCATGCACTTCAACCTGCACAAGACGTTCTCGACGCCCCACGGCGGCGGCGGCCCCGGGTCGGGCCCCGTCGCGTGCAAGAAGCACCTCGAGCCCTACCTCCCCGTGCCGCGGATCGCGCGGGAAGGCGCGGCCTTCAAGTTCGACTTCGGTCAGCCCAAGACCATCGGCAAGGTGAAGGCGTTCTGGGGCAACATCGGGATGCACATCCGGGCCTACACCTACATCCGGTTCCACGGGCCCGAGGGCGTCCGTCGCAACGCCGAGCACGCCGTGCTCAACGCGAACTACCTGATGTCGCTCCTCAAGAAGCGGTTCAAGGTCGCGTTCCCCCGCGCCTGCATGCACGAGTTCGTGATCGACAACACGCCGTACGCCAAGAAGACCGGCGTCCGGACGCTCGACATGGCCAAGCGGCTGCTCGACTACAACTACCACCCGCCCACCATCTACTTCCCGCTCATCGTCCACGAGGCGATGATGATCGAGCCGACCGAGACGGAGAGCAAGGAGACGCTCGACGCGTTCGCGGCGGCGCTCCTCAAGATCGCGGACGAGGCGAAGACCGATCCCGAAAAGGTGAAGACGGCGCCCCACACGATGCCGGTGAAGCGGCTCAACGAAGTGAAAGCCGCGAAGGAGCCGATCGTGCGCTGCTACACCTGCGGATGACCGGCTCGTCCGGGCCATGAGGCTCCTCAAGAACCTCGGGGACTACCTCGCCCTTCGGAAGCATCTGCGGGAGCCCTGGAGCTTCGTCTGGTCCCCGAAGTCGGAGGCCGGATTCGCCGTCGAGCTCAAGGACGGCGCCCCGGTCCGGGGGCCCTCCGACTACTACGACCGCCAGCTCCTCAACGACATCTTCGCCCGGGACCGGTACCGCGTGAACGGGATCGCCCCCGGTTCCTGGGGCACCGTGATCGACGTCGGCGCGAACATCGGACTCTTCTCGATCCGCGCCGCGGCGCTGGCCCGACGGGTGCTCGCATTCGAGCCGATGCCCTCGAACTTCAAGTATCTGAAGACCAACGTCGGCCGGTTCCGTCACGTCGAGCCGATCGAGAAGGCCGTCCTGGGTCGCCCGGGGACCGTCGATCTCCACGTCTCGAGCAATCCCGGCGCCCACTCCGTCCTGCCGATGGAAAGCGGGTCGAAAGTCCCGGTGGAGGCGGTCACCCTGGAGCGGATCTTCGCGGACCATTCGATCGACCGGTGCGAGCTGCTCAAGATGGATTGCGAAGGCGCGGAGTACGAAAGCCTCGCGGCGATGCCCGCCGAGCTGTGGCCGCGGATCGACCGCATCCGTCTCGAGTATCATGCGGGCCCCCCGGGCTGGGACGGGCCGCGCCTCGCCGCCCTCCTTCGGGAGCGCGGATTCCGGTGCGAGCTGGCGCCCCGGCGCCGGCACCCCGAGCAGGGCCACCTGTACGCCGAGCGGGCCTGACCTCAGCGCAGCGCCCGGGCGATCTCCTCCGCCGCGAGCCGGATCCCGGCCGGATTCCAGTGCGTGTCGTCCCGCCAGTAAAGCAGCGCCCCCGATTCCGCCTCGCGGCGGAAGACCGGCGCGAGATTTACGACCCCCACGCCGCGGGCGCGCAGGTCGTTCTCGAGCCGCGCGAACAAGTCGAAGGCCGCGTCGAGCGAGCGGCTGGGAGGTTCGAGCATCGGGCCGTAGATCTGCCGCTTCGTCGGAACCAGCACCACGAGGAGCCGCAGCCCGCTCCGGGTCAGTTCCTCCGAGCGCTGCGTCAGGAGATCCCTCCAGCGGTCCGCGTCATCCTCGGCCTTTCCCGGATCGGGAAGGAAGAGCATCGGGGTGCCGTCGCGCAAGCGGAGATCGTCGACGCGGAGCAGGTGCGGATTCGGCAGGACGACGCCGTCCTGGATCCGGCGCATCCCGCGGCTCAGCCAGATCTTCATCGGAGAGAGGGACAGCGGCCGCCATCTCTCCTTCTTGGCTCGGGCCGCCGGCGACGCGCCCTGCAGGTGCTCATAGATCACCCAGCCTCGATCGAGCCCGATCTCGCGGGAGACCCCGAGCCATTCGTCCAGGTCCCACGTGCTTCGCCCCGCCGCGTTGTACACGGGCGCGCCGAGCCGGCGGGTGAGCTGGGCCGACAGCATCTCGTCGTCCGGATTGCCGGCGCCCGCCGCGAACGAGTCGCCGAGGAGAACCGCCGCCGGCCGGGGACCGTTCAGCAGATCCGGCGGATTCCGGTAGCCGCGGCCGTCGGTCGTGAACGTATCCCGTCGATACTCGCGCCGCGCGGGGAGATTGCCGAGATTCGCCAGGTCGCCGTAGGATCGATCGTTCTCATACCGCTGGTTCGGCAGGAAGAAGCCGCCCACGCTCGATCGGGCCGCCTCCCACCCCCGGTACGCGACGTGCTTCACGGGGACGAACCGCAGCGCGACCTCCACCAGAAGGAGGAGCGCCAGCACCCGGGGCGCCAATCGACCGATGTCGAGCTTCATGCGGTCCCTAGAACTGGAAGTACAGGAACGGGGACTCCTGCCCCGCCGCGATCACGAGGACGGAGGCGACCAGAAGGCCCGCAAGGGCCAGCGTCGGAGCGGAACGCCACCGGTGCGAGAGCGATCCGGTGTTCGGCGCGCCGTGGGCGATCGCCGCCGCGATGCCGCCGGCGATCAAGAGTCCGAGAGCTCCCGGCATCAGCGGCCCCGGAGACCAGCGGAACATCCGAGACAGCCACATTCCGCACGTGGCCCAGTCGCCGGATCGGAACAGCACCCATCCCAGCGTGACGAGCAGGAAAGTCATCGTTCGCTGGATCGCCGGGGCCATTCGTTCCCACCACGGGCGGACGAAGCGATGAAGCAGGAGAAGCAGCCCGTGATACGCCCCCCACCCTGCGAACGTCCAGCTCGCCCCATGCCAGAGTCCGCCGAGGAGCATCGTGATCATCACGTTCCGAGCCGTCGCCGCGCGCGATCCGCGGCTTCCTCCCAGCGGGATGTAGAGGTAGTCGCGCAGGATCGACGACAGCGAAATATGCCAGCGGCGCCAGAAGTCCGACGGGTCGAGCGCCCGATACGGCGAGTCGAAGTTCTGCGGCAGCCGCAGGCCGAACAGTCGTCCCAGTCCGACCGCCATATCGCTGTAGCCCGAGAAATCGAAATACAGCTGATAGGCGTAGCCGAACGCGCACAGCCATGCCGACGGCGTCGAGAGCGAGCCGACGTCGGCCAGCGCGGGCTGGATCACCGCGGCGATCGTATCCGCGAGGAGGACCTTCTTCGCGAGTCCGAGGATGAAGAACGACCACCCGGCTTCCTTCGATTCCTCCCGGTCGGCCCGACCGATCGCCCCGAGATCGCGCTCGATCTGGCTGAACCGGACGATGGGCCCGGCGACGAGCTGGGGGAAGAAGGACACGTAGCAGGAAAACTCGAAGAAGTCCCGCGTCGGCGTGATGGTCCGCCGATACGCGTCGACGATGTAAGTGATCGTGTGAAAGGTATAGAACGAGATCCCGATCGGCAGGACGATGTCGAGCGCCGGCAACCGTGCCGTGCTCAGGAACAGGTTGGCGTACTTGAAGAAGCCGAGAAGCGCCAGGTCGAACGCGACGGGGACGATCAGGCAAAGGCGGCGACGCCGGGGCTCCTGCCACTTCAGCATTCCGAGGCCGGCCAGATAGCTCACGGCGGTGGAGAGGGCCATCAGCAGGCAGAACTTCGCGTTCCAGAAGCCGTAGAAAACGTATCCCGCAACCGTGAGCCAGCAATGGCGGGAGCGGGCGGACCGGAGCCGCCAGAAGACAAAGTAGGTGATCGGAAGAAACGCGAAGAGGAAGATCCAGCTGTTGAACAGCATCTGGGAAGGCAGGAATTATAGAGCCGCGCGTCCGGGAGACGCAAGGATCGCCGGGCAGACGATCTCCGCGGCGGAGATCGTGGAGGTTCTGCGGATGCTTACCTGAAGCTGAAGGGCCCGACCCGCATCACGTCGAACGTCGGGTAGCCCCAGCCGACCTTCCAGCCGTGCTGGAAGACATTGCGGCTGCGCATGTAGGACGCCCACGGATAGGGCCGGAAGTAGGGCGTCGTGAAGGCGAAGCTCGGCGAATAGAAGTAGCCGTCGAGCCCGGCCATCGCCTGCTCGTACTGGCGGTTGTACTCGTCGATCGCCGCCTGGCGGGCGGCGCGGGCTTCCTCGGCGCGGTGCTTGCGGTCATCCTCGGCGGCCATCGCGCGCTCCTTCGCCTCGAGGCGCCGCTTCTCGATCAGCTGGACCTCGGCCTTGGTCACCCAGCGGTCCTCGTGCAGCACGAGGCCGCGGGCGATCTGGGCCTCCTCGAACGTCACCCACTTGCCGGCGACCTTCTCGTGCTTCAGCGCCGTGTGGGCCTCGACGTTCTCGGGGTCGAGCGCGAGTGCGCGGATATAGAGGCCGGGGAGATAGCGCGTCAGCTTGTTGTCGGCGGCCCACTTGGCGAGGTTGAGGAAGTCGGAGGCCTTGTTCGAGTCCTTGACCCCCGTCCACTTCTCCTGGTACTCGTCGATCGCGGTGCGGCCCGGGTTGACCGACGAGACGTCCTTGGCGTCGAGCGTAATGGTGCCCGCGCCGACCTCGATGGTGACCTTGACCGCGTCCTTCTTGGTGACCTTGCCGGTCAGCCTGCGCCCATTGGTGAGCTGGATTTCGTCGGCGGCGGCGACGGAGACTCCGAGCGCCGCGATGATAGCCGTGAGTATAATTTTCTTCATACGTCCTCCGATACGGCTCGTCTCTCTATCAATTATAACACCGTCCAGGACTCCCTACCCCTATTAGACGTCGCTCGCGGGCCGCTTCTTTCGTTCAGTATGCCGGACCTCCGGATTTCCTTACACCAGCGGCAGGATGATCGCCTTCACGAACCAGGGGTGGAAGAGCATCGGCGCGGGCGCCAGGACCCAGAAGAGCGTCCAGACGCGGCCCTGGATCGACCAGCGCCTCTCCGCCAGCACGAGCAGGCCGTGGAGGAGGAAGTAGCCGGTCGGCAGGCCGTACCCCGCGCCCACGGGGACGCTGAGCAGAAGCTCGTGGAGGAGGCCCGAGAAGAAGAACGTGCCGAGCGTCGCCGCGATGGCGCCCCACCGGCGGGCGATCGGCTTGAAGACGAACTCGCGTGCCACGGCGTGGAACGCCAGGTTCCACCGGCGGCCCCAGAACTCGCCGAGCGACCGGGACGCGGCGGGATTCACGAAGAGACGCTCGACCGCCACGCCCCGCGCCTGCCAGAATCCGGCCAGCACGTCACACAGCCCGAATTGGACCAGGAGGCCGATCCCGACGAAGACCCGGACGATGTCGACCGCCGCCATCCCCGCATGGAGGGAGAGGAGCGCCGCCCCGAGCGCCATCTTCGCCGCCCCCCACCCCATCAAAGGAACAAAAAAGACCGTCTTTTTTGTTCCTGTTCCGGCAAAGGGACGCGGGTCCATCCCGGGCCACATCGCCCAGTACCCGACTGCCCGGCCGAACGCCATGCGGCGCGACGTCAGCGCCTTGAACAGCAGATACGTGAGAGCGACTCCTGCGAGCATCCGATCCCAGGGCGTCATGCGAACCTCCCGTGGGTGAAGGCGGCCAGGTAGACGGCGCTCATCAGCAGGAAGAGGAGCCCGAGCCCGTGCTTCGCGACCGGATGGCGGCCCTCGACCGGCCAGTCCGGCGTGTTGAACGCGGCGTACTGGGTGATCAGCCGTGCGACCCAGTAGAGGCCCAGGAAGAGCGCCAGTCCGCCCGCCGCCCCCTTCCCGGCCGCGAGTTCCTCGGCATACGCCAGCGAGAGCGCGCCGAACCCGATGTTCGACAGGACGATGAAGATCCCGTAGACCCAGAAGAGGCGGCGGTTGGACGGCCCCAGCCGGGCGAGATCCTCCTTCCACCGGAACGCGCGCGGGACCTGCGACCCTACCGCGACCAGGCCGAAGTGCGCCAGCCCCGCCAGGACGACCAGCATCTTTTCCATCTCAGGTCCCTCCTGATATAATTATGAACATGTTCATCTTTAAAGTCAAACGGAAACGGCTTCATCATTCCGGAACCATGGCCGATAATACGGGATAGACGGGCGCGCCGGTCGCGCCTGCCGGGGGACCGTTGACGTGACCTTCAAAGATCTGATCCGGCTGTTGCGGCGCCGCTGGATGACGGCGGGCATCGTGTTCGCCGCCGTCCTCCTGGGCTACATGGCCGTCGCCGCCGTCAGCGAACGCGCTCAGTATCGTGCCAAGACGCGGGTGATGATCAGCCCGCCCCCCGTCCTCCTCACCGCCGCCCAGGGATCGCAGTGGATCTCCCTCACCCAGATGGACCCCAAGACGTGGATCACCCTCGCCTCGAGCCGTCGGATGCAGGAGCTTTCCTTTGCCGCCCTCAAGGCCAAGAACCCGCCCTATGATGTCCGCGAGGAATGGTTCGGCACCGTCAGCGCGACGCTCGATACCGACGCCCAGCTCGCCTGGATCGAGGCGATTGCCCCCACCCAGCAGGCCGCAGCCGACGTCGTCAACGTCGTCGCCCAACAGCTCGAACGATACAGCCGCGAGATCGCCGGGCGCGACGTCCTCAAAGCGCGCAACGACACCGCCCAAAATCTCCAGAAGGAACGCGACACCCAGGCCGTCCTCGAGGCCGACGTCCGGAAGATCCGCGAAGACGCCCGCGGCCGGCTCAGCTCCGACAACGTCGAGCTCGACGTCCGGAAGCTCGAGGAGGAGATCCTTTCCCACGACACCCACCGGCGCGACCTCGAGCGGCGGAGCGCGACGAACCGGCTCCGCCTCGAGCGCATCCGGTCCGACCGCAGCGTCGCCGAGCACCTCCAGCGCGAGGGCGTCTTCCGCCTCGGCACCGCGTCGGGCGAAAGCCGCATCCAGGAGAGCCCGCTCGTCAAGCAGGTGAGCGACCGGCTCGAGATGCTCCACCGCGAGCTCCTCGCCGCCATCCGGCGCTACACCGAGGAGCACCCGCTGGTGAAGAACCTGCGGGCCGACATCCGCCAGACCGAGCTCGACCTCACCCGGGCCCGGGTCCAGGCGCTCGGGAGCGACATCGACCGCGAGGAGCTCTCCCTCCGCACCGACAACGAGCTGATCGCGATCGAGATCCGCGTCCTCGAGCCCGAGGTCAAGGAGCTGCGCGACCGGCTCGTCACCCTCACTCCCGTCCTCGAGGACGTGAAGTCGCGCGAGCGGGCCGTCCAGGACAGCCGCGCCCGCGCCTCGACGATCGATACCCTGATGGCCCAACTCGGCGCAACACCCGAGATGGGTTACGTGCACCTGCTCAATGGAGCCGAGGCCCGCCCCGAGGAGGCCGTCCGGATCGAGATGCGGCTCCGCAAGTCCTACCCCATCGCGATCCTGGTCGCGGTGATCGTCGGCATCTCCTTCGCGTTCCTCCGCGAGTTCATCGACACGTCGCTCCGGACCGACTACGACGTCCGCCGCCACCTGGACTACCCGGTGCTGGCCGTCGCCCCCGCCGTCACCTCGGGCGAAGTCCTGACCGTCCGCGCCGCCCGGGCGGGCATCATGTCCGAGATCTACGACACCCTCGCGACCGTCCTGCTCTCGATCCCGTCCGAGCGGCCGAGCCGCATCTTCATGGTCACCAGCACGAACCCGCAGGAAGGCAAGACCGTCACGTCGATCAACCTCGCCGTCGCCTTCGCCCGCCAGGGCAAGCGGACGCTGCTGGTCGACGGCGACATGCGCGTCCCCTCGATCCACACGTCCCTCACCCTTCCCTCCTCGCCCGGCCTGTCCGAGGTCCTCTCGGGCACCGTCCTGGTCTCGGGGGAAGGCGTGCTCCAGGACTCGGAAGTCCCCAACCTCAAGGTGCTCCCCTGCGGCGTCCAGCCCGAGAGCCCCTACGAGCTGCTCGACCCGTCCCGCACCGGCGCCGTCGCGGCCCAGCTGCGGGAGATGTTCGACGTGGTGATCTTCGACACGCCGCCCATCCTGCGGACCGGCGACGCGCTCAAGATCTCGACGGTCGCCGACCAGACCGTCTTCGTGGTGGAGGCGGGCCGGACGGAGCAGCGCCAGGCCTCCTGGGCCAAGCGGCTGCTGGCGAACGTCGGCGCGCGCGTCGCGGGCGTGGTCCTCAACCGCGCGGTGACCGAGAACGAGGAGTATTACTACTACTACGGGACCGGCGCCAACCGTTCGCGGAAGGAAGCCCGCGCCCGCTAAAGACACCCCACCTCGGAGACACGGAGACCACAGAGAATACGATGGCCTTCTCTCTGTCTACATGTAGCTCGGAATGATGCACGTGGTAATGATTAGGACCTGGATTACCCCCCCCGGCGAGGCAAGACGCAATGGTAGCCCATCTTGTCCATCGGTTCTTCCCGAGAATCAAGAAGGTGGGCATGGCGGCCATGTACAAAAGCCAGGAAAGCAGCGCCAAGGAGAAAAGCGTCCTGTTCGAAGGGGTATTGCTCTCGCAGTAATCAAAAAGGCGGAAGAGCACGTACGCATCAGCCAGTGAATAGACAAGGAATCCCACGGCCGTGATGCGCCACGCGGCTGTTCCGGTCAACATTAACTTCCGTGACCTCCGTGTCTCTGGGGTGAACTCCTAGAGGGTGATCGCGAGCATCGCAGCCACCTCTTTCGCCGTCGCCCCCACCCGTCTGGCGCCCCGCACGTGGGACTCCAGCTGCATCGGCAGGCGCAACGCCGAAAGCACCGCGACGACGATCAGCTCCCGCTCGCGGATCGTGAGCCCGGGCCGCGACAGGACGCGGCCGTAGCCGTCGGCCAGGATCCATTCGGCGAGATCCGGATGGAACCCGCCCATCCGGGCGATCATGCGATCGTAGACGGGCCCGTAGATGCGGCGGCAGAGCGCTTCCCCGCGCCGGCGGAGGTCCTTCCGGGGACGCGACGCCCGCGGCGCGTGGGGCGCGAGTTCCTGGAGCACGGCGAAGGCATTGATCGCACGGGCATAGCCGGCGAACGGAACGAGCTGAAGGAGGGTTTCGTCCAGACGGGCCGTGGAAGCGCCCGCCTTCAAGGCCGCGAGGATCTCCCGGCGCAGCGCCCGGTCCTTGCCGAGCGCCGCCGCCACGGAGACGCGGGCGAGCGCCTGGAGCCGGTCAGCGGCCACGGCGCCCCTTCATCCCGGGCTTCGGTCTCCGGCCTCCCGGAATCCGGTTTAGTACGCCTGCCGCGATTCCTTGAGGCAGAAGACGTGCCCGCTGGCGTTCGCCACGTAGATGTATTCGTCCTTCGTGTTCGAGAGGACGAACTGGAGGAGATTCGTCGGGTAGCGGCCCAGCGTGGCGCCGGTCATCTCGTCCACGGCCCAGATCTCGCGGTTGGGTCCCATGACGTAGACCCGCTCCTTGCCCTTGAAGATGAACCGCTCGGCGAGCGGCAGCTTCCAGCGCAGGTTGCCGTTGCGCTTGGGCCCGAGCGACGCGTTCGTCTTGGGATCGCGGTGCATCGGCATGACCTCGAACGCGTGGAGCGCGCCGTCCACCGTGGGGACATAGACCGTGCTGTCCTTCGCGATCGCGGGCGCCTTGATGACCGCGCCGCACTCGTACTTCCAGATCATGTTGCCGCCGTCGGCGTCGATCGCGTAGAAGGCGTTGTCCGTGCTGCCGACGAACAGGAAGCGCGTCGTCACCGTCGCCTTCTTCTTCTTGTCGTCCTTCGCGGCGGGCGCCGCCATGCCTTCCGCCGGCTTGGCGTCCATCGCGGGCTTCGCGTCCATGGCGGGCTTGGCGTCCATCGCCGGCGCGGCGGGCGCGCCCGCGGCCGGAGCCGCCTTGGGCGCGTTGGGATCCACGGGGGAGTCCTCGGACTTATACACGTAAACCGTCGGGTCGGCCATCACCTTCCGCTCGGTCGGGAACGTCCAGGTCAGCGTGCCGTCGGTCACCTTGAAGCAGTAGACGTTGCCGTCATGGCAGGAGAAGTAGAGCGACGGATCCGAGTACACGGGCTGATTCATGATCTGGTTTTCCTTGGTCATGATCGACGCCCGGTACGAGGCGATCTCCTGCCCCTTCTTTTCGACGTCGAGCACCCACACCCGCGCCGTGTCCACGCTGGGGATGAACACGAAATTCCGGATCGCGAAGGGGCGGGCCGAGGGGACGAAGCCCAGCCGGTGCGTCCACCGGAGGCCGCCGTTGAGCCGGTCCAGGCAGTAGATGGTCTGCCGGGAGATGAAGTACACGTTGTCGCCGAACGCGGCCACGCGGAGCCGCTCGCGGATCTCGTTGCGCTTCTTCTGGAGCGCCACGGTCTCCTTGCCGACGCCCTTCTCCTTCAGGGTGTCGTCGATCTGGCGGTTGATCTGGCGGAGGTCGGCCTCGAGCTGCCGGATCTCCTCGGGAACGCCGAACGCGACCACCGGGGCCCAGTCGATCGGGGTGTCGGTCTCGATCCTGAAGATCCACGACGTCTGGCCGGAGAACCGGTTCATCGCGACGACGGAATTGTCCGGCGTCTCGATGAAGAGCTGGTCGCCGCCCAGGGTCAGCCGGTTGATGGGCCGGTTGTTGAACTTGTACTCCCACTCCACGTGCTTCCAGGGCAGGGTCCGCACTTCGGCGTAGACGGAATTCTCGTCGGCGCCGTAGAGGCTCTGGTTTTCGTTGTACTCTGCCGTCGAGAGCCGTTCCCCGCAGGCCGCCAGACTTCCGAGCGTCAGAATCAGGGCGAGGGCTCTCATTTGGCCTCCTTCTTCTTGAGGAATTCCGCGAGATTGATCTTATGCTTCTTCTCGTACTCGCTGAGTTTTTCGATGCGCGCGATGTCGTCCTGGATCCGGTTGACCAGCTTGAAGATGTAGGGCTTGCCCTTCAGGCGGTCCCGGAGGTCGCCCAGCATCTGCTCCCAGGAGCCGCCGTAGAGCTCGTCCCGGAGCGTGACCAGGGTCTTTTCGTCGGGCGAAAGCCCGGCGGCATACTTGTCGTGAGGCGAAATCTTAGCGGACGCCATCTTGGCTGAGTTCCCCGACCCCTGAATGTAAGTTACGGATTCTAGGGCGCTCATCTTGGGCTGTCAACAAATCGATGAAAAACCGGTCCGGCGACACTGGCCCCCTATTGATTCGCCCGTTCCCCCCGTGCTAGCCTACTCCTATCAGGACGTGGGGATCCCGCGGATCCCTGCGCGGATCGACGAAAGGAATCTCGGCCTCATGGACGCCCGTCGGAAGGAGATTGAACACCTCGACGCCGATTTCCGCCGGCTCGAGCATCAGATCACCGCCGAATGCGTGGAGATCGGCCGCCGGGCCTCGGCCGTCGCCCCCGCCGCCGTCCGGACCGAGGAGCTGGCGAAGTACCTCAACTCCGCCGCCACCCTCCGCCGGTCGATCGACGCCTTCCGGGCCGACATCGAGCGGATCCGCGCCCTCGCCCGCGAGATCGAGACCCTCGGCCAGGAGACGCACGAGACCGGCGTCCGCCGCGACCAGATCCTCCGCGAACGCCAGTCCCGCTTCATGGAGCTCGGCGCCGGCGCCTTCTCCCTCTTCCGCAAGCTGTCCGACGGCGCCGACTACCGCCCCATGTTCGACGAGCTCCTCAAGCTCGACAAGGAGGTCGAGGAGCGTACCGCCGAGCTCAACGACCTCCAGGCCCAGGAGCAGTCCAAGGGCTTCTTCGACAAGATCAAGGTGAAGGCCAAGAAGGTCATGGTCCGCGGCGAGATGAACCGGCTCGACCGCGCCAAGACCGGCGCCTACGAGCACGCCGGCGCCAAGATCGCCGACACCGACTTCGGCCGCCACGCCGAGGGCGCCCTCCGGGAGCTGTTCGACTCCATGCGCGACCGCAAGGAGGCCGCCGACACGCTGGCCCAGGAGAACGAGCGCCGCCTCCAGCAGATCGACACCCACCGCCAGGAGCTCATGCGCCTGGAGGCCAAGGAGCGCCCCGACGAGCGGGTCCGCGACCTCGAGCGCCGCATCGAGGGCCTCCTCAAGGAGCTCGAGGTCATCTACTGCTGGACCGGCCAGCTCTTCCTCGAGCGCGACCTGCGCGACGAGCTGAAGGACGACACCCTCTCGGCGAAGTACGAGATCGTCTCGGGCCTGCGCGAGTCGATCCACAAGAAACGGCAGCAGATCGACCGCCTGAAGGCCGAGGCGGAGATCGAGGACATCCTCCGGCGGGAGAAGGAGCGCCGCGGCCGCCGCCGCCAGATCGAGGAGGAGATGCGCGTCAAGGAGCGCCAGATCGGCACGATCGATATCGAGATCAACGTCGGTCTCCGCCGCCTCGAGGAGCTGAGGCGCGTCGTCAGCGGCGAGGCGCCCTACATCGACGCCCCGCCGCTCCCGCCGCTGCCGGAGCTGTATCCTCCCAGCGAGCCGTTGAAATGACCTGGCCCCGGAAGCGGCTCGTCCGCTGGGGATCCGTGGGCATCGTCGTCCTGGGTTGTCCCGTCTGGCTATACTCCTGCATGATCCTCATGCCCGGGAAGAGCCACCGGGGCCCGCTCCCGCCGCTCACCCCGGAGCAGTCGGCGCTCGTCCCCGGCCTGCGGCGCGACGTCGTCGAGCTCGCGGAGAAGATCGGCGAACGGAACGTGGCGAAGGTTGCCGAGCTCCGCCGGGCCGCGGACTACGTCGAATCGCAGATGGCCGCCGCGGGCCGCGTGACGCGTCACACCTATCCCGCGAGCGGCCTGCCGTGCGACAACCTCGAAGTCGAGATCCGCGGAACGTCGGCGCCCGGCGAGATCGTCGTCGTGGGCGCCCACTACGACTCGGTCCTCCGCTGCCCGGGCGCGAACGACAACGCGAGCGGCGTCGCGGGGATGCTCGCCCTGGCCCGCACGCTGGCCGCCGCCTCCCCGGCCCGCACGCTCCGGTTCGTCGCGTTCGTCAACGAGGAGCCGCCCCATTTCCGGACGGAGGAGATGGGCAGCCGCGCCTACGCGCGCCGCTGCCGCGATCGGAAGGAAAACGTCGTGGCCATGGTGAGTCTCGAGACCATCGGCTGCTACAGCGACGAGCCCGGCAGCCAGAAGTACCCGTTCCCGTTCGGCCTCTTCTACCCGTCGGAAGGCAACTTCATCGCATTCGTCGGCAACGTCTCGTCGCGCGCGCTGGTGCGCCGATGCGTCGGGACGTTCCGCGAGAAGGCCCCCTTCCCGTCCGAAGGCGGCGCCCTCCCGTCCTTCATGCCGGGCGTCGGCTGGTCCGATCACGAATCCTTCTGGGAGAACGGCTATCCCGGCGTGATGGTCACCGACACCGCCCCCTTCCGCTTCGCCCACTATCACCGCAAGGACGACACGCCCGACAAGATCGATTACGACCGCTGCGCCCGCGTGGTGGTCGGGGTCGAGCAGGTGATCCGGGATCTGGCGGGAATTCCTAAGCCGTAGTCGACGCGGATTCCTTCCGGTCGAGGACCAGCATCGTGAGGGCCAGGCCGAAGACGGCCGCCGACAGGACGTACATCCACCAGGGCGCCACGAATTCGGGCAGCTTCCCCTTGTAGGTCCACATCAGCACGATCACGGCGAGGTTGTTCACCGCGTGGGCGAGGATCCCCGCCCAGAGGCTGCCGGTGAGGTACACCAGCAATCCGAAATACGCGCCCACGAAGATCATCAGGAACTTCTGGACGTCCATCGGGTGGAAGGCGGCGAAGAGGATCGTCGTCCCGGCGAGCGCGACCCCGATCCCGAACCTGTTCCGCAGGCCGCGGTAGAGGATCCCGCGGAAGAAGATCTCCTCGCAGAACGGGGGAACGACGACGAACGCGGCCATCGTGATCGCGATGCCGGACTCCTGGGCCTGCTCGATGCCTTCCTGGATCATCTTCACCTGGGCGTCGGCCTTCTCCTTGAGGCCGAGGAGGCGGATCGCCAGGTCCTGGACGTGGGTGAGGCCGTTCAGCAGCCAGAACGTGCCCAGCGAGGCCAGGAGGACGAACAGGATCCGCCGCGGCGGGAGCGGCGCGAAGCCGTTGCCGGCGAAGGCGCCCAGCCCCGCCCATCGGGAGTAGACCAGCGGAATCAGGAAGAACGATCCCTGAAGCACCGCATTCCCGATATCCGGACGCCGGGCCATGCCCAGCCCCATTGCCGCCGCGATCGGGAGCAGCGTGATCGCCAGAACCCGCGCGGCATCCCGCGCGTCGGGCTCCCGCATTCGGGGTCCGTCCATACTAGAGCGCATCCTTACGGACCCCGATGGTGAGCGAGCCGCAGGCGAGTCGAACCACTACTTCTTCTTCAGTTCCTCGATGAGCGAGCGCAGCTCGGCCAGCCGCTCGGACATCATCTTCTCCTCGAACTGCAGCGCCTTGAGCGCGCTGGTGGCTGCGGAGTTGGCCTTCGCATCCGTGGATTTTGAGATCTCATTCAGCTGCGCGGCGAGCTTCTTCATCTCGTCCAGCTGCCGTTCGACGTTGTTCTGCAGCTGCTGGACGGTCACGTACTTCTTGTCGATGCCCGTCAGCTCCGACCGCAGGCTCGACTTCACCTCCTCGTCGCGCGAGGTCATCTCCGCCTTCAGGGCGTCGAACTCCTGCTTCGAGACGCCGCCGCATCCGATCGACGCGGCCCACGAGGAGTACGACAGCATCGCCAGCACGACCCAGCCGAGCTTCTTCATCCGTCCTCCGAATCCTGATTTCCGATCGGGTCCGCGGCTCCCACCCGTTGTCCCTCGGCGCCGCGCCCGTGGCATTATTTTTCCGGAAGGTCCTGAACGCAACGAAATCCCACCCAGCGGGTCCGCTGGGTCGGGAAGTACGCCTGGCGCGTCGTCGCCTTCGCGCTGTCGACGGCGTCCTCGACCAGCCTGACGCCGCCCCGGACCACCTTCTTGCGCTCGCCGAAGTCGGCGTCGTCCGCGGTGCTCCCGGGGTATTTCTTGTACCAGTCGGACGTCCACTCGAACGCCCCGGAGCCCATCCCCTCAAGGCCCAGGTAGCTCTTCCCGCCGTCCTTCAGGAACTTCTGTCCCCACGGATAGAGCCGGCGGCCGGCGGGATCGAAGCTCGCCGCCCGCTCCCACTCCACCTCGCGCGCCAGGCGCTTCCCGCGCCACCTCGCATAGCTCGACGCGTCCCACCAGTCGACGTTGACCACGGAGTCGGTCCCCTTCTGCGATTCCCAGTCCGTGGGCGTGTGCTTCTTGTTCGGCGGCTCCTCCTTGAGGCAGGAGGGCGTGTGGCCGAAGCTGTCGAGCGCGGCGAGGAACTCGGCATACTGCTGGACCGTGGTCTCCCGTTCGTCGATGTAGAAGGCCCCGGTCTCCACCTCGGCCTCGGGGCTGTCGACCGGGCTGCTGCCGCCCCGGAGGAACTTGCCGCCGGGAACGTAGGCCATGCCGGCCGGCGCCGCCAGCGCGTCCACCACGACGCTCAGCTGGGCCGCCGCCTCTTCACGGGGGAACGACTTGTACTTCGCCTCGGTCGTCGCCTTGTCGAGGATCGCCTTCGCCTCCGCCCAGACGGCGCGGCGGACGAGCGTCTTTCCCTGCAGGACGAGCTCGTCGAACTCCTTCCGCGCCTCGCGGGAGGCCGCCTCCATCGAGATCTTCAGCTGCTCCTCGGCGTTCTTGATCTCGAGGTCGATCGTCGCCGCCTGCCCGCGGGGATTGTTCGCGAGCTCCCGGTAGAGCTCCAGCGCCCGCGGCCAGTTGCGGCTCGTCCGCGCCTTCAGCGCCTCGGAGAAGGTCGAGCAGAACTTCTGGCGCTGGCGCGCCTCTTCGAGTTGCGCCTCTTCCGCGACCTCGACCGCGCGCTTCCAGTCGTCGGCCGCCTTCGTCCAGTCGCCGCCTTCGTTCTTCTCCGCGCTCTTGCGCCACTTCCGGAACGACGTCGTCTTGATCAGCCCGCGCACGGCCTCGTCGTCGAGGATCTTGCGCGCGCTCTCGAAGTACCGCAACGCGGCGTCCTCGTCCACCTCGGCCTCGCCCTTCTCGATCTGCTCGTTGGCGCGCGCCTGGAGCTTCTTCTCGGCGACGTCCTTGGCTCCCAGCTTCTCCGCCTCCTCGAGCTGGGTCCACGCCACGCCCCATTGGCGGGCGCCGAACGCTTCGAGACCCTTGCGCCGCGGCGCCTCCCAAGCGGACTCGGTCGCCGACGGCGGATGGATCGGCGGATCGACCGGCGGGATGACCGGGCGCACCGGCGGATCCGGGTTCGGCGGGACGGGGTTCGAGCCGGCCGTCGACGGAGGCGGGGGCGGCGGAGGCGTCACGTCCGCGCTCAGCACGTGGAAGAAGAAGTAGCCGCCCGCGCCGAGCAGCAGCGTCGCCGCCGTGAGGCTCGCGATCATCGGAAACGGATTCGCCTTCTTCGCGGGGACCGGCGCGGAGTGCACCGTCGAGGGCCGCTTTTCCGTCAGGATGTCCTTTTCGGGCATCCGGAGCGTCTCGTTGTAGAGCGTCGACTTCTCGTCGGGCGTCACGCCTTCCTGAATGCAGCGGATCGCCGACACGAGCGACTCCGGCGACGGATAGCGCGCCTCGGGGTCCTTCTGCAGGAGGCGCAGGATCAGCTTCTGGATCTCCTCGGGGATCTGCGGATTCACCGTCCGCGGAGGCGCCGGCTGCTTGTGCACGTGCTGGTACATGATCGCGGTGGCGCCCTCGCCCATGAAGGGAGGCTGCCCCGCGGCCAGCTCGTAGAGCACGACGCCCAGCGCGTAGAGGTCGCTCCGGATGTCGCACGCGCCGCCGGTCGCCTGCTCCGGGGACATGTACTTCGCCGTCCCCATGATGACCTCGGACTCCGTGAGGTCCGACTCGGGATTCTTCGCCAGGCCGAAGTCCATGACCTTGGTCTGGTTGTCCTTCGTGAGCAGGATGTTCGACGGCTTGATGTCGCGGTGGATGATGCGGTGGCGCCAGGCGGCCTGAAGCGCGAGCCCGACCGACTCGCCGACCTTGAGGACCTCCTCCATCGTGAACTTGTGGCCCTTGCGGACCTTGGAGGCGTAGTCCTCGCCCTCGACGTACTCCATCGCGTAGAAGTGGTGGCCGTCGGCCTCGCCGGCGCCGAAGATCTGGACCACGTGGTTGTCCACGAGCCGCGCCAGCAGAGCGGCCTCGCGATGGAACCGCTTCACGAACTCCGGATTCGAGGTGAGGTCCTGCTTCAGGATCTTGATCGCCGAGGGCCGGTCGAGGGAGATCTGGCGGCCCATGTAGACGGCGCCCATGCCCCCCCGACCGAGGAGACGCTCGAAGTTGATCTCGAAGTCGCCCCAGGTCTTCAAGGGCATGATCCGCTCGCGATCTCAACCAGGGATCCGTCAGTCCACGAATGAACTCGTGGGATTATACAAAGCCTCCCCACGGAATTCCCCCCTAAACCGGGGTCTCCCCGACGCCGCCCTTCGAAGCCTCCGGGGGAGCCGGGGCGGGCCGCCGACGCGTCGATCCCATCGCGAACAGCACGCCCCCCGGAATGGTGATCAGGATGAAGCACAGCTTGTAAAGGATCGAGAGCGCGATCGCCTGGTTGCCCTCGATCCCGCCGAACCCGCTGAACAGCCGCTCGTAGATGTATTCCTGGACCCCCCAGCCGCCCACCGACAGCGGGATCGCGGTCGTGATGAAGATGATGGGCTCGAACACGAAGAACATCCACAGGTCCGCCCCGCCGATCCCCATCGCGCGGGCCAGCCCGTAAATCACCAGGATCAGCGACACCTGGGATACCAGCGAGATCCCCGAGGCCGTCAGCACCAGCTTCTTCTTCTCGTTCACCGCGCGGAACACGCCGTCGAGCTCCGATGTCACCTTCCGGAACGGCAGCCGCTCCACGAGCCGTCGGAACGGCGGGCTGAAATAGAGCAGGTAGCCGGCGATCATCCCCACCGTGAGCCCGTAGATCAGGTAGACCAGCTTCCGGTCGCCCGCATTCCAGAACTTCCCGACGTTGGGCGTCAGGCAGACCGCGCCCAGGACGATCATGACGGCGAGCCCGATGACGCGGTCCAGGATCACCGTCCCGGCGATCGTCGCCTTGCGCTCCTCCCCCGACGAGGCGAGGATCGCCTTCGTCAGGTCGCCCCCCACCGAGCCCGGCAGGAAGTTGCTGAAGAACGCCCCCGCGTAGGTGATGAAGAAGATCGGGCCGTAGCGCGTCTGGAACCCGTAGCTGCGCAGCAGCAGCCACCACCGCCACGAGGTGAGCAGCAGCGGAATCATCAGCGCCGCCATCATCCCGAAGAAGAGCGGTTTGTGGGTCCGGTCGAACAGCGAAAGGAAGCCGTGCTGATGGGCCGCGTAGGGGTGGATCGTCTCGCGGCCGTCCGCCCACGTCACGCCGAACTGGTCCTTCGAGATCTGCCGCACGCTCCGGATCCGCGACGCGTCGTACGTCCAGTCCCGGCCCTCGAGCGCGCGGACCACCCAGTGGTCGTCCCAGCGGATCATCCGCACGACCACGACCACCGCCGCCGCCGTAACCGCGATGCGCAGAACGTGCAGGATCCAGCGCTTCGCCTTCGGGTTCATGGGACTCCGCGCACCCGGGTCCGCGCGTCGTGGATGCCCGCGATCTGCGCCGCGTACTGCGTGAGCACGCGCCGCGCCAGGTCGACGGCGTCGACCCCGAGGTCGCGGAGCGCGCGGGTCTCGACGCCGACGTCGAACGCGCGCTCGATGTTGATGCCGAAGTGGATCTTGGACGAGACGGGCGTCAGCGTCGCGATCGAGATGGAGAGCTTGCCCGTCCCCAGAAAGAGGTCGTCGCCGTCGCGCCGGACCTCCCCGCCGAGCTCGTCGCGGACGATGGCGGCCAGCAGCCGCTGGCGGAGCACCGCCTTCTCGAGGTCGAGGTCGAAGTGCTCCCCGATGAAGTGGAGCATCAGCGGGCTCGCGATGCGCGACTTCGCGATCACGTCCTCGAGGTCCACCATGTTGGAGAACGGGATCTCGCAGCCACCCTGGAAGGCGACGAGCGAATCGCCCTGCACGCCGAACTTCCGGTAGGCCCAGAGCGAGTGGATCTGCGTGCCGTCGTAGTCGACCCTCTCCGGCACCAGATGGGTCTTCACTTGACCGCCTCGGCCCACGCCTCCTTCGTCTGTTTCACGTCCGTGCGGTTCGTCCGTTCGGACAGGAGCCGGTGGGCCATGTAGGAGACGCCCGGATCCTTGTCGCCGACCGCCTCGACCATCGCGCGGGTCGCGTCGGGCCGGCGCGGGAACTGGGCGAGCGCCTTGAGCGCGCTGCGGCGCACCATCGCGTCCGGGTCCTTGACCAGCTCGATCACCCCCGGGACGCCCTCGTCGCCGTGGACCCGGGCGATCGCGTCGCAGGCGGCCTGGCGGACCATCGGGTGCTTGTGCTTCAGCTTGGGGACGAAGTGCTGGAGGAACTCGGGACGCTCGTGGGAGGCCAACACTTCGATCGCGCCGATCACGACGAGGTAGTGGGGATCCTCGAGCATCCGCACGAGCTGGCCGATCGATTCCGCGTCGGTTCGGGCCACCAGCTCGCGCTCGCCCAGGAACCGCTCGTACGGGTCCTCGCTCTTGACGTTGGCCTCGGGGCCCGAGCACGCGGCGAGAAGGAGCGGGAGCAGCCAGAAGGGTGAACGCATGAGGGCCGTATTATAGGAGCCGGGTCCCCATTTACAACAGAGTCCCGCCTCGGCTCCGGTCAGCGGAGATTGCGGAGCGCCCAGTTGTGCGCCGCCTCCGCGATCGCCATCGCGAGCTCCCGCTGCTTCTCGGGATTGCCGAGCTGCCGCTCGACGCCGGGATTGGAGACGAACTCCAGCTCGACGAGCGCGGCCGGGCACGACGTGCCCTTCAGCACCCGGAGGTTGTGATCGTCCTTCGTGCCGCGGTCCTGGTTGTTGCCCCACACGTCGCCCAGCTGCTTCCGGAGCAGGTCGGCCAGGTCGCGGCTCTGCGCGTTCCGCTGGCCGCCGCACCGGGGGACCCACACCTCGAACCCGCGCGGCCCCGCGTTGGCCACGTAGTTGGTGTGGATCGACAGGAACAGGTCCGGCTTCGCCGCGTTCACGATGTGCACGCGGGCGTCGAGGTCGTCGTCCACCTGCGGATCGAAATGGCCGTCCTGCATCCGCGTCATGACCACCCGCGCGCCCCACGAGACCAGGATCTTCTGCAGGTTCAGCGCCACCGCGAGGTTGATGTCCTTCTCCATCAGCCCGCCGTTGCCCTTTCCGCCGGTGTGCATGCCGCCGTGGCCGGGATCGATCGCGATCCTCACGCCCGCCAGCAGCCGCGCATTCGAATCCTCCTTCACCGGCGGGACGACCGGCTTCACGACGGGATTCTTGGCGACGGCGCCGGGAGGAAGGCGCAGCGGCGCCGACTCCACGTAGCGGGCCAGCTCCGGCGGAAGCTTGATGCGGCCGCCGTCGACCGTGACCGGCATGCCGAGCGGGATCGGCGATCCGTTCACGAGCGCCGACTGCAGCCCGGGCGCGAAGACGAGGGTCGTCGATCCGCAGCGCAGCGTGTGGCGCCCCGTGGCGGCTTCGCAGGACCACTGAACGTCGTGACGGCGGGCGAGCTCGTCCAGGTCGGCGATGCCCGGGAGAACCAGCAGCGACAGCGCGAGCGCGATCATGTTCCCTCTCTCTCTCTCCCGCTGCCGGGTGCCGGATGCCGAGTGCTGTCGCTCGGGACCCCTACGGCTTCAAGGCTTCTTCTTTGCTCGTCTGCCGGATCGCGAACCGCTCCCGGTGGCCGCCCGCGCGGAGGAGCGAGCGGTCGGTGCCGTAGAAGTACGTCATGTTCTTCCGCCGGCCCACGTACGCCTGGACCAGGATGCATTCGTGCGACTTGCCGTCGAACTCGAGGTTTTCCACGCCGCCCACATCGACCAGTTCGACCCTCCACTCCTCCGAGTAGGGCGACAGCGACTTGAGCAGGTAGCTCCCCTTGCCGGCGCCGATGAGCACCGGCCGCATGCACTCGGCGACGTCGTTCAGGAGCACGCCGTCCTCGACGGCAAACGACCGCTCCTCCTTCAACCCGTTCAGTTCGCGCAACATCTTCGCCTGCCCCGCCCGGATCGTCGCCGTGGTCCGGTAGTGCATCTTCTGCTTCAAGCCGTTCTTGGACTCCTCAAGCTCGACCTTCTGAACCCGGCCGTCGGGCGAGTAGCTCCCGCGGATGGTGGTGCTGTCCGTGTCCTCCGGCCCGAAGTCGAGCCGCACGTCCGACTCGAACGCGTATCCGCCTTCCGACTCGCCGAGCTTGTAGCGGCTGTGGCCGACCTTCCGGGTCCCGATGTGGATCGTGAACCACCGCTCGCCGAGCAGCGCGGGTTCGACCTTCGCCGCCTGGAGGAGCGCCGTCGTCCGGGCTTCGATCCCCCGCTCTTCGGCCGACATGGGCACGGGAATGATCTCGAACGTGGCAATCGACGCCTCGAGCACCGGCCGGAGCTTGTCGGTCTGGTCGGACGGGAATGTGGCGTCCACCAGGTAGAACTCGAGATTGTTCCGATGGATGCACGTCTTGAACTGGACCAGGCCCTCGTGGGAGTAGATCATCCGGTAGGCCGGCCGTCCCGCGAGGGTCAGGTCCTTCTCCTCCAGGATCTTCGCGCCCGGGACCTTTTCCTTGAGGACGTCGCGGCTCTGCGTCTTGAAGTTGTCCAGCGGCGTGGGAATCATGCTCTGGAGATGGGTGACGACAAGTTCACACGGCGACTTCAGATCGCCCGGCTGGACCCACTTCGCGACGACCTGCGCCATCCCGGTATAGCGGACCCATCCCGCGGGCGGACGGAACGCGAACTCATGGTCCGGGGCGCTGACGCGCGAACCGAGATCCTGCGGCGACAGTGCGAGAAGGATGATCCCCCAAGCTCTCCACATAGCACCGGGATTATGTACCGATTCCCCCCTCGAGGCAAGCCAGAAAAGAACCGGCGACAAAACGCACCGTCTATCTTGTCGCCGGGTTCCCCGGCTACTGGGCCCGGACCTCGAAGTCCTGGGGCGGCACGAGCACCCGGCGGTCCGGGGTGTAGTACTCGTACGCCACCGACCGGGGCACCGAGACCTTCACCGGATAGCGCGGCTTGAGCGCGTAGCTGAACGTCGCGCCCTTCCCCGGCAGGTAGAAGATCATCGTCCGGCCCGTCTGGGAGTACTTGTCGATTACCCGACGGCGCACCAGGTCCTCGAGGCCGCTCGGGTCGACCGTGAACCCCGGCGGGATCGCCACCTCGGCCATCAAGGCGAACGAGTCGGCCGCGACCGTGACCGTGCAGGTCACCGTGTCACCCACCTTCGCCTCCGTCCGGTCGTACTTCACCGTGAAGTTGAGGCCGTCGACCCCCCCGATCGTGTCCTCGGACGTCCACGGGACATAGTACCGGCCGGCGACCTGGACGTTCACCTTCCGCGTCGACTCCACCACGATCTGGTTCGTCCCCTTGACCAGGTACGGCGAGATGTCGACGGACTGCGCCGCGTCGCTCTCGACGAACGCGTTGGGGATGTCCTTCCCGTTGACGCTGAGCTTCGCCGCGACCTTGTCGCGCGAGGCGCCGCCGCCCGTCGCCGCCAGCGCGCGCAGCGCCAGCACCGTGGGCTGGGTCGAACCCCACGCGCCCCACGGATCGCGCTGCTTCAGGATCCAGGCCGCGCCTTCGTCCGCGATCGCCGGCGCGTGGTTCGCGAGCGCGATCACCGCCAGCGCCGTCGTCTCCAGATCCGCCGATTGGCCCCGCGACCGCGTCCACGACTCCACGTTCGTCCTCCACCGGCCTTCCTTCCCCATCTTCGCCAGCCGGTCGAGGTTGATCCGGTTCGGGAACGCGTTGGCGATCAGCGCCGCGGCGTACGAGTCGTCGTCGTCCACCCGGCGGAGGAACTCTTCGGCTTTGCCGAGCGCGCGGGTGTCGTCCCGCCCCGCCCGCTTGAGCGCCCAGGCGACCCACGCGGTCGACGGGATCGCCGCATTCGACAGGCGGTTCCAGGTCGAGCCGTGGTCCTGGCCGGTCCACGTCCCCGCGGGATCCTGCCGGTTCTCGAGCCATGCGATCGTCCGGTCCAGGATCCGGCGGTCGAACTCATACACCTTCGCGAGGTCGGCGAGGAACATCGTCCCGTACGCCGTGAGAACCAGGTTCGACTCGCGCCCCGGGTACCAGCCGAAGCCGCCGCCCGACGACTCGAACGAGAGGATCTTCTGCACCGCGATGGAGTGCATCTGCTGGAGCCGAGCTTCCGTCTCCTTCGTCAGCTGGCCCGATTCCTTGAGGTACTGGTGGAGCGCGACGTTCGGATACGCCGACGACAGCGTCTGTTCGAAGCAGCCGCTCGGCATCCGGATCATCCCCTCGAGACCGGTCACCAGGTCGCTCATTCCCGGCGTGAGCCGGACGAAGAGCACCGACGCGCCGTCGATCGCCCGCTCGGGGATCTCGACGGCGAACGCCTGGCGGCCGTTCGCGCGCTCGCTCACGGTCACCGGGATCTCGCGCCCCTTCTCCATCACCTCGACCGACCGGCGGATCGCGTCCTTCACCTTGCCGTCGGCCTGGACGAGGAGCGTCTTGCGGCCGTGCTCCTTCACCTTGAGGCCGAAGTAGACGACGCTCACCTCGCCGGGCTTGAGCGCGATCGACTTCGACTCCTCGTCGAGCAGCTCGAACCACGGCTCGCGCTGGACGCGGACCGCGACCGTCTGCGGCTCCTTGAGGTAGTTGTAGACCGCGACGGGGACATGGACGCGGTCGCCCTTGGTCAGCGCGACCGGGAAGTCGATGTCGGCGAAGAAGTCCTGGAAGACGCGGAGGTTCGACTGGGAGTAGCCGAGCGCGCCCTTCTTCGAGACCGCGTTCGAAAGCATGCGCCAGCTCGTGATCGAGTCCGCGGCCGGGAGCGTGATCTTCGCCCGCCCCTTCTCGTCGGTGATGAGCTGCGGCTGCCAGAAGAGCGTCTCCGGGAAGTACTCGCGGATCCGCGCCGGCTCCGCAGCGGGCTCACCCACCTTTTCAGACCCGGACCTCTCGAACATGATCGCGGGCTCGGCCTTCGCCTCCTCGAGCGGTTTCGTCGGCTCCACCCTCGGTGCATCAGGCCGCGGGGCCGGTGCCGTCGAGGGCATCGGCATCGGCTTCGTCACGACGGGCGCCGGCTCGGACGTGATCGTGAAGGGGAAATTCCGTCTCTCGGCCTCCATGGCCGCCGATGGGGCCTCGTAGGACTTGGATGTGCGCGTTGCGATGAAAGTCGCCATGAAGAGGGCCGTCAGGATGACGGCAAGGACCACCGTGATCCCGGACACCTTCGCCCGGGCCAGCGCCTGGACCATCCTGACAAGCAGGAAGCCGCCCAGCGCAATGCCTCCCAGGACCACTGAGGCCATGAACAGCCCGTAGATCACGTCGTTGGCGTCGCTGACGAACCTTTCCACCGCGCGGCGGCGCGCCACGTAGCTGTTCTCCGCGATCACCGGCGTCGCGGAGGACGCCTGGCCGTTGCCGCTCACGAACCCCTGGGCGTTCGGCGCGCGCTCCTGGTAGATCGCCTGGGCGTCGGCCTTGAGGAAGCCGCGCGTGTCGATCAGCTCCGGCACGATCGACAGCCACGCCTTCTCGCTCGCGATCTTCGCCTCGACCAGCCCGAAGAGCGCCTCGTCCACGACCGAGAGCCCGAGCGCCGCCTGGACCGGCTTGCCGTCCTTGTCGACGACCTCGAACTCGACGGGCATCTCTTCGCCCGGACGGAAGACCTCCTTCGAGGTCCGCGGCCGGATCTGCAGCCCCTCGGGCAGATTCACGACCGCCACGCGGACCATGGGGGACTGCCCGCCCGCGGTGTAGGCCAGCACCTGCACCATCCCGAACAGATCGGGCGGCAGGTCGATCGCAACCTCGTTTTTCTCCACGACCTTCGTCAGCAGCAGCTGGCCGCCCTTGATCAGGTCGACGTACACCGGGTTCCCCTGGCCGCCGACCACCTTCACCGTCATCGTCTCGCCGCCCTTGTAGGTGGCCTTGTCGAGGCGGATCAGGAAGTCGCGGTGAGTTCCCCAGTGGCGCGTCATCTCGCGCGTCTCATGGCCGGCCTGGTCTCGGGCCCGCTCCAGGTCCACCGACCCCCGCGACGTCACCTTCGCGACGCCCAGGTCGTCGGTGACCAGGTCTTGCACGGCGCCGTCGACGCGCATCTTGAGATCGGCCTTGACCGGCCGGCCGTCCGGCGTGGAGACGAGCACGTAGTAGGTGTTCGCCAGGCCGGGCACGATCGTGCCGCCTTCGGGATAGAGCACCACCTTGAGCGCCTCGCGCGAGACGATCACGATCGACGCCTTCGTCTCCTTGTGGTCGGCGGTGTCGGTGACCGTGACCTCGAGCGGGAGGTTGCCCTCGCCCGGCGCGGGCGCCTCGAACTCCCAGCTTCCGTCCTCCTTGAGGGCGCCGGTCACCAGCTCGCGGCCCAGCTTCGCCTGGACCCGGCCCTGCACCGGCTTCCCGAAGAAGTACCTGGCCCGCACGGTGCCGCGCACCTGCTCGCCGGGCCGGTAGCTTTCCTTTCCGGGCTCGAGTTCGACCTTGAACTTCGGGAGGACGTAGCGCGCCACCTCGACCGTCCGCTCCTGGCGGAGGCCCGAGGCCGAGACGACGATGCGGTACGTGCCGAGGTTGAGCTCGTCGGCGAGCGCCAGGTCGGCCGACGCGATGCCGTACTCCGACAGCTGCGCCTTCTTCAGGAAGATCGTGTTGCCCTTCGAGTCGGCGATCTCGAACTGGACGTCGCCCGCCCGCGGCTGCAGCGTGAAGGCGTTGAGCGCGAGCGCGCGCATCTGGATCGTCTGGCCGGGCTGGTACATCGGCTTGTCGGTGGTGACCATCAGCCGGTACTCGCGCTGGACGGTCACCGTCTTCTCCACCGTGTCGCGCCCGACGGAGCTGTCGACCACGATCTTCAGCGGATAGCTCCCCTCCTTGAGGTCGGGGACGCGAAAGAAGCCGTCGATGGAGCCCGCCGCGTTGGTGACGAACTGCCCGACCGGCGAGCCGGCGAGGAACACCTGGACCGCCGCCTGGGCGACCGGCACCGCGTGCGCCGCGTCGGTGACGAACACGCGGAGCGCCCCCATGGAATCGGCGTGGAACGACGGGCTGCCGTGGATGCGGACCTCGAGCGGATCGGCGCTGCGGGTGTTGACGTAGACCGACGAGAGGCAGAGAGCGAGGAAGAACGCCGCGGCGACGGAGGCGACGAGGCGCTTCCAGGACATCCGCTTCCGTCCCGCGGCCGCGACGACGCGGCGCGTGAACCCTTCGCGCGGCTTCACGTCGGCGAGCGCGGAGCGGATCTCCTCGTCGTTCGCCGTCATCTCGGCGAGCAGCGGGCCGCACTTCCCGCAATCGCGGGCGTGGGCGCGCACCGCCGAGGCTTCCGTCGGGTCGAGCTCCCCGTCGAGGAGCCACGACAGCCGGGACCGAACCTGTTCGCACGTCATGACCGGACCTCCGCACGAAGTTTGTCGCGCACGATGTCCCGGATGCGGGAGAGCTTTTCGCCGACGGCGCTCGTCGTGGATCCCGTCTCCCGCGCAATCTGCGCGTAGCTGAGACCCCGCACGTAGCGCAGGATCATGATTTCCCGGTGCTCTTCCTTGAGCCCCCGGATGACGTCCATCACGCGCACCGTTCGGTCCTCCTTCGACTCGGCCGCCGGCCGTTCGGGGAGTTCCTGCGCCGCGCCCTCCGCCAGCCCGAGCACCGGCTCGCGCTGTCGCCGACGCAGCCAGTCGATCGCCGTGAACCGCGCGATCGAGTAGAGCCACGTCTTGAGGCGGGCGGGGTCCCGCATCTCGTCCACCGACCGGTAGGCCTTCAGGAACACTTCCTGCGCGACGTCCTCCGCGGACGTAGGATCCTTGCAGTAGGAGACCGCCACGCAGTACACCATGCGCTGGTGCTCGCGCACCAGCCGCTCGAACGCGTTCGCGTCCATTCAGGCCACCGGTTTCCTGCAGCTTGGTCGCGGGAGGTTGAGGATTATTAGACGAAAGATTGAATCCCGGATTCCGAATACCCTTCCGGAATTGGCCACGGAGGGCACGGAGAGCACTAAGCGGCCCCCGTTGTTCCGGATCTCGAACCGGAATTCTGCTCCGTGTCCTCTGTGTTCTCTGTGGCCGATCCGCACCTGAGAGTTTAGGATTTTCGGAATCCGGGCCCTTGAAAATTCATTGCATCCGAAGGCGCCTGGGTTCTATAGTGACTTGATCATCCAAGCGACCGGGGCGAGCCGTTCGTATTGGATTTGGGGAGCAGGGATGTTGTCGGAACCCGAACGGCAGCTGGCTCGAATCGCCGTCCAGAGACGCTATCTTACCGGAACGCAGCTCTGTCTCTGCGTCGAGAGCCGCCGCACCTCCGCCGATCCCCTCGAGAAGATCTTCGTCGACCGCGGCTTCCTCACCCCGGAGGAGGTCGAGGAGCTCGTCCGCCTCTCCAAGGAAGCCCCCGCGGCGCCGCCGATGTTTGGCGACCTGCTCCGCGAAAGCGGCCTCGCGTCCGAGATGCAGATCCACGAGGCGTCCGAGCTCAAGGCCCGCCTCGCCACCCAGAACATCCACCGCTACCTCGGCGAGATCCTCGTGGAGCGCCAGGTGATCTCCACCCGCCAGGTGACGGAGCTCCTCGAGCAGCAGGGCAAGCAGAGCGTCGAATGCCGCGGCTGCGGCTACCGGTTCAACGCGGCCCACGGCCGCGGGTACGAATGCCCCGAGTGCAGCCGCGCCATCGAGCGCGTCGACGAATCCGTCGCCCAGCCGCTCCCGCTCACGCTGCGAGAGGAAGTCGGCAAGGGGCCGAACGGCACCGTCCACCGCGCCTTCGACGAGACCCTCCGCCAGGAGATCGCGCTCAAGGTCCTCCACTCCGGCCGCGCGCCCAGCGATCTCGCGCGCCGCGCCGCGCTGATCCAGCATCCCAACATCGCGCGGACGCTGGAATTCGAGACCTGGAACGGCCTCCCCTGCATCCTGACCGAGTTCGTGGAAGGCATCCCGCTCTACGACCACGTCGTCGGCAACATGCGCCTCCTCCCCGAGGACGCCATCCCGATCCTGAAGCAGATCGCCGCCGCGCTCGGCGCCGCCCATTCGCAGGGCGTCGCCCACGGCAACCTGAAGGCGCGGAACGCGATCGTCACCGAGTCGCGCGAAGTGAAGGTCACCGACTTCGGCCTCTGCCCCCCCCGCGGCGAGCCGGCGTCGGCCGACCTCCAGCTCTACCTCGCGCCGGAGCGGAACACCTCGGGGCCCTCCCCCGCGGCCGACCTTTACGCCTGCGGCGTCCTCTGGTACTTCATGATCGCCGGCGCGCAGCCGTTCGCGGCGCCGACCATCCGGGAGATCAAGCGCCGCCACTCGCACTCCCATCCCGCCATGCTCGGGTCCCGCGTCAAGGACCTTCCGTTCGGCTACGACGCGGTCTTCATCAAGCTCACCTTCAAGGAGCCCCTGCTCCGCTACCGCACCGCCGCCACCCTCCTCGACGATCTCGACCGCCTCGAAAACGGCGAGGTCCCGCTCGCCGAGCGCGAGCTCCGCCGGAAGAGTTCTAAGTAACTTGATCCGCCGCTGATCTGCGAGTATCATGATCCGTCATGCATCGCAGCATCCGTCTGGACTGCGACGGACGGACGACCGGGGAAATCCTCGACAGTCTGAGCCGGGAAATCGGATCCGGCGCCGTCCCTCGCCTGGTGCTCCACATCGAGAACGTGGGGCGCATCAACGACTCCCTCTGCCGGCTCATCCGCCAGCTCCTGGCCCTCGTCCACGAGCGCGAGGTCAAGGTGTCGATCGTCGACCCCACCGGCTGCACGTCCGTGCTCTGGGAGGCGCTGGGCGGCAGCGTCCACGTCGAGGTGTGCAGCAGCGAGAAAGAGATTTCCTCGCCGATGGAGATCCTCGTCGTCGAGGACACGCCCGACAGCCTCGAGTTCCTGAAGGAGCTCCTGGAGACCGCGGGCCACAAGGTCACGACGGCCGTCACCGGCCGCGACGCCCTCCGCGTCTGCGGCGCGCGGAAGTTCGACCTCGTCCTGCTCGACCTCATCCTCCCCGACCTGGACGGCCTCTCGGTCGCCGAGGCGCTCCGCGCCTACGACACCCCGGTCGTGGCGATGTCGGCCTACCTGGACCGCTGGAGCGAGGACGAGTTCCGCCGCGCCGGCTTCCGCTCCCGCCTCCGCAAGCCCTTCAAGTCGACCGAGCTTCTAGCGGCACTCAAATCCTAATTGCGGATTTCGGATTGCGGATTTCGGATTGAAGACATCCCCCGAGACAACCCCATGGACGCAAGAGAATTCAAGGACCGCACGATGCGCTTCGGGATGTCCGTGATGGATGCGGTGGAAGCGCTGCCTCGAAAGCTGATCCCAGATATCCTGGGAAGACAAGTCGTCAGATCGTCGACCTCTGTAGGGGCGAATTATCGCGCTGCCTGCAGGGCGAAATCCACGGCCGACTTCATCTACAAGATGGAGCTGGTGGAGGAAGAGGTGGACGAATCTGCATACGGCAATCGTGCCCGCTGAGGCCACCGGCTCCGCAAGCATGAAGACGCTCGCGCAGGCTCTCTTTCCCAATCCGCAATCCGCAATCCGAAATCTGCAATCCGCAATGCCATCGTTCCGTCGTCTAATTCCGTAGCTGATATACTTCCGCAAGATGAATCTCCGCCCCGTGATGTTCCTCTTCCTGGCCGCGGCCGCGGCGTTCGGCCAGGAGCCGCCGCGAGGCAGGACGGTCGCGCCGCCGCCGGACATCGCCGTCACCGTCCAGCTCTCCCCGGTCGGCGACCTCGCCGGCCCGTGGCAGACCTTCGTCGTCGAGCTCGACAACAAGACCCGGCGCGAGCTCGACCTCACGATCCATATCGAGGACGAAAGCTACCTGGGCATCGCGACGCGCCGCGAGCGGCTTTCCTCCGCCGCCCGGAAGCGGGTGTTCCTCTATTCGTTCGGCTCGATGTACACCCGATCGCTGCAGCCGAGGTACCGGATCACCGACGCCTCCGGCCGCGAGCTTGCGTCCGGCGTCGTGCCGATCAACCAGCGCGGCTCGTCCAACAATCCGTACCAGATCGGGCTCTTCTCCCGAACGTCCGCCGCCGCGGACGACTTCGGCATCCCGAGCGGCCTGAACGGACAGGAGCTCCGGTTCGGCCGGCTGGGGACCGACACCTTCCCCGACCGGTGGATCGGGCTCTCGGCGCTCGACGTGCTCGTCGTCCACGACGTCGCGTTCGACGAGCTGACGCCCGACCAGGGCCGCGCGCTGGCGGAATACGTCCGCATGGGCGGCACCCTCGTGCTCGGGCCGGGCGTGACGAAGGGCTGGCTCGCACATCCGGTCCTGTCGTCGTTCGTCACCGTGCACGCCTCCGAGCCGCGGCTCGTCAAGGACCTCCCGCAGCTGAACGCCGTCCACGGCAAGTTCCGCAACAACGCCGAGCCGTTCCTCGCCCATCCGCTGCAGAACGGCGAGCCGTTCAAAGACGGCCGGTTCGGCCGGGAGGTCGTGGAGTACTCCGTCGGCTTCGGGCGCGTGTTCGTGCTCGGCTTCGACGTCCTTCGCGCGCCGCTCGATACGTGGAACGGGCGCCGGGGGTTGTGGACCGATCTCATCGGCTCCGCGCCGCGCTGGTTCCAGGAGGACCGCGGCAGCTTCCCCATCGCCGCGTCCGTCCAGCAGCGGCTCGATCTCTTCTCCCAGATGGCGCGCCTCATCAACCCGTATCCCTCCTTCGCGCTCGTCTTCGGGCTCGCGGCCGTCTTCCTGTTCGTCGTCGGCCCGCTCAACTACGTCATGCTCTGGAAGCTCCGCCGCACCCTGCTCCTCGTGGTCACCATCCCCGCGATCTCCGTCGGCTTCGTCGCGCTCATCCTGGGGCTCGGATACCTGCTCAAGGGGACGACGACCGTCGTCCACTCCGCCCGCCTCCTCTCCACCCGCCAGGGGCTCGACTGCGCGAAGGAGCTCCACCTGTTCTCGCTCTTCTCCCCGTCGACCCGCGCCTACGACATCTCGTGCGAGCCGGGCACGTTCGGACAGCCGCCGGGCCGCTTCGGCATGAACGACTACCGGTACTCCGGCCGCCGGTCCGACCTGATGTCGACGCTGACGTGCGAGACCGGCGCCGGCCTGACGATCCGCGGCCTGAACACCGGACAGTGGCAGAGCTGGGACCTCGAAGCCCGCGCGCTCCGCGACCTCGGCAAGGGCATCCGCTTCGACGTCGAAGGTCCGGTGGTCCGCGTCACCAACTCTTCGCCCCGCCACATCGAGCGGGCGGTCTACGTCCAGATCGATCGCGAGCCCCTCGTCGTGCCGATCGGCGAGATCGAGCCCGGCAAGACCGGAGAAGGCCGGCTCGAGACGCGCCGGATGAGCGCGATGGAGGCGCTCGGCCTGCCGCCCGACTCCCTCGGCGAGCGGCTGCTCCGCACGTGGTTCGACACGACCCTCCGCCGCGCGAGGCCCTACGAGAACGTCGAGCAGAAATCCCAGAAGTTCCTGATCTGCGTGCTGAAGAACGACCCCGATCCGATCCGGGTCGACGCCCGCGTCTCGGACCGCAGCCGCTCGATCACCCTCCTCCACGTGGGAGAGACGCCGTGATCGAAGTCGACAACCTCACGAAGAATTACGAGGGCCACTGGGCCGTCCGGGGCGTGAGCTTCAACATCGGCGAGGGCGACATCTTCGGCTTCATCGGCCCCAACGGCGCCGGGAAGACCACGTCGATCCGCATCATCAGCACCCTGCTCGATCCGACGTCGGGCTCCGTCAAGGTCGGCGGCCGGAGCGTGACGTCCGAAGCCGAGGCGGTCCGCCGCCTCATCGGCTTCATGCCCGACAACTTCGGCGTCTACGAGCGGATCACGGTCTGGGAGTACCTCGACTTCTTCGCCGCGGCCTACGGGCTCGACCGCCGTCCGCGCGCGGCCGCGATCGAAGGGATCATGGAGCTCACCGACCTGCTCGACCTGCGCGACCGCCTGACGGGCGAGCTCTCCAAGGGCATGCGCCAGCGCCTCTGCCTCGCGAAGACGCTCGTCCACGACCCGAAGGTCCTGATCCTCGACGAGCCGGCGAACGGCCTCGATCCGCGGGCGCGCATCGAGTTCCGCGCGCTCCTCAAGGAGCTGCGGTCGATGGGCAAGACGATCCTCATCTCGTCGCACATCCTCACGGAGCTGTCGGACATCTGCACGTCGGTGGCGATCCTCGAGAAGGGCAAGGTCGTCGCGACGGGGCCGATCCAGCAGATCCAGAAGGCGCTCCAGCCGGGCCTCGCGTTCCGCCTCGAGGTGGTGGGCGGCGGCGAGTCGGCCCGCGCCGCGTTCGACGGGCTGCCGGGCGTCGGCTCGCTGTCGGTCGAAGGCGACCTCGTCAAGTTCTCGTTCACCTCCGCGCGCGAAGAGGTGCCGGAGCTGGTGAAGGCGCTCGTCCAGCGCGGCGTCCGGATCGTCGGGCTGCAGGAGGAGAAGACGGACCTCGAGAGCCTCTTCATGAAGCTGACGAAGGGAGAGGTCTCGTGAACGGGACGCCCTCGGCCGTCAAGGATCCGCTTCACGCGCGCGTCGCCGGGGCGCTGGAGCGGGCGTTCAACCCGATCATGCTCAAGGAGCTCCGGGCGAGCCTCCGCGGCCTCCGGTTCTTCATCGCCCATATTGTCATCCTCTGCCTCTTCGCCGCCGGGCTCATGATCGCGTTCGTCGCGATGATCCCGTCGCGTCCGGGCGGCTACGACGATCCGGGCGACCCGTCCCACGTGGGCCGCGGGGTCTACCTGATCACCCAGTTCCTCCAGCTCGGCGTCGCGTTCCTCGTCGTCCCCGGCCTCGCGGCGACGTCGATCTCGAGCGAGCGAGAAAGCCTGACGCACGACCTGCTGCTCACCACGACCATGACGGCGCGCCAGATCGTCTGGGGCAAGTTCACCGCGGCGATGACCCAGGCGTTCACGATCTTCGTCTCGATGGTGCCGCTGGTCAGCCTCTGCTTCCTGTTCGGCGGCGTGACCGTCTATCAGATCCTGGCGAACTACGCGTTCCTCTTCGCGCTCTCGACGGCGATGGTGGCGTACGCGCTGTCGATGTCGGCGAGCGCGCGGACGACGCAGCGGGCGGTGGGCTCGGTCTACGGCCTGACGCTGGTGGGCGGAGCCATCGTCTGCTTCGGCATCGCGGGCCTGTGGGACAGCAAGATCATGCCGGGCATCGCGGTCGCGTACGGCTTCCTGCCGCCGGTCGAGGCCGCGCGGTTCGGCCAGCTCGAGGTCGCCGACCGGATCCTCTACATCCACCTCGTCCCCGGCTTCCTCTGGGCGGCGATGACGTCGCTCTTCTTCATCAACGCGACGAACCGGCTCAAGCCGCTCTTCGCCAACCGGTCGACGCCGCTCCGGATCTACTACATGACCGTGCTGTTCTGCGCGGGCGCCATCGTCGCCGTGCTCTTCTATCACGCGCTGCCGCCGAACACGCCGGCCGACGACCGGTCGTACGCGATGATGGGCTTCTCGATCGTCTCGCTCACCGCGTCGCTGCTGGGCGGCCTCTTCGCGTGCGAGGAGCCCTTCCCTTCCGTCCATCCCGCGGCGGGCCCGGCGCCCGCGGCGAAGAACCGGCTGGCGGGGCTCTTCCTCCCCGGCTCCAACTCCGGCGCCGCGTTCACGGTCCTCGCGGTGGGCCTCTTCCTCGCGTTCGCCTACGCCGCCTTCGTGCCGTTCCAGAGAGGATTCGATCGCGGCGTCTGGGCGGGGTCGCCGCACGGGCTTCCGCTCGCGTCGGCCTTCCTGATGGTGTTCTGCTGGACGCTCTTCACGTCGACGTTCGCCCGCTACCTGTCGGCGCTGCTGCCCGACCGCCCGATGCTGCTCCGGACGATCCTGATCCTCTCGTGCCTCTTCCTCGCGCTCTTCCCCCTCGTCCACTGGGCGATCGCGGAGGCGATCGACCGCAACCTGATGGACGAGCGGCGCGAGCACGGCCCGATCACGCTGGCGCTGAGCCCGGTGATGGCGATCCTGTCGTCGCTCGACCTGCGCGCCGGCCGGCGCGAGTTCCCGCTCTACGCGGGCGGCGGGCCGATCCCGGTCGCGGCGGCGTTCGCGGTCTTCTCGCTGGTCGCGAGCTGGGCCTTCTACTCGCTCGGCAACCGCGCCCGCGCGAAGCTGCTGAAGGAACTCACCGACGAGCCGGGAACCAAGGTCCGGACGAAGTGAGGCTCGCGATCGCGATCTTCCTGGCGCTCGGCGGCTGCGGCCGGGCGCCCGATCCGAGCCCCTTCCCTCCCGCCGTGCCGAATCCCGATCCGGCGAAGGAGAAGGACGAGAACGACATCCGCATCGTCGCGTTTTCCCGGATGCTCCGGGGCGCGACGCCCGGAGAGACCTGCTACATCGCCTTCCAGGAGGCAGGTATTCAGGATTGGATCATCCCGACCGACCAGTTCATCTCGCGGCTCCCCTTCCCCCAGCTCATCCTCCGCAAGGTGAACGAGGCGCTCCATCCGAAGCCGGACGAGCGCGAACCCCTGAATTCCTCGCGCTACCAGGGCATTCGCGACCCGAACACCGGCAAGCGGTGCGACCTGTACTGGGTGAGGATCGAATGGCTCGGCCCCGACCGCGTGAAGGCACATGCCGGCTTCACGAGCGGACCGCTCAGCGGGGGCGGCTCCGAGCTGATCATCATCCGCGAAAAGGCCGGCTGGGTGTTCAAGGAAACCGCCGGGAGCTGGGCGCACTAACCCCGTTCGGGCCGGAAGCACCGGCGGCAGCGCGCCTCGTATTTGTCCGAGTGGCCCACGTCGATGCGTTTGCGCCCTTCACTGACGCGCTGGCTCCGTCCCGCAGGTCCGCCGCAGACCAGGCAGATGGCGAGGTTCTTGGTGACGTACTCCGCGATCGCCATCAGCTTCGCCATCGATTCGAACGGCTTCAGCCGGTAGTCCTGGTCCAGGCCGGCCACGATGAGGCGCAGGCCGCGGTCGGCGAGCGTCTGGCAGACCGAGACGATCTTGCCGTCGAAGAAATGGGCTTCGTCGATCCCGACGACCTGCGTTCCGGGCCGGACGCGGCCCAGGATGTCCTGGGCGCGGCGCACCGGGACGGACGGAACGCGCAACTGATCGTGCGAGACGAGGTCTTCCTTCGCGTACCGAATGTCGAGCTTGTGTTTGAAGACCTGCACCTTCTGGCGGGCGATGGCGGCGAGGCGGAGCCGTCGGATGAGCTCCTGGGTCTTCCCCGCGAACATCGACCCGCAGATGACTTCGATCCAGCCGCCGCCTCGAGGGAATTGATGCATGGGCGTCAGGTGCCGAGTATAATCGCACTCTCATGGCCGAGAAAGAGAAAGACAAGGACGAGTTCCAGTACGTCGCCCGGAACAAGAAGGCCTTCTTCAACTACGAGATCGTCGAGAAGATGGAGGCCGGGATCGTCCTCCAGGGTTCCGAGGTGAAGTCGATCCGGAACGGCAAGGTCGCGATCCACGAGGCCTACGCCCGCGTGAAGAACGGCGAGGTGTGGGTGATCGGGATGGACGTCTCGCTCTACCCGCAGGCGGGGCCGCACAACAACCACGAGCCGCGGGCGATGCGGAAGCTGCTGCTCCACAAGCAGGAGATCAAGCGGCTGATCGGGAAGACCAAGGAGAAGGGATTGACCCTGGTGCCGCTCGCGTTGTACTTTAAGAACGGCCTCGCGAAGCTCCAGATCGGCCTGGCGCGGGGCAAGAAGCAGTACGACAAGCGGGAAACCATCAAGAACCGCGAAGCGGCCCGCGATTTGCGGCGCCGCATGATGAAGTAACAAATCTGCGTCGCAAATTTGTTACTTGGAAGTCTTTAGTGTGCTCTTTGAAATTTGGGGCCCGAACAGGTTTCGACCGGGATGCCTAGATGGTTTGCAGCGCGCCGTGGATGCTCGTTGGCCACGTAAAACATCGAGCACAAAACACAAATGCCAAGCCGGCATTCGCTCTGGCGGCATAACGCAGCCACGTCGCCTGAATCCATGCCCACTGCCGCGCAAGCGGGGGTTCAGGACCGACGTTAACGTGTGGGATATGCGGACACTCCAGGCCAGCTGGGAGTGAAAGCGAGAAGCATGTGCTGGATGGGTCGCCGGGATCCCGTCGATGGGAGTCCGGAGGCCGAGATTAACCGTCGACTACGCGCGTAGGATAGCGATCGTTGAACCATTCCGGGACGGCGGTTCGATTCCGCCCGGGTCCACTATTTCCGGAAAACACAAAGACCTCTTTGTGTTTCAATTCTTCTCCTTCCTCACGACGAACATCGGGCGGCCTTCCTTGACCATCAGGAGCATGCGGAAGCCGCCCTCCAGCTTGTGGCCCTTCGAGTTCGCCCGCGTCGTCGAGCCTTCGACGTGGCACGTCAGGCGCCACACCACGTCCGAGATCAACTGCTCACGGACCTCCTGCGACAGCGCCCGGAGCGGCGCCAGCGCCGCGTCGTCGACGTAGGTGTCGTCCATCGTGAGCTGGTTCACCTTCATGCGACGCTTCGTCTCGCTGAAGGTGGGATCCTCCTGCGCGCCCAGCACGCGGCGGAGATGGACGAGGTCCGGGTCGGTGAGCGTGTCGCGGAACCGGTGCATGTCGGTTACTTCAGGACCTGCGGGAGCCGCTCCGCCAGCGCCTTCAGGAAACCGGGGTCGACCCGGCCTTCGGGGCCCGCGAACGAATGGTCGAGCCCCTCGAAGAGCCGGTAGTCCACCCCGCTCCGCGCCTGGCGGAGCGACTCCGCCTGCGCGGGAGGGACCTCGCCGTCCTTGCTGCCGACGCAGATCAGCGCCGGCGCCTGGACTTTCGCGAGCGCGGCGCGCGGATCGAGCGTCATCCGGTCGCGCATCCAGCCGACGAACGTCCGACGCTCGTCGATCTCCTGGTAGTCGTCCGGCGACGCCTTGATCTTGTCGAACAGCCGCCGCTGCTGCGACAGCATCTGCTTGAGCGCGTCGTCCGGCGTCCCCTGGTCGCGCAGCATCCGCTCGGCCCGCGCGAGCGCGATCTGGTCGAGGGTCGCCGCGGGCGGCGCGAGGAGCACCACCGCGCGGATCGCGCCGTCCTTCGCCGCGAGCAGGCAGGCCGTCAACGCGCCTTCGCCGTGGCCGATCAGGCCGATCGGACCCGCGTCGTCGCGCGACCGCACGTACGCCACCGCCGCCGCCGCGTCCGCCGTGAAGTCGGCCATCCGCGCCGTCCCGAACTCGCCCTCGCTTGCGCCGCAGCCGCGGTCGTCCACGCGCAGCACCAGCATCCCCGCGCCCGCCAGCCCCTGGGCGATGGCCCGCTGGAGGCTCGCGTCCGCGCCCGCCCACGCGAACTCCTCGGAGCCGCCCTTCCCCTTCACGAGGTTGCCCTGGCGGTCCTGCGGGCCCGTGTCGGAGAGCAGCACGACCGACGGACATCCCTTCGCGCCGCGCGGCTTGCAGACCGTCCCGGCGAGCCTCACCGTGCCGCTCTGGAACGAGACCTCCGTCTCCTCGATCCCGTCGGGCGCGAGCCCTTCCGGAACCAGGCCGTCGAAGCCGTCGAGCTCCGCCAGGCTGTTGTTCACCGTGCTCCAGGCGCGCACCACGCGCTTCTTGTCGTCGACGTGGGCCGTGTAGGCGACGTAGCCGAGGTTCACCTGGTATTCGCGGACGCGGATCGTCGCCTCCTTGCCGCGCAGCACGACGTCGCCGCGGTCCTCGACCGATCCCTCGAAGTCCGAGAGCGCCGTCGGGTTGAAGAGCCGCAGCGCCTTCTTGCCCGGCTCCGCCGCGCGCAGGATCGGGATCAGGTGGGAGATGACGGTGGTGTCGAGCAGGAACGCGGCCGTGGTGCGGATCTGCTTCTTCGGCGTGGTCGCGACGCCCTTCGACCACTCGATCTTGACCTTGTCCTCGTCGCGCCCCGCCTTTCGATAGCCGGCGTAGAGCGCGGGCGCGTACGTTTTGTCCATCGTGAGGACGGTGTCGGTGACGTACGCGCGGCGGGCGCCGGCGAGGTCGAGCTCGAACTTCGCCTTGGAGAACAGGACGATCTTGCCGTCCTCGAATTCCTCCAGGCGGTACTCCTCCGCCCCCGCCTCCTTGCCGCCGACGGTGAGCTTGTACTTTCCGGTTTCCTGTCGGCTCTCCTGGGAGAAGAGCAGGAGCAGGACGGCCATCCCCCTCAACGACATCACTGGATCATACTACGCCGCGCAGGGCGATGCTACAATCCCGCCCATGGCGAAGCTCGGCGCGCCGTCAGCGGGAGCGGCGGAGGCGGTCCATCTGGTCGGCATGGCGCTCTCCTCCACCCTCTCCCCCGCGCGGATGATCTCCCGGGTCTGCAGCACGCTTTCGGCGCTGCTCGAGGCGGACCGCGTCGTCGTCGTCGAAGATTGCCGGCCGGAAGATCCCCGGTTCGCGCTGCTGCAGCAGGCGTTCTCGTGCAAGGAAGCCGTCGCCGCCGAGGGCGTGATCTGCGCGCCGATGTTCACCGGGCGCGAGACCGTCGGCGCGATCCTCGCCGAGCGGGCCCGGCCGTTCGCCGACGCCGACCTGGCGCTGCTCGCGACCGTCGCCCCCCAGGCCGCCCTCGCGTTCCACCACGCGCGGATCTACGATCGCGCCACTTCCGACGGCCTCACGGGCCTGCCCAACCGCCAGCGGTTCACGGTCGAACTCGAGGATGCCGTCGCCGGCGGCGGGCTCTCGCTGATGCTCGTCGACGTCGACCATCTCAAGGACAAGGCCGAGGTGTACGGGCGGCCGGTGATCGACCGGGCGATCGAGGAGCTCGGCCGGCTGCTGAGCGGCCGGATGGCGACCGTCGCCCGGATCGGCGACGACGACTTCGCCGCGATCCTCGAAGGCGTCCCCGCCGCCCGCGCGCACGACCTGGCCGAGGATCTCCGCAAGGCGGTCAACGACCGGGTGTTCGACGAGCCCCACGAGGGGATCCACCTGACGGTTTCCGTCGGCGTGGCGGAGCTCCGGTCCGGCGAGATGGCATCCGCCCTCTTCGCCCGCGCGGCGGATGCGCTCGCCTCCGCGAAGCGCGCCGGCCGCAACCGGGTCGAGGTCGTCCGCTAAAAGTAACAAATCTGCGACGCAGGATTATTACTCGGCGGCCCAGGTGCGGCACTCCTGAAGCTCCTTCGCGAGGTTCTCCCGAGTGGTGCGAAGCATCTTGTTGATGAAGATGCCGCTTCCCTTCGACAGCTCTTCGAGGCGCTCCGCGGCCTTGGTCGCCCAAGCCCTGGCCTCTTCCTTCTTCCCCGCGTCGTGATAACACTTCGCGGCGCGGTAGGCGGGCGGCTGGTACTCCGTCCGGGCGCGCCAGAAATGGTGGCCTTCCTTCTTCTCGGCCTCGTGGAGCCGCTCGAACGCCTCCGCGGCGCGCAGCGGCAGTTCGAGGGCCAGCAGGTTCTCGGCGTAGTCGATCAGCGCCTCGTTGTCGCTCCCGTTCTTCTTCAGCTTCTCCTCAAGCTTCGCGACGGCGTCCTTCGAGTTGGCGTAGAAGCGGTACTGGACGAGGATGTCGGCGTTCGGCTCGAAGTCCTTCATCGTCCACGTCCAGCTCGACGCCCCTTTCTCCGTGGCGTCGGGCGCCGTCCGGACGATGTTCTCGGCCGTCATCCCGCCGAGGTCGAGAATGATCGTCGCCTCGCCGATGTTGCCCTTCCAGCCCGCGCCGGTCTTGAGGATGTACGTCACCTGGCGGTTCAGGAGGCAGCTCGGCTCCGAATAGGCGTCGTCCCGCGTGTTGACCGTGTAGCTGACCTTCACGTCGCGCTTCTGGTTGCCGTCGAAGCTCATCAGCCAGCACATCCAGCCCTGGTAGGCGTTCTTGTCGGTGCTCGTCTTGGGCGCCGGCTTGATCGCCTGCCCGTCGACGGTCGCCGTGAAGTTCATGATCGTCGAGGGCCCCCACTCCGTGACCTGCATGCCCTCCTTCGAGTTCCACCGGTAGTTCCGGGGCTGCGCGGCGGTCGGGAATCCGACCTCGAGGTCTTCCTTGTCCCCCGCGGTGTTGCGCAGGACGAAGCTGGCCTCGATCCTGGCGGTGTCCTCCTGGAGCCAGATGCGGACCGTCTCGGCCGACATCTCGACCGCGGTCGTCTTGCGCGGAGCGATGGTTTCGCCGGACCGCGGCACGGGATTGGGCGCCACGTCGGGCAGCGTCGAGCCGATGGCGAGAAGCGCGAGAGCGAATCGGATCATGGTCGGTTCTCCCTCAGGTCTTTATACCCCGGATCTCCGGATTTCTTACTTCGACGTCCACCCATATGGGTGGGTTCCCGAAATGTGGATTGGGGATTCCGTTTTTGGTAAGGTTCCGGCCATGACGATTCAAATCAGCCCGAAATCGCGCCGCGCGTCCGAGATCCTGATTTCCATCAAGGCGATCGGATGCAACCTCGAGAAGCCCTTCAAGCTGACGTCCGGCTGGGCCAGCCCGGTCTACGTCGACTGCCGCAAGGTGATCACGTTCGTGCCCGAGCGGCGCGAGATCATCAAGCTGATGGCCGAAGCGGTCTCGGCCGAGAAGTTCGACGTCGTCGCCGGCGGCGAGACGGCGGGCATCTCCTACGGCGCCTGGATGGCCGAAGCGCTGAGCCTGCCCTACATCTACATCCGAAAGAAGCCGAAGGAAGTGGGCAAGACCCAGCAGATCGAGGGCGAGCTCAAGCCGGGCCAGAAGGTGCTGCTGGTCGAGGATCTCGCGACCGACGGCGGCAGCAAGGTGAACTTCCTCAACGCCATCCGAACCGGCGGGGGCATCTGCGAGCACTCCGTCGTGGTCTTCTACTACGGGATCTTCCCCAAGGCGCCGCAGATCATCAAGGACGCCGGGATCACGCTCCACGCGCTCACGACGTGGCGAACGATGATCGACGCGGCGGAGCCGCTGAAGTACTTCACGCCCGACCAGATCAAGGGGATCCGGGAGTTCCTGGAGAATCCCGAGGGCTGGTCCAAGGCGCACGGCGGAGTCTAGAGAGAGCCCAGATCCCCGCTGCGAGCCCCCACAGGACGACCGGCGATCCCGTGCCCAGCAAGTAGGTGAGCGCAAACCTTTCGTTCCCCGGCCCCGAGATCGAGCGCCGGCCCGAGGGTCCTCGCAGCTCGTACCGCTCGAGACGCGAGGAAAGGTTGCAGCCCCAGAGGACCAGGATGCATTCCCTGACCCGGAGATGAAGTTCGCTCCCGATCGGGGCGGCCTCGGCCACTCCTTTGGGAGCAAGGAACCCGAGCACAAGGCTGTTCGGATCCTTGGACTCGACCCAGGCGGTGGGAGCCGTCGCCACGGCGACTTTGGCAAGCTCCGAGGCCTCCGGCTTCCCGGGGAGGCGGAGGTACAGCAGCTTCCAGTCGCCGGTTTCAATCACGCCCGGCAAGAAATTGGGGGGCGGCTGCACCACGGTCCCCTCAACCTCCCCCGAAGACGTCCGGTGGGCGAGAATGGCGAAGATTGCCAGGCTGGCCACGACCGCCAGGATCCCGGCCGCTCGGATCATCCGGGCATCTTACGCCGTTTCGGGTTCTGGAGTGCAATCTCCGTGGCGGACGATGATCGACGCGGCGGAGGCGCTGAAGTCCTTCACGCCCGACCAGATCAAGGGGATCCGGGAGTTCCTGGAGAGCCCGGAGGCGTGGTCGAAGGCCCACGGCGGGGTCTAGCGAGCGCCAGGATTCCCGCCGCCAGTCCCCAGAGGGCGAACGGTCCGGCGGCGATTCCGACGAAGACGAGCTTGAACATCCCGTTCTCGGGGCCGTTGAAGGACCGGACCTCCGCCCCATGGCGCAGCTCGTAGTTTACCGACGTCCATTGGACGACGCGGCTCCCGAGACTCAAGCCCATGCGCTTCGACCGGATGAGAAGCGTGTCGCCCGGCGTCGCGGCGTCTACCACCTCTTTTGTCACCGCTACCCACGTGGCTCCTTCGCTTCGACTGATGATTTCGGTGGTCGCATCGACGAGGATCCCAGCGTCTTCGAGGCGACCCAGGTTCTCATATCCGGCCCGGACGTAGACGGCCGGCCAGGCCTTCCCGGAGGGCCAGCTGGACAGGACGGTCGCGGAGAGCTCGACGCTGCGGGTGGCGTGGAGGAGAAGCCCCAGGAGGACGAGGCCGGCCAGAACCGCGACGATCCCGGCCGCGCGGATCATCGACGCTTCCGGGTGTCCTTCCGCGGATTCTTCCGGGCAAACTCGAGGGTGATGGGAACCTCGTGGAACGGGAGAAACTCCCGGAGCTTGTTCTCCAGGAAGCGGATGTAGTCGCCGGAGAACGCCCGCGGGTCGTTGACGAAGACGATGAAGCGCGGCGGATGGATGCCGCGCTGGGTGACGTAGTAGACGCGCGCCGCGTGGGGCCCGCGGCCCGACGGCGACCGCGCCACCACCGCCGCCTCGAGCGCGCGGTTCATCTCGGGCGTCGAGACCCGCACGCCCGACTGCGCGTGGAGCTCGTCGCAGATCTCGATCACCTCCCAGATGCGGTCGCCGGTTTTCGCCGAGATCATCGACAGCGGCGCGTACTTCAGCACCGGCAGCGTCTTCCCGATGTAGCTCACGAACTCGTCCGGCGAATTCTTCTGGGGGACGAGGTCGTACTTGTTGAGCGTCACCACCGCCGGCTTCTTCTCGTCCTCGATGAAGCGGGCGATGCGCTTGTCGATCTCCGTGATCTTCTCCATGGTGTCGATCATGAAGACGACGACGTCGGCGCGGCGGATGGCGTCCTCGGTGCGCGACGCGCTGAAGAGCTCGACCGCGTCCTCGACCTTCTGCTTGCGGCGCAGGCCGGCGGTATCGACGATGATGTGGCGGCGGCCGTCCTTCTCCACCTGGACGTCGACCGCATCGCGGGTGGTGCCCGGCATCTCGCTGACGATCACGCGCTCTTCGCCGGCGAGGGCGTTGACGAAGGTCGACTTGCCGACATTGCGCTTCCCCACCACGGCGATCCGGAGGCCGCGGGTCGGGATCGGCGCCGGGGGGATCATGGCCGCCAGGCGGTCCTTGAGGTCGGCGATGTTCCGCATATGGGCCGCGGCAACGGGGAACGTCTCGCCGAAGCCGAGCTCGTAGAACTCGGGCAGGCCCTTCTCGAGGTCGAAGTTGTCGGTCTTGTTGGCGACCATCACGACCTTCTTGTCGCGGAACCGCGCGGCGATCTCGTGGTCGAGCCGCGTGCAGCCCGCCTGGATGTCGACGAGGAAGACGACGATCTCGGCCTCGGCGATGGCCTTCTCGATCTGCCGTTCGACCTCTTCGTAGAACAGGTCGCCGGGCTTGAGGCCGATGCCGCCGGTATCGACGAGCTCGAACGCGGTGCCGCGGTGGGTGATGATGGCCGTCACGCGGTCGCGGGTCACGCCGGGCGTCGGGTCGACGATGGAGAGCCGCCTCCCCGCGAGCGCGTTCAGCAGGGAGGACTTGCCGACGTTCTGCCGACCGACGATGGTGACGACGGGGAGTCTGGCCATGGGGCGGGGATTGTAGCAGACGAACGGCGAATCACGAACGGTCAATTACGGCGCGCGGGAGGCGTTGAGCGTCACGGCGGCGCGGATGAGCGCCTTCAGCGCCTCTTCGTCGATCTTGTCGCCCTCGTGGAAGTCGATGGCCCGCCGGGTGTTGCCCTCGAGGCTGGAGTTGAACAGATGGGAGGGGTCCTTCAGCGAGGCCCCCTGGGCGAAGGTCATCTTCACGACGCTCTTGTAGGTTTCGCCGGTGCAGATCAATCCGCCGTGAGACCACACCGGAACGCTCCACTTCCACTCCTCGACGGCGTCGGGATCGGCCTGCTTGATCAAGGCGCGGAGCCGGGAGAGCATCTTGCCCCGCCAGTCGTCCAGCTCCCGGATCCGCTCGTCGATCAGCTTGGAGGGAGACTTCCCCATCGGAGGGCCGCTCTTCTTCATGGCGGATTAGGTACCACAATCCGCGTCTGCGGTCCACGTTGACACGTCCGGCGGTTTCGTGCTGTATTGATCGTACCCAACTAAAGGAGCTCCTCATGCGGCATCTTCTGGTCACCGGCCTGGTCCTCGTCTTTGCGGCCCCCGCCGGCGATCCCCCCGAGCCGGCGCCGATCGTGCCGGGCGCGAAGGTCGTCACGCTCTGGCCCAAGGGGTCGCCCATGCTGAAGCAGATGGCCGACTCGGACAAGCCCGAAGTGGTCTACCTGTCGAAGGGCGCCGAGCCGCGCGTCCTCCACATCGACAATATCCACAACCCGTCCATCGAGCCCCATCTCGCGCCCGCCGACAAGGCGAACGGCATGGCGGTAATCATCGCCGCGGGCGGCGGCAACAAGACCCTCTGGGTCGGGCCCGAAGGGGTCGACGTGGCCAACTGGCTCAACGGCCTGGGCGTCCATGCGTTCGTCGAGCGGTACCGGCTCCAGCCGTACGACTCGACCGTCGACGCCGTCGCCGACACGCAGCGGTCCCTCCGCATCGTCCGCGCGCGCGCCGCCGAGTGGGGCGTGGATCCCAAGCGGGTGGGCATCATGGGATTCAGCGCGGGGGGCGAGCAGGCCGCCTGGGTGACGATGAAGTTCGACGCCGGCAACCCGAAGGCCGAGGATCCCGTGGAGCGCGAGAGCTGCCGGCCGGACTTCTCGGTGCTGATCTACCCGGGCTGGAAGCGGATGGACTACGCCCCGGTGCCCAAAGACACGCCGCCGACCTTCATCGTGTGCGCCGGGGTCGACGACACGTTCCACGCCAAGCAGTCCATCGAGTTCTACACGGCGCTGTTCACCGCGAAGATCCCGTGCGAGATGCATCTCTACGGCCACGGGGGCCACGGCGGCAGCATCGGCCCGCGCAACGGCATCCCGTTCGGCACCTGGCCCACCCGCTTCGTCGAGTGGGCGAAGGACCTGAAGCTGATGGAGGCGAAGAAGTAGTTAGAAGCCGACGGAGACGCTCGCCTTGACGGGGACGTCGAGGCTGACGACGCCCTTCCACAGGGAGACTTCGATCGTCGCGACCTTGACCTCCTGCTTGAAGTCATAGTTCCACGAATAGCTGGTGTCGTCGCCGAACGACATCGAGCTCGATCCGGCCGGCTTCGCGTCGATCTCCTTCCCGGCCGCGTCGAGGAACCGCATGTGCGCGACCTTCGAGCCTTCCTTCGTCGACACCGTCAGCTGCATCGCGGCGTCGCCGAAGTCGGGCTTCCCGACGGCATCGATCTTGAATCCGACGCCGCCCAGCTTGAAATCGGCGCCCTTGCGGAGCTCGACCTTCTCCTGCTTCAGCACCTCTTTCCCCTTCGCGACCGTCAGGACGAGCGTGCCCTCCAGCTGCAGGCTCTTCGCCCCCGCCGCGGGGACGCTCTTACCGTCGACGTTGAGCAGACATGCCTTCGAATCCTTGCTGATCTTGGGAAAGGACCCGATGGGTCCGAAGCCGCTGAACGAGTCGTCGTTGCCGGCCGGCTTCTTCAGCAGGTCGGTCCCCTTGTCGTCCGCGAGCTTGGTGATCTTGCTCTTCTTGTCGTCGAGCTTGATGATGCCGCCCTCCTCGGAGGTCACGAGGACGTCCACGCGCACCCCGGGTCCCGAGCCCATGCCGATCGACAGCTCCTTGTCCTCTTTATATGGCGTTTTTGTAATATGAATGCCCACGATCTCCGCCTTGGGTTTGGCGCCTTGCGGAGTGAACACCCACAGCAGAATCCCGAACGCGATCGATGTTTTCATTGCCGCTCCCTCTCGTCAGACCGTGGGGCAGACGACCCACTCCCCCGGTTGTATCACGGAATTGTCGCTCGGAGCGAGGATAACGGGTACACTCCTGGCCCACATTAAGGAGAACCCCATGGCGAAGATCACCCTGAAGGGCAATCCCGTCACCACCGTCGGAACGCTTCCCGCCGTCGGCCAGAAGGCCCCGGACTTCAAAGTGGCCAAGTCGGACCTGGCCAACGTCGGCCTCAAGGACTTCGCGGGAAAGAAGGTCGTCCTCAATATCTTCCCGTCCATCGATACCGGCGTCTGCGCCACGTCCGTGCGCAAGTTCAACCAGGAGGCCGCCAACCTCTCCGGCGCCGTCGTCGTCGGCGTCTCCCGCGACCTCCCCTTCGCCCTCAAGCGCTTCTGCGGCGCCGAGGGGATCAACAACGTCGTCACGACCTCCGACGTCCGCGACGGCTCGTTCGGCAAGGCCTACGGCGTCACGATGTCCGACGGCCCCCTCGAGGGCCTGCTCTCCCGGTCGATCGTCGTCCTCGACGAGAACGGCACCGTCAAATACACCGAGCAGGTCCCCGAAATCACCCAGGAGCCGGACTACGCCAAGGCGCTCGCCGCGCTGAAAAGCTGATTCCAAATTTCGGGAAGAAATCCGCCCCCCGCCGGCTCTAACCCTGCAAGTGCGCATGGTGAACCTCTGGCGGGCGGGCGCGATCCTCCTCCTCCTGGCCTCCACCCTCTCCGCCGATGTCGTCGTCCTCAAGAGCGGCCAGAAAGTCTCCGGCCGCGTCGTCGACAAGGGCCTCCACGTCGAAGTGACCACCGCCCAGGGCCTCCGGACGTTCCTCCGGGACGAGGTCGAGGACATCATCGAGCACCCCAAGGAGCTCCTCGGCGACACTGACAAGAACTTCGAGGAAGTGAAGCGGCAGTACACCGAGGCGATCGCGATCGCCGACCAGGGCGAGCGCAACACGAAGCTCAAGGAAGCGCTCGACAAGCTCCGCACCGTCCGCGAAACCCTCGCCACGACCCGAGAGCTTTTCCCCGAGGACAAGTACGCCGACCTCGACGTCAAGCTCACCCAGACCATGCAGCTGATGCGGCTCCTCCGCGAACGCGTCACCGTCGACATCGCGAAGAAGCCCGCGATCATCAACGCGCCGGGCAGCGCCGCGCCCGGCGTCGCGATCTCGAGCGCCGTCACGATCCTGCTCGACCCCGCCCTGCGCGCCGACGCCGCGAAGCGCACGTCCGCCCGCGACACGTTCAAGACCCAGCGCACCGACACCGCCGAACTCCACGACCTCGCGACCGCCGAGGCGATCTTCCTCAGCCGCCCCGAAGCCGACTGGAAGATGGGCCCCGCGGCGCTCAAGGCCCTCCAGGAGTATTTCGCGAAGCCGTGGCTCAAGGACGTGAACAAGCTCACGCCCGAGATTCACGCCCAGGCCGCCGTCTGGCTGGGCGAGCAGGCCGCGACGCTGCGGAAGAGCGACAACGTCGACGCCCTCGTCCTCTTCGGCGCGGGCCACCTCGGCCACGCCGCGCCCGGGGCGACGTTCGACAAGGCCGCCCGGAGCCTCGGCTTCACCGTCCAGAACGGCGTCGCGGGCACCGCCGAGGGCTTCGCCGTCCGCGACCTCGACGCGTGGATCGCCGCGAACGACTTCGACCTCGCCGTCCTGGCCTACACCAAGGAGTTCCGCGAGATCGACTCGGCCGCGGTCCGCTACGTCTGGGCCTACGCCCTCACCTGCGCCGCGCAGGCAAAGAAGAAGTTCTTCGACAAGGCAGCCAAGGCGTTCGACACGAATCCCGTCCCCGCGGGGCCGGTGAAGGAGCACCTCGCCGCGATGTCGAAGTCGATCAAGGCGGTGGCGGTCTGCAACAGCTGTGCGGGCGAGGGCAAGCTCCGCTGCACCAACTGCCACGGCGCGAAGGAAGTGCGGTTCCCCTGCGCGAAGTGCGGCGGCAAGGGCAAGATTCCCCCTCCCGGCCTCGTCGTCCCGCCCAGCGGCAATTTCCGGCGCTTCGGCCGCAATCTGATGAACTGCATGGCCTGCAAGGGGACCGGCTACGAGAAGGTCCTGCGCTGCGAGAAGTGCAAGGACGGGTACGTGGTGTGCAAGCAGTGCGACGGCAAGCAGCACACGCCGCCGGACTTTTCCGAGATCTGCGAGTACGTTCCGTGCCCCGATTGCGAGGGCGACGGCTGCATCTTCAACAACGTCCGCTGGGCCTGCCCCAGCTGCCTCGGCCTCGGCAAGAAGCTCAATCCCAAGGCCGACCCCGGAAAGCTCCTGCCCTGATCAACCCCAGAGGCACAGAGCCCACAGACCGGTCCCTTCCGGTGTCCCCCTCAAAATGAACCTGCTCTGTGCCCTCAGTGTCCTCTGTGGCCAATTTCCGAATGGGTCTAGGCGTCCGGCGGACGCGACCGAAGCTTCTTCAGGTCGAGCTTGCCGTCGCGCTCGCCGTCGGACATGTCCTCTTTGGCCATCATCTCGGCCAGCTCGACCTGAGTGATCACGCCCTTCTTGAGGACCGCGTCGATGATCGCCCGAGTGAGGAGCGCGACGCGGCCGAGATCGTCTTCGAGATTCGACACCCGGGTTTCCAGTGATTCGGCCATTGGTGTTTCCCTCGCTACGGCTTGAATGTTACCACGAGGTTGTCGATCCGGCACCGGCGGTCGCTGTAGAAGAGCAGCTGCCCCGAGGAGTATTCGGCGTCCTCCCCCTGCCAGATGAGCGCCTGGTCGGCGAGCACCCGGAGCGACGAACCGACCCGCTCGATCCGGATCCGCGCCGTCTTGCCCCGCTCGGGACGCCACGCCGCGGCCGGCTTCCCCGCCAGCCGCGACCGCCAGATTTCCCATGGCTCGCCCGTGGTCCAGCGCGACTTGTCCACCACGACCGGATACTTGATCACGCACGTCCGCGGCATCCCGTACTTGTCCTCCGCGGTGTTGTCGCGGTCGCCGTCCTGCTTGCCGACCCAGTCGAAGCCGGCGACGACCGCATAATGGGTTGCCTGGCCCTTCCGATAGTACAGATCGACCACGATGTTCTGCGGCTCGTCGATCGGCGTCAGGTCGCACTCCACCACGACGTCGCCCTGGATCTCCGGCTTCCACCGCATCACCGACGCGTCCGGGCTCGACTCCATCCCGCCTCGGTCGATCCGCCACCGACCCTTGAACTTGCGGGCCCCCTCCTCCCCCACGATCTCGAACGCCTCCTGCTGCTCGTTGCCCTCGAAGTCGTACGTCACGCGCAGCGAGCCGCCCTCGATGCTCTCGACCTTCCCGAGGTACTTCACCGCCAGCTGCTTGTCCTTCTCGCTGCCCTCGAAGATCTCGAAGAGCATCTTCTCGATCTCCGGCCGCACCGACTTCGTATAGGGATGGTCCGCGTAGAGCAGGAGGTCGCCGAGGATCTTCTTCACCTGCGGCCACTTGCGGTTCTTGTAGAGGTCCTGCGCCGTCGCGAACTTGGTCTCGAGCTCGCGCCGCACCTCGCCCTCGGCCGCGACCGCGAGCCCGCCGAGCAGCAGTTTCACCCCGCGCGCGCCCAGCGTGAACGCCTTCGCGAGGTGCTCGTACGCCTCCTTCACCCGGTCGGGCGCCGAGTAGAAGTAGAAGATTCCCACCCGCGCGTGCATCGCCGCGTTCGCCGGCCCGACCATCATCGCCAGCGCCGCGAGATCCGGGTCCTGCAGCGGATGGGCCTCCGGATCCAGGACGTCGCCCGCTTCGGTGATGAAGACCGTCCGGTTCTCCTTCTTGTCGAAGTGGCCCTTCCCCAGCTCCGGCAGGTTGAGCGGCTCCTTCGTCGACGTCGCGGCATGGAACTGGGCCATCTGGTCGCGGATGAAGATCGCCATGAGGACCGCGTTGCGGATCGCGAGGAGCGCCCCCTCGCCGGTGCCCAGGCGGCCGGGCGTCTCGACCTCGGGGATCGCCGCCTCGCAGATCGCCACGATCTTCTCCGGCTCCCACGGCTCGTAGGCCCGCATCAGCGCGTCGTAGTCGACGCCGCGCACGGTCACGAACGGCTTCTGCTCCGGCTTCCATGGGGCGAGGATGAACTCCCGCACGACGACGGCGGCGCGGAAGCCGTCGCGCCGCATCATCGCCTGCTTGTAGGGACCGTCGACCTTGAAGTACGCGTCGGCGACGTCCTGGCGGTTCTGCTCCGCGGCGCCGCGGCTCTCCCGCTCGATCCGCGCGCGGAGCTTGAGGAGATCCTCGTTCCGGTCGGGCGGCGCCGTCAGCTCCAGCGCCCGCACGGCTGCGAGCGCCTCCGACCACTGCTTCGCCTCGGCGAACTTCTCGATCTCCCCCTTCTCCTTCGAGTAGATCTCGATCAGCCGCTGCAGGACCTCCTGCCGCTTTTTCTTCACGGACGCGCCCGAGTCGGTCGTCTCGAGGAACCGCTCGGGGAACCGGGCGTAAAGCGCCAGCAGATCGCGCCACCGGCGCTGTTCGAGGAGCGGCGGCTCGTCGGCCAGGATCTCCTCCAGCTCCGCCTTGGCGTGGAGCTCCGCCCGGTCGCGGTACTCCTTGAGCTTGCGGTGGGCCTCGACCTCCCACCGCGTCCCCGAATGCTGCCGCTTGTACGCTTCGTACTTCGCCGTCACGTCGGCCGCGTTCTCGAACGCCGACGACGCCCGGGCGTCCTGGCCGATCGCGTCGAGCTGGGCCTGGCGCTCGAGATCGAGCGTCGCCTCGTCGACGGGAACCTCGACGATCTCCGCGGGCGACTCCGTCCGGTTCGCGAAGATCCCGCGGCCGACAAGGATCAGGATGCAGAGGGCGGCGAGGACGACGGCGGTCCAGAGGAGCGGCTTCGTGCTGGGCGCGGCGGGCGGCGGCGCGGGAGGCGCTTCGGCGGGGAGCGGCAGCTCCTTCTCGGGAATTCCGGCCTTGATCAGCTGGTCGCGCTTGACGACGCCGCGGTCGAGCAGCACCAGCGCGAACGGCTTGGGCGTCGCGCCCATCTTCCGCATCCGGTCCTGAAGCGAGAGGACTTCCCGCACCTGGTCCAGAGAGCAAGCTCCCTGCTCGATCAACCTCTGGCCGAGATCCCAGTCTTTGTCAGCCATTCCAGCGTCCCAAGAACCAGCACACAGCACACCGCACTCAGCCAGAAGGTTCCCCCCTCCCGCCCCCCCGCGGGGGACGCTGGCGGAAGGGCGGGGCCCGCCCGTGTCGCCGGACCCGAACAAGGGCGACGCGGGCCCTCCGGCTGTGTGCTAGGTGCTGTGTACTGTGTGCTGAGGTATTACTTCACGACTTTGAGACGGAAGTACTTCTGCTTCTTCCCCACGCGGAGGATCTCCCCTCCCTTGGGCTTCAGGACGAGCTTCAGGTCGGTGATTTTCTGGCCATCGAGCTCGACGCCGCCCTGCTCAATCAGCCGCTTCGCCTCGCTCTTCGAGGGGGGAATCTTCGTGAGCATGACCAGGTCGACGACCCCGATCTCCGCGGGGACGTCGAGGTTGGGCATCTCCTTGGGCACGTCGCCCTTGGAGAACTTGCTGTCCCATTCCTGCGCGGCGGCGTCGGCCTTGCCGGGGTGGTAGCCCTGAACGATCTCGCGCGCGAGCCGGTCCTTCGCCGCCTTCGGATGCATCTTCGAGCAGAGCCGCTCGATCTCGTCCAGCGGCAGGGCGGTGAGGAGCGTGTACCACTCCTTCATGATCGCGTCGGGCATCGACATGACGCGCGAGTACATCTCGAACGAGTCCATCGCGACGCCGATGTGGTTGCCGAGCGACTTCGACATCTTGTCGTGGCCGTCGAGCCCCGTCAGGATCGGCGTGGTCAGCGCCACCTGCGCGTCGAGGCCGGAGTCGCGCATCAGATCGCGCCCGACCATCAGGTTGAAGAGCTGGTCGGTCCCGCCCAGCTCGACATCCGCCTTCACCTCGACCGAGTCGTACGCCTGCATGACGAGATACAGGAACTCGTGGAGGTGGATGGGCACGCCTTCCTTGTAGCGCTTCGAGAAGTCGTCGCGCTCCATGAAGCGGGCGACGGTCATCTTCGCCGCGATCTTGACGATCTCGTAGAACGGCAGCGGCTTGAGCCAGGCGCTGTTGCGGACCACCTCGAGCCGCTCCTGCGAGAGGACGCGCGTGACCTGCTCGATGTACGTCTTCGCGTTCGCCTCGACCTCGTTGGGCGTCAGCTGGGGGCGGGTCTTCTTCTTGCCCGTCGGATCGCCGACGAGCGCGGTGAAGTCGCCGATGATGAGGATCGCGGTGTGGCCGGCGTCCTGGAACTGGCGGAGCTTGCGGAGCACCACCGTGTGGCCCAGGTGGATGTCGGGCGAGCTCGGGTCGACGCCCAGCTTCACGCGCAGCGGCGCGCCCTTCTCGAGCTTCTTCAGCAGCTCCTCCTCCGAGATGATGTTGACGGCGCCCCGGAGGAGGTCCTTCAACTGCTCGCGCGGCGGTTTCATTTCTGATTCTTGTCCTTGTTCTCGGCCAGCCGGTTGTTGTACCAGTTCTCCCACCGCTTGGCATCGATCCCGAACGACTGCCCCGTGTGGGCGGTCAGCAGGTTCGCGGCGGTGTTCTTGCTCACGATCGTGTTCGACTTCGCCAGCAGCGCGACCAGCATCCCGGTGGCGCGCTCGCGGTCCGGCCCCTCCAGGAGCTGGCTGGAGATGTGGATCTCCCGCGGCGTCCCCTCGGCGACCGCCTTCTCGAATGCCTCCATCGGGCGCTCCAGGAAATGGGCGTATTTCTTCGGGATGATCTTCACCAGCGCGGGCTCGAACTGGATCTTGCGGGTGATGTTCACGCCGTCCGTGGCGATGCGCATCGGCTGGACCCAGCCGCCGATCTTGACGATGCGGAGCTGGTTCGAGTCGGCGATCGCCGTCGACGCGTCGAGCGAGATCTTCTTCTCCCACTGGGCGCCCGGCGCGATGGGCACCTCGTCCTCGAACCGGAGCTCCTGGTGGCGCTGGTCGGACGAGGAGGCGCCGTTGAACTCCTTCATGGTGACGTCGACGTCGCACACCAGCAGGCCGCCGCCCGGCTCGGCCGCGGTGCCCTTCTCCCACGTCATCGTGATCGGCGCCTTGTAGATGTTCTTCATCCGCGCGGTGAGCTCGATGGGCTCGCCCTCGACGTACCAGATCTTCGGCTGAAAGAGCTTCGCCTCGATCAGCGACGTCTGGGTGATCATGTGCTCGCAGTGGCGGCGGAGCGTGCGGAACAGGCTGATGTTGGGCGACGACGGCTCGAACGAGATCAGCGCGCTGGCCAGGTCGAACGCCCGCTGGTAGTGCTTGTGGCGGACGTGGGCCATCGCCTCCTGGTACTTCACGTAGAGGTACTTCTCGCCGTCGGACTTCGACAGCTTCCCGGCCGCCTTCCGGAACTCCTCGTCGACCTCGATGTCCTTGAGCTCCTTCTCGGCGACCCACGCCTCGGCGATGGACGGCGTCTTGTCGAAGTGGCGCAGCATCTGAACCAGCTCGGTCGCGCCCTTCTCGGCCACCTTCTTCTCGAGGAGCGGGACGACCTCGGGGCCGATCGCGACGAGCTCCTTGCGGCCCATCTCGCGGACCTCGAGATCCTCGTTGGAGAGCCAGCCGACCGCGCGGTCGATGCGCCGGGCCTTCTTCGCGGCTTCATCCTCCTGTTGGGGCAGGAGGAAGAAGATCGCCAGGGCTGCGGTCACGCATTTCATCGCGGGCTCCTACTCACAAACACCCCTCCGAAGTCGGCCGCTGAGACTCCGAGACGCAGAGCAGAACTTCTTCCCGGTGTCTCCGCGTCTCGGCGGCTGCATCTTGTTCTTCATTCGACGGTCACGGATTTCGCGAGATTGCGCGGCTGGTCGACGTCGCGGCCGAGCGACGTCGCCGTGTAGTACGCCAGCAGCTGGAGCGGAAGGGCCGCCAGGACCGGCGAGAACATCTCGTCGCACGCCGGGATCTCGAACACGTGGTCCGACACCGACGGGATCGACCGGTCGCCCTTCGTCGCGATCGAGATCACCCGGCCGCGGCGGGCGCGGATCTCCTGGATGTTGGAGACCATCTTCTCCGTGACGCGCCCCGCGGGGGCGATCGCCACGCAGGTCATCCGGTCGTCGACCAGCGCCAGCGGCCCGTGCTTCATCTCGCCCGCCCCGTACCCTTCGGCGTGGAGATACGAGATCTCCTTCATCTTGAGCGCCCCCTCGTACGCCGTCGCGAGGTTGTACCGGCGCCCGATATACATGAAGTCGTATCCGCGGGAGAATTTCCGGGCGCATTTCCGGATTTCCGCCGTGTCCTCGAGCACCCGCTCGACGAGCCCCGGCAGCCGGCGCGCCTCGCGCAGGATCTGGTCGAACCGCGCCGCCGGCAGCGCCCTGCGCTTCCGCCCCAGGTGGGCCGCCAGGAAGAGCAGGTTCATCACTTGAGACGTGTAGGTCTTCGTCGCGGCCACGCCCACTTCGAGGCCGGCGCGCATGAAGAGCGTCTGGTCGGCCTCGCGCGCGAGCGTGCTTCCCTTCACGTTGGTCACGGCGACCACCTTGGAGCCCGCCTCCTGCGCCATCCGGACCGCCGCAAGCGTGTCGGCCGTCTCGCCCGACTGGGAGACCGCCACCACGAGCGTCCGCGGGCCGAACGGCTGGTCGCCGTACCGGAGCTCGCTCGCCATGCCGACCTCGACCGGGATCCGGGCAAGCTCCTCGATCGCGACCTTCCCCACGAGCCCGGCATGCCACGCCGTGCCGCATGCGACGACGACCATGCGGTCGATCTCGCGCGGGAGCCGGACGCCGTCGAGCGCGCGGTCGCGGCCCGTCACCTCGGCGGCGATCGTCTGCTGCTGCTCGTGGATCTCCTTGAGCATGAAGTGGGGGTAGCCGCCCTTGAGCGCGGTCTCCGCCTTCCAGGCGATGTCGATCGGCCGGCGGGAGATCTTGCCGAGGCTGCGGTCGAAGATCTGGATGCCCGAGGGGTCGATCTTGGCGATCTCGTTCTCCTCGAGCGGGACGATGCGCCGAGTGTACTTGAGCAGCGCGGACAGGTCGCTCGCGAGGAAGTTCTCGCCCTTCCCGACGCCCAGGACGAGGGGGCAGTTGACGCGCGCCGCGATCAGGAGGTCGGCGTGGTCGGCGAGGATGACGCCGAGCGCGAAGCTGCCGCGCACCCGTTCGAGCGCCGCCGTCACGGCCTTGAGCGGATGCTGCCCGTTCTGCTTCCGGTACTGATGCTCGATCAGATGGGCGAGGACTTCGGTGTCGGTCGCCGAGGTGAACTTGTGGCCCTTCAGCTCGCGGCGCAGCTCCTGGTAGTTCTCGACGATGCCGTTGTGGACGACCGCGATGCGGCCGTCGCAGGAGCGGTGCGGGTGGGCGTTGGATTCGTTGACGCCGCCGTGGGTCGCCCACCGAGTGTGGCCCAGGCCGGTCGACCCGTGGAGCGGCCGCTTGCGAAGGCGGTCCGAAAGGGCGGAGAGCTTGCCGGGCGCGCGCTCGACCTCGAGGCCTTTGGAGTTGAGCAGCACGACGCCCGACGAATCATAGCCGCGATATTCGAGTCGACGGAGCCCGTCGAGAAGAACCTCGAGCGCCGGGCGCGGTCCGACGTAGCCGACGATGCCGCACATAGGACGGGAATTCTAGCATACCTGCCATTTCTTCAATGCTAGAATACATGTCACATGGGTCAGGAGATCGTCTACTGCGCGAAGTGCCAGGTGCGCATCGTGGGAGGCGATTTCGAGAAAGGCGAGGCGTACCGGGTCGGCGACGAGGCCGCCTGCCACAAGTGCGCCATGCAGATGCTGGCCACGGCTCCCGTGGCCGTCCAGCAGCAGATCCTCGAACAGAAGAAGCGGGCGCTGGACAGGAAAGCCCCCGCGCCTCCCGCGCCGCCGGTCCCCCGGGGAATGACCGGCTCCTCCACCGCGGTCCGCACGCCGAGAGTCGCCGAAGGTCCGAAGCTGCCCCTGGCGGCCATCCTCGGGATCGCGGCAACGCTCGTCATCCTCGTCGGCCTGATGGTGATGTCCGGAACGTCGGCTCCCCCGACCCCGCCTCCGGCGCCGCCGCCTCCGGTCGTGGTCGCCGGGCAATCCCCGAAGGACGCGGCCGCGGACGGTGCGCTCCAGGCCGCCAAGTCGTTCGCGCGGGACAATCCGTCGAAACTCGACGAGCAGGCCGCGCTATTCGAGAAGATCGTCGCCGACCACGCCCGGACCCCCGCCTCCACCGAAGCCAAGCGCGAGCTCGAGGGGATCGAACGGAAGCGCAAGGAGCTGAAGGCCGCGGAGCTGACCGCCCTGCTCTCCCGGGCCCGCGAGATGAACTCCGAGTACCAGAAGGCGGCGGACGCGCTTGCCTCTGCGCGGAAGAAATATCCCGAGCCCGAATGGACGAAGCCCATCGACGACCGCATCAAGGAGCTGGAGGCTGCGATGTCGTCGGAGTTTCCGGCGCTGCGGGACAAGGCCGTCGAAGCCCGCAAGCGCGACGGCACGGCCGAGGTCGATCTGATCCGCGAGAAGGTCGTTCGCTGGGGGTCGGCCCGCTATTCCGACGAGCTCGACAAGTCCCTGGCGGAGGTCTTCCCGCCCGTGACGGCCAAGGGCGGAGTCCTCAAGCTGACGCTCGCCGAAGCGACGCTCGTGGGCAACAATAAGTTCCGGCGGGCGGGCGGCGAGTGGAAGGTCATCCAGAACTGGACCGACGCCGGGGACTCCCTGCTCTGGAGCGTCGCGCCCCGGCAGGCGGGAGCCTATACGATTCGGATCAACTACGCCGTCCCTCGGGAGATGAACGGCAAGCCGTTCGGAGGAGAGTTCGAGATCGCGGTGACGGGGGGCGAGGCGAAGAAGTTCACGGTCGAGCCGACCGCCAGCTGGGGCGATTTCAAGACGATCACCTTCGGGACGATCACGCTGCCGGCCGGCCCCTGCACGATCGCCGTGCGTCCGGTCAAGATCGTCAACAACCTGATGAGCCTGCACTACCTCGAGCTGGTGGTCCCGAAGTAGCGATCAGTTCGCTTCCTTGATCCGGATCTTCCGGTACTCCATCTGGCCGCGATCGGCTTCGAGTCCGATCCCGCCCGTCTCCGGCAGCTTGAGCGCCGCCTCGAGCACCTCGCCGTTGCAGGTGCAGTGCGCGGTCTGGCCCTTCACGACGACGATGATCTCGTTCCAGTCCTGCGGCTTGTACTTCTCGAGCTTCTTGTACGGGCCGGCGACGAGGTAGTCGCGGACCTGGAGCTGGGGTTTGCGGACGAAGAGGCCGCTGTCGGCGTTGACGGCCGCGCGGAACTCGAGGCGCAGCTCGAAGTCCTTCGGAAACTCCTTCGCCGTCCAGAGCTGGGCGATGCCCTTCCCCGGGTTGACGACGATCATGTCGTCCTTGGCGGTATAGCGGCCGTCCGACGCTTCGGCCTTGCCGTCGAACGTCTCGACCTTGCCGTCCTTCTTGTAGCCCCAGCCGGAGAGGTCCTTGCCGTTGAAGAGCGGGGTGAAGCCGTCGTCCTGGGCCGCTTCGGCGCCGGCCGCCGCGCCGCAGATCGCCGCCGCGATCAGAATTCGGAGTGCGCTCATGTCTCTTCCTCCCTGGAACGGGCTCATCTTGACCGAAAGGACCTGCCGGCGAAAGGAAAAAAAAGCCCCGCCGGACGGGAGCCCGGCGGGGCTTGTGGGATCCGTGTCGGGTTACTTGTCCTTCTTGTCGTCCTTCCCTTTCTTGTCGTCCTTCTTGTCGTCCTTCTTGGGTTCGGGCTTCTTCGCAGGCGGAGGGGCCTCGACCTTCTTCGGCGGCTCGACTTTCTTGGCCGGCTCGACCTTCGGAGCCTCCTTCGGCTTGTTGGCGTCCTCAATCCGGTCGCGGCGCTCGTCCTTACGATTCTCGGTCGCGTCCTTGCGGTCGTTCACGGCGTCGCGATGGACTTCCTTCCGGTCTTCGATCGCAGCCTTGTGATCCACCTTCCGGTCGTCCTTGTCGTCGTCCTTGAAGGTCCAGTGGCCGCTGACCATCACGTGACCGCAGCCGGGGCCGTGGTGGTGGCCGGCGGACATATACCAGGCGCCGTGCGAGTAGAAGTGGCCGCAGGTGTCGTTGTGGACGTGGCCCGTCGCGACGACCACGGTGCTGCCGTGGATCGAGCCGCCGTCGTCGTGGATCCAGATGCCGCTCCGATAGACGTGGCCGCAGCCGACGTAGTGGCGATGGCCGGCGGACAGATACCACCCGCCGTGCCAGTAGAAGTGGCCGCACGACTCGCTGTGGACGTGCCCGGTGACGATCACCACCGTCTCGCCGTGCATCGGGCCGCCGTCGTCATGGACCCAGATCCCGCCGTTGTAGACGTGGCCGCAGCCGACGTAGTGGCGGTGATTGGCCATCACGTACCAGCCGCCGTGCCAGTAGTAGTGCCCGCAGACATCACTATGGACGTGCCCTTCGACCACCACCCACGCCACGCGTCCGGAGGCGTGGACGACGCAGCTGGGCAGTGAGAAGCAGCCGAGGGCCAGCAAGGCAACCGACAAGGCTCTCTTCATAGCTCCCCCATAAGGAATGTTCAATAGTACTACGGACGACGGAGCTTGGAAATAGTTGCAGGGATAATATAACCCCGGGAGGGGGGAGCCGGGGGATTCAGCGCCGGTCGGTGCTGGCCACGTCCAGCCGGCGGGTCGCCTGCTTCAGGAAAAGCACCGCGAAGCAGGTGCCCCAGGACGGGGGGTTGAGCTTGTCGTCGCTGCCCCAGGACCCGTCGGCCCGCTGCTGGTCCAGGAGGAGGTTGGCGCCCTCCAGGTACCAATCGTGCTCGCCCATCTTCGTGGTGTCCGAGAGCATCCCCGCCCGTTCGAGGCCATAGAGGTAGTAGTAATGGAACCAGTTCGGCCGGCCGGGATTGTTGGTCACGAGGAAGTTCTTCGCCAGCCACGCGATGCCGTCCAGGACGGACGGGTCCTTGCGGAACTCGATCGCCAGGATGAAGTCGTAGATGCACACCGCGCCGACCGCTCCGGCCGTCATCGAGCCGTAGCCCTTGGCCTCGGCCCCCGCGTTGTAGCCCCATCCGCGGGGAACGCCCGCGCCCGGGCCGGTCGCGACCGAGCCCTTCTCGCCCTTCTCCTGCGTGTCGATCCAGTGCGTCCGCGCCCGCTCGACCACCTCGCGCGGGAAGACGATTCCCGCGTCGTGGCACGCCCGGACGCCGAGCGCGGCGTACTGCGAGTTCGAGTTGTCGCCCCCCGCAGGGCCGTCGCGGTTCTTCTTCACCGAGAGGTGGACCTGGACGCGCGGCTTCTGGCGGCCGACCTCGGGCTCGTCGAAGTTCCGGGCCCCGCGCTCCAGCTTCGCGGGCTTCCGCACCAGGCCCGTCGGGACGTCGCTCCTCGGCACCGGGATCGCGTCCGGATACGTCGTCGGCGTGCCGTAGCTCCACTGCCCGTTCGCGCACTGGTTGTCGACCAGGAACTGGGCGCACTGGTGGATGCGGGCCTGGTACTTCACCCGCTCCAATTCCTCGAGCACCATCGCCTGGAGCGCGACGCTGTACGTGTCCGTCAGAGGCTCGGACATCATCTTGTCGAACAGCTGCTTGAATCGCGGCTGCGCCTCGGCGCCCGCGTGGAGCAGCGTCAGCAGGATGAGCTCGTCGGCGTCCTTGGACTGGTTGTGACCGGGGGAATCGCAGGACTTGAGGAACTCCACGCCGGCCGCGATGGCGCGGTTGACGCGCTTCTGATCGACGCCCGGATGGGCGGCTCCGGGGAGCGGCTGCTTCTTGTCCTGGCCTGCGGCAGGAGCCGCGGCGGCCAGCGCCAGCGCCAGAGCGATCGACAGCTTTCTCATCGTCAAGCCCCCCGGAACCCTATGACGTTGGCCCCGGCAATAGTGACCAAAAACTATTTTCCGCGGATCTGCTTTTCGACCCCGTCGGCCGCCTTGAAGCCGTCGAGCGCCTCGACGTACGGGGCGACCCCGGGGTGCTTCGCTTCCGACCGGAGGAGGCTGGTCAGTTCCGGACGGGCGCCCGACCGGCGGGAATCCTTGATGAGCCACAGGGCGAATTCCCGGCCCGCGGCCGCCCGGGAGGCCTCCACGTCCTTCAGGATCGCGTCGAACGTGAAGTCCTGGGCATGGATCGTCTTCGTCGGCTTCTTCGTCCGGTAGTCGATCGACCCTTTGCAGGAGCCGTCTTCCCCGAACTCCATCGCCTCGGCGTTCCCCTTCAGGTTCCTCATCGACAGCCGCAGTTCCTGCACCGCCGCCGGGTAGACCCGTTCCAGCGGGGTCTGGTCGAACTTCTTGAGGAACGCGCCCAGCTCCTTGTCGAGAAGCGGGTAGGACTCCTTCCAGGCCGGCATCGACGCCGAGGCCTGGGCGAACCGCCGGATCATCGAGAGGGACGCGTCGACCTGCGCGTCGAAATCGCGCAGCTTCGAGCCGAGCGGCCCGGCGAAATCGTCGCCCCACACCGCCTGGTCGAACGTCCACTTCCCCCCGAGGGTGTTCGTGATCGCCTTCACGAGATCCGGCTCCTGCAGGTCCTCGCGGAGCTCGACCACCAGCCGGTACTGGCCCGGATCCTTGATGGCCATCGTGAAGGCGACGCGACGTCCCTCGACGGTCGCAACCTCTGCGGCGATCTCGGCGAGCTCCGGCGCGAGGCCGCCCTCGGCGAGCCGCTCCTCCGCCCGGTAGAGCATCGCTTTGAGCACGACGCCGTCCGGGAAGACCGCCTTGCCCTCGAACTTGAGCTCGCCGGCGCCCTTCTTCGGCGCCGAGACCATGCGGAGCGCCACGGGGTCGGGCGACGGCGTCTGCGAGGCCGCCAGCGCCAGGGCCGCCATCATCACGATGCTCATCAGAAGCTCCGATTGTCCAGCACGTAGGAGATCAGGACCGGTCCCGCCCCGCGCCAGTACAGCGTGACGTCGTCCAGCACCGGCGTCGCCAGGAGGATCGTCGAAACGTTCGCGCCCTGGATGCGGAACCGGACTCGGTAGTGTAGTTTGCTCGGCTCGAGCAGCGTGGGATTCGCGCCGGTGGTCGTCTCGACCGCCGAGTAGCCGTCGTCGTCCCACGGGCCGTACGACACGGCGGAGGCGCCGTTGCCGTCGACGATCCCCACCTGGACCTTGGGTTCGAGCTCGCGGCCGGGCCCGCCCGTCGTCCCGTAGTAGTCGGAGATCACGGGCTTTCCGGTCTCGTCCGTCGTCTCGCCGTACCAGGTCCACGAGAGGCCGAGCACGCGGATCTGAGCGGTGTCGGCGGCCGTCGGTCCGCTCGCCGAGGTCATGCCCGCCGGCGGCGGAAGCACGCGCAGCCCCTGCGTCAGGTCGATGTCCTGCGACGTGAACGTCGACCCGCCCGTCGCCGTCGACGAGACGCGGCTCGGATTGGCGTAGCGGCCTCGCTCCCACAGCACCTTCGGATCGGCGTCAGTCTCGTTCTTCCACACGTAGAACTCGTCGACCGTGCCGTCCGAGCTGTGGTTGCCACGGTACGGCGCGCCCGGCTTGTCGCCGATCTTCGACGTCCCGCCGAGGCGCATGTGGTTCGCGTCGCCGCCGTCATGGTTGTCCCAGATGCGGATCTTGTCGGTGCAGGTGGCCGGATCGCCGGGACGGACGGTGGTCCAGTTGAACGGGATCAGGTTGGTCGAGCCGTTGATCCAGAACTTCGACCCTTCCCCGCGGAACTCCGGCCCGCGCAGCGACCAGTTCGCGGTCAGGTTCACCCACCGATGGGCCTGCAGCGGATTCTGCTTCAGACGGTCCATCCGCTCGGAGGACGAGGTCATCCCGCCGTGGCCGATCTCGTCCGAGTGGCCGAGGTGGTTGACGCAGGTCGAGATGTTCCCGAACCACGAATGGTCGTAGCCGTGATGCCATTCGGTGTGGCCCCAGACGAGCGTGCAGGGGCGGAACCGGCCGATCGCCTCGCCGCGGTAGAACGGCACGCCGACGTCGGCCATGTCGGGCTGATAGTGCGCCGGGAAGAAGATCATCGTCCACGGATAGACGTGGCAGTTCTGGCCGCAGTTGGCGTGCCAGCGGGAGAAGTCGAAGAACTTCCGGATCTTCCCCGTGCGGTCGGGCGAGAACGACGGCTTGAACCAGAAGCTGATCATGCCGCGCGCCGCCTCGGTGTCCCAGTTCCAGAGCTTCTTCCCTCCCTGGCTCACGTAGTACGACGGCGCGGAATGGCGCTCCGCGTAGCCGCCGTCGATGCGCAGATCCGACGGCGCGTAGCCCGCCAGCGCGGGATAGGACGCCGTCCCCGACGTCGCCCGCTTCAGCCGGAACGCCTTGGCGAGCCGGTGGTCGCTCGTGGCAAGCGGCTCCTCGAGGCCGCCGGGACCATAGTCGGTCCTTCCCGCGTCGGGTCCGCTCGCCGGTCCGTACGGGCCGGAATACGCGACGCTGGAACCGTCGGGCAGCGGGTCCGGGAAATTGGTGACGTTCTCGTTCGGCAGCGATCGGCTGGCGATCTCCATCCGGGCGGAGTCGTCGAGCACGTGGTGGTGCGCGTCGAAGTCGAGATTGAAGTGGACGTGGAAGGCGTCGTGGAACTGGCTCTTCGAAGCGAGGTCCGTGGTCTTCACCAGAGCGCCGGGCGTATGGACCACGCCGCGGTCGTGGGAGACGCCGCCGACGGTCGGGAGCGCGATGTAGCCGCCCCACTCGTTCTCCTTCGCGGCGAGGCCGTTGTCGGGCTCCGGCCCGATCTCGAGCGCCTTGTTGTTGTTCGTCTCCACGGCGCCGCTCCGGTCGGTGAGCGTGCCGCCGTAGAACTGCTTCTGGTTCGTCTCGCGATGGAGCTCGTAGAGCTTGCACACCGCGCGGACGCGGGCCAGGGCCACGATCGCGTTGTCGCTCGCCGTCAGCGCGTCGTCTCCGGAATTGGGCCGGAGGATGCGGCCGATCGACTCGATCTCGAAGTTGCCCGTCGGCACGAACGTGAACTCGGTGGAGTTCACCGCGAGCATCGTCTTGTCGACGATCGTGTAGAGGTTCTCGTCGGGGTTCAGGATGCTCAGGTGGAGGTTCGGGTTGAAGTTGGCCTTGAGGACGTCCGCGATCGCCTGGATCGCGTGGCGGCGCTGGAGCTCGGACGGCACGAGGGCGCCGAAGCCGGTGGTGTCGCCGCCGGTCTCGGGATAGTCCATGAAGATGGGCCGGTCGTCCCGGAAGAGGCCGGCGCCGCCCTCGTCCTTCTGCCGCGCCAGGTTGTCGGCGAACTGGTTGAACTGGCGCCAGTTCCGGAAGGTGCCGCCCCACGGGACCTTGGAATAGTCGAAGTACTTGGAGGCTTTCTTCGCGCGGCACGCGATGATCTCGTCGGCGACCGCGCCCGCGTCGATGGTGCCGGCCGAGGCGGTGGTGCCGCCGGGCTCGTGGAACACGATCGGCGCCGTCTCCATCAGGTAGCCGTACTCGCTGCCTTCGTTGGATTCGGGCGAGAAGCTGCTCGCCTGGGCGAACGCGCCGTACGGGCCGCCCACCCAGTTGGGGTTGTTGCGGCGGCGGTCGGAGATGAAGAAGCCGCGGAGGTCGGCGAGCAGCGCGACGAGCACCTCGCGGGGCGCCGAGTTGACGTTCACCGGCGCGCGCGACGTGATCTCGATCCACTGCGGGTTGAGCGTGTCGAGGCCGAAGAGGCGGATCGAGGGATCGTTCGGCGGCACCTTCGGGCACGTGGTGAGCTCGCCCGGCGTGATCGCCCCTTTGGCGTCCTTCGACTTGCCCAGCCGGAACAGCCCGCTGCGGGCGCGGGCGAGGACCTCGGGCATCGGATTGCCCGCCTGCCTCTCCTCCTTCACCCACCGGGCCGAGAGCGGCACGGGGTTCGCCACGGTCGTATCGACCCACGCCTTCACCGAGACGAAGTCCTGGAACGCCGCGAACTCCTGCGGGGAGAACCAGCTCTTCAGCTCGCCGATCTCCTGGTAGCCGCGGTCGGGGCGCCGCGCCAGGATGCGGTCGCCCAGGTCCGAGATCTTGGGCTTCGCCTGGCGGCCGACGATGTTGAGGATCCGCTTCAGGTTCTGCGAGACGCTTCCCTGCGCGCCGCCCTCGAGGCCGTCGTTCACGTGGATCCGGCCGGAGAGATCGGTGACCTTGAGCGTGTACTGGTCGGTGTTGCGGCCGTACGATCCGCCGCCCAGGACGCCCGAGATGCCGATGGTGCGCCCTTCGACGACGACGGTGTCGGCCTTGACCGACGGATTGCCCGGGTCGGCCGACGCGTACTCTTCGAACTTCCACGAGAAGGACGGGTACTTCGCGTCCTCCAGCGGATCGTGGCTCGGCGCGAGGCCGACGTCGGCCGTGTTCCCGCGGTACTTCCACGCCTGGCCGACGAGCGCGGCGTTCAGGCAGCGGGCGGGGAACAGCCGCTCGAGATTTGCGAGCGCGTCGTTGATGCCGGACTGCGCGACGAGCTTCGCGCGGACCGTGTCGAGATAGTTTCGCGCGACCCGCTGCTCGACGCCCTGCAGAGTCGCGAACGTGGTGGCCAGCAGCGCCAGCACCGCCAGCACGCCCAGAACTACGATAAGGACCGCCCCTCGGTTCCTGCGCATCCTCGCCCCTTTCCAGTCTGTTTTGACCCGCCGACCGGAAGAGATCGCGAACCGCTCCAGCGGCGCACGGGTTCCGGACCCCCGCGGAGCAACCGCGCTGCCGCGTCGTCCGGCCCTGGAAACGGGGACTCTACCCTTGGTCCTCGTTACCCATCCGTGACACCGTCACCCGGATGTGACCGCCCTCACCTGCACCCTGATTACCCGCGACCCCTAAATGCGGCATGCAAAACCGCATTCCGCGCGAGCGTATGAAATATGCGTTTCCGTTTCGTCGCGTTTTTCGTCGGGGGTGGCCGGCCGGGGTGCAGGACGTTGCGTCGTCGCCAAAATTCCTAGACCAATTCCTTGAAACTACTTACTCCCGGAGCTTCCGAAATTACATCGATTCGTCATTGTCCCAGCGCATAGCCTGCGCGCCGGAGGAACAGTACCGCGAAGCAGGTGTCCCAGGTCGTGTTCCAGCCCGCGGTCCACGAGCCGTCCTCGTTCTGCGTGCCCACCAATGTCTTAACCGCGTCCGGATACCACATCTGACGGCCGAAACTCTCCGTGCCGCAAAGCACTCCCGCGCGCTGCACCGCATTCAGGTAATGCAGGAAGAGGCCGCCCTGCTCCGGCGCCGCGCCCGGATTCTCCCGCGCCGAGAACCGCTTCGCGAGCCACGCCGTGCCCGACGCCACCGGCGGATCCTTCCGCCAGTCCGTCCGCTTCATGGCGCCGTAGATCGCCAGGCTCGAGACGCCGCTCGCCGTCAGCGAGCCGTACGAGGTCGTCGGGTGGCCGCCCCGCCAGGATCCGTAGCCCCAGCCGCCGTCCGCCTGCTGCGTCTTCACCCAGGCCTGCCGCGCCCGGTCGATCACCTCTTCGGGGATGACGATGCCCGAGTCGTGGCACGCGCGCAGCCCGAGCGCGGCATACGCGGAGTTCGAGTTGTCGCCCGTCGGCGGCCCCTCGCGCCGCTTGCGCACGGCGAACTTCTGCATCGACCGGGCGCCGCCGCCGCGGGACGGATCGACGGGGGTCAGCTCGATCGGCTCGTCGGGGATCGGCGTGACGACGCGGTAGTCCCACTGGCCGTTCGCGCACTGGTTGTCGACGAGGACCTGGGCATAGCGCAGGAGCTGTCCCTGGTAGGCGTTCCGGTTCAGCTCCTCGAGGATCATCGCCCGGAGCGCCACCGAGTAGGTTGCGTTCTCTCGGCGGTCGTCCAGGATCTTCATGAGCAGCTGCTGGTACCGCGCGTCGTAGGGATCCACGCCCGCGTGGATGAACGTCCAGAGCAGGAGCTCGTCGGAGTCCGGACTGCCGTTCATCGCCGGCGAGTCGGCGGTCTTCAGATACTGCACCGCGCGCCGGACCGCGGCCTCGACGCGCGAGGCGTCGAGCCCCGCCACCGCCGGCGCCGGCTTGCGCCGCGTATTCAGCACCGGCGGGATGGACTTCAGCTTCATCTCGGCGCCCGCGCTCGCGACCGTGAAGAGGCCGGTCGTCACGTCGATCGCGTTGCCGTTGACGGTCTCCGTGAACTGGACCTTGCCCTCCCCGACTTCGAGGCGCGTCGCGCCGATGCCGTCGGGCTCGACGGTGATCGCCAGCACGGTGCCGAGCACGCGCGCCTCGCCCTGCGGCGTCGTGAGGACGAACGGCTTGTCCTTGGGCTGCTTCGCCACCGCGCCCAGCAGCGTCCCTTCGGTGACGTAGGCCTGCTTGCCCTGGGGCGAGTCGACGGGTTCGACGAGACGGGAGACGCGGGTGTCGGCCCAGAGTTCGAGGCGCGTCCCGTCGGCAAACCGCAGCGCCGCCCAGCTGAGGGGCCCGATCGTCTCGATGCCCTGCCCCGACAGCAGGTCCTGTCCCGGCTGCGCGGGGATCTTCCGGCCGTAGGCGAGGATGTTGACCGTGCCCGTGGTCGACATCAGCCGCGCCATCGCGGTCACGGTCGTCGCCCGCTTCGGCGCCGTCGGCTTGGATGGCTCCTCGGCCGGCTTCGCCTCCGCCTTCGCCTCGCGCTCCATGGCGTCGCGTTCCTCGGCCATCCGGCGCAGCCGCTCGCGCTGCTTCGCCTCGGCCGCTTCGCGCTCCCGATCGGGGTTTTCCGCCTTCCGCTCGACCTCGGGCGCGGGCCGGACCGGCGTCTCGCGCACCGGACGGACGGCGGCCCTCGCCGGCTCCTCCGTCGAGCCGCCCGAGAACATCAGGATCAGGGCGCCCGCGACGACCACGAGGATCGCCGCCGCGGCGATCATCTTGACGGGGACCGCCGGAGTCGGAGGCGGCGCCGGACGGACGATCTTCATGCTGCGCGTCGAGCGGCGCAGGTCGAGCTTCTTCTCGAGCGACGCCATCACGCGCCGGTCGCGCGCATCCTCGTCCTCGCTGACGATGAGCGACGCGCGCAGGCGGGCATCTTCCGAGTCCTCCGGCTGGAGGAGGGCGTTGAGCTCGAGGTTGAGCCGCACCTGGCGGGCGAACTGGGCCCGGCGTCCGGGATCGGATTGGACCTCCCGGATCAGCGCGGCCCGGTCCGGCGCCCGGAGGTCGCCCTCGGCGTAGCGCTGGACCAGGACGGCGAAGGTCTCGTCGTTCACGCAGTGAGCTCCGCCTTGGTGATGCAGGTCCGCAGCGCTTCTCGGATGCGGAAGAGCGTGACCGCGATCCACGACTCGCTCTTCTGGAACGACTGGGCCATCTTCTCGATCGGCGCCCGCCGCGTGTACTTTTCGTCGATCAGCTCCCGCGAGCGCGGCGTCAGCTTCGACAGGCAGTTCTCGAGCCGGCGCATCGAGTCCTCGCGCCGCTCCTCCTGCTCGCCGCGGAGCGACGCCATCCCCTCCTCGACGATCAGGCTCTCGAGCGCGTCGTTCTCGGCGACGACGTACTTCGACCGCTGGTGGAGCTCCTTGAGCAGCAGGTTCTTGGCGATGCCCTTGAGCCACGGCAGGAACGTGCCCCGCAGCTCGTAGACCTGGATCTTCTCGTAGCAGGCGACGAACACCGCCTGGAGGACCTCGTCGACCATGTCGGCGGAGCTGGCATGGGCCGAGAGGAAGATGCGGACGTCCTTCCGGGTGGCGGCGAACAGGTCGGAGAAACCGTTCTTGTCGCCCGCCTGGACCCGTCGGACCAGCGCGTCCAGTTCCTCGGGAGTCATGGAACCTCCTCAGCTACTTACTGGAGGCGCCCCAAAGATTACATGTAACCGGTTTACCCGTTTCCGAATTCGGGGGTAACGAGCAGGAAACCGGAAACGCGGCGGAGCCATCGACATCTAGATATGGAAAGGCGTGCATCCTTGAATTGAGGGCTGCGCGACCGGTATACTTCCATTAACCATCTGTTATGGGGGAGGCGGGTGGAGCCCTCCGCGTCGAATCCGCAAGACTTGAGCCTGCGCCTGGGAAAACGGGCGCTCGACCGCGGCCTCATCACCGCCGAACAGCTCAAGATCGCCCTCGTCCAGCACGCCCGCGACCCCCAGGGCGGCGGCACCTCCCCGCGCCTGGCCGAGATCCTCCTCGAGAAGGGCTACCTGACCGCCACCCAGCTCGAAACCCTCGTCGCGGAGGAGAAGACCGCGTCCAAGACCGCCTCCCGGAGATATCCCGCCAGACCCGTCGACTCGACGCTCGAGAGCTTCGGCAAGTTCAAGCTCCTGCGGGAAGTCGGGCGCGGAGGGATGGGCGTCGTCTACGAGGCGCACGACCGCGACCTCGACCGACGCGTCGCCCTCAAGCTCCTCCTCGTCAGCCCCAACGCGAACGCCAAGGAGGCGTCTCTCGACGAGGAGCGGTTCGTCCGCGAGGCGCGGCTCAGCGCCAAGATCCGGCACCGCAATATCGTCGCCGTCTACGAGGCCGGCACCATCAACACGCGCCGCTACATCGCCCAGGAATTCGTCGACGGCCTCCCCCTCTCCGACTGGCGCCGCAAGGGATCCGTCACCGTCCGCCAGCTCGTCGCCATCCTCCGCGACATCGCGGTGGCGCTCCACGACGCCCATGAGGCGGGGATCATCCACCGGGACCTCAAGCCGGGCAACGTGCTCATCGACCGGAACAACGAGCCCCACGTGACCGACTTCGGCCTGGCGAAGTTCGTCGGCCAGAACGTGATGCAGTCCTTCACCGCCGAGGGACGCGTCGTCGGCACGCCGACGTACATGAGCCCCGAGCAGGTCCGCGGGGCGAGCACGATCGACCGGCGGACCGACATCTATTCGCTCGGCGTCATGCTCTACGAGATCCTCACGGGCCGCCTGCCCTTCGACGGCGACACCGCGATGGAGATCATGATGAAGGCGGTGAACACGCCGGTGAAGGAGCCGTCGAAGATCACGACGCTCCAGATGAACCCGCTCGTGTTCAGCGCACTCGAAGCCATCTGCCTCAAGGCGATGTCGAAGCAGCCCGACGACCGCTACCCGGACGCGAGGAAGCTCGCGGACGATCTGACGGGCTGGCTCGACGGCTCGAAGGTCCGCGTCCGCTCGCCGCGGTTTCGCCGCCGGGTGGCCGCCGCCGCGGCCGGCTCGGTCCTGCTTCTGGTCGCGGGATGGCTCGCGCTGCGGCCCCCTTCCCCGTCGCCGGCCGCCGCTCCCGCTCCCTCGGCCCCGGGGCGCGCCTCCGTGATCTTCGACGCGGGCCGCATGTCCGAGGATCACGGCCTCCGGCTCCGAACGTCCTCGCAGCACGAATGCCGTCTCGAGGTGATCGAAGGCAAGGCCGTCGCGAAGCCCGTCCGTCCGGACGGATCGCCGGGGTTCCTGTTCCTCGACGTGGACGACGCGTGGGCCGAGGGCGGATCGATGGCCGAGATCGTCATCGAGTACTTCGACTCGGCTCCCGCATGGAGCAACTTCGCCGTCGAGTACGACTCGATGGATCCCCGCTGGCCCCACGAGGGAACCTACAAGCGGGCCGGACTCGTCGTCCTGCAGGGCACGCGCACCTGGCGGACCGCCCGGCTGCTCCTCACCTCGCCCCGGTTGGAGAACCGCATGGAGATGGGCGCCGATCTCCGCTTCGGCCCCGACCGCGGCGAGATCCTCGTGAGCCGCGTGGAGATCCGCCGCTGGACGCCGGCGGTCGCGTTCGCCGGCGCACCGGCCGCGGCTCCCGGCGTACCCCAGCAGCCGGGCCTCGCCGCCGAATACCACGACGGAATCCACCTGGCCAATCTGAAGAAGACCGCCGTCGACGACAACCTCCTCTTCGACTGGCAGGGGCCGGCGTGGCGCGGCGGACCGCAGGACCAGTTTTCGATCCGTTGGACCGGCGCCATCCGCCCGGCGAGAAAGGGCCGGTATCTCGTCGAGGTCCAGAGCGACGACGGCGTCCGGATCTTCGTCGGCGGCCGCGAAGTGATCTCCAACTGGACCAACCATCCGCCGCTCACCGACGCGGCGGTGTGCGATCTCGACGCCGGCACGTATCCGCTCAAGGTCGAATACTTCGACGGCGGCGGCGGCGCGTACCTGCGCGTCGCCTGGTTCGAGGAGCGGTCGGGCCGCATGTGGCCCGTCGACCCCCCGCCCTACGTGCACTAGGGATCGGCGGTCGCGAGGGCGAGGAGCCGATCGGCGCGGGCGAGCGCCCGCCGCCTCATCCGCCGGAGCAGCGCGCGCGCTCCGGGCCTCGCCACCGCCATCCAGAGCCCCCACGTCTCCACGAGGACCCGGTGCCACCGGTCCATCGATTGGAGCGCCAGGGCGCCTGAGACGGGCCCGACCGCCGCCGTGCCGAGGGCGATGGCCCATCCCCATGGCCTCGCCACGAGGATCCCGATCGCCGTCCACGCGAGGGGAAAGGCGACGAGCGCGGCGAGGAATCCCGCGCTCGCGCGCCGGTCCGGCAGCGGACCCGCCCAGCGGGAGACGATCCACGACAGCAGATACGGGACGAAATTCGCCGCGATGCCGACCGCGAGGAACGGCAGTCCCACGGCGAGCAGGAGCGTGTTGATCAGCGCCGCGCGCACGACGCGGCCGACCGCATACTCGGCGCCGACCTGCTCTTCATTCAGCCCGATCTGGGCGAGCATCTGCTCGTATCGCATCAGCTGGAGCCGCAGGCGGTCGACCTCTTGGGGAGCCTTGTCTTGCAGCCGGCGGTACCGTTCGAGGATCAGCTTCTTGCGGTCGAACGCCTCGGCGGTCTCGTGCGGTCGCCCCTTCTCCTGCAGCGCCCTCATGCGCGCCAGCAGGTCGGCGAGCCGGAGCACCTCGCGCGTCTCGGCGGTGAGGATCATCTCCGACAGCCGCGCCTGGAGCTCCTCGGTGAGCGCCGCGGTGCCCGCGCGATTGTCCGCGCGATAGCGCTCGAGAAACCCGGCCGCGGCGATCGGCGGCCCGAGCTGGATCAGGACCCGGCCCCGGAACCCGCGGGACCGCTCGTAGTGAAGACCGACGAGCTGGAGGCGCACGCCGCCGCGGAGCGACTCGGTCTCCAGCGCGATCTTCGACGCGCCGTGCCGGAACTCGGCGAGGTGGGGCTCGCTGTGGCTCTTCCCCTCGGGGAACATGGCGAGGGCCGGACCCGCGCCCAGCGCCTCGGCCGCAGCCGCGTAGAGCTGCTCGTTCTTCTCCTTCGCGTAGCCGGGATCCTGGCTCCGGTACGCCGGAATGCACCGCCCGCGCCGGAGGAGCCAGCCCAGGATCGGGACCTTGAACAGCGGCGCCTTCGCGATGAAGCAGAGCGGCCGGTCCAGCATCGCCAGCAGCAGGAACGGATCGATCATGCTGTTGAAGTGGTTGGCCGCGACGATGCACGGCCCGTCGGGCGGAAGGTTCTCGGCGCCCCGGACCTCGATGTCGCGGAAGAACGCGCGGAGCCCGAGCCGGACGAGCCGGCGCGTCAGGCGGTAGAGCACGCCCCAGTCTACAAAAAAAGTTGGGGAGATTGGCCCATCGCCGGCGTCGTTCCCATGCGGGCGGGATCGAGATGCCGGGGGGACACGATGAAACCATTCGCGCTGGCGCTTCTGCTGTTCGCCTTCACCCAGGAGAAACCGAGGACGGGAATCGCGGTCTTCGATCTCGGCATCTCCGAGAAGGAGCCCCTCGCGCTCGGCGAAACCCCCGCGGCCTTCAAAGGCGACGCCGTGCTCTCCAACGGGCGGGTCCAGCTGGCCGTCCCGCGGAACGCCTCCGCGGCGGAGCTTCGCACCGGCGGCGTCGTCCGTGCCAGGCTCTCGCTGTCCGGAGTGCGGACGCTCGATCGCGTCTCGCTCGTCGAGCACGGCAAGGGCGCCGCGACGGCGGAAGTCGGGGGACGGAGCGCCGACGGCATCGCGGTCCTGGCCCGGATGCGGATCAAGAAGGGCGAGGTGACCGTCGAAATCCAGCCCGGCGCCGGAGCCGAGAAGCTTCGCGTGGAGAGCCCCGGCCGGTTCGTCGTGCTTCCCGACTTCTTCGCCGACGACATCGTCATCGATGCGGCCAAGATCCCCGTGGCGGCGGCGGAAATCCCGGCCGAGAATTTTCTGCTCCATCCCTCCCCGGCCGGCGACGCGATCGTCATGGGCGTCTTCGAAAGCCGGGACCAGGATGTCCGGCTCACGCTCTCCGGCGAGGGCGCCGCGCGGGTCGTGACGGGCTCGGAGATCCGGTTCGGCAAATCGGGGAAGATCTGGGTCGGAGTTCTGGAAGGGCCCCAGGTCTGCCCCGCCCTGTTCCAGGTGGGACCCGTCATGAAACCGGAAAAGACGGGCGTGCAGATTCCCTACCGCGGCCAGTGGCGGGTCGACTTCACGAGTCCGGACGGACTCGTGGCCAGTTCGACCCTGCTCCTCCAGGACGCGAAGGACGGGTCCTATATCCGTCCCAGTTTCACCGGAGACGTCCACTCGGGCGGCGCCCCGGAGAAGATCGCTCCGGACCGGGTGCAGAAGGGGTATCACGCCTGCTGGTCGGATCCCGATCGCCGGGTCACGCTCATGCCCCTGAGCCGGCAGATGGCCGCGCCGGTGCTGATGTATCCCCTGAACCGCACGGCCGACACGCCTCCCGACGCCTTCACGGTGGTTGATCTGGCCCGGAGCTGCCTGGGGACCGGCCCGTGCGATTACATCCTGGACCTCGAGGGCCACAAGGACCAGTACAAGGGCCGGGCGACCTGCGGCGTCCGCGACATCCTGGGACGGATCTACGCCTCGAAGCAGCAGAAGGCGAAGCGCGCCGAGGTCGAAAAGTGCCTGAACGACGGTCTGACCTTCGTCTCCCACATCCGCAGCCGGGTCCAGCTCTACATGGAGTTCCTGGCCGCGATGAAAAAATATCTGGCGGACCAGATCCAGGCCCAGCCGGATCTCGCGAAGCCCCTCTCGGAATTGGAGAAGACGCTCCAGGAAATGGACGCGCGGGTGGCGCAGCGACGGGAGAAGATCCAGAGCCCCGAGGTCGTCGCCCGGATGAACGAAGAATTCCGGAAGAACGTCCTCGACGACGAGAGCGCGGAGGCGCTCGAACGGTGCCGGGCGTACACCCATGCCCTGGTCGAGATCGGGGGCAATCAGGACGAGCTGGTCGCCGAGTGCCGCGGGGTCGTCAAAGTGCTGCGCCAGCGGGCGGGACTGATGCTCGCGACGGACTCCCGCCTGGCCACGGTGTGCGCGGAGATCCGCCGGCGGACCCACGAGGTGCTGCGCAATCCGGCCTGGCACGAAGGGACGCAGCACTAAGTCTACTTTTTCTCGTCGAGATCGTCGTCGTCATAATCCTGCGGCACGAGGCCGAGGGAGCGGGCGCGGTCCTCGAGGAACGTCTCCACGATGCGGTTGTCGATCGCGAAGTACTCGCCGTGCGTCGTGGTCGAGAAATCTCCGGTCTGGATGTACCGCAGGATGCCCCGGCGGTCGAACTCCAGGCGGACCAGCCGGAACTCCTCGGAGCCGACGCCGAGGATGAACGCGTCGGCCGACGTGCTGCGGCCCGGGATCGGGAGCGGCGCCGAGATGGAGAACTTGAACTGGAGCGAGTCCCACGAGACGTAGTAGAACCGGTCGAGGTCCTGGACCCGGAGAAGGACGTCGGGCGGACCCAGCCGTTCGAGAGCCTCGCGAAGCGTGGTCTTCCCCGCCTCGAGCTTGCGGACCTGGAGCAGCGTGCGAGGCAGGTTGTCGCGGCTCCCTTCGAGGGAGAACGAGAGGCATCCGCCGAGCAGAGGAAGAGCGGCCGCCAGGAGCGCCGCGCCGATCCGGCTCATCCCGCTAATCCCACGGCGGCCCGTATTCGGCCTCGTCCGCGGAGAACCGCGACCCGACCGCGGTCACGACGTCCTGCCGGTTGATGATGACGGTGACGGCGTCGTACTGCCGGTCGCTGCGCGAAAGGTTGAGGACGAGAAGCACCAGGCCGGAGTTCTTCTCCACCGGCGCGATGTACATGTAGGCCTCGGACTCGAGGAGGCGGATGATCTGCTTGGGCGGCCCGAGGAGTCGGAGGACGTCGGCCTTGGTGGTCTTGCCGACTTCGATCTTGGCGACGATCTCGGCGGCCCAGGGACGGTCGTCCTTCTTCTTGCTGACGTAGCAGCCGTTCAGCAGGACCAGAGCGGCGAGCGCGATGACGTTCCGCATGGAAGGCCCTCTCGACGCGATTCTAAGCCCGACGGCGCCGTCTTGGGAATGAATTCCAGACGGGCCGGTCTCCCCGATCGACCTCAGGAAAAACCTCGCCTCCGGCTTGACAATGCTTCGGGTGATTCTAAAATGCACTTTCGTTCCCGAAAGATTGAAACCACCACCGGAGCCGACGGCGATGAAGAAAACCTGGGCGAGCCTGGCGATCCTGATCGTGCTCGGCGGCGGCAGCGGCGCCGCATCGCCGTCCGCCCCGGCCGCCCCGTATACGATGACGCTGGCCGCCTATGCCGGCCTCACCGGCACCGACGTGCAGATCCAGATTCTCGCGCCGGCCGGCCAGGATCTTCCCGCCCAAGCCGAATCCATCACGCTGGTGTCCGGGAGCTGGGCGCGGGTTTTTTCCCCGGCGCCGCTCACCTTCGGTCGCTGGACCCAGACGGTCGCCGGCCTGCCGACGGGCAGCGCGCTCACCGCGTACGTCAGCTTCCGCACGTCCTCCGCTCACGGCATCCAGCGTCTCCAGGCCAATACCGTGGTGATGTCGCTCCCCAACCTCCGGTTTTCGTCCATCGGCGCGCCGACCTCCGCCATGATCGGAGGCTGGGTGACCTTCCCGGTCGTGCTGCAGGAGACCGGGGGCACCGCGGGGGCCATGCTCGATCTGACGATCCGGGGCAGCGCGATCGATCCCGTCACCGCCAGCGGAATCCGGGTCGATGCGGCGGGGACGACTTCGGTTCAGGTGACGATCAAGTTCCTGGCGACCGGACTTCAGAGCGTGAGGATCGAGACTCAGGGGCAGGTTCCCGCCGATGCCGATCCTTCGGACAACAGCGTCACGATCAACGTCAATGTCCTCCCGGCCTCCGTGACTCCCACCCAGTATTACGGGGGCTACTTCCGCTCGCAGGGAACGAGCTTTGATTCCTATGAATTGCCCGAAGGCGGCACGGTGACGTCGGTGACCGACGGCCGCGGCGAGCAGTTGTACGTCAATGCGACGAGCAGCACGACCTTGACCTGGCCGATGGACTTCACGGCGCTCGCGCTGGCGGACGGCGCCCCGGTGATCCAGCGGGAGTTCTCGCTCATCTATCCGACCGACAGCTTCCCGGATGTGGGCGGGCTGACGGAGTACGTCTGGATCGTCGATTTCGTCGACTCTCAAGCCTTCCGATTCCTGACGACCACGGGATCCGTGCCCCAGACGGGGTATTACTTCACCCGCTCTGCGGCCGATTACAACTATCTGCTGACGCAGAATGGGGAGACGACGTCGTCCTACCAGCTGTTCGGAAGTTTCGTGAACGCCACCACCAATGTCTCGATGTACGGAAGCCTGCGCTCCGGAGCCGGTCGAATCGGCGGATGGACCCCGGTCCTTCCCATCACCCACACGCCCGCGCCGACGGAGGGCAACGACCTCCGCGAGCGGTGGGACGCCTACGGCTCCGGCTCGCTGACTCCGTAATGGCTTCCGGCAAATCGAGGCTGATCCGCGTCGCCGTTCCTGTCCTGGCCGTGCTGGCGCTGATCGGAATGATCCCCCGGATGCTTCGTCGGGCCGACCTCGCCCCGAAGTCGGAGAAGGGGGCGCTCGCTCCCGAGCCCCTTCCCGCTCCCCCGGCCGCCGCGGCTGCTTCTCCCGGAACGGTGCAGCGTCCGATCCGGGTCCGGGATCCGAAAGGCGATCCCGTCCGCGCGCGCCTCCGGGCCTCCGTCTCGAACGATCATTTCAAGACCTCGCGGCTGATCGACCTGGAGGCCGACGGCGCCGGTCTTACGGCGCTGGGAGTCGCTCCGGAAGAATGGGTCGTGCTCGACATCCGGAGTCCGGGATTTGCCGGCGTCTCCCGCCCGCCCGTCACCTGGAGCGAACTGGAGTCGGCGGGGCTGGAAATCCTTCTGGAGGCCGCCGTGCGAGTCCAGGGCGCAACGACGACCGTGAACGGCGCGACGTTCTCCGCCGTGCGGATCCAGTTCCGCCCCGAGTTTCCTCCCGGGGACTTCGCCGGCCAGGTCGCCACCCGGATGGGGATCGTGGACGAAGAGATTACCACCGACTCGCTGGGGCGCTTTTCCTGCGCGTCGCTTCGTCCGGCCGACTACCGCCTGACGTTCCCGGACCATCCGGACTGGCCGGTTCTTCGCCTGAGCGCCTCGGAGCTCCGAAGCCCGACCGTCCGGCTCCGGATTCCCTGGGTCTTCAAGCCCTGATCCGCCCTCAGAGCGAGGGCTAATCCCGCTGCGCGACCATGATCAGCTTCTGCCCGAACCCTACTTCCCCGTCGTGAGGAAGGTCGCGAACCGCTCCGACGTGAAGAACTCGTCGACCTCTTCGTGGCCCTTCCCCGGGACGACGACGAGCTCCATCGATCCGCCGAGCGCCTTGTAGCGGCGCGCGAGCTCGGCGGAATTCTTGTCCAGCGGGACCGCGGCGTCCTTGTCGCCGTGGATGTGCAGGATCGGGACTTTCGCCTTGGCGAGCGGCGTCAGCAGCTCGATGGGATTGTGCCGCGGAAACTCCTTCGCGAGCTGCTCCGCCGTCAGCTTGTAGGCCCCGCAGGCCTTGTCGAGGCCCGGCCAGCTCCGCATATCGCAGACGGTGTAGATGCCCGCGATCCGCGACACCTTGTCGGGGTGCAGCGTCGCCCAGTTATAGAGCATCAGCCCGCCCCGGCTCTGCGGCAGGAGGACCGCCTTGGGACTGAGCTTGAACTTCGCGACGATCGCATCGTGGAAGCCTTCGAAGAGCCGGGTCCCTTCGGGGCTCCCGTAGGATTCGCCGACGTCGATCCCCGCGACGCCCATTCCCGCCTTGAGCGCGCGCTCGATCAGGAACGCGTGGCGGCCATTGGGATACAGGTCCTTGAAGGTCGGCGCGTACCAGACCCACCCTCTCGGCGCGGCGGGCGCGTCCCCCTTCGGCAGGAGGAGAAACGCCGGCCGCTCGTTGAACGTCAGCGCCGTGCGCCGTCCGCCGAACGCGTCCGATTCCTCCTGCAGACGGAGCCCGTCCTGCGGCGCGGCGCCGAGGAGCAGAAGAATCACGAGCGATCGTAGCATTCCGACCATTCTACCTCGTAGAATCGGCGCGTGGCCCTCACGGCGACCGTTTATCACGTTCAGATCGAGCTCTCGGACGTCGACCGCGGCGTCTATGAATCCCTCGATCTCCGGATCGCGCGCCACCCGTCCGAATCGATGCCCTACCTGCTGACCCGGACGATCGCTTACGCGCTGCTCTACAGGAAGGCCTGGCGTTCTCGAAGGGCGGACTGTCGTCGGCCGAGGAGGCCCCGCTCACGGTGCGCGACCTGCAGGGCAATCTCCGGGTCTGGATCGAGATCGGCACGCCGTCGGCCGAGCGCCTGCACAAAGCCAGCAAGGCGAGCCCGCGGGTCGTCGTCTTCACGCAACACGATCCGCGCCTGCTCGTGAACCAGGCGGGAGAGCGCGAGATCCACAAGGCGGATCAGATCGAGGTCTACGCGCTCGATCCCCGGTTTCTCGATCAGCTCGGCGCGCTCACCGATCGCAATGTCCGGTGGACGCTGATGCGCAACGACGGCGTGGTGTACGTGACCGTCGGCGAGAAGACGGTCTCCGGCGCCGTGACCAAGCACGATCTGTCGTGACGGCTACCGAATTTCGGAGACCTCGCCGCTTCCCCTGCGGGCGATGAAGATCCGGCCTCCCGATTCGAAGACGACCCACGCGCCGTCCGTCGATAGGCGCGGGCGGACGCCGCCGCGAGGAATCTCGGCGGTCGTCACGACGGGAGTGGTCGGCGCCACCGGCGTGCTCGTCACCAGGCCGCCGGCGACCCCGGTCGGCGGAACCGGCGACCCCGTCACCAGGCTCGTCCCGGAGGCGGGCGGCTGGACCGGCGTGCTCGTCACCAGACCGCCGGTCACCCCGGTCGGCTCGACCGGCGTGCTGGTCACCAGGCCGCTGCCGGTCGCCGTCGGCGGGGTCGGCGTGGACGTCGTCAATCCGCCGGTGGTCCCCGTCGGTTGGGCCGGCGTGCCGGTGACCAATCCGCTCGCGGTCCCGGTCGGTTGATCGGGGGTCGACGTCACGAGACCGCTGCTGGTCCCGGTCGGGGGAACCGGAGCGCCCGTCGACAAGCCGGCATCGGCGGACGTCGGCGGCGCGGTCGTCGTCGGAGGCGGCGGCGGAGTCGCCACCACCGCCTCCGGCGTGGTGGGCGTGGGACTGGTGATCAGCTCCGTGGACCGGTCGTCCAGGTCCCGGACGAAGATGTTGGAGGTGCCGGGGACGACGGCATCGGTGGTCAGGTTCGTGGCGGTCGAGTCGAACGCGACCAGCCGCCCGTCGCGCGAAATCGCCGGATGGAGGCTGTCGCCGTCGGCGGCGACACCCGAAGTCAGCGGAACGCTCGCGACGGTCAGGGCGCCGGTCTGCACGTCGCGAAGCAGGATGTTCGACTCCCCCTGGAACGACGACGTGTCCGGAAAGGTGGGCGTCAGGTTGGTGGCGCGGGATTCGAACGCCACCTCGCGGCCGTCGAAACTGATGGACGGCGCTCCGCTCGGCCCGTTGAGCGCCGGAGCGCCGGCCGTCTGCGACACCGGCGACACCAGACCGGTCAGCGCGTTGAACAGGAGCACCTGGGCAAACTCCGTGCCGGACAACGGGCGGGATTCGAACGCGACGAACTGGCCGCTCCCCGAGATCGCCGGATTCACGTCGTCCGAGGGCGTGGCCGAGCTCGCCAGGCGGGTCGTTCCCGACGACAGGTCGTGGAGGAGGATGCTGTTCGACGCCCCCGATCGGGCCCCCAGGTTCACGGCGCTGGATTGAAAGGCGACGGCCCCCCCGTCGTCGGAGATCGACGGATTCGTGCTGTCGCCGTCGCCCGGCGTCTGGTCGGACGTCGCGCTGACCTGCGTGACGACGTTCGACGTGAGATCCTGGACGAACACCTGTCGGAACGAGCTGTCGGCCGGCCGGGAGTCGAACGCGATGAACCGGCCGTCCGGGGTGACGACGGAATTCGCGACGTCGCCGCTCGCCGCCACCACCTGGCTGGTGGCGGTCAGGCGATCGACGACGACGACTTCGCGCCCGCCGTTCGACGACGATTCGAACACCACGAGCTGTCCGTCCCGCGAGACCGACGGGTTGGCGTTGACGCGCGAGGTCGACGCGGGGCCGGAGGGAGGGCCGCCGCCGCAGCTGGGGAGGATCGCCGAGCAGAGAAGCAGGAGACCGATCCGGGCCCGGTTGCCGAGGTCGCGACAGCCCATGGCACTACTCCCATCCACCCGGGCGACAAAACGCACCGTCTGTTTTGTCGCCGGCTCACCGAGCCGTTCGGGCCTGCTATGGCGGTGAGCCCCGCCGGAGGGGGGATGTTATGGGAGGAGCCGATCGCCCTACTTCACGGCCGGAGGAGTCTCGATCCACTGCCGGTTCTCGACGCGGGTCACGCGGCCCTTCTCGACGGTGACCCAGAAGGTCCGCTCGGGAGCCTTCTGGTCCAGCTGCACGAAGTACCGGCCCGGCGCCAGCTTGCGCTCGACCGGGCCCTGCATCCGGACCCCGTGGTTGTCCTCATGAGCGACCTTGTGGCCGTCCGGGGTGTAGACCGTATATCCCGAGTAATCTTCCGGAACCCTCGGCGAAAGAACCAGGAGGCGGCCGGTTTCCACCTCCGCCTCCTTGGCCTCCGGCGACATGGGCGTCGTCTTCCCAAAGTTCGGATGATTCCCCGACGTGTCGATGGTCGTCGGTTGATCGGCGCATCCGCCGACGACCCAAAGCGCGAGACCGGCGATCATCAGACGATTCATCGTTCCTCCCCGGGTTGAATCGTCCCTATGATCCGGAACATCCCCGTCTGTTACTGCGAGCCTAGTCGATCACGCGCCGCTTCACTTCGGCGATCTTCCGCACGGTCAGCCAGGAACGGAGGAGGTAGCCGCCGCGCCGGAGATTTTCCTCGGTCGGCTCGCCCCCGGCAACGCCCGCCGTGAGGTGAATGCGGTCCATGAGCGACCCGAACCAGTCGTCGGGGCGCCGCGTCAGGATCTCGCGCTCCAGGTCGATGACCGGCACTCCCCGTTCCTTCGCGAGCGCGCGCAACGCCTCGTTGAACTGGCGCGTCCGCTCCAGCTGCGCCTTGAACGGGGGGATGGTGTTCGGAATGGGGATCGCGCCTCGGGCCAGGATCAGGTCCAGCGCCTGACCCATGTTCTTGCGGTAGTCCTCCAGGGATACGCCATCCTCGACGTCGTAGATGCCGCACTCGATCGTGACCATCCGGGGCTTGTACTCGTCGAGGATTTTCTCGAGGGGCGGCAGACCGCGCTTGCCGCCCGCGAGCAGCATCCCGGACTTGAGCCCGCTTTCGCTCGTGTACGCCCGGTAGTGTTCGACCTCGGTTCGGCACAACCACCAGCCGTCGGTGGGGTCGTTCTTCCCGGCGTGCATCCACGCCAGGATGGCCTGATCCTCGGCGGTCTTGCCTTTGCCGCTGCGTGCCCACGTCGTGTAGGGATTGGCGATGGTCATCGAACCGCCGACGTGGATGACCACGCCTTCGCGCCCGCGGAATCCGGCGGAGACCTTCTTCATGGGGGCCGCGTAGTCCCCCTCCTCGTTCTGGGCGACCGGCAACCAAGTCAGGCCAAAGACCGCGATCCGGACCAAGACGTTCACGGGATCCTCCTTTTGCGGTTCCAGCTACGGTACCGTTCCGGACCCCGGTTTTGGGGGGATAAGCCGAATGACAGGAGGATTGTAAAACTGTCAGTCGGAGGGTCGGAATGCACCGTCATCCAACGTCCATTCTTAAGAGGAGAATTCTGTGCCACCGAAAGCGATCTTTTCCTTCGTGATCCTCGCGGGATGCAGTTTTCCGAAGGTCCAGGAAGATCCCCAGGAGCCCTACTACGATCTTTGCTGCACCCCGAACCAAGGGCTCGCCGCCCCGGACCTGACGGAATACCTGGGAGCATACGGAATCGTCTGCCTGGCTGCAGGGGGCGACTTCGGCGGCACGGATTGGGTCATCCAGGGATCCCCGGAAACTCGTTTCCGCGCCCGCGAATTGGTGAGAGAGAAGGTCCTCGCGGGAGGATGGAAGGTGACGTGGCCGGCCGACCACATTGTCCTGATGAATGAATGGGATCAGATCGGCTTTGAAAAGGGACCCTGGATCCGTCTGGCGAGCGTTGTGCACCGGGTCACGCCCACCCCGACCCTCGTGCGCCGACTGCACGAAGCCGGCATTCAGTCCCTGTTTCTGTTCGGCGAGACCGTCGATTTCGTCTTCGTCAAGACTGCGGATGCTTCGGCGTCGACGGCCAGTCTTCAGAAAGTTCCGGACGCGGGCGTTCAGATCCACCATGCTTACACATGCGAGCATGTTCCGCCGCCGCTGATCCGGAAAGGGACTCCGACGGTCCTGAGTCTTTGGATTCCCGCCGTCGGCACTGGGCGGCCGTTGCGGGAGAGGGTGACGGATCCGACGTGTTCCTACCGGGTGCCGGGGGCGCGGCATATCGTGGGATATTCGATGAGCCTAGAGGAGCGTCCGGATGGAACGCTCGTCGCGACCTACGAACTTCCTCCCATCCCTTCCGATGTCCAAGGGTCTGTTGAGTACTCCTTCACGTTCGATCTCGATGCCCGCAGATTCTGGCACGGATCTCCCTCGGAACCCTTCCGTGTGCCGCTGAGATAGCTCCTGAGGATCTACTTCTTGAGCGCGGCGGCCGTTTCCTGGTGCTGCGCCCACGCGGTTTCCTGGAGCAGCTTGACGGTCTCCGCCGGGATGGCATCTGGAGCGGCGAGGCCGACGGCGCTGCGCCCGGTCAGCGCGGAGTAGATCATGCAGGAATACAGATAGGATCCCCACAGCCCGGGATGGGCCTTGTCCTTGGCGAACAGACTTTCGAGCCGCTCGGTCGAGGGTTTCTCCCCGAAGTACTTGAAGTACGCCGCGCTGGCATCGACGATCGGAACCCCGAGCTCCTTTCCCATCGCCAGGTGCAGTCCGTGCTGCCGATCGAAGCCCTTGGGATAATCGCTCAGGATCGACGCCGTTCCGAAGAGCAGCGTCCTGGACCCGGACTCCCGGACCAGCGCGTGAAACTGCCGCGCGGCGGGCTGGAACGCCGCTTCCTGCACGAAATAGATGTCCTGAAGCACGACGAAGTCCCACCCGCCGGCCGCGATCATCGCGCGGGCCGTCCCCTCGCCCGTCCCGGCGTCCCAATGGGACCGGAGCGACGCCCCGCCCTTGACGCAGGCGCCGATCTTGAGGGGGCGGCCGCCCTTGTCCGATGCCGCCAGCTTCTCCAGGAACTGCTCCTTCACGATGGTGGGACACTGGCTGTTGCCGATGAGCAGGACCTTGAGCGGCTTGGGGTCCTCCTGAGTCATCGCCGCGACCGCGAGCGCCAGGGCAAGCATTTTCATCGTGAGAGTCCTCCCGGCAAATGTACACTCGGGGGACGATGAGACATTTGACTGCGGCGATTCTCGCGCTCCTGGCCGCTCAGGCCGAGTGGAGCCCGACCCGGGACGAGAGCCGGGCAAAGGACCTCGCGGCCCTCGGGCGGCCCTTCGACGTCTACCAGCACGACGCGAAGCCCGAGTGGGGCTACAAGGCGCCGCAGAAGGACGTCTTCGTCGTCGTCCATCCGAAAGCGGACCGCAAGAACGCCCCGCTCTACGTCGTCCTCCACTCCGCCGGCCACAACGTGATGTCCTGCGTCAAGTGCACGCCGGAAGTCGGGAACCACGACATCTACCGCTCGCCGGACGACTTCTACGCGCTCTATGTCGACTGCGCCGCCAACCGCGGG
>Ga0134121_10000087_pt1 | contig 100415 bp, 76 predicted proteins | sample KB301_FD_96463 | JGI IMG/M metagenome (GOLD analysis project Ga0134121, IMG submission 96463) | Terrestrial soil microbial communities without Nitrogen fertilizer from Kellogg Biological Station, Michigan, USA - KB3-0-1 | ecosystem: Environmental > Terrestrial > Soil > Unclassified ...
GAATGCACCGTCCAGCGCGGTCTCTTCGTGCAGGTCCAGCTCCAAAGCCTGCGAATCGAGATCGTCGATCAAGCGCAGTTGCGATCCTGGACTAATGATCACGGCCCGCTCGATCACATTTCTCAGCTCGCGCACATTTCCGGGCCATGGATAGTTCCGCAATTTCGCCATTGTGTCTTGCGAGATTGTGTCGATCGGCTTGCCGAGCTTCAGGCTCAACTGCCTGACGAGATGAGTCACCAGTATCGGTATATCTTCTTTCCGCTCGCGCAAAGGCGGAAGCGTAATCGGAAAGATGTTGAGCCGATAATATAGATCCGAGCGAAAGTCTCCCTTGCGCACGGCTTCTTCGAGATTGCGGTTCGTGGCTGCGATCACGCGTACGTCGACCTTTAATGTGTGAGTACCTCCAAGCCGTTCAAACTCACCTTCTTCGAGCACGCGCAATAGCTTGCTTTGTAAATCGAGTGGAAGCTCGCCAACCTCGTCAAGAAAAAGCGTGCCACCGTGAGCGATCTCGAATCTTCCCGGACGTCGGGAATCGGCACCCGTAAAGGCGCCCTTCTCGTGACCAAACAGCTCACTCTCGATCAGCGAGCCGGGCAACGCGGCGCAATTAACTTTGATGAGCGTATGACTCCGGCGCGGACTGAGCTTATGAATCGCGTGGGCCAGTAGCTCTTTGCCGGTCCCAGTCTCACCAAAAATCGAGACCGTCGTAGTGAGCGGAGCGACTTGTTCCGCCTTGCTCAGCACACGTCTAAGCGATTCACTCTGTCCAATGATCTCGCCGAAGTTGCTGGCATCGCGAATCTCCTGCTTGAGATAGATATTTTCCTCGTGCAGTTGATCCTTCAATCGTTGCACTTCAGCCAGGGCCTTTTTCAAAGACTCCTCGGCTTCCTTACGCCGGGAGATGTCGCGCACGATCGCGAGGATTCTGTCGCCGTTGCATCGCACCATCGATGCTTCAAAAGTTCGTAAACCTTCGGCCAACTGAAGTGAGTATTCCATGAGAACCGGCTGTTCGGTTTGCAGGACTTTGGCAAAACTGTAAGCAAACTTCGCAGCGAGGCCCGGCGGTAGCACGTCAGACTGCTTCTTGCCCAGAAATTCTTTCGGCGCTGCGAAGAGGAGGTTGTCGTCAGGTGCGTGGTAATCCAGATATGTTCCTTCGCGGTCGAGTAGGAACATCAGATCGGGTATGGCATTCAAGATTGCGCGGTTGCGTTCTTCGCTCGCATTCAAGGCCGCTTCCCGGCGTTCCAAATCAGCGCGTGCGCATGCCTGCTCCAACTCCCACGACAGTTGATAAAGGTAACCGGGCCGCTTTGCGAGACAACTCGAAGCGCCTAATTTGAGCCCCTGCCTGGCAAACTCTTCATCTGCTTCAGTACAGACCAACACGGTGGGCGGAATTCTCGTGCTTTCCAGACTCAGCTCTCTCCAGAGATTAAGCGCGTTGGGGCTGGTTAGCTTGAAGTCCAGAAGCAGCACATCAAAACGCTTGAGATCATCTTGCAGAGTAGACACTGCTTCCTGATCCGTGCTGACGATATCCATCTGGATGTGGTCGGCGTGTACTGCCAGGTGGCGACGCGTATTTTCGATGTCAGACAAATTGCTCTCCGCGTAAAGGACTCGCAATGGATGAGCGCGTTTTGCAGCGTCGGCGAGGTAGTGATTGAAAGCACTCTCGAGTGTTACCGGCAGTTTGTCGAGATAACCTTTGCGTTTGACGACATAATCATCGACGCGAGCCTTCAGCGCGGCAACAGCCGTGTCTTCGTCTCCCATGCCGGTGACGATCACGACTGCGAGCGGCAAAGAGTTTTCGCGGATGTAGTTGAGGAGCGATAGACCGTCGCCGTCGCGCAGGTGCATGTCAGTCAGCACGAGGTCGATCGGATCAGACGCGAGCCGCTGCAGGCGCGCATGCGCATCGTGAACGCTGGACAGAGTTTCGAGAGTGATGTGAGACGCAGTCCTCGACAATACTCGCACAGTTAAGTCGGCATCGCGCGGATCGTCCTCTACGTAAAGTACTCTCATATTAACTGGCTTCTTCTCTGCGTAACCTCTGCGCTCTCTGCGCCTCTGCGGTGAACCAGGTCTTACATCACACTCACCGCAGAGGCGCAGAGAGCGCAGAGGTTACGCAGAGAAAACTTTTACCCCCTTGGAATCTCCAGGTAGAAAGTCGCGCCGGCGCCGGGCTTGCTCTCAGCCCACGCCCGTCCGCCCATACGGTCCATCGCCTTACGCACGATCGCCAAGCCAATGCCTGTGCCGGGATAATCTGCCGCGCCGTTGAGTCGTTGAAAGATGTCGAAAATCTGCTCGTGGTGCTCCATGTCGAAACCGATGCCGTTATCGCGAACCCAGAGCAGACAACTCTCCGCGTCCTCTTTCGATCCGACTTCAATGCGCGGCGCCGGAACTTTACCCGTGAACTTGATCGCGTTGTCGAGATAGTTTCGCAACGCCTGAGTGAACCCACTGGCATCCGCCAGCACAACCGCTCCATTAACCTCGACGACAAATTCAATCGGACGCTCTGCGCATTCGCGTTTTTTCTCTTCAACCAGCGACGTAACAACAGGCGCTAACTCAATCGTGTCAGTCCGCAGCTCACGACGCTCCAACCTCGAATAGGCGAGGAGATCGTCGATCAACTGGTTCATCTCATCAGTTGAATCCTGGATCGTTTGCAACATGGTGCAGCCGTCGTCTTGTAAACTCTCACGGTAGTCCTGAAGCAGAATGCGACTGTACCCATCAATTCCGCGGAGCGGTGCTTTCAGATCGTGCGCGACCGAGTAAGCGAAGGATTCCAGTTCGCGACTTTTTGCGTGCAGAGCGGCAGTACGATCGTCGATACGAGTTTCGAGTTCGGCGTTCAGTCGATCGAGAGCTTCCTTAGCGCGCCGGCGCCGCCGTTGCTCCAGCAAAAGAGCCGTGATAATCGCGGTTTGTAAAACTAAGAGAAAAGCGACCAAAATGATGCGCCATTTGTATTGCTCCCAGACTGTAAATTCCCTGGAAATAATGACGCTGCCGTTCGGGAGGCTGCTCTCACTGATTCCGAAGCGCTTCAACTCGCGCCAGTCAAACATTGGGACTGAGGAGGCGCTGTCTACCGGAATGTCCTGCGCGCGTGTATTGTGCAACCGGCGCACAAGCTCGGAGACTTCGAGCCCGTTGCGTTCAGAATCCTGCACGTAACCACCGACAAGGCCGTAGCCAACATTTCGACTTCCCATCCCGTAAATCGGAACTGAAGACACTTGTCTGATCTTTTCCAACACCTGATAGGTTTGCAGAGATTTTTCGGATTCCAACGCGGAGCGATGCCAGACGTAAAGAATGATTGCTCCTCGCGGCAACGTTTTAACGCGATTCATTAATTCATCGATGGGAAGATCAGTGAGATAAGTAATGCGAAACCTTTGGTCGTAACCGGCAAGCTCTTCACGCGCGGTTTCTTCGAATCTCTTGTCGTGCTCAGGCGTTCCGCTGACAACAAACACATCCGTCGTTTCTGGATGTAGTTTCATTGCGAGATCGAGAGTTTTCCGATATGTGTTGGCGCGGATAATTCCGGTAAGACCTGGACCAGCGGCAAGCATTTCCGGAGGAGGGCGCTTGACCGCAACAAAAACTATCGGACTATTCGCAAATAGATCGGTGCGATTCTTGAGCAGGAAATCGAAAGCGGGGTCTGGTGTGGCGACTACGACATCGATTTTTTGGTTCTTATACTTTTCGCGCAGGTATTCGTGCAGCAGTTCGGTCTGATGCTCGCCGGGGAATCGCGTCGAGTCGAGGTACTCGCTGAAAAGCTCCCACTTGCTCGAGGGATCTGCCAGGAGGCCAGCCTTAAGACCCTTGTCAAAACTAATATTGCCGACCGAATCCTTGCTTTCCCAGTAGAGCACGACGACCTTTTTAGTCGCACCATCCTGAGCGCTCGCCCCTGAGGTTATCAAAAGAAGTAGTAGCGCGACACAAATACTTCTCTGCGGCCCTCTGCGTATCTTTGCGGCCTCTGCGTCGAAATCGCATTTAATCGCAGAGAACGCAGAGATACGCAGAGCGCCGCAGAGATAATAGTAAGCCGACCTCTTGAACAAAGCTTCCCCCCGCTAGTACATAACCTTTACTGCAAACTGGATCTGGCGCGACGAGCCACTCTCGCCCGTTGGAAAACGTGTGCTCGTGATACGACCGAATAAGGGAGTACCAACTGTATTACCGGGCCGCCCAAAGTTCGCATGGTTGAAAACATCAAAGACTTCGGCTCGAAACTGAACCCGAAATCTTTCTCCGATGTCTGTGATCTTTATCACAGAGACATCAGTATTATTGAATGACGGGCCGATAATTACGTTTCGGCCGAGGTTTCCGAAGCGCGGTACTGCAGTAAACGCTGCCGTATCAAACCACTGGTCCACTTCGTCAAACACCGCAACCGGACCATTCACATCCGGGCGCAGCGTGTTAGCGACACCATTAACCGTGCTGTTTGTCGTTACGATATTGAACGGATTGCCACTCTGCGACTGCACGATCACTCCGAGTTGCCAGCCCGAGACCAATCGATTCCCGCGGAAAGGCAACTCGCAAATCGAGCTGAGTACGAAGCGATGTCGCGCGTCGAAATCAGAAGGCCCGCGTTCGCCCGGCAGGTCATTGCTGTTCTGAACGAGAATCCCGCCGGTGCTGAATGAGGTGTAGTCAATCGATTTGGACCACGTGTAAGACGCGTTGAATTGCCATGAACGTGTCAAGCGGCGTGTCGCTGTTAACAGGAGCGCGTTGTAGTTTGAATTGCCGGAGCTTCCGACTTCAGTGATGTTGCCCAGCGTTGTGCCCGGAAGTATCGGGCTCGTTGCTGAAAGCGCCCGGTAAGGACGCGCGCCATTAACTGCCTGGTTGATGTTCCGACGCGTGATCAGGTTTGTGCCCTTCGAGCCGAGGTAACCAGCCATGAAGGCAGTCTTAAAAAACTCGCGCTGCACGTTTAAGTTCCACGACTGCACGTAAGCATTGCGGTAGTTGTGATCGATCGACACGGGCGCGAGTCCGGCTGGACCAGCTACATCGATTGCACTATTCAGACGGATCGTGCCGCTGAACGCCAGCGGAATGCCGAGTGGCGGATTTCCACCCAGGCCCGTCACGATGCTGGTCATCGGTTGATCGACATACACGCCGTAAGCAGCGCGCACAACCGTTTCGTCTTGAGCGAACGGCAGCCACGCAAAACCGACACGAGGTTGAATATTTTGATTGTTCTCTTTGTAAACCTTATCGATATCAGTACCGACACGAAGCAAAGAATTGCTGGCAGGATCGAAGACAATGAAACGGTCGTAGCGCTCGTTCGGCGTCATGTTCCAGTCGTATCGCAGACCGCCTTCGAGCGTCAGACGCGGGTGGAGTTTGTAAGTATCCTGAGCGAAGAAGCTGAGCGCATCCTGAGTGATGCTGGTGGATTGATTACCGAGGGTGACTGCAAACGAGTTTGCCGTTCCCGCGGTGAAGGCCGCGACACTCGCGAAGTTGAACGAGCCGGTCGTTTGCCGGAAGTTGTTGTTGAAAAACTGCCGGTACTCGCCACCAATCTTCAATGAGTGCTGACCCCTTAGCCAGTTAACAACATTGGAGATGACGAAAGTTGTGTCGCCACGTCCGGACGGTTGATTCGCTGGTCCACCAAAGTTGAGATTGCCGCCGGCGACATTGATCTGAGGCAAACCTATCGGATCATTTACGCCGTTGCGAATACCCAGCTCCACAGGATTCAGTTGCGCCAGCGGTGTGCTCGTTGCGGAGAAGCGATTGAAGCCGAGACGTAGCTCGTTCAGCACTGACTGGCTGAACGTGTGTGTTTCGTTGAGCGTGAAGATCTGTCGCAGCGCCAGTTGGACGAGCCCAAACCCGGGTATCGTGCTGCCGTTGCGATTGGGATCTTTCGACTCGGAGCGTTGCACTGCGTAATAGCCATGCACCCGATCTCTTTCGCTGAGGTTGTAGTTGACGTCTGCCGTCCACTGATCGACGTCGACGGGCGCACTGGCTGAGCTGACAAAGCGCGACGTTCCTGACGAATCAACGAAATTGGCTCGTGGAATCAAGGCGATCAGTTTTGTGATTACTGGATCGGTTGGCGAGGCGCGCTCGGCGTCGCTGAGCACCACGCTGTTGAGATCGAGTCCCTGGCGTTGGCGTAGTCCCTCGTAGGAGACGAAGAAAAACAGTTTATCGTGGGAGATCGGACCACCGAGGTTTCCGCCAAACTGGTTACGTTTAAAAGGCGCGGGATTGTGAGAAGTCAATTCAAAAAAATTGCGTGCATCGAGAGCATCGTTGCGGAAGAACTCAAACAGTTCGCCGTGAAACTGATTGGCGCCCGAACGCGTGGCGATGTTGACGATCGCCCCCGAGCTGCCACCGAATTCAGCGTTGAATGTGGAGTTATCAGCCTTGAATTCCTGAATCGTGTTGATTGATGGTTGAAAACTTACCGAACTGAATGTGAGGTTGTTCAGAGTGACCCCGTTGATCATGTAGTTAACGGTTTCTTCACGATTTCCCGTCGTGTTGATCGCGAGTGCTCCCACGCCACGTGCTGGCGAGGCAGAAAAAGCGCTTTGCGGAGGAGTTACGGAACCCGGTACGAGCAATCCGAGATCGAGGAAGTAGCGACCGTTAAGCGGTATGTCTTGAACCATGTTTCGATCGATCACATGCCCGACGGAAGTAGTCGAACGTTCGATCTGATCGTTAGCTGAAGAGACTGATACCTGCTCTGAGACGTCGCCTACTTCGAGTTGAAGGTCTTGAGTTATTGTCCGCCCGACCTCGAGTCTGAGTTGCTCGACTACCTGCTTCTTGAATCCGCCCGAGCTTGCCACAATCGTATATTCACCAATTGGTAGTGCGACTAATTGATATCGGCCGCTTTCGTCGGATGTGGTGATGCGCTCGACACCGATTGAGGAACTGCTGGCTACGATACGTGCACTGGGGATAACTGCTCCATGTTGATCCACTACTTGTCCTTCGATTGAAGCGGTTGATTGAGCGGCGACTGGTAGGACCAGGACGACGAGCAGAGATATACGTAGAGCGATTCCGAAGACGGGGATTCGGAGCAACGACCAGCGCATAGGGGAGAACAACAACTTTCTTAAGTCGCTTTTACAACGACAGTGAGTTCGCGCTTGCGGCTGTTAATCCTGTTTTCAGGACTGCGATTGCAGAACGAATCGGGGAAAACTCCGTAGTGCAATATGTTAATAGGAGGAGGCCGCATTATAAGTGGAAATACGCAAGTGCTCTATCCGTAATTCTACGGGTAGATCGAGTTGGACGGCGGATTAACGTGGATTAACGCAGATCGAAGGTCAATCCGTTATTCCGTGGCTAAGTTAACGCAACGAGCTCATCCTTAGTTGCTTCATCTTTTAATGCGGTGATCGTGATCTTTCTCTTTAAGACGACGGCGGTGAGATCGTCGTTTTGTGCGGTGCCTTTCGAGAAGTCTTTGACGGCCGTATATAGCCTCGCGATCACTTCTTCCGGCGAACAATCTCGCGCCGCGTGAATCGTCTCCTTCAGTCGCACTAAACCAAACTCTTCCGATTCCGGGTTCTGCCACTCGTAAAAACCGTCCGTGACGAGAACGATCATGTCGCCCGCCTGCAGATAATTCAGGTGCGAGTCTTCGTAGCTCATGCCGTCGATCATTCCGAGTGGAATTCCCTGGGCTTCGAAGTTCTCCCACTTATTCGCGGCGTGCTGATACCAGAGAATTGGTCCGTGTCCCGCTGAAAGCACTTTCACCTTTGCGTTGGTGGGATTCAGAAAGATGACCGCAAAAGTGACGAAGCGGTCGTCTGCGAGATCACTTGCGAGCAGGGTATTGAGACGTTCGAGAATCTGCTCCTGCTTTTGATCGGCAAGGAAACTTGCACGCGCATACGCGCGGCAGAGTGCGCTTACGAGTGCCGGACCGATGCCGTGGCCGGTCGCGTCGCCGATGCTGATCGCGAGTTGGCCGTCAGGAAGTAGTTGCCAGTCGAAATAGTCTCCGCCGGTTTGGTTAGCGGGTTGGTTCCAACCGGCGATCTCGAAGTCAACGAGTTGCGGCGGACGCGCGGGCATGAGGCCCTGCTGGATCGAGCGGGCGAGATCGAGATCGTGGTTGATCTGTTCGAGCTCGCTTTGGAGTTTGGCTTCGCGCAATGCGGCGCGTACGTAACCGCGAATCTGCCGCGCGACTAAGGCCGCGATTATGCCGGCTAGAAAAATCAATGCGGCATAAACGATGTAGACCGGGAAGGGAAACCGATTCGATGGATCTGTTGAGTCACCAAAGCTGAGTTCAACGTAAAAGGTGACGAGCAGATAACCGGCAGCCGAGAGCAAGCCGGTTATGAATGTAAGACTCGGACGCAGTCGCAGTGTCGAAAGCGTGATGAATAGAAAGTAAATGACGATTGCCGGCGCAACGAGGACTTGATACGGAGTCATCCAGCCGTTCAGCAGCAACACGAAGAGCGCGACGGTGGGGAGCTGGCTCTCGATCAGGATGTTGAATACCCAAAGTTCTGGGACCAGATCCTCATCGTCGCGAATCGCAGCCCTGATCGCGCGCAGCATCACGGCCTCGTGTGCGATTGCGAGCGCGCCTACCGTAGCCTGGACAAACAGCAGTAAGTAGTTTTGAGTTGCGAGTCCGCGAAGGATTACAAAAACGAGCAGCGCGCCGAGAATGCAGAGCAGCGCGACGACACGATACGACTCACTCTTTAATGAAGCCCTCTGAAACGCCTTCGACTGTAGCGCATCCGCACTCATATACCTGCGACCTAAACTTGGATACAGTCAGTACCACCTGCGGTAGCGGGTGGGTGCGTAGCTATGCGGCGGAGTGACCTCAATGCGGGCCTAAAGGCTGCGCACCCACCCGCTACCGCAGGTGGTACTGACCCGGCCCAAGATCGACTATTGTTTACTGCCAGCCGCCGCCGAGGGCTTTGTAGAGCTGGACCACGCTGAGCAGTTCGTCGCGGCGTGCGAGGGCCAGGCTTCGTTCAGCCTCAAAGAGCTCACGGTCGGCATCGAGCGCGTCCAGCAGTGTTGCTACGCCGCCTGTATAGCGTAAGTAGGAAAGACGAGAACGATCTCTCAGCGTGTCAACCAGCAGCGCGCGCTGCGTGCGCACCTCTTTCACCTTCTGATACGCAATCAACGCATCCGACACTTCACGAAACGCACCCTGCACTGTCTTTTGATAATCGACGAGCAGAAAATCACGCTGCGCCTGCGTAAACCGGATGTTCGACTTGATGCGCCCGCCCGTGAAGATCGGCTGTGTAACTTGCCCGCCAAGAGTCCAAACGTTTCGACTCCCGCTGAACAGACTGGTTAACTGCCCACTCTGGTAACCCAGAAATGAAGTAAGCGAGATACGTGGAAACCATTCCTTCTTCGCCACTTCGATCCGTGCGCTGGCCGCTATCAGGCTATTCTCGGCCGATCGGATATCAGGACGTCGCTCGATCAGATCCGACGGCAATCCAGCCGGAACGGTCGGCGGTAACACGTGCTCCGTCAAACTGAGTCCTCGATCGATGCTGGAAGGATTTCGCCCCGTGAGAAAACTCAGAAAGTTCTCGGTCTGTTGTATCGATTGCTCGAGCGCCGGGATCACTTCAGTCGCGTCATAAACGAGCTCTTCCGCCTGGCGCACTTCGAGCATTGTCGACACACCACGCTCCTGCCGAAGCTTGATCAGACGCAGTGACTCTTCGCGAGACGCAAGCGTACGTTTCGAAATTTCAAGTTCATAATCGAACTCACGCAAACTGAAATACGCGGTGGCGACGTCGCTGACGAGCGTTGTGATCACCGCGAGTCGAGCTTCTTCAGTCGCTAACAGATCGGATCTCGCAGCCGCTGTTTGTTTGCGCAGTCGTCCCCAGATATCGATCTCGAAAGTGAGCAGGTTCAGCAGCACGCTTCCAAAAGATCGATCGCGTTGAACTACGTCGGGTAGTCTAACCTCAGCATCGCGAGAGGTCCGCGTGTTGAAGACATCACCGCTGGCGTAGATCTGGGGAAACTGTTGGGAACGGGCGAGCCCGACATTCGCCCGAGCTGCATCAATGCGCGCGACCGCTTCACGCAGGTCGTAGTTGTGAGCGAGCGCGTCGTTAATTAACTGTTGCAGTTTTTCGTCTTTGAACAGCTCGAACCACTTCAGGTTCGCAAGCGAGTTCGCATCTGGTTGCGTCGCGGTATCGCCGCGGAAAGTAGCCGGAGTTTGGACTTGCGGGCGCTGATTCTTTTTCTGACCGGCAGCGTAGGTGTGGCCCAGACACGCGACGAGAAGAATGACAACTAATCGCTTCATCAGTGATCACCTCCTCCAGCCTCCGCGGTTGCAGGTACAACCGCAGGAGCGACAACCTTTTCTTTCTTACGGCGACCGAGTCCCTCAATGAACGTGAAATTCCCGGGGATGATGAACACACCTAAAGCCGTGGCGACAAGCATCCCAAAGAACACACCGACGCCCATCACGTTTTGTGCGCCAGCGCCGGCGCCACTCGCTTTCATGAGCGGAACGACACCGAGAATAAAAGCAAACGCCGTCATCAGGATCGGTCGAAAGCGTAGTCGCGCAGACGTGAGCGCCGCGTCTTCGAGTGAGTTGCCCTCTTCGTGCTTGGCCTTGGCAAACTCAACGATCAGGATCGCGTTCTTGGCAGCGAGTCCGATCAACATCACGAGGCCGATTTGCACGTATACATTGTTGTCGTAACCAAACATCCAGACGCCGGCCAAAGCTCCGAGGGCGACGAGGGGCGAGCCAAGTAGCACGGCCCACGGCAAGCGCCAGCTCTCGTACATGGCTGCAAGCAAAAGGAAGACGCAGACAATTGCCATGATGAAGGTCGGCGCCGGCGGTGGCGCGATCTTCTCCTGGTAGGAGAGTGACGAGTAAGCGAAACTCATCTCCTTCGGCATTGACTGGTTAAAGGCTTCCTCGAGTGCTGCGAGAGCCTGGCCCGACGTATAACCGGGCGCCGGCGATCCCGTGAGCTCAACAGATCTCAGAAGATTGAAACGTGTGGTGAGCTCGGTGCCCGCGATATCGGTGACGTTCACGAGTGTTGAGAGTGGGACCATCGCATTCGTGGTCCGGGAACGGACGTAAATCCTTCCGATGTCAGTTGCATGCAAGCGGTCGCTCGACTCAGCCTGGACATACACGCGATACAGACGACCGAAGCGATTGAAATCGTTCACGAATGCGCCGCCCATTGCCGACGACATCGTCTGAAACACTTCATTGACTGGAACTCCGAGCGTGCGTGCTTTCTCGCGATCGAGATCCACTTTGACCTGCGGATAGTTGGGATCGAATGAAGTGAACAGGTTTCCGATTTCAGGCCGTTGGCGACCGGCGGTGATGAATGCTCGCGCTTGTTCACCCAGCTCCTCAACGGTCATCGAGCCGGTGCGATCCTGGACCAGAAAGTTGAAACCGGAGGCAGCGCCGAAGCCGCTCAGTGTCGGGATGTTGAAGGGAAAGATTACGCCTTCCGGAATCGCCGCAAACTCTTTCTGAAGCTTCGCCATGATTCCTTTAACGTGCAGCTCCGCGCCGTGTCGCTCTTCCCACGGTTTCAAACGCGCGAAGAGGGAACCGTAGTTTGCCTGGTAGGTATTGGTAACAACGCCATAACCACCGATTGTTTGAAACGACTCGACGCCTTCGGTCTTTGCCAGAATCGCTTCGACTTTCTTGAGCACTTCATCCGTACGAGCAAGAGAAGCGCCCGGCGGCAGTTGTACGTTGACGCCGAAGATTCCCTGGTCTTCGTCGGGAATGAAACCGGCAGGGATTGCTCTTGCGAACACGACCGCGCCCAGCACGACAACGGCCACGATGCCGACCGTCAAAATTGCACGGCGAATAAGCAGCCGCGACACGTGTACATAACCGTTCGTCGTGACGTCGAACACTTTATTGAAGCCGCGGAAGAAGACGCCGAGTGGACCGCGCATCGGCTTCGGTTCTTTCAACAGCATCGCGCAGAGCGCCGGCGTCAGTGACAACGCATTGAACGCCGACAACAACACCGAGATCGCAATCGTGAGCGCGAACTGCTTGTACATGCTCCCGACGAGACCGCCGAGAAGCGCCACCGGAACGAACACCGCCGAGAGAATAAGCGCAATTCCGATTACAGGCCCGGACACTTCAGCCATCGCCTTGATTGTTGCCTCTTTCGGAGGCAGACCATGCTCCAGGTGATGTATCACCGCCTCCACCACCACGATCGCGTCGTCAACCACGATGCCGATCGCCAGCACAAGTCCAAACATCGAAAGCGTGTTCACTGAAAAGCCGAGCAATGGAAAGAAGATAAACGTGCCGACAAGAGAGATGGGAATCGTGATCAACGGAATGATCGTGGCCCTGATGTTCTGCAGGAAAACAAAAACGACGATCGTGACGAGTATCAGAGCTTCGACGAATGTTTTCAGGATTTCGTGAATCGACGCTTCGACGGCGGGAGTAGTGTCGTAGACGATCTTGTAATCCATGTCGGGTGGAAAGATCGCCTTGGCATGTTCCATCGTCTCGTAGATTGTTTCGGCGGCTTTGAGCTGGTTTGCGCCGGGCAAAAGATAAACAGCCATTGCGCCGCCGGGTTTGCCGTTGAGACGGCCGAACGAGTTGTAATCCTGCGAGCCGAGCTCCGCTCGACCAATGTCCTTGACACGGACCACCGCGCCAGTTCCAGTTTGACGAACGATGATGTTTTCAAATTCTTCAGGAGTGATGAGTCGACCGGGCGTGCTGAGCGTTTCAGTGAACTCCTGGTCAGCCGGTGTCGGCGCGCCGCCGATCTTTCCTGCCGGTGCTTGCAGGTTTTGTTCTTTGATCGCTGAGATGACGTCTGCCGGAGTTAGTCCGAGCTTTGCGAGTCGATCGGGTTTGATCCAGACGCGCATGCCGTAGTCGGTACCGCCGAAGAGATCAACCTGCGCGATGCCGGGAATGCGCAGGATCTGGTCGCGCAGGTTGATGCCGGCGTAGTTGATAAGGAAATTTGCGTCGTAAGCATCCTTGGGCGAGAAGAGCGAGATCACCATCAGAATGCTCGGGCTCTGTTTCTTTACGGTAACGCCCTGCTGATTGACTTCAGCAGGAAGGCGGGCGGCGGCGGTGGAGACACGATTTTGGGTGAGGACGTTCGCTGTGTCCTGGTCGGTGCCGACTTCGAAGTTGACGTCGAGCAGCATACGGCCGTCACTAGTGTTCGACGACTTCATGTAGATCATGCGATCGACGCCGTTCACTTCCTGCTCGATCGGCGTCGCGACAGATTGCTCGACGGCTTCGGCTGAAGCGCCGGGATAAGTCGCAGTCACACGAATGTTGGGTGGCGCCAGAAAAGGATATTGCTCGATTGACAGCCCGCGAATGACCACGACACCGATTAACAGCGTCAGGATTGAGATGACGATCGCAACGATCGGCCGCCGGATGAAAAAGTTAGACATCTCTGCTCAGCCTCCGTTGACCTTTGCAGTCGTTTGATCACCACCGGTTGTTGGATTGACCACGCCGCCCGGTCTGACTTTTTGCATGCCTTCGACGATCACGCGCTCGCCGCCGGTTAGACCATCAAGCACGACCACGTCTTTGTCGGCTTTATCGCCAACCTTGATCGTGCGCACTGATACTTTGTTCTCCGCGTCAACGACCATCACCGTCTTGGCGCCCTGCATTTCCTGAATCGCTCGCGCCGGGACGAGGATCGCGTTTTCTCGCTCCGCCACGGCGACGCGGACGCGTGCAAACTGTCCCGGTCTCAGGTAGCTGCCGGGATTCGGAAATGTGGCTTGTGCCTTCAGTGTTCCGGTTTGCGGATCGACGGTGCGGTCCAACACGCGGAACGTTCCCTGGTACGGGTGCTGGCTTTCATCTGAAAGGAGTAGATCGAAGTGCAGCTTGCCGGCACGCTGACCGGCTGTCTTGGGATCGGTTAGTTTCAGGTAATCGATTTCGCTGACACTGAAATCCACCAGCAATGGATCAGATGCGGAGATCGTTGCCAGCAGCGTGGCATCTCCACGACCTACGAGGTTTCCCTCGTCCACCTGAAGAAATCCGATGACGCCGCTGAGAGGAGCATAGATGTCGCAGTAACTCAGCTCGAGCTCGGCCTGAGTGACGCGGGCGTTACTCGCAGAAACTTCTGCCCTCGCGCGTTCGATCGTGTATTTCACCGCGGCTTCGAGGTTCGTCAGATTAGCTTTTTTCGCGTCTACTATCGCACGCGCGGATTTTTGGGCTGCGACTGCCGCGTCGAGATCCTGCTCTGTTACTGCTTTTTCTTTCGCGAGTGGAGCAAGCCGGTTCACGTCCTGATCTGCTCTTGTTAGTGTCGCCTGCGCATCGGCTAGTTGTGCCTGCGCTTCGAGCACGTCAGTTCGCTGACTCGCCTGAGCCAGATCGGAAACAGCCTTGGCGGCGATTGCTTTTGCTGACTGCAACGCGGCTGCGAAAGGACGCTTGTCGATCGTGAACAACAGTTGTCCTTTTCTAACCGGCGCGCCTTCTCTGAAGTAGACCTTCTGTAAGACTCCTTCCACGCGAGCGCGTAGCTCCACCGTGTTGTCAGCCGTTGTTTGTCCGACGAATTCGCTATAGATGGGAACAGTCTTTTGCTGCACTTCAGCGACGACCACGGTAGCTGGAGGCGGTGCGGCGTCATGTTTCTCTTTACTCTTAGTCGAGCATGCAGCGGTAAGCGCGAGCATGATGAGTGCGATGGAAAGCTTGGGGTACAGGATGTTCATAGACAACTCCTAGCGACTTGCTTTGAGCAGCAGTTCTTCAATGGTGATTGGCATTTTAGATTCGGGGGAGAAGCGCCTAACACTGGCAAAATTGACAGTACTGTGCGGTAGGGAAGTTCCCTTAATTGATGGGTTTATCTTGAATGAGTTGTTGATAGCCTTCGAAATCGCGCTCTACTTTTCGTTGGGGACGTATTTCGACTGCCGTTCGCTTCGCGGACTCGGCGCCCTACACTCGCCTGTCAAAAGTTACAGTTCTGCGACGATGCAAATGCGCTGAGAATGGCTGCTATATTCCGGGGTGTGGAGGGCCAATGCGCGCTACTAAAATTTTTGCGCTTTGCATTTTGTTACTTGCTGTAACCGCGTCCGCGCAGGACAAATCTATTGTGGCGCACGCCAATGGCGACGGCACTCTCAAACTCGGTGACGAAAAATTCAAGGTCTCTACCGTCGTGATTAAACTCTTCGAGGACGGCAAGGCAGAGATCAATCTCATCTCGGAGATCACGATCTTCGTCAGCGGCTCGTGGTCATGGAAAGACGATTCGAAGCAAGTGATCAACTTGAAAATTAGTGGCGGCGCGACAGGCGGTGGCGTTGAGGCCAACGGCGAGCTATTCCTTCGCGACAGTACTGAGGCAGGCCAGCGAAGATCGATCGATCGCGTCTCCCTCGACGGCACGAGTAAAACCACGCACCGCGACCTGACGCTGAATTTCCAGGCGAAATCCTGAAGTATTTCTCTGCGTAACCTCTGCGTTCTCTGCGCCTCTGCGGTGAACGTTAACCGCAGAGACGCGGAGGACGCAGAGGTTACGCAGAGACTGTAAAAACTGACAGTTAACACGGCTCCATCCGGTGCCTAATATCAGCATACAGAACCGAGCGCGATGGCGCCGGGTTGGACGTAGTGGTGGAAAGACGCGTACAGGGTGGTCTGACACGGCGCTACCTCGCTCGGTTCTTGCCTTTGGAGTCGTAAGATATGAGTCGTACAGCTCTAATACTGCTTTTGATTCTAACCGGCGCTGTATCTGTCGCAGCGCAGAAAGTGCGCGCTGAGGCGGACCCCAACGTAGATCTCTCGCGGTACAAAACCTACACATGGTCCCAGGGAATGGCAGGAGCGAACCCGCTCGTCAATGCGCAAATAGTCGTGGAAGTCGATCGCGCGCTCGCCGCTAAAGGACTTCAGAAAGTCGAGACTGATCCGGAGCTTACGCTCGCTGCATGGGTTTGGACCGAGAGCGACATGCACATGACGAATCCGAGCTGGGCGCCGGCTTTGAATTCGATCTCGACGGGTGTGGCGGCTGCCCCGCAAGGTTGGGCGGTGACAAAGGGAACGCTGGTTATTGATATCTCAGACACCAAAACCAAGAACGGCGTCTGGCGTGCTACGGCGAGTGATACGCTGAGTCATGGCCCAACCGGCAACAAGGCCGAGGATGCGAAAAATGCTGCGAAGCCGATTAAGAAAGCCGTCGAGAAGATGTTCAAGAAGTTTCCTCGTCCATAGGTGAAGAGTCATGCCGATCTGGCTCTATGAATTGTCACCTTTGCACCAGGCGCTTGTAGTAATCGCGTTTGTCGAAATCATCTCCATAGCCGGGCTTCTTCTCGCCAGACGTTACGTCGTCCCGCGATTCCACTACAGCGAAGGAATCAACGATGCAGTCAGTGGCACTGTGCAAGCCATCGGCGTGTTCTACGGCATCACCGTGGGTTTGATCGCAGTTGGTGTTTGGAACACTAATACGAGTGCTTCAGATCTGGTGTCGCGAGAAGCGAGCTCGATTGCTACGTTGTTTCGTGACTGTAGCGGCTATCCGTCGCCTTTGCGAGAAGAGTTACGCACGGGGCTGCGCGAGTACACGGCTTTTATTATCAACGAAGCATGGCCGGCTCAGCAGCGGGGACGAAATGTTGAGCGTGGCCGAACGCTAATCGATGATTTTCAAACTAAGCTCTATGCCTTCTCACCATCCAGTCCGAGCCAGGTAGCGCTGCATACCGAGACTCTGCGGGCTTTCAATAACCTGCTCGACTATCGACGTTTAAGAATCGATGCGGTGAATAATAGTGGACTTTCTGGAACCATGTGGGCGGTGATTTGGATGGGGGCCGCCATCAGCATCGGCGTCGCATATTTCTACAAGATTGCAGATCCGAAACTACACGTCGTCCTCGTGGTCCTGATGGCCGGTTTCCTCGCGGTCGTTCTCTTCATGATTACAATCAACGACAGACCTTTCTACGGCGCAGTCGGCATCTCTCCCGATCCCTACAGGGTCGTCCTCGAAAGATTGATCGACGCCTCGAAGTAAAGCCGACCACAAAAAGGCACAAAAGCACAAACTGTAAAAAGTGACAGTTCCCGCGCCGCCTCCGATCCATACAATTCGACCATGCGAAATACCATCATCCTGGCCCTACTCATCATTTCATTAACGACACCGGTTTCGTTCGCACAGAACATACCGGCTCGCGCGCAGACTGCACAGACCGCCGCCGACCGTGGCTGGCCGCGCGCGTACAGTCTGCCCAGCGAGGCGCAGCTCGTGCTCTATCAGCCACAGATCTCAAGCTGGCAGGACCAGAAGCAACTCGTGGCTTATACCGCTGTCTCGTATGTCGCTAAAGGTGAGCAAAAACCGGCGCTGGGAACGATCAAGCTCGAGACTGAAACTGAAACGTCTGTCCCGGATCGACTGGTAAAGTTCTCGAAGATCAAGATCTCGGAAACAAACTTTCCAACTCTTTCAAAAGAACAAACCCAGGAGATCGTAAGCGAGATCGAGAAAAACATGCCTGAGCGGGATCGAGTTATCGATCTCGATCGCGTACTCGCTTTCGTCGATAAGAGCACAATCAATCCAAAAAACGTCGAGGGTCTGAAGAGCGATCCGCCGCGAATAATTCTCACGCAGTCTCCTTCGATTCTCGTCAATTTCGACGGCGAGCCGATCTGGAGTCCGATCAAAGATAACGAGCTGAAGTATGCAGTGAATACCAACTGGGACATTTTCCAGCACACCGCGACCGGCATGTATTACCTGCGTAACGACACGACCTGGCTGCGCGCAACCGACCTGCAGGGCTACTGGTCCAACGCCGGCAAACTCCCGGACAGCTTCAACAAACTGCCCGAAGACGATAACTGGAAAGACGTGCGCGCCAGCCTTCCCGGAACACCTGCTAAAAAACTGCCAAAGGTCTACGTCACGAATGATCCTTCGGAGCTGATTCTCATCGACGGTGAGCCGAAGTACGAGCCGGTTCCCAACACCGGACTGCTTTGGATCAGCAACACGGAAAGCGATCTTTTCCGTCTCGGCAAGGATGGTCCGGTTTACTACCTGGTCGCGGGCCGCTGGTTTACGGCTCCGGGTCTGGGCGGTCACTGGACCTTCGCCACACCGCATTTGCCGGAAGACTTCAAGCGAATTTCCCCTGAACATCCGCGCGCGCGCGTTCTCTCGTCAGTGCCGGGAACACAGCAAGCGGCAGAAGCTGTCTTGCTCGCTGAGATCCCGCAATTCGCTCGTGTGAATAAAAAAGAGATCAAGGCCCCTGAAGTCATCTACCAGGGCGATCCCCAATTCCAACCGATTCAGGAAACAACGCTGCAACGTGCGGTAAACACAGACAAGGAGATCATCAAGGTCGGCGAAACGTACTACCTGTGTTTCCAGGGCGTCTGGTTCCAGTCCAACACTGCGAAAGGTCCATGGACGCTCGCCGCCTCCGTACCGCAGGAGGTTTATCAGATTCCGCCGAGCTCTCCATCGCACAGCGTCACCTACGTCACAGTGCAACCAGATGAAGATGACAATGACGACTGGGTGACCTACGCCGCGTACGCCGGTTACTCCGGTTTGATGATTGGTTGGGGTTGCGCCGTGTGGGGTACCGGCTGGTACTACCCGCCATATTACTGGTACGGCGGTTACTACCCGATCTATTACCCGTACTGGCGCACGTATGGTTATGGCGCCTGGTACAACTCGTACACCGGTGTCTACGGAACGGCCGGCAGAATCTATGGACCATACGGCGGCGCCGGTTTTGGCGCTCGCTACAACCCGAGCACCGGCACGTATGCGCGCGGCGCGTTCGCATATGGACCATACGGAGCGCGCGGAGCGGCACAGGCATATAACCCGCGCACGGGAACGTATGCGCAAACACGACAGGGCTCGAATGTCTACGGCAGTTGGGGATCGACTCAGGTGCAGCGCGGCGACGACTGGGCAAGCACCAAACGATTTACCAATAGCGCGGGGAATACGACACGGGTCACGCGTGGAGATCAGGGAGGAATGATTTCTCGTCGTGGACCAGACGGCCGTGGCTTTGTCGGCACGAAGGGCGACAATGTTTATGCGGGTAGAGATGGAAATGTCTACCGCCGCGATGCAAACGGCAACTGGAGCAAGTGGGATAACGGAGGTTGGAATAACGCGCAGCGACCGGAGCGAGGAGATTCTTCGGTGCGAGACAGCATGTTGAGCGATCGCGCCAGGAATACGGAGCGATCAGAGCGAGCGCGAGGCGAACGAGCCGGTAATGTTGGTGATGGATCCCGGTCGAGTCAGATCGATCGCGGCACCATGGGGTCACTCGAACGCGATCGAGCCGCACGTAGCATGGGTAATCAGCGCAGTCGCGACTTTGGTAGTTATAGCCGCAGTCGTAGTAGCGGAAGTATGGGTGGCTCTCGCGGCGGCGGAGGTTTTTCGAGAGGAGGAGGTGGTGGATTTCGAGGAGGTGGCCGTCGCTGACGGAGACGTGGGGCGATTCCGGAGCGGAGGTGACTTCCCGACGCGCGAGCCGCGGTCTCGTTTGGGGAGGTGTCACGCGAGGGCGCATGACACTCAAGAGGCCGCGGCCGCGCATTCTCTGCGTAACCTCTGCGTCCTCTGCGTCTCTGCGGTGATCCGAATCAGTTTTACCGCAGAGACGCAGAGAACGCAGAGGTTGCGCAGAGAGATCATCGTCCCAGGTGTCTTAACATCTTTGTGAGAACTTTTTGCAAAACATATAGTGATGGAACCCCTTGTCTCCCCAATGGTCCTATGGCCCTTATCGTCTCTGCAAGTCGTCCTTATTCTTGCTGTCCTGCTGTTTCAGGCTGTCCTGATTGCTAGTTTACTGCTCGCCAGATCCAAACAACGCAAAGCGGAAGAGGAGTACAAACGTCTTTCATCTCTGAGAGAAGCGGCACAGTCGCATCTCAATCACGAACGATTTGAGCAGGAGAGTGAACAGCGTTTCCGCGACGTTTCCGATACTGCTCCGGTCATGATCTGGGTTGCGGGTCCGGATAAGAGTTGTACTTACGTCAACAAACCCTGGATCGACTTCAAAGGCTCAACGCTCGAAAAAGAATTGGGTAACGGGTGGCTGGAGGGCATACACCCTGAGGATGTCGAGAGTTGTCGCGAGATCTTTTTCAGCAGTGTTGACGCCAGACGACCGTTTGAAATGGAGTACCGGCTACTCCGGCATGATGGCGAGTATCGATGGATATACGACTCGGGCGTTCCGCGCTTCTCGCCTGACGGCACATTCCTCGGATTCATTGGTTCCTGTATCGATCTCACGGAGCGTAAAGAATCGGAAGTCGCACTGAAAAAGGCCCACGATGAGCTGCAACAGTTGAAGAACCAGCTAGAGGCGGAAAACATTTACTTGCAACAAGAGTTGCAACTGGACGAGAACGTCGGCGAGACCATTGGTCAAAGCGACGCCATTAAATATGTGCTTTTCAAGATCACCCAGGTTGCGCCCACGGACTCAACTGTCCTTATTACAGGTGAAACCGGAACGGGAAAGGAGCTCGCGGCGCGCGCCATTCACGCGGGAAGCTCGCGGAAAGACCGTCCTTTAATAAAGGTAAACTGCGGCGCCTTGTCTCCGACGTTGATCGAAAGCGAGTTGTTTGGGCACGAGAAGGGCGCGTTTACCGGCGCTGCTGCAAAGAAACAAGGTCGTTTTGAATTGGCCAATGGTGGGACAATTTTCCTTGACGAGATCGGCGAGCTACCGCCGGAGTTGCAAGTGAAGTTGCTGCGTGTGATCCAGGAAAACGAGTTTGAGCGACTGGGCAGCAGTAAAACAATCAAGGTCGATGTGAGAATTATTGCCGCAACGAATCGTAATCTGAAGACAGCAGTAGAGGAAGGAAGGTTTCGAGAGGATCTCTTGTATCGCTTGAATGTCTACCCGATTACGATGCCGCCGCTGCGACAGCGCAGGGAAGATATCCCGCTACTGATCGAGCATTTTTGCCATACGTATGCAAAGAAGTTTGGTAAAACCGTTTCATCAATTTCACCGCGGACGATGCAGAACCTGCAGTCGCATTCGTGGCCGGGAAACGTCAGGGAGTTGGCAAACGTGATCGAGCGAGCGGTGATACACACGAAGGGAAGCGTGCTTCAGGTTGTCGATCACTTCGAACAGGTACCTCACGAAACAGTTCCCACGCAGACTCTGGAAGAAGTCGAACGCGAATACATCATACGCACTCTTGAGAACACCGGTTGGCGAGTTGAAGGTCCATTTGGCGCTGCAAAGATTCTTGGACTCAATCCGAGTACGCTGAGAACGAGAATGATCAAGCTCGGAATACAGCGGCGACACGCAACAGGGAGTTAAGACAGTCATCCGCGGATCCACGTAATAGCACTACCCACACTTCCCCGCGAAAATCTTCCACGCATTAACGCAGTTCCCGCGAAATATAACGGCTGGTTGACCGCCCCTTTTGTACGGTCTCACACTTAAATTATTCATAACAAAAGAGGTAAAAACGTTAATGTGAATGCCGTCCTTTGTGCACGCATCTTGCAGTAGCTAAGCGGCACCGAGGTTTAGAAATTCGCCCTTCTCTTACCTGGGAGTTAACCAAAAAGAAACTGTTCAACTTGTTTTACGGAATGTGCGGACCGTTATCTACACGTGTCTGTGAGTGGGACCGAGATGATTGTGAACACCACGAGGATCACAGTGCAACCGGAAAAGCGGACAGAGTTCTTTCAAACGATCCGGCGCTTACTTGATCCACTGAAGAAAGCCAGAGGTTGCCGCACACTCGATTTTTATCTGGACGCGGCTGATGAGAATTCGACCTTGCTCGTGAGTGAGTGGGATACGGAAAAGGATCTGAACAATTACCTTCAATCGAATGACTTCGCCGTTCTCAGGGGAGCGATAACAGTGTTGAGCATCCGTAGCATCGATTCGAAAGCAAACGTGACCTCGCACCTCTGCAAACCCTGAATGGACTAACGCTATGTTGTCAGGTTCGGCCAGACAAATGACCAATCCAATCGCACGAGAGCTCAACAGCTCTCCAGACGACTCCCTGCGGGCAATCGTTGATGCGTGCGTTTCGAATGTGGCCGTCCTCGACGAATCGGGTTCGATTATCTATGCCAGTAAAGCATGGAGCTTATTCGAGCGTAACTCAGCAGATAAAAACGGCACGGCATACTTTGAAAACTGTCGAAGGTCGACACAGTCAGAATCGGACGAAGACGCAAAGATCACTCTCGCTGACGATATCCAGGACATTCTCTTCGGCACTGAAAGAGAATTTCATCGTCAATACTGCTTCACTTCATTGACCGAACAACGGCCTTTTCTAATGCACGCGGCGCGTTTGAACCTGCCGGGATCGAGTTTCAGAATTCTGATCACGCATGAAGAGCTGCCGTCGGCTGACGCTGATTTCAGAAATAGCAAGGAACGTTTGATCGAGCTCCTCGGGACAAAGATCCTCGCGTGGGAAGGTGAGGTTGAAGGGCAGCGGTTCAATTACGTCAGCGAGCAGGCGGTGAAAATGCTGGGATATCCCGTCGCGGAGTGGTACGAGCCGAATTTCCTCGTTAAGCATATCCACCGCGATGATTTGTTCTCGGTACTGGCCGCTTATCAGAAACAAACCAAGATCACACAGCACTTCGATCTCACGTTTCGCATGTGGGCGAGTGATGGAACATTGGTCTGGGTGCAGAACCTGATCAGCGTTGATACCGAGTGCGAGGGAGTTACTAATCTCCACGGCTTCATGATCGATGTCTCGGAACGTAAACGTGCGGAAGAGGCTTTGAAAGACGTGGGTGGCCGTCTGATTGCAGCGCAGGAAGAGGAGCGACGCAGAGTTGCGCGCGAGCTGCACGACGACTTCAATCAACGACTCGCGGTTTTATCGATCGAGCTGGACCAGCTTGGACAAAAACTTCAAAAACAGGTTCCGCTGCATCGCACGGTTCAGCGTTTGCAGACTCAGGCGCAGGAAATCGCCGCGGAGCTTCACCAGCTTTCATACAAGCTGCATCCTTCGAAGCTGGACCACCTGGGGCTGGCGGCGGCCGTGCGGAGTCTGTGCGCCGAGCTTACCGAAAGCAAAAAGCTCAAAGTGGAATTTCATCATAGCGGATTTCCGGCGACGCTGGATAAAGACATTACCTTGTGTGTGTTTCGAATCGCGCAGGAAGGTTTGCGCAATTGCGTAAAGCATAGTGGTGCGGAATGGGCGCGCGTGGTATTGACCAAAAACCGAAACGCGGTGCGCCTCGTGGTTTCCGATAACGGATGTGGATTTGATACGAAGACGGCGCTGATGGAGAAAGGGCTTGGCTTCATCAGCATGAAGGAACGACTACACCTCCTCGGCGGCGAGATAAATGTGTACTCGCGCCCCCTACGCGGTACACGCATCGAGGTGTCAGTTCCATTGAAAAAGCAAGCTGAAACTCCCCAACTGAAAATTGATCCCCGACAGTAATGGAGGAAATATGAAACGCCCCCGTGTCGTACTCGCAGATGATCACACGATTATTCTCGATGCCCTCAAAAATCTACTCGAGCCCGAGTTTGAAGTGGTTGGCACGTTTGCTGACGGCCAGGCATTGATGGAAGGAGCCCCCGCCCTCAATCCGAATGTCATTGTGCTGGACATCGGCATGCCGACGATGAATGGCTTGAACGCAGGACAACGGCTCAAGCAGGCGATGCCGCTGGTCAAACTGATTTATCTCACGATGAATCACGATCCCGATACGGCCGGCGAAGCGTTTCGTTTAGGGGCATCGGCCTACCTGCTCAAGACTTCCGCCGCCGCTGAATTGCAGAAGGCGATCCGTGAAGTGGTGCGCGGTGGTTATTACGTGACGCCGTTGATGACCAAAGGGATGGTGGGCTCTTTCGTACAAAACTTTAAACGAAGAAAGAGCACCACCCCGCTGACATTACGGCAGAAAGAAGTTCTGCAACTGTTGGCTGAAGGCCGGTCGATGAAAGAAGTTGCTTTTGTGCTGAACGTTTCTCCACGCACCGTTGCTTTTCACAAGTACACGATGATGGAGCACCTGCAAATCAGAAGCAGCGCCGAGCTGATCGAATATGCGATGCGCAGTTCGATCGTGGCGGCATAGGTGGCGAGACCTGTCAGTTTTGCCAGTACCTTTTGACGCGCACCTCTTTAGGATTGACATGCATAAGCTTCGAACTATGAAAACCCGATTGATTGAGAAGGAGTTCGAGTGGCGCGTGCGCGTATTCTAGTGGTGGACGATCATGAGGAAATACGCAACACGATTGTTCATTTGTTGAAGCGACAGTTTGATGTGTTGGAAGCGATGAGTGACGGGCCGGCGTTTCTCGAAGCAGTCGCGCGATTGAAACCCGATGTTTGCGTGCTTGATATTTCTCTTCCGAGTATGAGTGGTATCGAGGTCGCGCAACGGATCAAAGAGAACGACACGCAGACCAAGATCATTTTTCTGACGCTTCATGATGATTTTGATTTCAAGACGGCAGCTTTGGAAACGGGTGCAGAAGGGTACGTGACCAAAGCCAGGATGAATGGTGATCTGCTCGTGGCTGTCAAAGAGGTTTTGGCGGGACGTACGTATATTTCATAGATCTCCGATGCGGGAAGGCGGAGACCTGATCGAGACTGAGGCGAGCGCAGGCGCACTCCAACAGGAGGAGAGGGCACCAGCTTTAACCTCAGCGTGATGGGCCAGAGCGCGACTGATGGGGAGCTCTGGCCCATCTGCATTTCAAAACGAGGGACAAGACAATGAACGTATTTTCTCTTTCACAAAGAATGACGGCAGAGTTTCTCGGAACGTTCTGGCTCGTGTTCGGTGGTTGTGGCAGCGCGGTGCTGGCTGCTGCGTTTCCTAACGTTGGCATTGGACTGCTTGGCGTCTCGTTAGCTTTCGGACTTTCGGTGTTGACGATGGTGTACGCTGTTGGGCACATTTCGGGGGGGCACTTCAATCCAGCCGTAACCGTTGGTCTCTGTACAGCACGGCGGTTTCTCGGCCGGGAAGTCCTTCCGTATGTAGGGGCGCAAGTGGCCGGTGCGATCGTCGGCGCGGCCGTTCTTTACGTTATTGCAACTGGCAAGGCTGGGTTCGATGCGAGTTCCGGCTTCGCCGCCAATGGTTATGATGCTTATTCCCCCGGCGGGTACTCATTAGTTGCGGCAGTCGTCGCCGAGTTGATCATGACGTTCTTCTTCCTGATCGTGATCCTTGGCGCGACTGACAAGCGTGCGCCACAAGCGTTAGCAGGTGTGGCGATCGGTTTGGCGCTGACGTTGATCCATCTCGTGACGATTCCTGTGACCAACACGTCTGTCAATCCCGCTCGCAGCACGGGTCCGGCAATTTTTGTCGGCGGTTGGGCACTCAAGCAGCTCTGGCTATTCTGGCTCGCTCCCGTCATCGGCGCGGCACTGGCCGGCGTCGCCTACCGCTTCCTCGCCGAAGAACATAAAGCCCCGGAACCAGCCTTCGCACAGACCGTCACACCGTAGATTGAGCTCACCCTCTGCGTAACCTCTGCGCCCTCTGCGTCTCTGCGGTTTAAAGTTCACCGCAGAGACGCAGAGGGCGCAGAGGTTACGCAGAGGAGAACTTTGCCTCGTGCTATACTCTCGCAACACGGAAAACTCGAAACCTCAAGCCTCTCGCCCGGGCTTGTGTATCAAAGTTTAATAGCACGGGAGGCACGACGATGTCTGAGCTCGTCGTGAGTACAACAAAGGTAGGTCGTAGCGAGTTTGCAAGCGGGCGTGTTCTGCGACATGCTCTCGCGGCTTTGTCAGTTGGCGCTGCCTACTACATTGGCGCGAAGATTGGTTTTGCGCTAACGTTCCGACCGCATCCAGTCTCGACGCTCTGGCCGCCAAACTCAATCCTCTTCGCCGCTTTAATATTATCTAACCCACGCTCGTGGTGGTTTCTTCTGCTCGCTGCATTTCCGGCGCACCTTCTCGTACAGCTCAATGCAGATATACCGTCGACGATGATCCTGTGCTGGTTTGTCAGCAACTGCACTGAAGCTCTCGTCAGTGCATCACTACTGCGATATCTCACTAACAAATCTGAGTTGCGCTTTGACAACACGCAACATGTCTCAATTTTTATCCTGGTATCACTACTCGGCCCGTTCCTGTCTTCATTCCTTGATGCCGCCTTTGTGTTGCTGAACCATTTTGGTACCAGCTCTTACTGGGAGGTCTTTCGCCTGCGTTTCTTCTCGAACGTCCTGGCATCGTTGACGCTAGTGCCCTTGATTGTGATCTGGGGACGAGGTGGATTCCCGTCATTTCGTCAAACTTTCTGGAAAGGTCTGGAAATCGGTGCGCTTGGAACCGGTTTGTTGATCGTAGGGCTGATGAGTTTTCGCGTGCGTAGCGTCGGCCAGCAAACGAGACCCGCGCTCCTCTATTTACCCTTACCTCTTTTACTGTGGGCGGCAATACGGTTCGGCCCGCGCGGAACCAGCGCTGCGCTCGTTATTGTCAGTGTCTTTGAAATCTGGGGAGCGATTCATGGCTTCGGACCGTTTGCCACTCAGTCAGCCGAGATGAATGCGCTATCCGTGCAGATGTTCCTGATACTCGCCTCATTGCCGCTCATGTTTCTGGCGGCACTCATTAAAGAACGTGAGCGAGCCCAGGAAGTCGCAGTGCAAAAAGAGCAGCGACTCGAACTGGCGCTTGACTCCGCCTATCAAGCCTCCAGAGCGCTGAGTGAGAGCCAGGAAAAACTCCATCAAAGCCATAACCAAGTTCGCAAACTGCTGGGACGATTGATCGATGTTCAGGAAGCGGAACGCCGCCGTATCTCACGCGAGCTTCACGACGATTTGAATCAAAAGATTGCCACTCTGTCGATGAATATCAGTCAGCTAAAGCGAAACGTTCCGATGCCGGACGGAGCGCTCATCAGCGAGCTGGATCAACTGCGGGAAACAGCAAGCGGCCTTACAAACGAAGTACGCAGACTATCGCACCAACTGCATCCCGCGGTTTTAGAGCATCTCGGATTGGTAAAGGCGCTCGAGTCGTATATCGCCAGTTTCGCTCACGAGGAACAGATCGACGTAAGGCTCAGCGCTGAGCTTCATGACGAACGCATACCCTTCCAAACTTCAATCGGTCTTTATCGAGTTGCGGTTGAAGCGCTGCGAAATGTTGCACGACATTCCGGCGCCAGGTCGGCCGTCGTTTCGCTTAAGAGCGATTCTGAATTCCTGGAGCTGTGTGTGTCAGATTCCGGAAAGGGTTTTGACGTTGAACGGTTCAGGCAAGACGGTGGATTGGGATTGATCAGCATTGAAGAGCGCGTGCGTCTGCTTCAGGGAACTTGCGAGATTTTTTCGACACCGGGTCGTGGCTCAATGCTCGTCGCGAGGGTGCCGCTGACATGAAACGAACACGACTGCTAGTTGCCGACGATCACGTCATGTTCGCTCAAGGACTGGAAAGTCTTTTGAGTGACGAATTCGACCTGCTCGGCACGGCGCGAAATGGTGAAGAGCTCGTGGAAGCGACAATGCGACTGGCGCCGGACGTAATTCTGGTAGACATCTCGATGCCGGTGCTGAACGGTTTCGATGCTGTGCGACGAATCACGGAGCAGGGCAGTGAAGCGAGGATCATCTTCTTAACCATGCATGACGATGCGACGCTCCTCGCTGAGGCTTTTCGTTGTGGCGCGTCGGGGTACGTTTTGAAACAAGCCGCGGGGGAAGAACTGGCCAACGCCATCAGGGAGGTGGCTGAAGGAAAAAATTACGTCTCGCCACTGGTAACCAATCGTCCCGCCGAACCGCTCACCCTTCATTCACAGAAGACGTCGATCACGCCGCGCCAGCGCGAAGTGCTCGAGCTGATTAGTCGTGGTTTAACGATGAAAGAGATCGCCTCCCAACTCAACATCTCCACCCGCACCGCCGAATCGCACAAATACGAGATGATGCAAACTCTCGGTGTTGAGACGACTGCTGAGCTGATCCGGTATTCCCTGCGACTCGGGCTGATTTCCTAGCAAATTCGGCGAATAACCCTAGTATTTTTACGGGTTGTGCGATACCGGACGAAGGATTAGAGTAATCAGCGATAACTGTCTAAATTTCAGCGAATTCGTTCTCCATCAAGGTCGGGTTCTCTCACGTTCCCCATCCGAGAGAGTCTCTGAGAAGTATCGAGATGTTCGCAGAGAAGTCTCTCCTTGCCTGTGTGTCACTGACCATTCTCTTGTTGGTCTTGCCTGGCTCTGCGTCAGGAAGCACCTCCTCCGGCACTTTCACGACTTTCGAAGCAAAGACAGTCGCCGTTGCCGTAATCATTTTGCAGGCGGGTCTGATTTCAACTCTCCTGATCAAGCGCGGTAGACAGCGGCGCGCCAACGTTGAGCGGCAGGAGTCGGAGCAGCGTTTGGCTGAGCTCACGGGCCTACTGCTCCGCACGCAGGACGAAGAACGCCGCCGTATCGCGCTGGAGCTGCATGATGTAACGGCGCAGAGCATCGGACTGATCATGCTCAACTTGTCGCAAGTGCAAAACGCGGCGTTATCGATGGACCAGCGGACTAAAGACAAGTTGACCGAGAGTTTGATCTTCGGCGAGCAGGCGTTGAAAGACATTCGCACGCTTTCATACGTACTGCACCCGCCGCTCTTGGACCAGGCGGGACTGGTGACGGCCTTGAAGTGGTACGTCAGAGGTTTCAGTGAACGCAGCGGTGTGAACGTGACCTTTAGTGAAGAAGGAGTTAACGGTCATCGCATGCCTCCTGACGTTGAGTATGCGCTGTTTCGGATCGTGCAGGAGTCGTTAACTAATATTCGACGACACACGAACAGTACAATTGCTGAGATCACCGTTAAGCACATGCGCAATCGGGTGCGTCTCAGTATTCGTGACGAGGGCAATGATTTGAAGTTGAGTCTGCCCAGAAACGGTGACGGTTTCGAGAGTATCGGCGTCGGTATTCCCGGAATGCGTCACCGTCTGAAACAACTCGGCGGGGAGTTACTCGTTGATTCGAATTCGAATGGCACAATCGTGACTGCAACCGTGCCGGTGAGGTGGAATGGACATGATTCGAGTTCTCATGGCTGACGACCACGCGGTAATGCGACGAGGAATTCGCGAAATTCTCGAAGCTGATAGCGAGATCGAGGTTATCGGTGAAGCTGGTGACGGTCGAGAAGCGATCCGGCTCGCAGAGAAACTGAAGCCGAATGTGATGATCCTTGATCTCGGCATGCCTGAGCTGAACGGGTTGGACGCGATCCGGCACATGCGGCGAGAGCTTCCGGAGATCGAATTGCTGGCTTTCTCGATGCACGATTCGGAGGAGCTCATACGCGAAGTGTTTGCGGCGGGCGCGAGAGGTTACGTCTTGAAGTCTGATTCCGTTGGTTATCTTGCTGAGGGAGTGAAGTCGCTGTTTCGGCATAAGCCTTTTTTCACGCCGAGAATCTCGGAGGCGATTCTCAACTCGCTGGTGACTGCCGGCGGTGAAAGCCGGACGGAGAGTGTCAGTCATGGTCCACTCAGCACTCGCGAGCGTGAGATCCTGCAGTTGCTGGCGGAGAACAAAAGTAACAAGGAGATTGCGTCGCGTCTCGCGATCAGCGTCCGGACTGTCGAAACACACCGCCGCTCGATAATGCAAAAGTTGAATGCCAACTCGATCGTCGAGTTAGTGCACTACGCAATCCGCAACGGCATCGTCCAACCCTCCCGCGCCACAGACTTACATTGATTAGCCACAAAAAGGCACAAAAAGCACAAAAGAACTCTTATGTGCTTTTGTGCCTAATCAATGCACTCGCTACCATGTAACACTTACCCGGCTACCGGAAACACACGACGCGAAATACCAAATCGAGGCGATTTACCCACCTCGGAAAACTCACTATCGTCCCTGCTTCTGCAGGAGTGGTGATGGAGCTAATCGTCGTCGGTTTTCACGGAAGACACCGCGCCGCGCAAGTGTTGACTGCGCTGCGGCAGGACGAAGCGCACGTCTTCGATCTCGATCAGGCAATTACTGTCTCGTGGGAAGACCGCCGCAACTTCATCGTCCAGCAGAGTATAAACCTCTCGCGTGAAGAAGGCGGTCGCTGGGCCCGACTGTGGGGGGCATTTATCAAAGCGACGTTGTTCCAACCGTTTACCGAACAGTTGAGCACAGCCGCGACGAAAGTCGCGGGTAACGAAAACGGAAATGGTCAATCAGCGCTCACTCGCGATTGGTGGGTGTCAGACGTCGGTATCCCTGATTTTTTTGTTCGAGACGTCGGGGCGCTGATACAGCCAGGCGAATCAGCGATTATCGCGCTCGCCGAAGAGTTTGAGCCTAATCTCGCTCTCGGTGTGCTGCGCGATTGTGGCGGCTCGTTGATCTACACGTCTCTTTCCGGTGACCAGGTACACAAGGTCAAAAAAGAGTTAGCGGCAACCGACCAATCGTGAGCGCTGAAACTTCGACACTCCTGGCGACTGACAGGACGCGACTGGCCCACGACCGCACTTTGATGGCGTGGGTCAGGACCTCCACTTCTCTAATCAGCTTCGGATTCACGATCTACAAGTTTTTCCAGTATCTCAGGGAACAAAACACTCCAACGCACGATCGCTTGTTTGGACCACGCGAGTATGCGTTGTTGATGATTAGCGTAGGCGTAGTCGCGCTTTTCTTTGCCACGCTGCAACACCGGCGCGACATGAAGGCGTTGCGCGCGCTGCATCCGGAGGTTCCTTATTCTCTGGTTACGGTGCTGGCTGGTTTTATGTCGTTGATTGGAGTGTTGACGTTGTTGGTAGTTATCTTCCGGCAGTAGAAAGGATATGAGCCTGTCTGATGCAGTTTACGATCAGCACGTGTTCGACGGTGGTCCACCTTTGCGGCTGCAAAGATCGCTGGGCCTGGTCAAGCCGGAACAGCCGCGAATCTTCAGGCGCGCCTTGTTTAGTGCGACCATAGCCTGGGTGCCGCTGGCCCTCGCGACTGCTGCGCAAACGCTCTTCCGCGGCGACGGCTCCGTTAACTGGTTCTTTTCTGACTTTTCCATTCACGCTCGCTACCTGATTGCCCTGCCTGCGTTGATCTTCGCGGAGAGAGACTGCATACCTCAGCTCGAAAAAATCGTTCGTCATTTCGTCGATATAGGCCTGGTTGCCGACTCGGATATTCCGCGTTATCGAGCAGCAGTTGACTCGACCCGGCGCTTGCTCACGTCCGGTTATGCTGAACTTGTGGTGCCGTTCGTCGCGTATCTTTCAACCTTTTTATTGGTGCTTTACGTCCCTTTAGAGTGGGTACAACCATGGCAGCGAACGGCGAGCGGTGGGTTTTCTCCGGCTGGCTGGTGGAACCTGTTAGTAAGTATGCCGCTCCTCCAAATTCTTTTATTCGGTTGGGTGTGGCGAATAGTGTTGTGGGGAAGATTTCTGGTGTTGGTGGCAGAGCTCAATTTGCGATTATTGCCGAGTCATCCGGATTGTGCTTGTGGTTTGAGGTTCGTCAGCACTTCGTTGCGCGGTTTTCGTTTTATCAGTTTTGCACTCGGCGCGATCCTGGCGGGAGCGATAGCGGATCGCATCGTTTACCTGGGAGCTGATCTGCTCAGCTTTAAGGCTTACCTGATTGGGTTAATTGTTTTCATCCTGATCGTTTTTGCCGGGCCGCTGACGGTGTTTATGAGAAAACTTCGCGAGACGAAGCGGCGCGGGATTTTTGAGTATGGCGCGCTCGCAACTCGTCTGGGACACGAGTTTGAAGCGAAGTGGTTGAGCACCGAGCGCGAGTCGAAAGAGGAGATGCTCTCAGCTCCGGATTTTTCTGCGACTACTGATTATTACGCCGTTGCTGCAAATGTTTATGAAGTACGCGAGCTGCCTTTCACGGTGAAGGATCTGATCGGCCCGGTAATTCCGGCCCTCGTCCCCTTCCTCTTCGTCGCACTTCTTAAGGTCCCCTTCCAGGTCATCCTCGACAGCCTCATCAAGCTCTGGTTTTAGCCACAAAAAAGCACAAAAGTCACAAAAGAGAAATTTTTCTTTTTGTGCTTTTTGTGCCTTTTTGTGGCCTACCACGGAACACTTAGGGGACTACCAAATCTACGCGATTTTCTGATTTCGATGACGCGCTCAATATCGTCAGTTATGGAAGAGTATTTTTTACGCGTGTGGAATGACCTCGGCGCCAGGGTTGCTGGTCCACTGAGTTTGCGGTTCTTACTGCAACCGATGATGGCGACGATCTTTGGGATTCGCGACGGCTTTAAGGATGCAAGAGCGGGACGACCGTTTTACTTCCATTCCCTCTTTACTGACGCCGAACATCGTAGCTCAAGGCTCAAGGAAGGTTTGCGCGCAGTTGCCAAGGTGTTCACGTTGGCGGTCATTCTCGATGTGTTGTTTCAGCTCATCGTCTTCAAGTGGTTCTATCCGGTGGAAGCATTACTCGTTGCCTTCCTGCTGGCTTTTTTGCCTTACATGCTGGTGCGTGGCCTGGTAAACCGGATCGCTCGCCTCTTCCTGCACAAACGTTCGCAAAGTGAGAGCGCATGAAAGCAACAATCTCATTTCTGATTCTCGTTTTGGTCTGCACATCAGCTTCCGCTCAGCAACTGCGCGACACCTTTCGGCGCGTTAAGTCGTCGGTAGTGATCGTTCGCACGGGCGGAGATCAGTCGTCTCCAATCACGAGCCAGATGGACGACTCAGGTGTCGGCTCAGGCGTATTGATTTCAAAAGACGGGCAGATTCTTACAGCCGCTCACGTCGTGCAAAGCGGTCTACCGATCACGATCGAATTTACTGACGGGCAGAGACTGAAGGCGCAGGTTGTCGAATCGAATATCGCTGCTGATCTGGCGCTACTAAAAGTTGACCGCGTGCCTGCTGCTGCAGCCGCCGCGACGCTCGGCGATTCAGATGTCGTGGAGACAGGTGACGACATCTTTATCGTCGGCGCGCCATATGGTTTGAGCAACACGCTCACTGTGGGCCGTATCAGCGCGCGCAGACCGGATGAAACACGTGGCGGCATTCTGAGCACGAGTGAGTTTCTGCAAACCGATGCGGTGGTGAATCCTGGTAACTCCGGTAGTCCCGTGTTCAATAAGGCCGGGGAAGTGGTTGCGATCGTGAGCAACGTAGTTAGTGAGTCAGGCGATTTTCAAGGAGTTGGTTTCGCTGCCACGGTCAACACCGCTCGCACGCTGTTGCTCGATCGCGATCCGTTTCTCAACGGACTCGAAGGCGTGCTGGTGACAGGCATCGTCGCGAAAGCGCTCAACGTGCCACAGTCAGCAGGCTTTCTGGTTACGAATGTGGGTCGCGATTCTCTTGCCGAGCAAATGGGTTTAGTCGGCGGGCAGGTTGAAGCGATTATCGATAATGAGAGTCTATTAATCGGCGGCGATGTGATCCTGAAGATCAATAGCGCGACAATTACTATCGACAGGCGTAATTACCGTTCAATATTTTCCAACATTGCGCGAGCGAATGCTGGCTCCGTCGTGCATTGCAGTGTCTTACGCGCGGGAAAAGTTCTCGAGCTCTCCGTAAAAATCCCGGCCTCGCTTTCGACCTCGCGCGCGCCACGACCTTAGACGAGATGCGCCTACCATAGAACACTGATCTGCCTACCTGAAAGATGCAGTCTGCGTGCTCGCGGGGTCGCAAAAAATACCAAATCAAGGCGATTTACGTGTTTGGCGACTCTCGCTATTTTCACGTCTTACCTAACGACAGTTTGCAGCTTTCCCCCGTCACCGAAGGCATTTCAGGAGGTGAGTTATGAGCCCCGACGGTCCACCGACCCAACTGGCAACTATGCATGGTCGCAAAAAGAGCACTCACACGTTGTTGTTTCTGGTCTCCAAACTCTGGTCATGTTGGCATCGCAAGATGTCTCGGCCATTCACGCATGAAGGCGAAACGTATCGCGTCTGCCTCAAGTGTGGAATGCGTCGCGAGTTTGATCTGGAAGCGTGGAAGACAGGGCGTAGTTACTACTTCCCGAGAGTTCGCACGCGCCATATCAAACCGGCGAGCATCGTTACGCATAGCAAACTTCGCTTGATAAAGCTCAAGCGCGCATCGTGAGGATTAACCATGAGTCGAAAAATCAGGTTGGTAATTCCTGTGCTGTTGGTTGTTCTCGTTAGCAGTACGGCAGTCTTCGCGCAGAAGAAAAAGCCGCGCATCAAGTACTACTCAATCAGCGCAAACCGTACCTTTCATGTGAGGATGAACGACACCCTCAATTCGGGATCAGCTCGAATCGGCGATACGTTCTCGACTACTACCGTCGATCCTGTTTACTCGACAAATGGAGTCGAGCTGGTCCCATCGGGAAGCATCATCACGGGCCGTGTCACTGCTGTGCAGAAAGCTCAGAAGGACGGCAAGCCGGGTGTTCTGTCGGTAATTTTCTATCAGCTCAACTTGCCTAACGGTCGTGGCGCAGCGATGAGTGGCTCACTCACGGATCTCAGCTCGGGAAACACTTCGAGTGACAACGAAGGCACAGCGTCAGCTAAGAAGACTTCTCACCGGAACGTGAAGTTCATCGGTGGCGGCGCAGGCGGCGGTGCGTTGATTGGCGCTATCGCCGGCGGAGGGAAAGGCCTGGCGATCGGTGCGGGAGTTGGCGCGGGCGTGGGATTCCTCGCGAAGAAGTTGAAGAAGGGTGACGAAGCTAAGGTCAATTCGGGAACGGAATTTGGAGTGATTCTGAACCGTGCAGTTTCGCTGCCGGCCTATCGCCCGTCGTGATTGTTCCTCTGCGTAACCTCTGCGTCCTCTGCGTCTCTGCGGTTTTAGTCCACCGCAGAGACGCAGAGAACGCAGAGGTTACGCAGAGAAAAAACAGAGGGAAAGAAATGCGAATCGTCTTTGGTTTGATTCTGTTGCTAACTCTCACAGGAGTAGCAGCGGGGCAGGGACAACCATCCGGAGATGCGCACGAGTTAGCAAAGCAACTCTCGAATCCGGTCTCGTCGCTGATCAGTTTTCCGTTTCAATCAAATTTCGATTTCGGAATGGGAGCCGGTTCCGGCTGGCGTTATACCTTGAACGTCCAGCCGGTGGTCCCCTTTTCGTTGAATTCGAAGTTGAACGTGATCTCACGCACGATCGCTCCCATCATTCACCAGCACAACGTCGCCGGAATAAGCGATCAAAGCGGACTGGGAGATATCAGCCAGTCGCTGTTTTTTTCCCCGACCGACAGTAAGCGGTTCATCTGGGGTGTTGGACCACAGTTTCTCATTCCCACCGCGACCAATGATCTCCTGGGAACTGAGAAGTTCGCTATTGGCCCGACTCTCATCGTGCTCAAGCAAAAAGAAGCATGGACTTACGGCGCCCTGACGAATCACGTGTGGTCGGTTGCCGGCGATGACACGCGCTCGAGCGTTAACTCAACTTTCATTCAACCGTTTCTCTCCTACAACACCAGAGACGCATGGACCTACAGCTTGAATGCCGAAACAACCTACGACTGGACCGGAAATCATTGGAACGTGCCGGTTCATTTCAGTATTTCGAAGCTGGTCCATTTTGGCCACCAGCCGGTGAGTCTTGGCGGTGCGGTGCGCTGCTGGGCCACGAGCGCGAGTGGCGGCCCGGAAGGATGCGGCCTCCGCATCATCGTGACTCCGTTGTTCCCGAAGAGGTGAAGTAACCGCTTCCAGACCCCGGCAAGGAAGGTTTTAGATGCATAGCCTGGCGCGAGTATCCATTATCTTAGCCCTCTTTTTGATTTCGGTTTCTGTTTATCCGCAGACGCCCTCAACCACACCAACCGCAGACAAAGTAAAAAACGAAGCGTCACAGCCAGCCGGCACTAATGCTGGACCCGAGCCGGCGCCGAATGACTTCTGGCATCAGGAAACGATGACCGGCGACTGGGGCGGCGCGCGCTCGCGCTGGAAAGAAAAAGGCGTCGAGCTCGAGTTCAAGCTCGTGCAGTTTTACCAGGCCAACACTTCAGGCGGAGTAAGCGAGGACAGCGAATACAACGGCAAGTTTGAAACGATCTGGAAGTTTGATCTCGGAAAAGTCGCCGGTTGGAAATACTGGTCATCCGAGATGAAGGCCGAGGTGCGTTTTGGTGGACCATCGCTGGGCGGCACCGGCGCGATCAATCCTCTCAACACGGGGGTGCTGGGTCCCGGCGTAGACGGGTCCGTCGTCGCCGTTACAGCACTGAATTTCACTCGGCTGATTCCAAAAGATCTGAAAAAGGGCAACCTTTACGCCGTCTCTTTCGGACGATACAACCTGTTGGACCTCGTCGACGAAGACTTCTTCGCAGGCTCCGGGGAAGAGCGATTTTTTAATCTGGCCCAGATAGGACCGCTGACTGTGCTGCGCGAGGTGCCGTTTATCACCAACGGTGCGAGCTTTGCCTATATTAAAGGCGGCGAACCGTTCATCACTCTCTCGTTCCTCGATCCCAACGATCATTCAACCGATCCGGGCCTCGACGATTTGTTCGCCGACGGCGTGACTATCTCGCCCGGCATCAACTTTCCAGCGCACTACTGGGGCAAGTCAGCGAAACACTCTTTCAGTTTTGCGATCACCACGAAGAAGTTCACGCCGTTTGATGCGTTCAAGCAGGTCATCATTCCTGGACCACCGCGCAATCCTGTGGAGCCGAAGCGTGGCTCGTGGTCGGCGAGTTACATCTTTCGACAATACCTCGTCGAGCGAGGGAGACGAGACGGCTGGGGATTGTTTTCCCAGCTAGCCTTTGCAAACAGAGACACGAGCCCGATCACGCGGTTCTTCAATGTGGGTGTCGGTGGCAATGGTCTCATCAAGAGTCGCAACACTGACGAGTTTGGCATCGCCTACGCCTACACCGGTCTCAGCAGAGTTTTGGAAGACAACATCGATCTGATCACGATCGGGCGGAGTCCATTACAGCCGGAGCACCAGGTTGAGATGTTCTACAACCTGCACGTCACTCCCTGGCTGAGATTCACCGGCGATCTTCAGATCATTCGCGGCGTCCGGCGCGGTTTCGATCGCGCCATCGTTCCAGGTGGGAGGTTAGAGCTAATTTTTTAGGTGTTGTTGAGAGTGATCCAACTTGGACAGGGTCAGTACCACCTCGCGGTAGCGGGTGGGTGCGTAGCATTTAGGCCCGCTGAGTTGCCAGATGGCTGCGCACCCACCCGCTACCGCGAGGTGGTACTGACCCTGTCCAAGGCACGTTTCTGATTTTTAGAGGAGAACATGAGCAATCAATTCAAGGGAACAATCAATCTAGACATTCGCGACTCGAAACCTGACTGGGATGCATTTCTTTATCAAAAGGCGCCAAAAGATGCGCCCAACGTCCTGGTCATTCTTTACGACGACACCGGATGTGCTGCGTGGTCGCCGTACGGTGGGCGGATCAATATGCCGACAATGGACCGTCTCGCAGCGAATGGCCTGACATACACGCAATGGCACACGACGGCAGTCTGTTCGCCGACGCGCTCAACTTTTCTCACCGGACGTAATCATCACGCCAATGGCTTCGGCTCGATATCCGAAATGGCCGTCGGCTTTCCGGGTTATTGCGGCCACATTCCTCCAGAGAATGGCAGCGTCGCGCAGGTGCTGCGCGACGCCGGTTGGACCACACTCTGGATCGGCAAGAACCACAATGTGCCGGTTGACGCTTTCAGTATCGGCGCGACGAAGAAGAAGTGGCCACTCGGGCTTGGCTACGATCGCTTTTACGGCTTCATCGGTGGCGAGACCAACCAATGGTATCCAACGCTGATTGAAGACAATCATTTCATCGATCAGCCGTATCAACCCGAGGATGGTTATCACCTCTCAAAAGACCTGGCCGATAAAGCGATCACCTTCATTCGTGATTCCAAACAGTCAGAACCCGACAAGCCCTGGTACATGTGGTACTGTCCGGGGGCTAATCACGCGCCTCATCACGCTCCGCAGGAATACATCGACAAGTACAAGGGCAAGTTTGACGACGGCTATGAAGCTTATCGTGAGTGGGTGCTGGCGCGAATGATCGACCGCGGCATCCTGCCAAAAGACACTGAGCTGACGCCGATCAATCCGTTGCCCGATGGGATCCTTCCCGAAGCCGACAGTGTTCGTCCATGGGACAGCCTGTCAGATGACGAAAAGAAACTCTTCGCGCGTATGGCCGAGGTGTATGCCGGATTTTCCGAGTATACCGACGTTCAGATCGGTCGAGTGATCGATTATCTCGAAGAGTCGGATCAGCTCGACAATACCGTGATCTTTTACTGTGCCGACAATGGCGCATCGGGCGAGGGCAGCCCGAGCGGATCGGTCAACGAGAATCGTTTCTTTAACGGATACCCGGACGACATCGAGAGCAACCTCGCGATGATCGACAAGCTTGGGAGTCCGGATACCTACAACCATTACCCCACCGGCTGGGCAGTCGCATTTTCCACGCCTTACAAGATGTTCAAACGTTACGCCTCGTTTGCAGGTGGAACCTGCGATCCGCTTGTGATCCATTGGCCCAAAGGAATCAAGGCGAAGGGAGAAATACGGCACCAGTATCACCACTGCACAGACATCATGCCGACCATACTCGAATGTTGCGGTATCGAGATGCCGGAAGTGATCGATGGAATCAAGCAGGCGCCGCTCGCGGGCGTGTCGATGCGTTACAGCTTTAATGACGCGAGTGCGCCAACCACAAAAGAAACTCAGTACTACGAGATGGTCGGCACGCGCGGCATCTGGCACAAGGGCTGGAAGGCTGCGACCTTACACGCCCCTGCGCCGTCAGACCAGGGAAATTTCGACAAGGATGTGTGGCAGCTCTTCAATGTCGAAGAAGACCGCTCCGAGGCGCACGATCTGGCAGCGAAACATCCTGAGAAACTCAAGGAGCTTCAGGATCTCTGGTTGGCGGAGGCTAAGGCGAACAATGTGCTACCGCTGATCGATGTGGGCGTTCATTTGATTCATGAACTCGAGTTTCATGCAGCACCACCAGCAAGCGGACGCTACGTCTATTATCCCGGAACAACCGAAGTTCCCGAGGCAACGGCGCCGCGTACGCTCGGATCGTCATTCAAAGCGCTCGCCGAGGTTGAGTTTACGGGCGACAGCCACGGCGTCATCTTTGCGCAGGGTTCCCGCTTCGGCGGTTATTCGCTCTTCGTTAAAGGTGGCAAGCTGATCTTCGTTTACAACTTCCTCGGCATCCCGCCCGAACAGCGTCTGGCCTCCGATGCGCCTACTGACGGTAAACACATCGTCGGCGTCGAGTTCAATAAACAATCAATTTCCAAAAACCTGGAAACGCTCGGCCAGATGAAGCTCTACGTCGACGACAAGGTCGTCGCCGAAGGACCTTTCCGAACACAGAGCGGGCACTACGCTCTTTGCGGCGAAGGACTGAGTATCGGAACTGATAGCGGCGATTCAGTCAGCAGCGAATACAAACCGAAATTCGAATTCACAGGTGGTCGCGTGGTCAAAGTCATTTTCGACGTGGCGAAGGATGTTTACGTCAATGTCGAAAAGGCGATGGCCGCATCAATGGCGCGTGATTGAACGGACGACTCATTTATCCAAAGGAGTAACAATGCCCAAAAACAACAATGCAACCAAGAAACCAAACATCCTGATCATCTGGGGTGACGATATCGGTTGGTTCAACGTCAGCGCCTATAACCTTGGCGTGATGGGATATCGCACTCCCAACATCGATCGCATCGCGAAAGAGGGTGTGATGTTTACCGACTGGTACGGACAGCAAAGCTGCACCGCCGGCCGCGCAGCTTTTATCACCGGCCAGTCGCCAATCAGAACTGGTCTTACAAAAGTAGGATTGCCCGGCGCGGATCTCGGCCTCCAGCCTGAAGATCCGACCATCGCCGACGTTCTCAAACCACTCGGCTATGTTTGCGGACAGTTTGGTAAGAACCATCTCGGCGACCGCGATGAGTTTCTTCCGACCGCTCATGGTTTTGATGAGTTTTTCGGAAACCTCTATCACTTGAATGCGGAACAGGAGCCGGAAAACCCGGACTATCCGAAAGATCCGGAATTCAAAAAGAAATTTGGACCACGCGGCGTGCTCAAGAGCTGGGCCAACCCCGACGGTACTCAAAAGATCGAGAACACCGGACCACTGACTATCGAGCGAATGAAAACAGTTGATGAGGAATTCCTTGCAGGCGCACTCGACTTCATCGATCGAAATGCAAAAGACAATAAACCGTTCTTCTGTTGGTTCAACTCGACGAGGATGCATATCTTCACGCACTTGAAGAAGGAGTCGGAGGGCGTCACCGGATTAGGTGTTTATCCCGACGGCATGGTTGAGCACGATGGTCATGTCGGCCAGCTTCTCAAGAAGCTCGATGACCTCGGCATTGCCGACGACACGATCGTCATGTACTCGACTGACAACGGCGCCGAGGTGATGAGCTGGCCCGACGGCGGCACGACACCGTTCCGTGGTGAAAAAGACACCAACTTTGAAGGTGGCTGGCGCGTGCCGTGCGCGATTCGCTGGCCAGGTGTGATCGAGCCGGGAACAGTCTCAAATGAGATCTTTTCTCACACCGACATGCTACCGACACTCGCTGCAATCGGGGGCGATCCGGATATCGTCGAGAAACTCAAGAAGGGGACCCAATTAGGGAAAAAGAAATTCAAGGTACACATCGATGGTTTCAACCTGCTTCCTTTTATAAAGGGTGAGGTCAAGGAGAATCCTCGCAAGGCCTTCCTCTACTGGAGCGATGATGGTGACCTGATGGCACTACGCGTTGGTAACTGGAAGTGCACATTCATGGAGCAACGCGCCAAGGGTTTCAAGGTGTGGGAAGAGCCGCTGGTGGCGAAGCGGGTCCCGGATCTCTACAACCTGAGGTCTGATCCGTTTGAACGGGCCACCGAGGATGCGGATCTCTTCTATGCGAAGTGGAAAGCTGATCGGGCGTTTCTGCTTGTGCCAGCGCAGGCAATAGTTGCGGAATTTCTCCAGACGTTCAAGGAATTTCCACCGCGACAAAAGCCGGCCAGCTTCAGCATCGATCAGGCGCTGGAGAAAGCCACGCAAAATCAGAAAGCACTGGCTAAGGGAGCAGCCGGTGGTTAGTTCGATCACGAGCGGCGTTCCCCTGGGGGCAGTCATTCCCGAGATGGCTGCCTCCGATCCGGTGTGTGAGTTTTACACCGAGCATCCGTATCCGCCGCCGGTTGAGAATCTGGATCGTGCTCGCGACGAGTGGCAGGACGAGAACCGGCAGCGCGCTGAGTTTCACTTGTTCTGGCCCAACCGGAAGTATCGTGCCGATCTCGACATATTGGTTGCGGGTTGTGGGACGTGGCAAGCGGCGAAGTATGCGCTCTGCCGTCCGGGTGCGCGCGTGATCGGCGTCGACGTCAGCACGACGAGTCTCGATCACACGGAACGACTGAAACAGAAATACAAACTGACGAATCTTGAATTGCAGCAAATGCCTGTTGAAGGTGTTGCTGCGTTGGACCGTCGTTTTGATCTCGTTGTTTGCACGGGTGTGCTGCACCATCTTGAAGATCCTGACGAAGGGCTGCGCGCGTTACGTTCTGTGTTGAAGCCTGATGGCGCGATCTATTTGATGGTCTATGCGCCGTATGGACGCGCCGGCGTTTATTTGCTTCAGGAGTATTGCAGGAAGTTGGGAATCGGGACTTCGGCGCGCGAGATCGATGATCTTGCGACGGTAGTTGAGGCGCTGCCTTCGCAACACCCGCTTGCGAGTTTGCTGCGTGGCTCACGCGATGCGCTGAACGCAGACGCGCTGGCTGACGCGCTCTTGAATCCTCGCGATCGATCCTATTCCGTTCCACAACTTTTCGACTTCATCGATCGAAATGGACTCGAGTTTGGCCGTTGGTACTGGCAGGCGCCTTACTTACCGCAATGCGGCTCAATTGCGACAACACCGCACGCGAAGCGATTGAATCAGTTGCCGGAGCGCGAGCAATACGTCGCGATGGAGCTGTGGCGCGGCGCAATGACTTGTCACAGCCTCATCGCTTATCGCAACGACGCGCCGGCGAGCTTCGTCTTCGATAAGGAACATTGGCCCAACTACGTCCCGCTTCGTCTTCCCACAACCATCTGTGTCCAGGAAAGACTACCCCCGGGAGCAGCCGGCGTCCTCTTGAACCGGAGCCATCCATTTCACGATTTACTGCTTATGCTGAAGGCAAAAGAGAAAAGCATCTTCGATCGAATCGACGGTCGACGCAGCATTGCAGCGCTCGTCGCTGGAGACAATACGTTCGACGCGCAAACTTTCTTCCAAAAGCTTTGGTCCTACGACCAGGTGGTATTCGACGTATCGAGCGGCTAACTGTGGCCTCCGTGGCCACCCTTACAGTCAGGGTCGTACTAAGTTGAGGCACTGGTAATTTAGACAGGGTTACGGGATGCACAGACTTGTTAATGTTGAGCCGTAATCCTGTCAAATTCTCAGACTGGAGATGGTGTCGATTACGTCAACTAGGGATTTATTTTCAAGACCGCGATGAGCGGCATAAATGTTGGCGCGAAGTTCGACTTTTGAGTGCATCAAGACATGCTTTATCTCAAAGGTAATTTTTCACGCAAAGATGCAAAGATCGCAAAGGCGCAAAGGCGCGCCCGGGCATTTGGTTAGCCTTTGCGTCTTTGCGTGAAGGAACACGATCGAGATCAAGGAAGGAGGGGAAGTATGAATCGGATAGTTTTTCTAGTCGTGATGGTCATAGCAATTCTTGCTGTGGCAGACGCTCAAACAAAACCAAAACCAAAGTCCACACCTAAACCGACGACACCAACAGCAACAACCGTGGGGGCGGAAGCACCTCTGCCGCGCGGCAGCGACCTGAAGGAAGGCGCGAGCCAGGCAGAGAAAGCCGCGAAGGTGTTCGGTGAAATCATGGGAACGCCCGATAAAGGCATCCCGACGGATCTGCTGAACAAAGCAGAGTGCGTTGCGGTGTTTCCGGGTGTTGTCAAAGCCGGCTTCATCGTTGGCGGTAAAGCAGGACGTGGAGTTGCGAGTTGTCGCACACCGTCTGGCTGGTCAGCGCCGGCATTTCTCGAAATCAAAGGCGGCAGCGTTGGTCTACAAGTTGGTGGTTCGTCGACCGAGCTGGTGCTTTTGTTCATGAACACTAACGGGTTGAAGAAGCTTGTCAACAACAAGGTTGAGCTAGGCGCGGACGCTTCTGTCGCTGCCGGACCAGTCGGTCGTGAAGCTGCGGCATCCACCGACGCGTCGATGAGCGCCGAGATACTTTCTTATTCGCGTAGCAAGGGTTTGTTTGCCGGCATCTCCTTAAAAGGATCTGTAGTTTCCGCTGAGAAGAGCGACATGGAAGACACCTACGGCAAGGGCGTAACGGCATTGCAGGTTCTGGCCGCGAGCAACAGCCGCGCGCCTGGCGAAGTGCAGGTCTTTGCGAACAAGTTGGGTGAGTTTTCTTCGCGAACTGCCAAAGCGTGAAGAGGTAAATCATGTCAGGCTCAGATCCGTTGCCTTCGTGGAACGAGGGCAACGCTAAATTCTCCATCATCAATTTCGCCACCCGCGTCTCGACTGCGGGTAGCAGCGATTACGTTCCAATCAACGAACGGATCGCGGTGTTTGATAACGACGGCACACTCTGGAGCGAGATGCCGGTGCCGGTCCAGGCTTTCTTCGTCAACGATCGGGTGAAAGCTCTGGCGCCGCAACATCCCGAGTGGCTTAGAACAGAGCCGTTCAAGTCGATAATCGCCGGCGATATCAAGACGGCAATGGCAACGGGTATCAAGGGCCTGGCCGAGCTTGGTATGGCCACGCATTCGGGAATGACTACGGAAGAGTTTGTGAGAACCGTGCGCGAGTGGTTGGCTGGTGCGCGGCATCCGAAACTCAAACGTCCATTCACGCAGTTGATCTACCAGCCGATGTTGGAGGTGCTCGCGTTTCTTCGCTCGCGAGGTTTTGCGACTTTCATCGTTTCCGGTGGCGGTGCCGAGTTTATGCGCGTGTTTGCAGAAGAAGTTTACGGTGTGCCTCGGCACCAGGTCATCGGCTCAACTATCAAGACACACTTTGAGCTTCGGAAAGGCATACCGGTCCTGGTGCGCGATCCGGTGCTCGACTTCTTCGACGACAAAGCCGGCAAGCCCGTCAATATTAACAAGTACATCGGGCGGCGGCCGATCGCCTGCTTTGGCAACTCTGACGGCGATCGCGAGATGTTGATCTGGACAACTATCGGTCGCAGCGACGGCCGGCCCGCGTTTGGTCTGATCGTCCATCACACCGACGCCGAGCGCGAGTTTGCCTACGACCGTGAGCACGTGCTCAGCGGTCAACTCGATAAGGCGCTGGACGAGGCCGGGACCTACGGTTGGATATTAGCTGACATGAAGAACGACTGGGCCACCATCTTCCCAACCGCCGCCCAGTCTGCGCAGGTTTGAACCACAGATCTTCACGGATAAAACGCGGATCTTGGCCTGATTGATATGAATAGCCACGGGATTCAAGAATGGGTGCCGGGAGTGGAACTGCTTCGCACTTATCGTCGCGAGTGGTTTCGCAGTGATCTGGTTGCCGGGGTGTCGGTGGCGGCGGTCGCACTCCCGATCGGGATTGCATACGCACAGCTCGCCGGCTTTCCTCCTGTAGTTGGTATCTACTCGTGCATTCTGCCGCCCGTCGCCTACGCGCTTTTCGGATCGTCGCGACAGTTAGTCGTCAATCCTGATGCTGCGGCTTGCTCGATTGTCGCAGCGACTGTGGGCCCACTCGCGGGCGGCAACTCATTTCGCTATTTGGAATTGTCAATAATTCTAACGAGTCTGACGGGGTTGCTCTGCATCGCGGGTGGGCTCTCAGGCTTGGGCGTGATTGCAAACTTTCTCTCGCGACCGATTCTGACAGGCTACTTGAACGGCATCGCTCTCACGATCATCGTCGGTCAACTCGGCTCACTCTTCGGCTTCAGCGTTGTCGATGGTGGTTTCTTTCGTAAATTCTTCGACACGATTTCGCATTTGAATCAAACGCACGCGCCCACTCTCATCCTCGGCGCGTCACTGCTGATCCTCCTACTCCTGATCAAACGACTCCTGCCTAAAACTCCCGCGCCACTCATTGCCGCTGCAGCAGGTTGTGCTGCTGTCTACGCGCTCGGTCTCATCACGAAAGGCGTAGCGGTAGTCGGCGCCGTGCCGGCCGGCTTTCCCGCACCTCTCATTCCCACGGTCCATACAGCGGAACTTGGACCATTACTCTTCGGCGCTGCCGGAATCTCGCTCGTGAGTTTTTGCAGCATGATGACTACAGCCCGAGGCTTCGCCGCAAAAAACGGTTATCGCATCGACGTCAATCGCGACATGTTTGCACTCGGCGTTTGCGATCTCGCTTCAACGTTCAATCGTGGCTTCGTAGTGAGCGGCGCAGACTCTCGCACCGCAGTCGCAGACTCGGCCGGTGGCAAGTCACAGGTTGCTTCTCTGGTCGCGGCGGTTGTAATGGCGATAGTTTTGCTGTTTCTAACGCGACCACTCGCTTACGTACCTGCCGCCGCACTCGCCGCGATTTTGATCTCGTCGGCTCTGGGCCTCTTCGATTTCGCTTCACTGCGCGACTATTACCGTCTCAGCAAACCGGAGTTTCGCCAGTCAATCGTAGCCATGATTGGTGTGATGACACTTGGTGTTTTGCAAGGCGTGCTGATCGCAGTTGCGCTTGCTCTGTTCAAGTTACTGCGTCAGGCGTCGCACCCACGTGATGCGATTCTCGGAGTGGTCCAGAGCGACGGGGAGGCCTACTGCGCGACCGAAGAAGAAGGTGGGCGATTGGTTCCGGGGTTGATCATCTATCGCTTTGAGTCGTCGATCGTTTTCTTCAATGCCGATTATTTCAGCGAACGCGTGCGCGCGATGATCAGCAAAGCCCCCACGAAACCTCGTCACTTTTTACTCGACGCCGAGGCGGTGCCGTTTGTCGATGTCTCCGGCGTTTACACCTTGAGCGCATTGCGGTCCGAGCTGGCCGAACAGGGAATCGTGCTCGGCATCGCACGCGCGCGCGGTTTGTTTCTGCTGATGCTCGAGCGTGCAGGTGTTGCCGAGAAGATCGGAAACGAGAATCTCTTTCGCACGGTTTATGCAGGCGCGAGAAGTTTTCACGAAAACAGTCATGGAGTAGCAAGGGCGCGATGATGAAAAAGGTACTCACCGTCACATTCCTGAGCGTCATGTTTTGTGTCCCGGCGCTTGCCGATCAGATCACGTTGAAGAACGGCGATCGACTGACCGGCAAGATCGTCAAATCAGATGGCGGCAAGTTAGTGATCAAGACGCAATTGGTTGGCGACGTTACCGTGGACTTGTCTGTCGTTACCAACATCACGACGGACGAGCCGTTGTACGTGACGCTTGCCGATGGTCGAACTGTTTCCGGTGTGATGACCGTCGCCGATGCCAAAGCCGAGCTGCGTGGAACAAACGCGAATGCAGTTTCATTCAACCGGTCCGATATCCAGGTGATTCGCTCTGAAGAAGAACAACTCGCTTACCAGCGTTCACTCGATCCCGGCTGGCTCGAAGGTTGGACCGGCGGCGCCGACGTCGGCTTCGCGCTCACTTCCGGAAACTCCGACACGACAAATCTCGCGATCGGTCTCGGCATGTCACGCGAAACGCGCAACGACAAGACGACCATTTACGCAGCCTCGGTTTACAGCCGCGATAGCTCGAGCGGCGACTCAAATACAATCGCCAACACCGTTCGCGGCGGCGTGCGTTACGACCGCGACATCAACAAGCGCTGGTTTGGTTACGGCTTCGTCGATCTAGAGCACAACGGTTTGCAGGATCTGACACTGCGCTTTGTGCCGGGCGGCGGTATCGGTTACCACGCGATTCGCAACGAACGAACTGAACTGGATCTGCTCGGCGGCCTGGCATGGAACAAGGAATATTTCAAAGGCGACTTCAACGATCGCAGCTCCGCTGAAGCGCAAGCCGGCCAGACACTTGTACACCGTTTCAATTCGCGCGTTTCGCTGAAAGAGCAGTTGTTCTTCTTTCCAAACCTGACCCGCGGCGGTGAATACCGGATCAATTTCGATACCACACTCGTGACCGATGTGACACGCCGCATTGGTTGGCAACTGACAGTGAGCGATCGTTACCTCTCGAATCCGCCGTTCGGCTTCGAGAAGAACGATCTGATATTGACCACAGGTTTAAAGATCAAATTGGGAGTGTTGAAGTGAAAACAAGTATTGCTACATCGCTGGTTTCACTTGGCAAACCCCGGACACGTCGCCGTGGCAGGGCGCCTTTCGAAAACATGATGTGGATTCCCAGCGGGACCTTCATGATGGGTTCAAACAATCATTACCCGGAAGAGGCGCCGGCGCATCCCGTCACGGTGAATTGTTTTTGGATGGACCAGCACACGGTGACGAATGCGCAGTTCTCGAGGTTTGTTGAGGATACAAATTACGTTACCAGTGCGGAGCGTGCGCCACGTGCAGAAGATTATCCGGGCGCAAAACCCGAGATGCTTGTGCCTGCTTCGGTCGTGTTTATTCGTCCGGGGCATGCGGTTGATTTGAGGAATCACCTCAACTGGTGGACGTACGTGCCGGGCGCGTCGTGGCGGCATCCGCTTGGACCAGGCAGCTCATTGAAAGGTTTGCACAAACATCCGGTGGTTCACGTCGCTTACGAAGATGCGGCGGCGTATGCGGATTGGGCCGGCAAGGAGTTGCCGACGGAAGCCGAGTGGGAATTTGCAGCACGCGGTGGACTGGAAGGTGCGGAGTTTGTTTGGGGAGACGAGTTTGAACCGGATGGAAAGGTGATGGCGAATACGTGGCAGGGAGATTTTCCAAACGAGAACCTGCTCACCGATGGTTTCGAGTGGACTGCGCCGGTCGGATCTTTTCCGCCGAATGGTTACGGTTTGTACGAGATGGCGGGCAACGTCTGGGAATGGACCGCTGACTGGTATCAGGAGCACAGCAAGATCGAGCACAGTTGTTGTGGAAGCTTCAATCCACGTGGGGCACTGCGTGAGGAGAGTTTCGATCCGTGTACCGCGTCGATCCCGATTCCGCGCAAAGTGATGAAAGGTGGATCGTTCCTGTGCGCTCCGAATTACTGCCGTCGCTACCGGCCCGCCGCGCGCATGGCTCAGCCGGTTGATACCTCGACGTGTCACCTCGGTTTTAGATGTATCGTCCGGGTTTAGCCACAAAGAGGCACAAAGAGTTTTAGCCACAAAAGGCACATAAAGCACAAAAAAGATCATCGTTTCTATAGGAAGGGTGGCTTGCCGCCGCTGCAGATTACAAGAAAAGCTTGGAAGAACTTTTCAAAACTTACGCCAGCCACGTCGCGCTGTTGCTGGAAGCTGTCGCGGCGATTGTGATCACGGTGGGCGCAGTCGGGGCAATCATCAAGTTGCTCAACCCGACGGGCGGAGATCCAGCGAAGCCTTTTCGACGGAAGAAGATGATCTGGTTGCGCTTCGGCGTGTGGCTGATGCTGGGACTTGAATTTGAATTGGCTGCAGATATCGTACGGACTGCAATCGCGCCGAGTTGGACCGAGATTGGCCAGCTAGGCGCCATCGCAGTCATCCGCACTTTCCTCAACTACTTTCTCGAGCGTGATGTCGAGCGATACGGTGAAGAACGATCGATATGAATGACAACCCTGAATTAGACCCTGACACAGAAGCAACTCACACGCCGTTGGATGAGACGCCCCCGCCGCCATTCTCTTCGCGCGTGAACGTCGATTGCTATGGCATGACCGACAAAGGATACGTGCGCACGAGGAACGAAGATCATTTCCTGATCGTTCGTTGTGGACGCGCGGTCGAGACTGTGCTCACCAGCCTCACTGAAGAAGAAACCATGCCGGGTGAGTTATACGAAGAAGCCGGCTACGGCATGATTGTCGCTGATGGCGTGGGTGGTGTGGTCGGCGGCGAGGTTGCGAGTCGTCAGGCGATCTACACGCTACTTGGTCTGGCGTTGCATACACCGGATTGGCAGTTTCGCTGGGGAGCGAAAGAGAGAAACGCGGTCATGTTTCGCATGCGAGATCGCTTTCGCCGTGTGAATGCTGCTCTCCTGCGCGATGCCGCCGTTCACGTAAGCCGTGGTGGCATGTGGACGACAATGACCGCCGCCTTAACGCACGGAACCGATCTAGTCATCGGTCATATCGGTGATTCCCGTGCGTATCTTTTACACGAGGGAAATCTGATTAAGTTAACGCACGACCATCGCGAGGCGGGCGGCATCGCAGAGACGGATCCGCTTATGCGTGAGCTGAGCGGCGTCCTGGTCGATGCGCTCGGTTCTCCGGAAGGTGAATGCGATCCGCAAGTTGATGATTACCTGCTTGCGAATGGCGATCAGCTTTTGCTCTGCACCGATGGTCTAACAGACATGGTTGACGATGCAGAGATCGAGCTGGTGCTTAACACTGCGACTAACGCAAAGTCGGCGTGTCGCAGTTTGATCGATTTGTCGCTGAACAACGGGGGCCGCGACAACGTCACTGTGATCGTGGCGCGCTATTCGATCCCACCAGTCACTGAATGAGCAACGGGAGCTGCGCTGACGTTTGCAGATCCATCATTGCGTAAAGCCTGCGATCGATCTGGAAAAACAGCGCTGCCTTTCGCGGCGAGATAACTTTCTCCACGATGGGAATGTATTTCTGCCGTATTTGCGCCGCCTCGAGCTGAAGCTCGGCCCATCGCTTGAGCATGCTGGCAGCCTGATCGTCAGTGAGTGTCTTTTGATTCGCTACGTAGTCTTTGATGAGCGCGTAAAACGCGTCATTACGTTTGCCCATTTCAGCCGCGTACTGGTCATAAACCGGCCAAAATTGAGTCGCTTCAGTTTCCGTCAACGGCAGGTTCAAAGCGATCAGCTTCTTCTTGTCTCCGCGCAGGTCGCGTCGCAGTAAGAGAATGTCTTGCTCGACGTCGACGCCCGCGGCGGTTTCTTTTTGTGCCAGCGCGGTAAGGTTTGCGGCGCCGATTGTCATTGCAATAACCAGACATGAAAAGATCAACTTCTTCACGGTTAGTCTCCTTTGGTGTTTATCTCAGATCAGTCGGAAGTAGATGTTAGTAAGTACGTACCGAGGCGATAACTGTCAGAGTTGACAGGTCTGTCTTACAGGATTCTTACAGGACTTACGTTAAGGTTGAGCTGGCGTGAGGCCATTCCCGCAACGCGACCAAGCACTCCGGCGTAGGTCGGGAAAGATAGAGGGACGCGCGCGAGATCGTCAACGCGCATATTGCCCGACATCGCGACGGCCGCAACCTGCGTGATCTCTACCGCGCGCTCGCCCACAACGTGGCAGCCCAGGATCTGGCGTGTCTCGCGATCAACGATCAGTTTGCAAAATCCGTCTGTGCGCCCGTCGATGATCGTCCGGGTTGTAGAGTTAAAGTGAATGATGGCTGTCACGATGTCGTGAGTTTCGCGCGCCTTGGTTTCAGTGAGTCCAACTTGCGCATACTCGGGATCGGTGAAGCTACCAATCGGGGCGGCTTGATCGGGAAGCTTTGTGGTTGGACCACATACCGCATTGGTGGCCGCGACGAAGCCGTCCTGAATTGCCTGCGGCACAAGCATCAGTCGACCTGTCACGTCGCCGGCTGCGAACACGTGCGCGGCTGATGTTTGGAGGAATTCGTCAACGCAGATGAAGCCGCGTTTGTTAGTTTCTACGCCGGCCTTAGCGAGGTCCAATGTCGATGTTTCTGCCGCCCAACCGATGGCCGAGACGATCACGCTTGCTTCAACGCTCTCGCGGTTGCCGTCTTTCGTAAAAGTCATGCGGGCGCCGGTCGCAGTCTTCTCAAATGATTCGATAACGCCGAAGTCTTCTCTGACGACGATACCCGATTCGCGAAAGGCTGCGGCGACAGCGACCGATACATCTTCATCTTCCGTCGGCAGAATTCGCGGGCCCGCATGAAACAACTGAACCTTCGATCCGAACGCGTTGAAGATTGAGGCCACCTGAGCGCCGGTTGCTCCCGCGCCGATCACAATCATTGACGGCGGTACACAAGTTAGCGCCCAGGCATCGCTGTGCGTCGCGGTGAATTCCGATCCCGGACAGGTAAGTCGACGACTCACGCCGCCAGTGCAGATTATGAACTTGTCAGCGCTGAGACGAAGGCCGGATGCGGTTTCGACTGTATGAGGATCGACGAAACGCGCGCAACCGGTGTTCTCATGAACAGCGACATTCACCGAATCGATCTGCCGGCGAAAGGTTGAATGAGCGCGCACGTCGTTAACCACTTCGCGCACCCGTTCGAGCAGGCGCTGATAATCCAGCACCGGCTCGCCCACGACGATGCCGTAACGCCCGAGTTGACGAGACTCTCGAATCAATCTCGCCGCGTGGGCGAGGGTGCGCACCGGAACAGGACCATCATTCGCAGCCATGCCACCGAACTCGTCACGAGTGATGAGCGCGGTGTTTGCGCCTGAGTCCGCCGCGCGGAGTGCCGCAACCACACCAGCCGGGCCGCCACCGATTACCAGTACATCGATCATCTTCGTTCCCGAGCGGCATTGCGGATTTGGTTACTTTGGCGGCTTCGCACCAGTCGATTCACCGGACCACGGAGCACAAGATAGGGAATCACCGCCAGCACTATCGACACAGTTATTGTTTCGCCCGGATAAATCCAACCCACGACGATCAGTTGGTAAATAACATCCATGACGATGGCGAGAATGAAGACTCTTCCGACTGCCTTCCATCCCTGGCGGATCAAGTCGACGCGTTGAGATGGATCGGTGATCAGAGTCCACAGATACGGCGGCCGGTCTTCGCGAGCATCTTTCATGCCATCTCGGATGGCGAACAGCGAGGCCATGAGCGGCTGAAGAATGATCCGGAACGTCATTGGACCACCGACTCTGGCGGCGAGGTTCGTCAACGCACGCAGGATCATGTCTCTCATGTTATCTCCTCACTGCTTTGCCTCTAGGTCTATTTGTTGGACACGGTCAGTACCACCTGCGATAGCGGGTGGGTGCGTAGCCTTCAAGCCTGCGTTGATGAGCTTAGTCGCCGTACGGCTGCGCACCCACCCGCTATCGCAGGTGGTACTGACCGTGTCCAACAGAGATCCTGACTCTTGCAGCAAAGCCTCTCCTAGTCATACTAAAAACTGATAGAGCCTGAAAACTGAATCGAGTGTCCCTGGAACGTAGATCGGTTCGCGAATTCCTGAAAATACTTGAAGCCAATGTTTACCTTCGACGTTACGTTCAAGTTCGACGCGACGCCAAGAGCATTTACTTTGTAGTGCGCACCTGCCTGGTCGGGTGTGATTGCTGGTCCAGTCTTATCGGTGAGTTGCCACTGATGATACCCAACCATGCCGAGCTGCAAACGCCGATCGTTACCGAACGGGATCGCGTGTGTCACTGAGTAGTCGAGATTCAACGTCTGTCCCGGATGAATTTGAGTGCTCTTTTGCCTCGTGTGAATCTCATACATCTGAAAAGCGGAGACAGAAGTTGATCTGTTCTTTGTCAGGTAGAACGTTTGGCCGGAAGAGAGTGCATGAGTCCAATAGCCGGAACCAACGTTGTCATTTGCGCCCTCCTGGAACTTGCCGGTGGGCGCGAGAAATCCATAGACGGCCCGAATAGCGGCGCGCTTTGTGTCCCAACCCAGAATGAACGGTTGATAATAAGAGTCAGCGAATCCCTCGCCGCCGCTGATTGGTCCGATAACATCGGAAGTCAGTGAGTTGTTTGCGACTGGCAATGTCGCTGACATCGAAAACCTTGCACCCATGATTCTGCCTGTGTTCACCCAAACAACGGAGTTCAGATCCATGACGACTGATTGCTGCCCGGTCGCGAGAATCTCGCCCTCCGGCCCGACAAACTTGTCGCGTGAATAGATTGCCAAAAGGTTTGAGTAACTAAATCCAGGCTGCGGCGTCACACCGGAATTAGTAGCGCTCATACCAAGCGGATACACGCCTCTGACCTGTGCTCGAACCGATCCAACCTGCGCGAGAATGCAAAGGGCCACGATGACGACTCGTATAACGATCATGTTCCCTGAATCTCTCTGCGTAACCTCTGCGCTCTCTGCGTCTCTGCGGTGTAAGTTAACCGCAGAGACGCAGAGAGCGCAGAGGTTACGCAGAGTTAACTTTCGAGCTCGGCGAGCCAGCGCAAGGCTCGCAGACCTGGCATGAAGCAGTATTCACCACCGCGCGTGACTACAAACCTTGGAATACCCTGAAGACGTTTTCGCACTGGTTTGCGGGGCAGGGTAAAGTTGATTTCGCCTGATCCAACAATCGGATCCTTATCATCTCCGGCGCCGAAGAAAATGCCGTCATTGACCCATTGCGATTGAACAAACTCAAACTGCCGTCCGATGTTTGCGCCGACAAACGCAAACATCAGCCCGCGATCGATCCCATCATCGACCGTGACTCCCTCAGGAAGCATTGGTCCATAAGCAGTACCGCGGCGAATCATGCGGTGTATACGGGCCACGCCCGCAATCGCCGCATCGCGCGGATTGCAACGACGAATGTGCGAGCCACCCGGTGTCTTGAGCCCAGTTGGATCATCAGCTTCAAAAAGAAAATCGTTGTTGCGTCGCGGATCGCTGCCGAGCTCCGGATCGTCATGGAACGGACAGAGAGCCAGCGGCGCACCACTACGCCAGCGGCCCATCATTTTTGCGGCCAGCAATTCTTCATCTGCAGCACTGGTTGAATTCGCTTTGAGGTATTGGCGGAAAGCAGCCACCCGCTGGTGTAACTTGCGAAACACTACATACGTTCCGTTGCGACCGAGAATTTCAGGAGTAGTTTTTTGCACACCACCGAGCTCATCTCGATAACCCAGCACGAACTCACCCGCTTTGATTGGACGTTCCTGTGGATTACTTCCCGGAATGCCGCTGCCTTCGATTGCGGGATGACTAATGCCGTCGCGAAATCCGAACGGCTCGGTCTCGGTGGGTAACGCGTGACAATTCTGGCGCCAGATCGCTTCGATTCCCGACATCTTACGGTAAGCCTCGCGCGCACGTTCGAGAGCCTGTTCCAGTCGTTGTTCATCAGGCGAGACTGCAACGAGGACGACGTGCAAATCGGAACTTCCCAACGGTTCTTCCCAGTTCTCGGGCGCGCTCTCGCCCGTATCGCCTAAATCATTCGCGCGCGCGGCCATCCCCTGGCGAAACTCCCACGAAAGACTATCGAGCACTTCCTGCGGGACACCGAGTGCTTTCAAACCTTGATACGTCAACGCAACGCTGACCGACGTATCAGCCAACGGACTCGTGGGATTCGCGGCGGAGGTCACAACGCGCGATATGCGCGAGATCAAGTCACGGCCTGCTTTGGGATCATCGATGCGGAAGGCGATGTAAGTGGCTACGTATGGAGTGGGACGCGGACGCAATACGCCGCTCTGAATATCTTCGAGTTCCAGTACATTGTCTGTTTCTTCGGACATAGTGCTCAGCGGCAAGTCGCAATATTCCGCCAGAAATTTCTCAGGCTATCGTCGGCGCCAAACAACGTACTGAAGATCGTCGAGTCAGCGAACAACACATCGCCGGCGCGATCGCCATTCGGAGGCATCCAGAGGAACATGTTGAATTCGGTGTTGCCGGCTTCGAGGAATGGGTGAGGTCGTGATTGATCGATTGGCTGTTTCGCGAGCACGTGTACCGATCCGTCATCAGACGTCACTGCGTAATGCGGTAAGTGCATGTGGAAGTTAAAAGTGGTGACGCCTTTCAACCAGCGTTTGGTGTCGAGATCAGAAGCGATCGACAAGGGCGCGAGTTTTTTAGTTTGCTGGTCACGTTTTGGTCTGAGACCGTAGCGATTCTCTACTGGAATTCCGAGGCCGTTCATCAATGAACGTGTGTACAGCCCGAAGCGTTGCTGGCGAGGAACCAGCGCGTCGCCGTGATGTTTGTATTCCATGTTTCTGACGTCGGGATTCTCAGAGATGCCCACCTCATGATGTGGACCAAGAATCAAACAAGTTCCTTCGCGCTTTAGAAAATCTCGGACGGCCTCGATCTCAGCAGCGGACGCTTCCTGTTGTGTGATGTTGTGGTCCAAGCCGAACACCAGCAGCGTGTCAGTGTCTGCCAGCACGCGCTCATCGAGCGGAAGTTTGAAACCGGCTTGATCGATGCGTTGAAAGAGTGGAACTGTGTGACCAGTTGTTTCGCCGATGAATTGCTGGAAAGGCGCGAACGCCCAAAAGAAAAGCTCCAGTGCGCCCGAAATGCCTTGTTGAAACTGCATCGGGTCTGACCATTGCGGCGCTTCATAAGCGGGCCATGCGACACGTCGCACTTCAGTCATCGTCGAAAAACGATTATCCAGCTCGGCCGGATTTCTTCCTGCCTCCGCCGGATAACTCCACGACATATAAATGCTCACGCGCCGCCGGTCACGATCATACTTACGCGGCACATGGTTCTGGTTGTAAGTCCTGGCAACTCTTTCCTCGCTCATGTTTACCCCCCGCGCTTACTGCAACTGATCGACCATGTCGGTAAATGCATGCTTCAACTTCAGGGCTTTCTTTATTTCATCGGCGCTGAAGTAGGGATACTCGCCGTATTCCAAAAAACTCGGGACCTGATGTTCGCGAACAAACCTCACGAAAGCTTCGGGATTAGTTTGCCAATCCATCGGAAAGCCCTCGAGATTCTCGAACACTGTCCGCACACCAGCGGCGCCGAATAAAGCCACGGCGTCTTCTGTGTACTTGTCGAAGTCTGTGTCGAAGATGCCCTGATACATGAAGTAAGTCTCGCCATTGATCGGAAAGAGCACCCAGCGAAGGTAGTGCAGCTTGAGTGGAGCCAGGACATCGGGCTGAGCGGCCACGGCCTTTTCAATGTTTTGCGCGTATTCGTAAAAGACTGGCTCGCGGCCGGGAATAATCTTCGCAAGAATGCTGAATCCGTAACACGCCGGACTCTTTGGATAGATAGGACCGTATTTCCCTTGCGGTAAATTAGCGGTCTCTTTGGGCATTGCCATTGCCGCCGGTTTGATCTCCATGTTGCTGCTCCTGTTTATGTGGTGAGTAAAATTCTAGGTTAAAAAGCTGAGTGGAGTTACTAGCAAAATTGACAGGCGATAAACCGAGGAGTTTGGACTCAGACCATGATTAGAACCAGGCGTATTGCCAGCCAACAACAACCGTATTCAGGTTGCCGCCGATACGCGTCGTGACGCCCTTTGCCCACGCGATCTTCAATGATTGCCGTTGATTCAGCGGGTACGAGAACGTTGCGCCGATGCGCGCATTTTTCTGGCGGTCGCTGTTTGCGGATCCATTTATGACCGTACTGCCGCCGGTGTAAAACGTCGTATTGCCCGACACCCACATTCGTGGACGCAGCGTGTAGATCACACTGCCTTGAAAAGATGCCATCGATTTCTGTTCGCGGCGTGAGTTTCCGAGAAAACTGTTGTTGGCGGTGAAAAGCCATGCGCCTCCCATGAGCTCAAATGTCCAGCGACCAGCGGGCTTTGAGATACCCACTTCAGGCTTGAAGGCCCAACGATTTGAACCCGGATTGACGAGACGCGCAGGATCATATTGTCCTGTGGGTACGACGATCGAGACACTCGCCCCGATGATTGTTGTTGGCTTTCGTTGGACAAATTCTCTTGGGCCAAGTGCTGCGCCTCCCTTGAAGAGCGTCGAAAATCTGACACGTAGATCTCCTCCGCCTGAGCGTCTGACCTTTATTTGATCTTCAAAGACTGTTCCTTGCGCTGTTCCCCACAGGTAAGGGAAGAGAACCGCAACATTCGCCTGGCGGCCAGCGAGGTTGAAAGTTCGTCCGTAGCCGATGGAAGTGAGGTTGAATTTGACGCTTACGTCTTTAAGTGGAAGTGATGAATCGAGCAGGACGTCACCCGACTGGTGACCATAAGTGACCAGGACGAATTGTGCGCCCCTGGGTGCGGGAGAATAGGCACGCGGTTCCATCTCCTGCGCGGTGGCAGTATTTGCAATAGCCGCGCTCAGAAAGAGGGGAATCAAAAGGCTGAGCTTTGATCTCGATGCAGTCAATTTGTTTATAGGTTAGTGGCATCGCTGTTGCCGGATAACTGTCACTTTTACCAGAAGGTTAGTTGGACACGGTCAGTACCACCTGCGGTAGCGGGTGGGTGCGTAGCGATAAAGTCAGTCTTCCGCACGGCTACGCACCCACCCGCTACCGCAGGTGGTACTGACCGTGTCCAACAGTGGACCTGACTTCGCTACTTTGATTTTTTCGTTGACTTGATCCCTGATCGCGTGATATTTGTTCGCGCCACGAATTAAATCGATCTAAAACCTGTAAAGACATAACCCGTGCGAAGAATCGATCTGTCCAACTTTCAGGTCGCAACGAGCGAGACCGCGCGCGATATCAACCGGCGCATCGTTCTCAATCTGATCCGCACGCACCAGCCGATCTCGCGCGCTGACCTGGCGCGCCATTCGGGGTTGCAACGGAGCACTGTCTCCGTAATCGCCGAGCAGCTAATCCGCGAGCGATGGATTAGTGAAGGCGCAAACGGCCATACAGCAAGAGGTCGCCGCCCAACGTTTCTCCACTTGAACAAAGAGCGTGTGGGAATCATCGGCATAAATGTCCGACCAGTTACTACCACGCTCGCACTCGCTGATCTCGACGCCAACTTTCTCGCGCAGGATTCATTGCCCACACCACAACAACCAAAACAGTTTCTGGCAGAGCTGGTACCGCGTGTTCGTAAGCTCATGAACGCGCGTCCGGAGTTGACGTGTGAAGGCATCGGCGTGAGTCTCCCGGGTCGTGTTGACGTAGCGACTCAAAAACTCGTCTTCGCACCAAACCTTGGCTGGAAAGACTTCGATCTCAAAACACCTTTGGAAAAAGCCACTCAACTGCCAGTTGAGCTCGAAAACGCCGCAAATTCCTGCGCACTTTCAGAGATTTGTTTCGGTCGTCGAGCCGAGGGGCTCCGTAATCTGGTGATCGTCACAGTATCGGAAGGCATCGGCTGCGGCCTTATACTCAATCATCAACTGGTCCAGGGATCGACCGGTACAGCCGGCGAATTCGGCCACGCTGCGCTTGTTCAGGATGGCCTGGAATGCAGTTGTGGAAACCGCGGCTGTTGGGAAATGTATGCCTCCAACTCGGCCGCAATTCGCTATTACTCGCAGGCCGGCTCGAGCCGCGGGCGTCGTTTCACGACACTCGATAAAACGATCAGCTTCGAACACCTTTTGCGACTGGCGCAGCAGGGAGATGGCAAAGCAGTCGAAGCTCTACAGCAGATGGCGCAGTATCTCGGACGGGGAATTGCTCCGCTCGTCTCGGGCCTCGCCCCTGACATGATCGTCATTGTCGGCGAGGTCACGCGCGCCTGGGAAAAAGTCGGACCGATCATCAAAGACACCGTGCGCCAGCACTCGTTTACACGCGCGGAAACACAGATCGTACCGAGCGATCCGATAACTCAGCCGCGCTTACGCGGCACGATCGCTCTCGTTTTACTAAAACACTTCGGCGCCCCGGCAGTAGCCTGAGGGCTTTTCTTTTTATCTATTTTGTTGTGGTCGCGAACTAATTGGCCAGAGCCTAGCTCAATTGGTGCACATGTAACGTCAAACCCTAAGAGGAGAGAGTTATGTTTACCTTCACAGCCTTTCCAAAGCGAACCAAACACACAAACGTACTTCGAACGGCTCCGTACCTGGCGCCGTTGTTTTTAGCAGTTCTACTTGTGCCCGCCGTCACGTGGGCGCAAGTCCTTTATGGCTCTCTCGTGGGAAACGTTACGGATCCGAACGGAGCTGCTGTTTCAGGCGCGAAGGTCGAGCTCACCAACGTGGCCACCGGAGATGTGTCAACCATCATGACGGACGATCGTGGCGCTTACTCGGTGAACGACCTGCAAGTGGGCGTCTACAAAATCGCAATCTCGCGTTCGTCCTTTAAGACGACGGTGAAAGAAGGCGTCCGCATCGATGCCAACAAGACCTATCGTTTCGATGCCCAACTCGAGATCGGAGGGCTCGAGGAAACGGTTCTCATCACGGCCGGCCTCGACGCGACTTTACAGACTGATCGTGCCGACGTGAACGTCACGCAAACAGCGAGGCAGATAAACAACCTGCCGCTGTTCGGCAGTGTCGGTCGCAACTACCAAAGTCTGATTCAGCTTATCCCGGGCACCACGCGCGGCACGGGAAGTTTTTTCCTTAACGCCAACGGCAACGGCGAGGATAACTCCGCCGCCGGTAACCCGCAGCGCTCGATCTCCTACAACGTTAACGGCGTTTCGCGTTTGCAGAACAACACGAAGATTGATGGCGCGAGCATCATTTACCCGTGGCTGCCAACCAACACGGTTTACGTGCCGCCGGCGGAAGCCATTCAGGAAGTGAACATCGTCACGAACGCTTTCGATGCTGAGCAGGGTCTTGCGGGGGGCGCAGCGATCAACGTCAGTATCAAGAGTGGCGGAAACGACTTTCACGGCACTGGCTGGGGTTACGACACGAACAGCCGGTTCCGATCGCGACGCTTTTTCCAGGCGTCTAACCAGGTGAAAAATCCGAAGGACATCCTGGCCCAGTTTGGTTATGCGGTCAGTGGTCCAATCATCCTGCCGCGTTTCGGTGAAGGCGGGCCGTCGATCTGGAGTGGCAAGAACAAACTCTTCTTCTTCACCGATCTCGAACGGACGACACAGCGGAATGCAGCAGGTACTACGGCAAGTGTGGCGCCGGCGAGTCTCCGTCCTGACGTTAATGGCAACGTGAACTTCACTGGCACAGGCATCACCGTCTATGACCCGGCGTCGAACCCGAATCCAGCACTGCGCACGCCTTTCGCGAACAACACGATTCCGGCAAACCGGATCGACATCGCGGCGCTGGAGATCATCAGGCGCTTGCCGCTGCCGAACCAGGCGGGGTTCACAAACAACTTTGCTACGTCGGGCGTAGCCGAGTTCAACCGCACAAACGCGGATCTCAAGATCAATTACGACGGCGGTAAGTTCACTTTGTTTGGCCGCTATAGCCGTTCGCCAACGCTGATCGTCGATCCACCGATATTTGGAGAAGTCAGTGGTCCGGCTTTGAACGGCGGGCAACTGGGCACTGCTCCCGGATTGATTAACGTGTTCGGTATCGGCGGGACTTACTCGTTCACTTCAACGGTTGTTCTCGACGCAAACATCGGCTATACGCGCCAGCGACTCGGCGCCGAAGGCTTCGATATCGTTTCGAACTTCGGACTCGACGTCCTGCGCATTCCCGGTACGAATGGTCCAGATCACCTGCAAGGCGGCGTGCCCGCGTTTCAGATCAACGGCGGTTGGACCAACATCGGCAACGACAACACCGGCAATCCGTTTCTATTCCGCGATAACCAGTATGTCGCTGCTGCGAATCTTTCATGGCTGAAGGGAACGCACTCGTTCCGCTTTGGTGGCGATTTTCTCAATCCGCAGCTCAATCACTTCCAGCCGCAGGGCGGCGCGTTTCAAACGGTGCGCGGCGCGTTCGGCTTCAGCGGCCCGGGGACGAGACAACAGGGTAACGCAGCCAGTATTGCCGAAAGCCAGCGCTTCCATAGTTGGGCCGACTTCCTGCTCGGCCTGCCGGCACAGGCAGGCAAAGTGGACCAACTGCGCAATCCGAACTCAGTTTGGTGGAAACAGTATTCGCTGTACGCTCGTGACCACTGGCAGATTGGACGTAGCATTACGTTGACGTACGGCCTGCGCTGGGAGCTTTTCGGTGTACCGAGGAAAGACCACACCGGCATTAACTTATTCGATCCGGACACGGGCAAGGTTTTCACTGGCGGGCTGAGCGGGGTTCCATTCGACAGCGGCGCGAGCTCGGGAACCGGTCAGTTTCTGCCGCGCGTCGGAATCGCGTACCGCTGGAATGACAAGACTGTGCTTCGCGGCGGTTACGGTCAATCGGCCGATCCGAGACCATTCCAGGATGTGAGGAACGCGTTCCCGATCGCCAACATCTGGTCCATGCAGGCCATCAGGTTCAACGGCGTCGACAACAATTTCATCCCCGTGACTACGCTGCGCCAGGGGTTGATCAACGCCAGTACTCCGCCTGATCTCACGCAGGGCATCATCTCCCTTCCGGCAAACACCGGAACGACGACGTTCCCGAAGGAGCCGTCGCGTAAGGAGATTCACTCGTTCAACTTCCTGATCGAACGCGAGTTGCCGTGGCGGTTCGTAGGTCAGGTCGGATATGTGGGCACGCGCGCAAAAGGTCAGATGGGTTTCATCAACATCAACGCCGGCCCACCGGGAACTGGCAACGCAGGCCGCCCGCTCGCGGTTCGGTTTGGTTTAACTGCAGACATCAACTCAATTCAACCATACGGCGACTTGACGTATGATTCGCTCCAGGCGCTCTTTACACGGCGCTGGGCCAGCTCGCTTTTCGGAGCCTCTTACACGTGGTCCAAGACGATCAACTATGCCGACAACGATCAAGGTCCGAGAATTCAATTCCTGCCGGCGAAGGAGCGGAATCGCGGCATAGCAAGTTATGACCGAGAGCACAACCTGCAACTGTACGGCGTGTATGACCTGCCGTTCGGAAAGGGCCAGCGAATGGCTCGTGAAGGTTGGGCCAGTGCCGTGTTTGGTGGATTCCAGGTAAGCGGTGTAGTGAGTGTCATGAGTGGTCTGCCGATCTATGTCATTCAAGGCAGTGCGCCGAATCTGCTCGCCGGCGGCAGCGGTCAGGTGCCGAATCAACTCAATCCTACAATCGCCATCCCGGGTGGAGTCGGTACGGTAGCGCAGCGTGGCTCGAGCGCGGGAGTGTGGTTCGACAACACGGTGCTTGGGGTAAACTGCACGGCGAATTGTGCCTGGGCGCCGGAGACTGGCGCGCGATTTGGAACGGGCGGGCGGAATACTCTACGTGGTCCTGGTTTCTTCGAGACTGACTTGAGTATCTTCCGCACGTTCAGGATCACCGAGAGCGCTAATCTACAATTCCGCGCGGAGGCGCTCAACGCGACGAACCATGCAAACTTCGCTAATCCAGCGTCTGATGTCACCGGGGCGAACTTCGGGATCGTCACCTCTACATACGGGCCGAACCAGTCGCGGCAGTGGCGCTTCGGACTGCGTTTTAGTTTCTGAGTTGATGACGAAGAAAATCCATCCACAGATTACCCTGATTCTTTTCTTGATCTTCGTAATCTGTGGACCCGCATACGGGCAAACCGATCGCTGGCTTGACTACGCGCCGGTCGATTACGACATCTTCCCAAATGTTACTTATGCGAAAGCAAGTAACTTCGAACTCAAACTCGATCTGTATCTTCCAAAGGATCGAAGCCGCCCGAAGACGACGTTGATTCTCTTTCACGGTGGTGGTTGGGTTGACGGACAGAAAGAACGAAACGTCTTGTACCTGCTGCCATACCTGGAGCTTGGTTGGGCGGCAATCAACGTTGAATATCGAACCGCACGGCAGGCGCCGGCGCCCGCGGCGGTCGAAGATGCTCGTTGCGCGCTGCGTTGGCTTACTTATCACGCACGAGATTACGCACTCGATCCAACGCGGTTTGTTTTGACGGGTACATCGGCGGGCGGACATCTGTCCTTAATTACTGGCGTGTTGCCGGCGAACAGTGTTTTCGATCGCCAGTGCACAGTTGATGGAGGTGATCGTTGGAACACTGCAAATGTGCCTGAGGTCAAAGTCGCGGCGATTGTTAACTGGTTTGGAATTGGCGACGTCGCGGATTTGCTCGAAGGTCCGAACGCAAAAAATTACGCGCGCGAGTGGTTTGGCAGTATGAGCAACCCGGAGCCGCTCGCGAAACAACTTTCGCCGGTTAATTACGTGCGCGCGGGTTTGCCTCCAATCATCACGATTCATGGTGAGCTTGATGACGTTGCGCCTTACAGTCACGCAGTTCGACTTCATACCGCATTGGACAAAGCCGGCGTTCCAAATCAGTTGGTAACCATTCGCGGTCGAAAGCACGGCGGTTTCAATCGCGAAGAAATGGTAAAGAGCTACGCAGCCATCCGAGACTTCCTCCGTAAACAAGGACTACTGTGAGCCGCAAAAAGGCACAAAAAGCACAAAAGATACTTTTATACATGCTGAATTCTTTTGTGCTTTTTGTGCCTTTTTGCGGCTATGTAAAAGCGGATGATGGTTCGCGTTTGTGGTTGCGTTATGACCAGCTTTCATCGCGGCGCGTTGGTTCGATTGCGGTTCAAGGCCAGTCTGCGACGTTTGATGTGATTCGTCGCGAGCTACTCGGAGCAGGGATTGTCGTTGGAAACAGTGACGACGCGTCCGTCATCATCGGACTTCCGCAAACTTCCGCGTTCATTCGCAAACTGGGTTGGGAACCGGAGTTACAAAACCTCGGCCCGGAAGGGTTTCGCATTCGCACGATTAGAAAAGTTGTCGTGATTGCGTCGACAACCGATATCGGAACACTCTACGGCACGTTTCACTTTCTGCGGTTGCTGCAAACTGCACAGCCAATCGATCGTTTGCAGATAGATCAACGACCACGCCTGAAGCTGCGTCTGCTCAATCACTGGGACAATCTTGACAGCAGTATTGAACGAGGTTATGCGGGCAAGTCTTTATGGATAGGCACGGACGACAATCGACGGCTGATCGACTACGCGAGAGCGAACGCTTCGATTGGAATCAACGGATCAGTGCTGAATAATGTCAACTCTAATTCCGAGTTCCTCACGGCGAAATATCTCAAGAAGTTTGCTGCGATTGCCGATGTGTTTCGCCCGTTTGGAATTCGCGTCTATCTCTCGCCGCGTTTTTCAGCGCCGATTGAGTTGGGGAAGTTACCGACTGCCGATCCGCTCGACAGGTCAGTGATTGAGTGGTGGAAGCAGAAGACGGATGAGATCTACAAGTTGATTCCCGACTTCGGCGGTTTTCTGGTCAAGGCAAACAGCGAAGGTCAGCCTGGTCCAAGAACGTACAACCGCACGCACGCGGATGGCGCAAACATGCTAGCCGCAGCCCTCGCGCCGCATCGAGGGATCGTGATGTGGCGTGCGTTTGTTTACGACATGAAGCCCGGTTACGACCGTGCCGGCGCGGCGTATGAGAATCTACAGCCATTCGATGGCAAGTTTGCGCCCAACGTGTTGCTCCAGGTGAAGAATGGACCAATAGATTTTCAGCCGCGTGAGCCTTTTCATCCGCTCTTCGGCGCGATGCCGCGCACCCCTGTGATGCCGGAGCTGCAGATCACGCAGGAGTATCTCGGCTTCTCAAATCATTTTGTGTTTCTGGCGTCGATGTGGCGTGAGTTTCTCGACTCAGACACGTACGCGCGTGGGCGTGGCTCGACTGTGAGTAGAGTCGTAGATGGATCGATCTATCGACAACGACTGACCGGGATCGCAGGCGTTGCGAATACTGGCTCTGATACGAACTGGACCGGTTACGATCTTCTGCAGGCGAATTGGTATGCGTTTGGTCGACTCGCGTGGAATCCGCAAATGTCATCCGAACAGATTGCGACGGAATGGACAAGGATGACACTCACTAACGACGCTCGTGCCGTGAAGACTGTCGTGCGGCTGATGGTCGAGTCGCATGAGGCTGTCGTAAATTACATGACGCCGCTGGGATTGCATCATCTCTTTTGGGGTGGACATCATTATGGGCCAGCGCCGTGGTGGGACAAGGAGAAACGTGACGATTGGAATCCGGTTTACTATCACAAGGCGGATGCGTTTGGGATTGGATTCGATCGGACGAAGACTGGTAGCAACACAGTCAGTCAGTATCATCTGCCGGTGCGACAGCAGTTCTCGGATCAGCAGCAATGTCCGGAGAAGTTTCTGCTCTGGTTTCATCACGTTTCGTGGGATTACAAGATGAAGTCCGGGCGCACGCTGTGGGATGAAATGGCGTTGCATTATCAAAGTGGCGTCGATTGGGTGAGAGCAACTCGGGCCACGTGGGCGGGGTTATCTGGAGTGATCGATCCTGAACGGCACGCTGCGGTGAGTAAGAAACTCGCAATACAGGAGCGTGACGCTGTTTGGTGGCGCGATGCATGTTTGCTCTACTTTCAGACGTTCGCAAAGCGACCGCTGCCGAGCGGGGTTGAGTCGCCTGCTAAAACGTTAGCGGAATACAAAGAGAGAGCGTTGGAATGGTGAGGTTTTTTAGCCACAGATTTCACGGATGAAAATCGCGGATTTAAGAGCGACGACTGTTACTGTTCCGATTGAGGCGCCGTTGCGTCATGCGAATGGGTGTCATTGGGGACGGTTTGTACGGACGATCGTCGAGGTGGAGACAGATGAGGGTCTGATCGGTTTAGGCGAGATGGGTGGTGGCGGAGAATCAGCGGAAGCGGCTTTTCAGGCGCTCAAGTCATACTTAGTCGGACATGATCCGGCGCGACTTGAAGAGCTGAGGTTTCTGATCGCGAATCCGACAGCATCGCTCTACAACAATCGGACGCAGATGCTAGCCGCGATCGAGTTTGCCTGTCTTGATATCCTCGGCCAGAAGTGGGGTGTTCCTGTTTCCGAGATACTCGGTGGGCGTTTGCGTGACCGTGTACCGTTTGCGTCTTACTTGTTCTTTCGTTACCCGAATTCGCGCGATGGAAAGGGCGAGATTAGAACGGTCGAACAACTTGTCGAATCTGCGCGCGAGTTGAAGAAGCTTAATGGATTTACCTCACACAAGTTGAAGGGAGGAGTTTTTCCTCCCGAATACGAGCTCGAATGCTATCGTACACTTGCCGCAGCACTCCAAAGCGATCGCTTTCGCTTCGATCCCAACGCCGTCTGGTCTACGGAGACAGCCATCTGGTTTGGACAGCAGATCGAAGACATTCGCAATGATTATCTGGAAGATCCCGTGTATGGTCTGAACGGAATGCGGCGTGTGCGTGAGAAGGTGCGCATGCCCCTCGCGACGAACACCGTCGTAGTAAATTTCGAACAGCTCGCCGCAAATGTTCTGAATACGGCGGTCGATGTGGTGTTGCTCGATACAACGTTCTGGGGCGGTATTCGGGCGTGTGTGAAAGCAGCCGCAGTTTGTGAAACGTTTCAACTCGGTGTTGCCGTGCATTCATCTGGAGAGCTCGGAATTCAGCTCGCTACGATGTTGCATCTCGGCGCCGTGATTCCCAACCTGTCGTTCGCGGCTGATGCTCATTATCATCATTTGACTGATGACATCATTCAGGGCGGCAAGCTGAAGTATGAAAACGGCGCGATTGCCGTGCCCAACGGACCGGGCCTCGGTGTTAAGCTGGATCGTGAGAAAGTTTCCGAGTACCGGGAGTTGTATCAGCGTCTTGGCTCGTACAGTTACGACCAGGATCCACTGCGGCCTGGTTGGACGCCGGCGATTCCCAACGATCGCTGGGCCGATCCGCTGGACGCGCGCGTGCCGAAGATTTAATTGGACAAGCTTATGGTGACGTCAATCGAAAGTCAGTTGCTCTCAAATACGACGGAGCTGCGTGCGCAGGTTGATTTGATTGTGAACTCTGCCCCCGTCGCGGATGCACACACGCACCTGTTTCCTCCCGAGTTCAATGAATTGTGTTTGTGGGGCATTGACGAGCTGCTGACCTACCACTACCTCACCGCGGAAGCACTGCGCTCGGCGCGAATTACGTATGAGCAATTCTGGGCGATGTCTAAAACGGCTCAAGCCGATCTTGTCTGGAAGACATTATTCGTTGACAACACGCCGACGTCGGAAGCCGCGCAGGGAATCATTTCAGTGCTTGATGTGTTCGGTCTCGACACTCGCGCTCCGGATCTAAAAGAGGCGCGCGCGTTCTTCAACTCGCAGAACCTCGCCGAACACCTCGATCAGGTATTCGACATTGCGCGGGTGAGTGGCGTCGTGATGACGAATGACCCATTTGATGAAGCGGAAGATCAGCTCTGGAGCAGCAGTGTAGACCATCGTTTTAGTTCGTCGTTAAGGCTGGACAGTTTAATAAATACCGCCCATGCTGTGTCGACGGTTACGCAAATTCGAGCGTTTCTCGACAATTGGATTCAGCGCCGAAACCCGGTTTATATGGCGCTGTCACTGCCGCCGGACTTTAATTTCCCGAGTGAAGACGCACGCGATCGTCTGTTGCGTGAAGTGATCCTGCCGACCGCGAAAGAGCACCGGCTGCCATTGACGTTAATGGTTGGCGTGCGTCGCGGAGTAAATCCGCAACTGCGTGATGCTGGCGATGCGCTTGGAAGGGCCGACGTGAGTGCGATCGAAAGACTTTGTTTGGAGTTTCGCGAAGTCAAATTCCTGGTAACATTTCTTTCGCGCGAGAACCAGCATGAGTTGTGCGTTGCGGCGAGGAAGTTCAGCAATCTGATGCCGTTTGGTTGCTGGTGGTTTCTGAACAATCCCTCGATCGTGTCAGAGATCACACGCGAGCGGTTCGAGTTGTTGGGCCAGAGCTTCATTCCGCAACATTCTGACGCGCGTGTGCTCGAACAACTGATTTACAAGTGGAAACACGCGCGCAGGCAAATTGCAGACGCGCTCTACGACTCTTACCAGCAATTGCTCGATCGTGGCCGTGCGATAACTCCGGATGAGATCTCCAGAGATGTGAATCGCCTGTTCTCCGGAAACTTCAATGAATTAGTTGGTTAAAATATTAAAAGAGAGACAACTCCTTGAGAAAAAAGCGAACTGTTGGTTACAGCATCTGTATCGCGATTATTGCTTCGTTCTGGTTGCCCATGAATTCTCAGGAGAAAGTTCCGGATTACAAAAATCCCCGGCTGCCGGTTGAACGACGCGTCGCCGATTTACTTTCGCGGATGACGCTCGAAGAGAAAGTCGCGCAGTTGACCTGTCTTTGGGCCAACCGTCCTCAGGTAAATCCACAAACAGACTTTGCCACCGATCGCGGCGATTTCTCACCAGCTAAAGCCGCTGAAGTCATGAAATTTGGCATCGGCCAGATCGCGCGACAGCGAGAAAGGAAAGATCCGCGTGCCGGAGCGAAGTTTGCCAACGACGTTCAGAAATGGCTGCTCGAAAACACGCGACTCGGCATCCCTGCAATCCTTCACGACGAGATACTTCACGGACACATGGCCAAGGGAAGCACGAGCTTTCCGCAACCAATCGCACTCGCAACCACATGGGATCCTGATTTCATCACGAAAGTCTTCACTGCCGGCGCGCTAGAGACGCGTGCGCGCGGCAGTCAACAGGTATTTGGTCCAAACTTGGACCTCGCGCGCGATGCGCGCTGGGGTCGTACCGAAGAAACCTACGGCGAAGATCCTTATTTAACGTCGCGCATGGCTGTGGCGATCGTGAAAGCCTTACAGGGGCCGGGCCCAGGCATCGATGAAAATCACGTCATCGCGACCGCAAAACATTTCACCGCGCACGGACAGCCGGAAAGCGGCACCAACATTGGACCAATCAACGTCTCTGAACGAGCGTTGCGCGAATATTATTTGCCGAGCTTCAAGGCTGCTGTGGTTGAGGCGGGCATCATGAGCGTGATGCCGTCGTACAACGAGATCGATGGTGTGCCGTCTCACGCGAATAAGTGGTTGCTGCAAAAGTTACTACGCGAGGAATGGGGATTCCAAGGCCACGTAGTTTCTGACTATTACGCGATTCCGCAGATGATGGATCTGCATCATCTCGCTTCAGATAAGCCGACGACGGCGAAACTCGCAATCGAAGCCGGTGTCGACGCGGAAACACCGGATCCGGATTCGTACGCCACGCTCGTGCAGTTAGTGAAAGAAGGAAAGGTTTCAGAAGCGACGGTTGATAAAGCAGTCGCGCGAAACCTGCGAGCGAAGTTTCTACTGGGGTTATTTGAAAATCCATACGTTGATGTCGAGCGTGCGGTGCGAGTCACGAATTCGAACGAGCATCGAGCACTCGCGGCTGAAGCAGCGCGAAGATCCATCACGCTTCTGAAGAACGAAAACAACTTGCTGCCGTTGAATGTGAGCGCGTTGAAGTCGATCGCGGTGATTGGTCCAAATGCGGCGCAGGTGCATCTCGGTGGCTACAGTGATGAGCCCGGACGCGGCGTCAGCGTACTTCAGGGAGTCAAGGACAAGGTTGGCGATAAGGTCAAAGTCGCTTATGCCGAGGGTTGTAAGATAACGAAAGAGGGTGGCGACTGGTTTGCCGACCGTGCTCAGCTCAGCGATCCGGCGGACGATCATAAGCTGATCGCTGAAGCGGTGACGGTCGCGAAGACGGCGGATGTTGCGCTCCTTGTGCTCGGTAGCAACGAGGACACGAATAAGGAAGGTTGGGCTGACAATCATCTCGGCGACCGCGATAGTCTTGATTTGGTGGGCCGGCAGAATGATCTCGTTAAAGCCGTGCTCGAGACTGGTAAGCCTACGATCGTCTTGCTCATTAATAGCGGGCCATTATCCATTAACTACATTGCCGAAAACGTGCCCGCCATACTGGAAGGCTTTTATTTAGGACAGGAAACCGGCGTTGGCGTCGCTGATGTTCTGTTCGGTGACTACAATCCGGCCGGAAAGCTCACCATCAGCTTTCCGCGATCTGTGGGCCAGTTGCCGCTCTATTACAACCGTAAGCCGACGGCGCGCCGCGGTTATCTCTTCGCCAACAAAGAACCGTTGTTTCCCTTCGGCTTTGGTTTGAGCTATACCACGTTTGCTTACTCGAATTTAAAGTTAGAGCCGGACCGGATCAGTACAACTGACAATACGAAAGTCAGCGTTACAGTTACGAACACCGGCAAACGCGCGGGTGATGAGATCGTGCAGCTTTATATTCGCGATCTCGTGAGCTCAGTGACGCGACCGATCATGGAGCTGAAAGATTTCAGGCGGATCTCACTGGCGCCCGGCGAGAGCAAAACGGTAGAGTTTGTCATCACGCCCGACAAACTTTCATTTCTCGATCTGAATATGAAAAGCATCGTCGAGCCGGGTTGGTTCGATATTATGGTGGGAACGAGCTCTGTAAAGTACGAGACGGTCAAACTTGAAGTAGCGAAATAGTGTGAGGGGTGAGATGGGAAGCAATAACTACAAACCGAAACCGGAACACAAATTTACTTTTGGACTTTGGACCGTCGGTAATCGCGGGCGAGATCCGTTTGGCGATGCAACACGGCCCACGCTGAGTCCGGTCACGATCGTTAAGCGTTTGAGTGAGCTCGGCGCGTACGGCGTGAATATGCACGACAACGATCTGGTACCTATCGACGCCACGGCGTCTGAGAGGGATCGCATAGTCCGCGAGTTTAAGCAGGCGCTCGACGATAGCGGCATGAAGGTGCCGATGGCGACCACGAATCTCTTTTACGATCCGGTTTTCAAAGACGGCGCGTTCACTTCAAGCGATCCGCGAGTGCGTCTGTATGCGTTACAAAAAACAATGCGCTCGATGGATCTCGGTGCTGAGGTGGGCGCGAAGATTTACGTTTTCTGGGGTGGTCGTGAAGGCGCGGAAGTCGATGCGGCCAAGGATCCGCGCGATGCGCTGAAGTGGAACCGCGAAGCGCTCAACTTCCTCTGTGAATACTCGATCGATCAGGGCTATGGCTACAAGTTCGCGCTGGAAGCAAAACCGAATGAGCCGCGTGGAGACATTTACCTGCCGACGACGGGTGCGATGCTCGGTTTCATAGCCACTCTCGATCATCCGGAGATGGTCGGGGTGAATCCGGAAGTCGGGCACGAGCAGATGTCAGGGCTGAACTTTTATCACGTCGTGGCCCAGGCGATCGAAGCGGGCAAGCTGTTTCACATCGATCTCAATGATCAAAAGGGTCCGCGTTTCGATCAGGATCTGCGGTTTGGATCGGAGTCGATCAAAAATCTTTTCTTCTTAGTGCGGTTGCTGGAGAGTTCGTATGATGGACCCCGTCACTTCGATGCGCACTCGTATCGTAGTGAGAACGAGGAAGGTGTTTGGGAGTTTGCCGCAGGCTGTATGAGAAATTATCTGATACTGAAAGATAAGGCGCGGCAGTTTGATGAGGATAAGGAGATTCAGGCGTTGCTCGCGGAGATACGCAACGGAGACGGAGAGCAGCTCAGTCGTTACAGTGCTGAAGAAGCGAAAAGAGTGAAGGAGCTTTCACTTGATCGGGCGGAATTAACGAGCAAAGTCTTGCCATATGAGAGATTGGACCAGTTGACGGTCGATATTCTGTTCGGAGTCCGTTGAAGCTTGGAAAAGATTTCTCACGCAAAGACGCAAAGAAGCGCAAAGACGCAAAGCGCTGCCGCGTTTCTAAGAGCTTTCTTTGCGTCTTTGCGTTTCTTTGCGCCTTTGCGTGAAACCTTTTTTCTACTCGTTCTGATCCTCGGCGCCGTGCTTCCACTGCGCCGCGCCGAAACGCAATCCTCGCCACCTTACAAAAATCCCAACCTTCCCATCGAAGCACGCGTCGACGATCTCGTCTCGCGTATGACGCTGGAAGAAAAAGTCTCGCAGATGATGAATGCCGCTCCGGCGATCGAGCATCTCGGAATCCCAGCGTACGACTGGTGGAACGAAGCGCTGCACGGCGTTGCCCGCGCTGGTTACGCGACTGTTTTCCCACAGGCGATTGGTCTTGCCGCAACCTGGGACACGAAACTGATGTTCCAGGTCGCCGACGTCATCTCGACTGAGGCCCGCGCCAAGCATCATGAGTTTGTTCGTAACAATCAGCACGCTCGCTATCAGGGCCTGACTTTCTGGAGTCCGAACATCAACATCTTTCGCGATCCGCGTTGGGGCCGCGGTCAGGAAACTTACGGCGAAGATCCTTACCTGACTGCGCGACTCGGTGTCGAGTTCGTCCGCGGACTACAAGGTAACGATCCGCGTTATTTCAAAGTGATCGCGACACCGAAACACTACGCGGTCCACAGCGGTCCCGAACCCGAACGCCACGCCTTTGACGCGATCGCTTCCGAACGTGATCTGCGTGAGACATATCTGCCTGCCTTTCGCGCCACGATCCTCGAAGGCAAGGCTTACTCGGTAATGTGCGCCTACAACCGCACGAATGGCGAACCGTGCTGCGCGAACAAGAAGTTGATGACTGACATCCTGCGCGGCGAGTGGAAGTTCAATGGTTACGTCGTCTCTGACTGCGGTGCGATTTACGACATCTGGAAATTCCACAAGGTTGTTCCGACCGAAATGGAAGCGTCAGTTATGGGTGTTCGCGGCGGCACAGATCTGACGTGTGGCACCGAGTATCCATCGCTGGTTCAGGCGGTGAAGCAGGGCCTGATTAGCGAAGGCGAGATCGATACTGCCGTAAAGCGTTTGATGACCGCACGGTTTCGACTCGGCATGTTTGATCCACCGGAGATGGTTCCATACGCGCGCATTCCGTTTTCACAGAATGACACTCCCGAACATCGACAGCTCGCACGGAAGACTGCGCGTGAATCGATCGTGCTTTTGAAAAACGCGAATCACACTTTGCCACTGAAGAAAGACCTGAAGAACATCGCCGTGATTGGTCCAAATGCGGACGTGCCTGAAGTGTTGTGGGGTAACTACAACGGCTACCCGTCGGTTATCACTACACCACTCGCGGGAATCAAAAACGCAGTCTCTGCAAATACAAAAGTCGTCTACGCGCCTGGATCAACACTCGCCGGCGAACCGGTGGTGCCCGTTCCGGCTTCGGCCCTGACCACGAACGGCACTGAACCTGGCTTGAAAGCGGAGTACTTCAATAACCGGGATCTCAGTGGTCCAGCCGCTGCGATCCGCACTGATGCGCGTATCGATTTCAATTGGGGACGTTACAAACCGACCCCGGAGTTGAGCGAGAACAATTTCTCCGTTCGCTGGACCGGCAAGCTGAGGGTTCCTGAATCGGGAAGCTACACGTTCGGATTCACGGCCGATGACGGCGCGCGGCTCTATGTTGACGGCAAGCTGCTGATTGACGCGTGGGCCGGCAATCCGAAACGGACAGCCACAACGGAAATCACTCTCGAAGCGGGACGCAGTTACGATCTGCGCATGGATTATTTCCAGACCAATCGCGAGGCGGTTGCGAGACTCGTCTGGTCGTTTCCGAAGCTCGCAGAACGAATGATTGATGAGGCTGTGAACGCGGCGCGGCAATCAGATGCGAGCGTGCTGGTGCTCGGCATTTCGGCTGGTCTCGAAGGCGAAGAGATGCCAGTGGCTGTCGAGGGATTTCGCGGTGGTGATCGAACGGACATCTCGCTGCCGAAATCGCAGGAGGCATTGCTGAAAGCGGTGGTTGCGACAGGCAAGCCGGTGGTTGTCGTGTTACTGAGTGGCAGCGCGCTGGCGGTGAATTGGGCCAACGAGAATGCGCCTGCGATTCTGACGGCGTGGTATCCGGGTGGTGAAGGTGGAACTGCGATCGCGGATGTGTTGTTCGGGGACTACAACCCGGCGGGACGTTTGCCGGTTACGTTTTATAAGTCAGTGGACCAGTTGCCGCCGTTCACCGACTACAGCATGGCGGGGCGGACTTATCGATACTTCAAAGGCGAGCCGCTCTATCCATTTGGTTATGGATTGAGTTATACAAACTTTGTTTACAGCAACCTCCGAGCAAAGTCGACAGGGGTTGGTGACAGCGTCAAAGTGACTGTTGATGTGAGGAACGCTGGTGAGATTGCTGGAGACGAGGTAGTTCAGTTATATCTCACAGACGTTGCCGCGTCTGCGCCTGTGCCGATTCGCACTCTTGTTGGCTTCGATCGTATTTCACTTCGCCCGCGAGAAAAACGCACCGTGACGTTCACGATCACACCGCGACAGATGTCGTTGATCGATAACCGCGGCAAGCGCGTGATAGAACCTGGAGAGTTCATAATAAGCGCCGGCGGGTTACGAAGTAGCTTTAGTATTTCAGGAAATTTGAAAGAGCTCACCGAACCGTAAACGCGGATTACACGGATCAAGAACGGATTTATCAAATTCTATGCGATGGATTTTGTTCCTCGTCATGTTGTTTCCTGCTGTTGTGCAGGCACAGGTGCTTGGAGATCCTGTAGATGTCAGCCAGGATTTCCAGAAAATGGAGAACGTCTACTTTATCGGTAGTCGCGTCACTTCATTCGATACCGCAACCGGCCAGGGAACGTTGCAGTGGGATCGTTACCTCCGCAGCACCACACTCTCATTCAACAAGATCGACGTTGGCTTCGCGCGCGGGAAGGCGACCGAGTTTCCCGGCACTGAGTACGATCAGGATCCGGCGCTGCCTTTCGCGGTTAGCTTCGTGAGTCCGCGCACTGTGCGTTTGCGCTTCTCGACGCGCGCCGTGCCACTAAATGATGGCCAATCCCTGATGCTTGCTGGTCCAGTTGCGAAAGATGCTTCGTGGCGAGTCGAGCAGAACGACAAGGAAATCGTCTACACCGGCGCGAATGGCCGCGTAAAGATCATCAAGCAACCGTTTCACGTCGAAATCTATGATGCGCGCGGACGCTTGCTCACGCGCACGCAGAACATCGGCGACCCGGCAACCTTCATCACTCCCATCCCGTTTTCGTTTGTGCGTCGCGCCAGCGATCTCTCGCGTCGCATCGCCGCCACTTTCGAGCTACAGCACGACGAGAATATCTACGGTTGCGGCGAATCGTTTACGCGCTTCAACAAGCGCGGGCAGAAAGTTCTCGTCTCAACGCGTGACGGTATGGGCACGCAGAACGAGTACATGTACAAACCCATTCCGTTCTTCCTGAGCAACAACGGGTATGGCATGTTCGTTCACACCAGCGCGCCGCTGACATTCGATTTCGGCAAATTCTACGATGCGCACAACGTTATCTATTCAGGTGATGAGAACCTCGATCTGTTCGTGTTCCTCGGCGAGCCGAAAGACATTCTCTCGGAATACACAGCGCTGACTGGTCGTAGTCCAGTACCTCCGCTTTGGTCCTTTGGCTTCTGGATGAGCCGGATCACTTACAACTCAGAAGATCAGGTGCGACAGGTGGCCCAACAACTGAGATCGCATCACGTTCCTGCTGATGTGATTCACCTCGACACCGGCTGGTTCGAAACTGACTGGCGCAGCGATTATCGCTTTTCGAGTTCCCGTTTCCGCGATCCCGCAAAGATGATCGCGGATCTGAAGCAGCAGGGATTTCACGTCAGTCTCTGGCAGTACACTTACTTCACCAGCAAGAACGAACTCTGGAAAGAGATGGTTGAGAAGGGTTATCACGTCAGGAACGAAGGCGGACGGCTTCCGTTCGAGGACGCGACGCTCGACATGAGTAATCCTGAAGCGGTCAAGTGGTATCAGGGCAAGCTGCGAGATCTGTTGAAGCTTGGCGTGGGTGCGATCAAGGTCGACTTCGGTGAAGGTGCACCGCTGACCGGACAGTACGCTTCGGGTTTGAGTGGCTGGTACGAGCACAATCTTTATCCGTTGCGTTACAACCAGGCCGTGGCTGAGGTCACGAAAGAAGTCACTGGCGATGACGTGATCTGGGCGCGCAGTGCGTGGGCGGGCAGTCAGCGTTATCCGTTGCATTGGGGCGGCGACGCTGAGAATACTGATTCTGCGATGGCGGCTGAGTTGCGCGGTGGTCTCTCTTTCGGGTTATCAGGTTTCACTTACTGGAGTCATGACGTTGGTGGCTTTGTTAATCGTGCGCCGCGCGATCTTTACCGGCGCTGGCTCGCCTGGGGTGTGCTGACTTCGCACACGCGAGCACATGGCGCGCCGCCGCGCGAGCCATGGGAATATGATGAGGCTTTGACTGAAGACTTCCGCAAAGCGTTGGGTTTGCGATATTCGTTGATGCCTTACATCTACGCGCAGGCGAAGGACTCATCGGCGCGTGGGTTTCCCCTCGTGCGTCCACTGTTTTTTGAGTATCCAAACGATCCGGGTTCATGGGCCATTGAAGACGAATACATGTTCGGATCGGACTTGCTGGTGGCGCCGATGTTTGCGAGTGGTGAGCGACGCAAGGTTTATCTGCCGCCCGGTAGTTGGATTGATTATCAGAGCGGTCGCGTCTATGAAGGGGCGAAGTGGCACGAGATTCCGGCGGGCCCGATTCCGGTCGTGTTGCTGGTCAGGAATCACTCGGTGATACCGCATATCAAAGTCGCACAGAGCACGCAGGACATGGATTGGGACAATGTCGAGTTGCGTGTGTTCAGCACTGACAGCGCTCCTGTGACCGGACTCTTCACTCGCCCAGGCGCCGATTTGCAAACATTGTCCCTCGTCCCGCGCGGGCGTGATTTTGTGCTGCAAGACGATCCACAGATGAAACGGATTAAAATCCGGATTTTTATCCGTGTAATCCGTGGTTAGGTTTTTATGCAGAAGATAACGCGGCGGAGATTTCTCGAGACAGCTGCGATTTTGCCGTTTGCCTCGTCGGTCATACGTGGCGTGCCGGCACCGGCTGACTCTCTTCTTCTATGGTACGACAAGCCCGCGACTGAGTGGACCGAAGCGCTGCCGATCGGGAACGGTCGTTTGGGCGCGATGGTCTTTGGTGGACCGGCAAACGAACTGCTCCAGCTCAATGAAGACACGCTTTACGCCGGTTCTCCTTACGATCCGAATAATCCCCAAGCACTGGAAGCATTACCTGAGGCCCGGCGTCTGATCTTCGCAGGCAAATACAAGGAAGCGCACGATCTGGTGGGCGCCAAAATGATGGCCCAACCGATCAAGCAGATGCCATACGAACCGGTTGCCGATCTGAAACTCTCATTCCGCAATCACGACAACATTAAGAATTATCGCCGGCAACTCGATCTCAATACCGCTATCGCCACCACGTTTTACGACGACGGCATAACCACTTTCATGCGAGAAATATTTGCGAGTCCGGTCGATCAGGTCATTGTCGTCAATCTTGTTGCCGATCGATTGAAGCAGTTGAACTTCACCGTGACGTTCGAGACGCCACAACAAGCAACAGTCTCAACTGAAGGCAGCGATACGCTCGTCCTGCGGGGCGTTAATGGAGATTCATCAGGCATCAAGGGCGGTCTGAAGTTTGAGTCACGGGTGTTGGTCGTGGCGGAATTTGGCCAAACACGTGCCGAAAAAGAAAGCATCGTCGTCAGTAATGCATTCGCTGCATTGTTGTTCATCGCTACCGCGACGAGTTACCGCAGTTACAACGACACCAGCGGAGACCCGACCGCCATCGTCCGCGAACAATTAAAGCTGGCCAGCCAAAAAACATATTTCAGCATGCGTGCGGCGCACATACGCGAACACCAGCGCTTATTTCATCGCGTGAAGCTGGACCTTGGAAGAACCGGCGCCGCAGATCTGCCGACCGATCAACGTCCAGCACAATTTCTTCAAGGTCTGGATCCTCATCTGGCGACACTCTATTTCCAGTATGGTCGCTATCTACTGATCTCATCTTCGCGCCCGGGCTCGCAGCCGGCCAACTTGCAGGGCATCTGGAATCACCTGATGACGCCGCCGTGGGAAAGTAAGTACACGATCAACATCAACACGGAGATGAACTACTGGCCGGCCGAGACCACGAACCTTTCGGAATGTCATGAGCCACTGCTGCGGATGGTTTCGGATCTCGTCGAGAATGGCGCGCGCACTGCGCAAGTTCATTACGGCGCGCGTGGCTGGGTTTGTCATCACAACACGGATCTCTGGCGACAAACAGCTCCGATTGATGGACCACTCTGGGGGTTCTGGCCCACCGGCGGCGCCTGGCTGTGCACGCATTTGTGGCAGCACTACCAATTCACCGGCGATAAGAACTTTCTCGCACGCGCGTATTCGGTGATGAAAGGCGCCGCGGAGTTTTTTATCGAAACGCTGGTGCCGGAGCCGAGAAATAACTGGCTGGTGACGTGCCCGTCGATCTCGCCTGAAAACAGGCATCACACTGGCGTTTCGATCTGTGCTGGACCAACGATGGACGCGCAGATCATTCGCGATCTGTTCAATCAATGTGCGTGGGCAGCCGAAATTCTGGGTATCGATAAAGACTTCGGCGCGAAGCTCACCGCGGCGCGAGTTCGTTTGCCGCCGATGCAGATAGGCAAAGGTGGTCAGTTGCAGGAGTGGCTCGACGACTGGGACCTGGACGCGCCTGAGCGACAGCACCGGCATGTGTCGCATCTTTACGGACTCTTCCCGAGCAATCAGATCACGCAACGCGGCACGCCGGATCTATTTGCAGCGGCCCGGAAGAGTCTGGAATTGCGTGGTGATGTTGGAACGGGTTGGAGTTTGGCGTGGAAGATCAACTTGTGGGCTCGCTTACGCGACGGCGATCGCGCGTATTTGTTATTGCAGAAAGCGCTGACACCGGTGTATGCGAAAGAATTTGGTGGTGGCGGTGGTGTCTATCGCAACCTGTTCGACGCGCACCCACCGTTTCAAATAGATGGAAACTTTGGTGCGACCTCGGGCATTGTGGAGATGCTCTTGCAGAGTCACACAGGTGAGATCGAGTTGTTACCGTCTTTGCCGTCTGCATGGCCCAACGGATCGGTGAAAGGCTTAAGGGCGCGTGGTGGTTTTGAGGTTGATATTGAGTGGAAGAACGGCCGTCTGGACCAGGTCACGATAAGGACCATTTACAGGAATCAATGCCGCGTCCGCTATCGCGATCGCGCAATTTCTCTTGGTCTGAGCCCCGGTGGAAGCGCCCGCCTGAACGGAAACCTGAAACCCTGATCCGTTTAATCTTTGGTTAAAAACTCAGCGACGGCGGCATCCAGGCGGCTCGCTTCGCACACTGTCGCGAGATGCCCGCATTCACTTTCAAGGTTGAGTAACTTCGCGCCCAGCAGTGAAGCAAACTCAATCGCTGGTCCAGGGGTGACCACATGATCGAACCGCGACACCACCACGAAGACCTTTGCTTTGACCGCCTGCGCTGCCCGCTCTAAAGATCCTCCGAACTCACGCGTGACGTCCAACTGCATCATCGCCTGCGTCTGTCGAATCTTATCGTTGGCATCGAAGCTTCTGCCGTCGCGGCGCGCTTTCTCCAGATCTGCGAGCACCTCGTCGCGGGTCTTGTGTTTGTTGTAATCCGGCGGGGTGGTCAGCAGCATCGCGCCAAAAGCAAAATCGAGCGCGCGAGCCGGGTTCTTTGAATAGTTGCCGCCTTTCCAGTCGCGGTCACGCATGAGCGCTTCAATTTGTGACTGCCATATCAGCAAGTCGTAAGGCGCGAGCCGTGGCGAACCCACGATCGGAACGGCTTTTTCCGCGAAGTCGGGATACGACACGAGCCACTGAAATACCTGCATGCCACCCATCGAGATGCCGACAATCGCTTTCACGCGATCGATCTTCAACACTCTCGTCAAAAGCTCGTGCTGAGATTTGACCGTGTCGCCCAAGGTAAAACGTGGGAAACGCATGCGCGGCTGCAGACGACTGTTTGAAGGTGACGAAGAGACGCCATTGCCGAGGGCATCGATTGCGATTACAAAATAAGCCGTGCTGTCGACGAGCTTTTTCGGCCCGATGCTTGACTGAAGTTGTTCGGTGGTGCCGCCGGCCCACGTGGGAAAGACAACGACGTTAGATTTGTCGGCGTTGATCTTTCCGAAGGTTCGGTATCCGATACGACAGTTTCGAATCACGCCGCCGTTTTGAAGTTTGAGATCGCCGATGTTCGCAAACTGTTGCTCCTGTGCGAACGCGACGAGCGCGAACAGTTGCAGTGAAAGCAATCCACAGATGATACGAATCAGCTTATTTCCTCCCACTGACCTGTGCTCGCTGATTTGACGACAGCATCGATCACGGTCATGTTGTTAATTGCATCTTCCAGCGGAATCGGCTGGCTTTTGTTCTCACGTAGAGACTGAGAAAAGAGCGTTCCCTGGATCTCATACTGATCGCAAACCGGAATCTCGATAGTCTCTGCGCTCGCTCCAGTCAGATCGTTACCATCGTCAAACAGGATCTGGGTCGGACGATCGTTAGGCGCATTGAATGGAATTAGCACTTCGATTCGTCCCTCGGTTCCCTGAAAAATCATGCGCTGATATGGAGCGAGACGAGTGCTGCATGTGAAAGTTGCATGACCGTTCGGAAAATCGAGCACGGCAGTCGTCAGGTTATCGATTCCAAACACCGGATCACGTTCAATCAAGCCGAGCACTCGTCGCGGCTCTGTTTCGAAGATCCAGCGCGACATCGTGATTGGATAACAGCCGATATCCATCAACGCTCCACCGCCGAACTCCAGTTGATTGCGGATATTTGTCGGATCTGAATTTACGTAACTGAAGAAACCCGTAATGGATCTTAACGTGCCGATGCGTCCGTCGCGGATCAATCGCTGTGTTTCGAGCCACTGCGGATGTGTTCGCACCATGAACGCTTCCTGTATCCGCACTCCGTAGCGATCGCGAGCATCGATGAGAGTTCTCGCTTCTTCAGCATTGAGCGCAATCGGCTTTTCACAGAGCACGTGCTTTCCGGCTTCGGCAGCTTTCGAAGTCCACGGAACATGCAGGTGATTGGGCAGCGGGTTATAGACCGCTTCGATCGAATCGTCCGCGAGTAGCTCCTCGTAACTTCCATATGCAGTGGGAATCTGCAGCTCGTTGGCAGCCGCTTGTGCCTTCGTTAGATCACGAGATGCAATCGCAGCGATTTCACACCACGAGCTACGCTGCATCGCTGGAATGACTTTCTTCAGCGCGATGTTTGCGGTCCCTAAGACTCCCCAACGAACCTTGTCGATCATTTTGTTCCCTCAGCTTTGCCTTGGGCACAGTCAGTACCACCTGCGATAGCGGGTGGGTGCGCAGCCCGTATGCCTGTGTTGAGGAAATCAGTCGCCGTCCAGCTACGCACCCACCCGCTATCGCAGGTGGTACTGACTGTGTCCAACAGGAATTTCCGGCTTTGAAGGCAAAGCCTTGTTCTTCTAGAACGCATCAAACACGGAACGAATCTGAAGTCGCTGCTTGAACTCCTCCAACGAAAGCGGCGCACGCGAATGAAACTCCACCGTAGTTTCTCTTCCAGGTGCGAGATTGAAGTAGTTATCTGAAAAGAATCCATCATGCTCCGGCACCGCAAGATATACGGCCTTCGCAAACTTATCACTCGACATCCTGATGCTGAACCCATCACGCGTGCGAACGACGTCAGACGTAAGAGTTGGCCTTGAGAATTTCAGCTCTTTGAAGGGAGCGAAGAAATAATCGTGACTGGAAACAGTCTTGTCATTCACCAGCAGCTCGCAATAGACGATGACATTCTTTGCATCAGTTCCCTCGAGCAATTCCGCCGTGCGTAGATCTAAGTACGAACGACTCGTCAGTGGCGCGACTTCTACGTCGCGCACGAAACTCTTCAACGTAGCGCCATCCAGGCTCATTAAGGTGACTTTGATTTTTGCGGGAATGGCTTGCGGACGATCCGAAACCACGAATAGCTTCAGATAACCGTTTTGTGTAGTCGGACTAATCAGCAGATCGTTGTAGAACCGGCGCGCGTAGTACTGCAATGCTTTCCAACGCCCGTAGTAATCGATGCTGGACCACGAAGCGACGGGCCAGCAGTCGTTGATCTGCCAGTAAAGCGAACCCATGTTGTGCGGCATGATTCGTCGCAGGTGCTCGGCGCCGATGCGGATGCCTTCGGCCTGCAACACCTGACTCACGTACAAGAACGACTCGAAATCTTTGGGCCTTTCGTAATCGCGCAACATGTATTCACGCACGAGCTGGTTGCCGCGCGGGTGACGCTGGTGCGCAAGCATGATGGGCGACTCGATGTCGCGGTCCGCCGGAACCGTGTACGACTTCACCGTTTCGATATTCGGAAAAGACTGGAACCCGTATTCGCTCATGAACCGGGGCTTTTGTTTCTCGTAGTCACTGAACGGTTCAGCCGCATGCCAGACTTGCCAGAAATGCACGTCGCCACTGCGCAACGACTGGGGATCATCTTCGAGTCCACCGTGCGGCGAGCTGGGCCAGTAAGGGCGCGACGGATCGAATTGCGCAGTGACTTCCTGCAAGACGCCGTGGAAAATTTTCAGATAGTCGTCCCACACCGACGCCGGCAGATTTTGACGCCAACCCCAGTTCCGCCACGCTGTTTCGACCTCGTTGTTGCCGGCCCACAGAACGATGCTGGGGTGATTACGAAGTCGCTTCACATTGTCGATCGCTTCCGCGCGAACATTATCGAGGAATTCCTGATTGGCGGGATACATGCTGCAAGCAAACATGAAATCCTGCCACACAAGAATTCCCATTTCGTCGCAGAGCTCGTAGAAGTCGTCAGCTTCGTAAATGCCGCCGCCCCACACGCGCAGCATGTTCATGTTGGTGTCGCGCACCGACTTGATGAGCGACAGATATTTTTGCCTGGTAACGCGCGTCGGAAAACTGTCGGCGGGGATCCAGTTTCCACCCTTCGCAAATACAGGAATGCCGTTGATCACGAACATGAAGCTTTGTCCTGCTTCGTCTCGCTGCTGTCTGAGCTCGAGGGTGCGCAGACCTGTTCGTGTCAGTTTCTCGCCTGTCACTTGTTTGTTTACGAGGCTGCGGGCGCGGAAGGTGTAGATTGGTTGCTCGCCCAGTCCGTTGGGCCACCAGAGCTTCGGTTTGAAGATTGTGAAGTCGAGTGTGACTCGATTGGTTCCCGGCTCGAGCTTGATTTGCTTTCTATTGAGGACGAGCATCTCCGTCAGATTGTCGAACTGAATCGTGGCTGTACCGGCAGCACTCGCCTCCACTTCGACATTAGCGGTCAGCACCGCCAGCATGGGTGAGAGATTTTTGACTATTACCTGGAGATCACTCACACGCGCGTGGTCCCACGACTCCAGCGACACCGGACGCCAGATACCACTGGTGACGAAACGTGGTCCCCAGTCCCAGCCGTAATGGTAAGGAGCCTTTCGCGTGAAGGGCGACGTCTTTTCTCCCTGATCGTTTGGTGCGGGAAGCTGGTACTTCAGTTTCGCCATCACGGGCAAAATCTCATTAACAGGTGAACGAAAGACGATGCGCAACGTGTTCTCGCCTGGCTTGAGAGTTGACTTCGCGTTCACGCGCCAGGTGCGAAACATGTTGTCAGCCTTGAGGATCAGTTGCTCGTTCAGATACACGCTCGCGTATGTGTCGAGACCTTCGAAGACGAGTTCGACGTTTTCGCGTTCGAGCGTCTGTGCAGTGACGTTGAATGTGGTTCTATATTCCCAATCTTTCTTGTCGATCCACTGCTGCTTCTTCTCGTTATCGCGATAAAACGGATCGTCGATCAGTTTATTGGCAAGCAGATCGGTGTGAACGCAGCCGGGAACGGTCGCGTTGTGCCATTCTGTTTTCCCGACTTCACGGAACTGCCAGCCCGAATGGATTTGGGTTGACTGTGCTTTTGCCAAAACAAGCGGAAGAAGGAGCAATATTGGGCCAATAAACCAGAGTTTTGTGTTCAAAGCTGAACTCCGTCGCTAATTTTATTTTGCTTTCTGAATTCGCGCCTGATAAAAGAAGCGCGTGCCGAAACTAACTCAACGATTGATCCCCTTGTTCTTGTTTCTCGCTATTTTGCCTCACTTGTCAACTGTTGCGGCGCAGACGAATGCGCAGACAAATAATAGCCCGGTAAATCTGGCCGCGCGATTCAAACGCTTGCGGCGCGGAATCAATCTTAGTCACTGGTTTTCGCAAGCGGCCAATTACTCGAAGTCGCATCTCGAAACTCACACCACGGCCCAGGACATCGCGCTCATCAAATCGATCGGTTTCGATCACGTGCGCTTTCCGATTGAGCCGGCGCCGTTGCTCAACAACCCATCCGATCCGGCGATTCTTGACACGACCTACCTGGGCTACATCGATACTGCCCTCGATATGATCCTGGCCACCGGACTGGCTGTCTTCATCGATATTCATCCGAGCGATGACTTCAAACTCAGAATGGCTCGCGACGAGCGTAGCATCGAGGCATTCGGGGAATTTTGGCGCGCCTTTGCCACTCATTTATCTAAGCGAGATCCTGAATTAGTTTTTCTCGAAGTGATAAATGAGCCCATGGTCGAGGATCCGTATCGCTGGTACGGCATTCAGGGAAAGCTGATCGCCGCTCGGTTGGACGATGTGGGACTATGGCGGTGGTTTTGCAGTAGTTAATAAAGTTAACGGTCAGGCCCAGCGAGATCCCGCGGTAGTGAAGGCGCTGGGCCTGCAATAAAACTATGAATCTTAACCGACATATCACGAGCGCACTGTGTTTGCTTCTTCTAGCAGTATCATTTTGCTTCGCCAATTCTCGACCCGGCAAGAGAGTTTCGTTCAATCAGGATTGGCGGTTTCAACTCGGTGACGTTGCCAACGGACAGGATGTGGATCTGAACGATTCTCAGTGGCGACAACTCAATCTGCCGCATGATTGGAGTATCGAAGGTGAGTTCAGTGAGAAAGCTCCGTCGGGCACTGGCGGCGGCGCATTGCCGGGCGGCATTGGCTGGTATCGCAAGACGTTCACTATTCCCCTAACCGCAAAAGGGAATTCGATCTTTATCGAGTTCGACGGCGTTTACCGCAATAGCGAAGTCTGGATTAACGATCATTACCTCGGAAAGCGCCCCTACGGTTACAGCTCTTTTGTTTACGAGCTGACATCGCATCTGATCTACGGCGGTGGGCCAAACGTCATTGCCGTAAAGGTCGACAACTCGCAACAACCAAACTCACGCTGGTATTCCGGCTCCGGCATTTATCGCAATGTCTGGCTGACAACTCTGAACCCGGTCCATATCGAACACTGGGGCACATACGTAAGCACGCCTGAGGTTAGTAGTGAATCGGCGACGGTTGTCATTAAAACTCAGGTGCAGAACAGTTCGAAGAGCGGAGCTCCGGTAAACCTCACCACGATTATTGAGGATGCAAATGGACGGGACCTCACGCGAAGTACCGAGAACGGTGTGCGCGCGATAGTAAATCAAACGCTGAAAGTTCCAGCGCCGGTGTTTTGGTCAGACGAGCGTCCTTATCTATACAAAGTCGTATCGCAGTTGGATCAGGGCGGCAAAATTGTCGACCGCTACGAAACGCCACTCGGCATTCGCACGTTCAAGTTCGACGTCGAAAAAGGATTCTTCCTAAATGGCAAACCGCTAAAGATACGGGGCGTGTGTAATCATCACGATCTCGGTTCGTTGGGCGCCGCCGTGAATAAGCGTGCCATTGAGCGGCAGCTCGAGATGTTGAAGGCGATGGGCGTCAACGGTATTCGCACTTCCCATAACCCACCGGCGCCGGAGTTGCTGGATCTGACTGACAGAATGGGCTTCATCGTCATGGACGAAGCCTTCGACGTCTGGAAGATTCAGAAGACGAAATACGATTACCACCTCGATTGGGACGAGTGGCACAAGCGCGATCTCGAAGACATGGTGCTGCGCGACCGCAATCATCCCAGCATCTTTATCTGGAGCATTGGCAACGAGGTGATGGAGCAGTGGAATGACAATCCAGCCGGCGGCACGATCACTAAAGAGTTGACCGCGATCGTTCGCAATCTCGACCGCACTCGTCCGATCACGTCGGCGACGAATGGCGTGAGCCGTGATAACAAAGTGATCATGGAAGGTGATCTCGATCTCGTCGGCACCAACTACCACCACGCGAAACTCCCGGAGTTTGCGAAGATGTTTCCCGGACGCGCGATCATCGGCGCGGAAACGAATTCTTCGGTTCATACGCGTGGTAGTTACGCGATGCCTTCCGATGAGATTCGGCGTTGGCCCAGGAAAGAGGAAGACATTCTGAAGCTCAGTCCGACTTACGAGTGTTCCGCATACGACAATTCGACTGCGCCGTGGGGAGCAGCGCACGAAGAACATTGGAAGCTCGTGAAGAAACATGATTTCTTTTCGGGGATGTACATTTGGACCGGATGGGATTACATCGGTGAGCCGACGCCGTTTCCGTGGCCGGCGGTCAGCTCATACTTTGGCATCATCGATCTCGCTGGTTTCCCGAAAGATCCATTCTATTTTTACCAGAGTGAATGGACCAACACGCCGGTGCTGCACGTCTTTCCGCACTGGAACTGGAAAGCCGGCGAAACAGTCGACGTCGTGGCTTATTACAACAAGGCCGATGAAGTCGAGCTTTTCCTGAACGGTCGATCACAGGGGACAAAACGTAAACAAGGCGATGACATGCACGTGTTCTGGCGGCTCAAGTTTGAGCCTGGTGTGTTGAAAGCGGTGTCGCGAAGAAACGGTCAGACTGTGTTGACGAGGGAAGTGCGAACCGCGGCTCAGGCTTCTCAGATGGTTTTGATTCCCGATCGCAAGACGATCAATGCCAATGGTGTGGACTTGTCATTTGTGACGGTGAAGATAGTCGATCGAAATGGCACGCTCGTGCCGCTGGCTGACAACCTGATCAAATTTGAAGTGAGTGGTGCTGGATCGATTGCCGGTGTTGATAACGGTAACCAGATTAGTCACGAATCGTTCAAGGGGAAACAGCGGAAAGCATTTCACGGAATGGCCCTCGTGATTGTTCAGTCGAAACAGAAGGCCGGACGAATTTATTTGAAAGCGACGTCAGAAACTCTGGCGCCCGCTTCAGTTGTCATCAATTCTCGTTGAAATCAGTCATCCAGGTTCGACTATACAAACATGAAAAGATACCTAAGCGTTGCATCGCTACTACTCTTCGCATTCTGTTTCACTGACGTCTATGCCCTCGACAACGGTCTCGCCAAGACTCCACCGATGGGCTGGAACAGTTGGAACAAGTTCGCCTGCAACGTCAGCGAAAAGCTGATCAAGGAAATGGCAGACGCGATGGTGACCAGCGGCATGAGAGACGCCGGTTACGTCTATCTCGTCATCGACGATTGCTGGCAGATCGATCGTGACGCACAGGGAAACATCCTCCCGGATCCGCAGCGATTTCCTTCCGGAATGAAATCGTTGGCTGATTACGTCCATTCGAAAGGACTGAAGTTTGGACTCTATTCCGATGCCGGAACTCTCACTTGCCAGAAGCGCCCGGGCAGTCGTGGATACGAATTCCAGGACGCACGCCAGTATGCTGCGTGGGGGGTGGATTATTTGAAGTACGACTGGTGCTCCACGGGAACTCAAAATGCGCCCGCGTCTTACTCGATCATGCGCGATGCTCTCGCGAAAGCAGGACGACCGATTGTTTTTAGTATCTGTGAGTGGGGCACGTCGAAACCTTGGTTGTGGGCCGGGAGCGTTGGCAATCTCTGGCGCACGACTGGCGACATTCAGGACTGTTGGGATTGTAAACGCGATTGGGGTGGCATGGGCGTGGTCCACATTCTCGATCTTCAGGACGGACTCGAATCGTATGCCGGCCCGGGACGTTGGAACGATCCGGACATGTTGGAAGTCGGCAACGGTGGCATGACCACAACTGAGTATCGCTCGCATTTCAGTTTGTGGTGCATCCTCGCCGCGCCGTTAATGGCCGGAAACGATCTGCGCAGCATGTCGCGTGAAGTGGCGGAAATTCTCACGAACCGCGAAGTGATCTCAGTCAACCAGGATTCGCTCGGAATGCAGGGACGACGTGTAAAGCGAAATGGAGATCAGGAAGTCTGGTCCAAACAGTTGGCCGATGGTGGACGCGCAGTCGTGTTATTCAATCGTGGTCCAAAAGCGGCAGAGATGTCGGTATCATGGACCGACATCGGATATCCACCACATCTGACGGCGAAAGTGCGAGATCTCTGGGCACACAAAGATCTCGGCAACCTCTCCGGAAACTTCTCCACCGAAGTCCCGAGCCACGGCGTTGTGATGGTGACGATCAAGCCGTAGGGAATTTCGACCCACAACAAAAAACTGTTTCACTTTGTCTTCACTTCGGTTAGGATTCTTGAGGTTCCTCACCTGCCCTTCGAAAGCTCTCAAGTCTTCATTTAATCCAAAGTGAGGCATTGCACTAACAAATGTGGGACCTGTTGTACTGGATAATAGCGCCGGCCTCGAGATACTTTGAGCACGTCTACGATGCTGATCGGCGGCCTGAGGCCCGAAGGTTCACGGTGGGCTGTTTTCTTGTCTTTACGCTGGTAGTTTTATTGATTGGCGCGTTCTTTAAATATTTCGGCTGAATATGCAGCGAAAAGGAACTCACATTGGAGCGCCATCGGAGTTTAAGCCCAGCCGAAGGGCGGTCACCATCCTGGTGGCATTGCTTGTCGTAGCAGTCGGCGCCTTTGCTTACTACTGCTATCGATTCGTGCAGCGTCAAGCACCGATGCAGCAGTCTGCGGTAGCCACACCAATCACAACGCCAGAGCCGCAGGCGTCCCCATCAGTTGCAGTGAGTAAGAAGCGAGCGTATGTGCCACCCGCGGAAATCACTACGCCAGAGCCACAGCCGTTCGTTGCATCCGAGCCAACGTCAGTACAGCCGGCATCTGCGCAGTATCGCTGCGACGGCCGGACGCGTTGCTCCCAAATGACATCCTGCGACGAAGCGACGTTCTTCCTGAGGAACTGTCCCGGTACTCAGATGGACGGCGACAGCGACGGAATTCCCTGTGAGCAACAATGGTGTGGCCATTGATTTTGACTGTCCTATTTCTCAAGATACTCAGTTTCGAAACTCTCAGGTTTGACCAGGTCGCTACCGCTCCCTGTTACTGACCCGATCCAAGCGCGATTCCTAACTCTCGAGGCAAAGCCCTCCCGAATATCAGAGTGAAAGGCCTGGCTCACGGACCAACCTTGCACGAGCCTGCGACTAATCGTAACGTTACGCTGATAAGCGATGGGCACCACATTCGTAACACTGACGCGCGTAGTCTCTGGTAAGGACCCGGGTTTTTGGATGAACGATAGGATGCTGGAGTTGTGGCTCCGCTTGCTTGCTCTCCACCTACCCGACTCAACCAACAGCGATGAATACGATGCGACTAAAGAGATCCAAAACAAATGGCTTCTCGCGTCGCGAGGCTACTTCGTCGGCTGCGTTCCACACGGCATGGAAGATATATGTGCAACGCAAGAGGGAAGAGCCATCGTCCGCAGCGCCATTGATTCGTTGCTTACGGCGCTTCAACAGACCGCGATGCCTCTTGATGCAAACACGATGAATCTGCTTGGTATTGAAGGGCAGTTCACCGCGCCGATTGAACGCAAATGGCTGGAAGAAATCGGGTACGCCTTTCTTGATCTCATCGATGGCAAAATCAGTGGCACACCGGCTTCCACTGAAATAATGCCGGGCTCGAAGCCATACAAACGCAGATAACCAGTCTCGCTGGTGGGAACGTCACGAGGGAGGTACACATGCCGCACAAACTGCATTTCTCCGTTTGGGCCACGAGTCTCGCTTTGGCCATCACTGTCGCGGCGAACAGCAACGCGCAAGAGACCCTTCAGCCATACGCGACTCCCATCCTACACACGTTTCTTGACAGCAGGAATGTATACCCGGAAAGCGTGACGGTGGACCAGTCGAGTGGAACTTTCTTTGTGGGCTCTGTGAAAGAGGGCACGATCTACAAAGGCAAGATCGCCAGGCCCAGCCTCGAGGTGTTCTCGCCCGGCGGTGCGGATGGTCGCACCATTGCGACGGGAATGTTCTTCGCCAACAACCGCCTCGTGGTAGCAGGGCGGCAAACCGGCTTGATCTTTGTCTACGACACCAAAACTGGTCGTCTCATTTCGAAGCTGGATAACGGTCTTCGCGCAGGCCAGACCTTCCTGAACGACACCACCTTCGCACCAGATGGCAGTGCTTATGTGACAGACTCCGTCAACCCTGTGCTTTATCGCGTTGCTCCCACCAGGACGGGACAATATGAGCTGCAGGAGTTCTTGAAGTTTGAAGGCACGCCGGTGGTCTATGTGAATGCGCCCGGCGCTGAGGGGATCAATATCAACGGTATTGTTGCCACGGCGGATGGTCGCTATCTCATCATCGGCAAGCGCAACGAGAACAGGCTCTTTCGGGTCGATCTCGAGTCGCGAGAGATCATCCCTGTGAACATATCGGCCGGAATGTTGAATACGCCCGACGGCCTGTTCTTGCAGGGAGACACGCTCTACGTCGCGCAGAATATTCCGAAGTCGATCGCGGTCGTAAAGCTCTCATCTGACTTCTCGCAGGCCGAGCTCGATCGCACCATCAACCACCCGACTTTCGCGTTCCCAACTTCAGTGGCGCGTTATAAAAATAGGCTCTTAGTCGTGAGTTCTCAGTTTGACACTGCTGGAAGTCCGGCCGCCGTGTCGGGAACCCAGCCGCCGGTGGTGCCGTTTTGGGTGACCGAAATCAGAGAGAGGAGTCCACTGGAGTTAATCTGGACGGATGAGATTGAGGACCCAATCGTGTTACTGGAAAAACAGCATTGACACTAAAACAATGTGGTAGTAGTGTACGCGCGTCTCCACTAGCCCAGAGGAGCATCGGCCCGCCCCTCTTCTGCTCACGTGTAACCGTCTAACCTTAGGAGGGGAAAAATGAATAAATCTCTGTCAAGAAGGGTCCGAGTCCTCGCAATAGCGGTCTTTGTGATCGGAGTCGTTTCAGCCGTAATCGCCTACGCCTTGCCACCGAAAGGACCAAAAACGAGGCTGGCTAAAGGCTTAACGATAGTGACAAAAGAGACAATAAAGCTGAACGATCCGAAGATGCAGGCAAACCCGCGGCAAAGTGATTATGTGATTACAGTCAGACACCAGAAGTCCGATGGAACCTGGAAAGAGGTTCGAACGGCGTACAAGAATGACGGCAAAGTCATAAAGGAGAACAAGGCCTTTGGAATTCCAGGAGATGGCGTCTATCAAGACATGGGCAATGGCGAGTTGGAATTCCTCTCGGCGATGCCGGGGACGGAAGTAACATCGCTCGTTCCTATCATCGACAGTCATAGCGATCCTAAATTCGTTAGAGAAGAAGTGGTCCAGGGTTACAACTGTTATGTGTTGCGCTATGAAGTCGACAAAAACGGTTCGTACGAGGAAGAGTATTACGCGCCGGAACTGGACAACCATCCGATCAGGGCAGTAAAAGTCGCACCTTACGGAGTCTCAATCACAGAGATGGTGCAACTGACGTTGGGCAATCCCGCTGATGACGTATTTACCTCAATCCCTAAGAATCCAGTTAAATACGAAACTTTCAAGCAGAAGATGAAAGCCCTCGAAGACGACGGAAAGCATGAGGCGGCAGGTGCAATGCGTCGAGATCTCGAGCGTCGACTTTCAAAGCCTCAGTGAAATGCTGAAGCACAGCCGTTAAGTGACTTCTTAATTCTTGCTGACCCAGATCAGCAGGAGTTGAATGGACCAAACTGTCTCGCATCTTCACAAGGAGCTTGAAATGAAAATCAGACTGTTCAATTTGAGTTACGGGCTTATGGCCATCGCCGGCATTGTCTTGATGACCTGGGCAGCTTTCCACCTTGCCGTTGCTCGAGAGGTGCAAGCGTGTTCCCAACAAGATTGCTCTCAGAGTTGGACGGTATTAGGCCTTCCAACCTGTGATGACCTTTTCCAATGCGCTTGCGGTACTTATTGCACTTACGCCGCAAATACTTGCTATCGAGAGAGGGGTTACTGTAACGGAAGCCCCCCTTCGGACAACATTGTGTTCAGAAAATGTTTCCTTGGTCAGTGCTCCTGCGCGGGCACCGGGAACGGTCCCGATGGACTCTGTAAGCGTGGAGTGGCTGGATACTGTCTCGGCATTCAAGACTTCGTTAGTTTCCCCGCGTCGGGGTGTTTTACCGGGTTGACATTTAGTAGTTACTGCACCCGAAGCACCGCATTTCGCAATAAGTGTGAAGGCTACGTGGAAGAGGACTGCAATTGCGAAGGCGGAGGCTTTTTGTCTCCCATCGTCGTTGACGTAGATGGCAATGGCTTCTCACTGACTAATTCAGCAGACGGCGTTGTTTTCGATATGCTAAACGATAAAGTTCCGTTACAACTTGCGTGGACGGCAGCGCGTTCGACTAACACGTTCATCGTTCTCGATCGTAATGGCAACAACACAATCGATAACGGAACCGAGCTGTTCGGCGATATGGCGCCTCAGCCTCCCGTGCCTGCACCAAACGGCTTTGTTGCTTTGGCGGAATACGATAAGCCCGGCGGTGGCGGCAATGGCGACGGAAAGATTACTGCCAGCGACTCAATTTTCTCTCAACTCAAGTTATGGCAAGACTCCAACCATAATGGAGTCTCCGAGCCTTCTGAACTAAAGGCGCTAACCGGCATGATCGAAGGCATCGATCTCAACTACAAAGAATCCAAACGCACCGATGCGAATGGAAACCAGTTCCGATACCGGGCAAAGGTGTATGGTCCAGGAGGGCAGCAGAACGGTCGCTGGGCCTGGGACGTATTTCTAAAAGTTCAGTAATCGAGAATTTGGGGATTTAAAAGAGGACCGGTTCCGAGTTCTATAACTTTAATCAAGACCCCCTCTTGGTTCTGCAACAAGTTTGGTAGGGTAGGAAGCCTTGATTTAGAACTCGGAACCGGAAAATTGGTCGAGCGAAATGGAAAATACAGGATCGGTGATAACGTGTCATGACCATTTGGTCTAGCGCGGATCTCCAACTTTAGTTTGAGCCACAAAAGGCACAAGAAAAGTTTTAGCCACAAAAAGGCACAAAAAGCACAAAACGTTAAGTCAAATCATTTTGTGCCTTATGTGCCTTTTTGTGGCTAAAACTTTTCTTGTGCCTTTTTGTGGCTAGAGATGGACGATGCCGCGCTGCAGGGCGCGGGTGGCGGCCTGGGTGCGGTCGGTTACGCCGAGTTTTCCGAGGATGTTGTTGATGTGACTTTTCACGGTCGCTTCACTGATGTGTAGCGTGCTCGCGATCTCTTTATTCGATTTACCCTTCACAATCTCCTGAAGGACCTCGAGCTCTCGATCCGTAAGCTCTGAGGCGCTCATGCGTTCCGCCAGCCTTTCTGCCACAACCGGAGGAAGGCGGCGGGCGCCGGCATGGACCTTCCTGATCGCATCCTCCAACTCTTCGAAGAACATGTCTTTCAACAAATACCCTTGCGCGCCCGCTTGCAGCGCACGATAGATATCTTCGTCACCGTCGTAAGTTGTGAGAACAATGATGCGTGCTTCAGGGAATTCGTGACGGATCGTAGCGATTGCTTCGACGCCGCTCTTCAACGGCATGCGAAGATCCATCAATGTAATGTCAGGCTGATGCTCGCGGTATAGCTCGACTGCCTGTTGCCCGTTCACACCCTGCGCGATTACTTCCATATCGGCAACCGTGTTGATGAGCGAGACAAATCCCTGCCGCACCACCGCCTGGTCGTCAATCACGATGATTCGAATCTTGTTACTCATTCAACGGCACCTCGACAACGATCTCTGTGCCACGCTCCTTCGCGCTCTGGATCGACAACACGCCACCAACTTGCGCTGCACGCTCACGCATGCCAATCAAACCGAAGTGACCATCGGCGATCTGTTCGCCCGGATCAAAACCGCGCCCGTCATCACGAATGCTGAGACGCACATTGCGCGTGTCGAAGTTTAACGCAACATCGATACGGTTTGCCTGCGCGTGCTTCACTGCATTGTTAATTGCCTCTTGTCCGATACGCAAGAGATTTGTCTCCACATCTGGCGGTAACGGTCGTGATGGTCCAGCCACTTCTACGACCGCCTCGATATTACTTTGGGCCGTCAGGCGTTTAGTTGTATCACGCAACGCTGCCGGCAGATCCTTCTTTTGCAACTCCTGAGAACGCAGGTCCCAGACGTAACGACGCGCTTCAGTCATGCTGTTGCGTACGAGAATGCGGGCGCGATCGAGATGGCCCTTCGCTGTTTCGGCAGCAGCGGGCATCAATCGCGCCACCAGTTCCAATTGAACAGAGATGCCGAGAATATCCTGGGCCAGGTTGTCGTGAATTTCGCGTGCGATGCGACTACGTTCGGCGAGTACAGCCTGGAACTGCGAAGCCATGTGTTTGACTCGCATGCGATAGAGCAGCCAGGCCGTTAGCGCCAACAGTAAAAGACAAATCAGGTAGAACCAGTAGGTCTGGTAAAAGTGCGGTTGTAAATAGAGCTGAACCGCCGCGCCGCTCTCGTTCCAAACACCATCGTTGTTTGCCGCAATCACGCGAAAGGTGTAATTGCCAGGTCGCAGGTTGGTGTACGACGCAACTCGTCGCGCACCGCCGTCGATCCAATTGTCGTCGAAGCCTTCGAGCTTGTATTTGAATCGCACGTTCTCGGGCGCAATGAAGCTCAGGGCGGTGTAGTAGAAGTCGAGCCGCGACGCGTCCGGTGAAATTTTTAGCTTTTGAGTTAACGGAACGGATTGATTGTCGATGAAGATTTGTTCGATCGCGATCGGCGGCGGCGACGTGTTGAGTGGAATGTGTTCCGGATCGATGACGGCGAGTCCTTTGATAGTCGCAAACCACATCCGTCCGTCGCTCGTCTTCCAACCTGCGGGATGACCGCCGCCGCTACATTCGCGCGTCAACGTTCCATCTGCGGGACCGTAAAAGACAGGCGTCACAGGCGTGCTCGCATCCGCAGCGACTTTATCAAGCTCACTTTTACTGACGCGAAAAATTCCTTTATTCGAGCTGCACCAGAGATTCTGCTGTTTGTCTTCGAGAATGCGATAAATGACGTCGGCTGCGACAGTGAAGGAAATGAATTTGTCGCCGCGTAAACGATTGAGACCACCGCCGTTTGTTCCAATCCACAGGTCGCCCGCCGCGTCTTCGTAAACTGAGATAACTGTGTTGCTCGAGAGACCGTCTTTGGTCGTAAACGTCTGAAACCTTCCGTCCTTGATCTTGCTCAAGCCGCCGAGAGTTCCGACCCACAGATTGCCTTTCGAGTCTTCAAAGAGGGCGCCGATGAAGTTGTTCGCGAGGCCGTCGTGGGTCGTATAGGTCGTAAATTCGTTATCACGAAAACTGTTCAGGCCGTCGCGTGTACCGACCCACAGCACGCCGTTGCGATCGACTAACACCGAGCGCACGAGATCGTTCGAGAGCCCCTCTGCAAACGTGAAGATTTGAAAGTTTCCGTTCTGGAAACGGTTTAGACCGTCAGGCGTTCCGATCCAGATCACACCGTCCTTGTCGCCGGCGAGCGAAAGGACCACGTCACTCGACAGACCATCGCGCGTGGTCCACGTCGTGAATTTGCCGTTCTTAAAGAGTGTCAATCCGCCGCCGTTCGAACCGATCCAGATTCCTCCCTGCGGATCCTGGTAAATAACTTTTACGAGATCGCTCGGCAGGCCGTCTTTGGTCGTGAACGTATTGAACTTTTTACTCTTGAGCAGATTCAGTCCGCCCGCCTCAGTGCCGATCCACATACTGCCTTCACGATCTTCGAACAACGAGAGCACGAGATTGCTCGACAGGCCGTCGGACGTTGTGAATGTTTCGAGCTGTTCACCGCGTAAGCGCGCGACACCGCCGGCAGTTGCAATCCACAATGCGCCCTCGCGATCGATGCGCAACGCGCTGACGCGGCTATTGGGCAGCGCCACGTTCAACTGGCGTCCATCATTGTCAACTTGAAAGAGCCCGTCGAGCGTTCCGAGCCACAAGAGGCCCCTACTTGTCTCCGCGATTGACGTGAGGTTACCCGGAAGCATACCCGTTGGCATATTTGGCGGAGTAAACTGATCGCCGTTGAAGATTTGAAGTCCGGCAGAGGTGCCAACCAGAACGGATCCATTCGCACGGGCAAATAGTGTTTGAATCACATTTCTTGCCAGTCCCTGGTCCGTCGTGAAGGTTTTGAAGTTTCCGTTTTCAAAACGAGTTAGACCACCAGCAGTCCCGATCCAAACGTTACCATTAGTATCTTCTACAACCGGTCCAACGCTGTTATCAGGCAAACCTTCGCTTTCTGTGAAGCTTGCGAACTGGCCGTTGTGAAGACAGACGAGTCCGTAGGAGGTGCTAATCCAGAGTCGGCCCTGGCGGTCTTCCTGTAAAAAGCGAATGTCATTACTCTTGAACGCCGGAGTACTTTTCTTATCGAACACAGTGAAGTTCAGCCCGTCGAATCGCGCCAAGCCTTCCTGTGTTCCGATCCAGAGATAGCCGTCGCGTGTTTGGATGATCGTCTGGACTGTATTTTGGGGTAAGCCGTTTTCACTGACCCATGTTTGATGGCCAAACTCTTTCAGGCTTCTGTTTGGATCGAGCGCGAAAGTGTGAGTACTGGCGAGAAGCAGAAGAGCCGCAGCAACTCGGGAGTATCTTAGACGATGCATTTGTTCCGGCGATACTTTAACATTCCGCGGGAGTTTTAGCCGCGGATTTGCGCGGATGAACGCAGATCTGGGGGTGGGGGATTTGATGAAGACGAAATTTATAAACGCGTTGCTGTTGATGTTGGTGACTTGGAGCGTTGTTTTCAGCAATGCCGCTGCGGCTGGTTGGCGCATTGCTTCCGAGCCGGAGTTGAGAAAAGTGATTCCGGCTCGTGCGCCGGTTATCAAAGAGAACATCGAGACTGAGTTTCGTACCGCGTCAGGTGTGACCGACGGGCGCGGGAAGTTTATCGCTGGCGTCGTGATGATTACTGCCGGCTATTCGGCCGAAGGCAAGTATTCCCATTTCTTTGTCGCTCAGGTACCGATGAAAGTTGGCGAGTTCTCGTTGGAGCCGGGAGAGTATGTGTTTGGTTACCAGCGTAAAACTCCCGACAGCATCACCGTGACGTTTTACCGCGCCTCGAGTGGAGACACGGTTGGAGAAGTTGAAGCATTTCGCAATCGCAAGAGTTCGATGGTTCGAGCGTTATTGATCCAGCCTGCTACGGGTGGAAAGGGGACCATTCAGGTCGGACGATTCGTCTTCGACTACCATGTTGATTAAGCGCCTTCTTCGCTTCATCCTGCCATTTTTCATTGCGGCGAGCGCGTGGCCGTCACCTTTGATAAGAAAACGTCTAATATTATTGCTGACCCACAAGGACGCTGGCAGGTATTGATTGGTCCTTTAACAGCGGGTGGTCCATACGAGCTCACTGTTAAAGGTGACAATGTTCTGACTGTCAAAAACGATTTCGATCAGAAGTGTAAGCGGAGAAGTCCTCACAGCGCCGGCGATGAATGCAATGAACACGTTCGATCATCCGAACACCGTCAAGCCGGCGCCGTTCCGCGACTATAAGCTTGAAGGCTCGCGATTGAATCTCAGTATTCCGGCAAAGGCGATCGTGGTCCTTGAGCTTAAGTGAATACAGCTTATTAGACGGGATGTTCAGGATTTCAAATTTACGATCAGGCTTAACAAACCTTAACAAATTTCCTTTGGCTGAAATTTGCAGGAAGGTCTAAACTGGCCGCCATCATGCTAAACGAATTCGCCTACGCATTTCGCACGCTGCGCAAAAGTCCCATATTCACGATCACAGTCGTGGTAACGATTGCCCTCGCGATCGGCGCCAGCACCGCCATCTTCAGCGTCACCAACGGCGTGCTGCTCCGGAAACTTCCTTACAAAGATCCGGAGCGGCTGGTCTTCGTCCGCGGCGATTTGCAGAAGCGCAATGTGAAAGACTTTCCCATTTCCAATGTCGACTTCCTCGACGTGCGCAACGGCGCGAAAAATAACTTTGAAGACTTCGCTGCGCTCCAGACGTTTCGCTTCACTCTTCCGGGTTTGGACGGTACGCCCGAGCGCGTCCGCTTCGCGTCGGTATCGACGAACTTCTTTCAAATGATGGGTGGTTCGATGATCGCCGGCCGCGATTTTCAGGAATCTGATGGAGCGCCGCAGCCGGAACCACCGGCGGGTCAGGCCGGGAATGCTCCTGCTGCGAATGCGCCACCGCCGCTGCCAACGATGGTTATTCTAAGTAATGACTACTTCCAACAGCGCTTTGGCGGCGATCGATCCATCATCGGCAAAACTCTTCCGGTAGCCGCTGCGTTTGGACCACCGCCGACGATCGTGGGCGTTCTGGCTCCGGGTTTCGAGTTGTTGTTTCCGCCTAAAGCGAATGTAGAACAGTTTCCGAGTGTCTGGATTGCGGCGCGCATTCCGTATGATGCAGCCAATCGCAACAACGTGCAGTGGCGCGTTATCGGGCGTTTGAAGCCTGGCGCGACGATGGCCAATGCTCAGGCTGAAGTCGAAACGATTGTTCAGAAGATTCGCGACGAAAACACTATCTCGCGGACTGCCGGCCAATATCTTCAACTCGTGCCGATGAAGCAACACCTCGTCGACGAAGTTAGACCAGCAATTCTCGCGCTCATGGGTGCAGTCATTTTCCTGTTACTGATCGCATGTGCGAACGTGGCGAACTTGATGCTCGTTAGAGCTTCGTCGCGCGAACGAGAGCTAGCCGTGCGCGCCGCACTCGGCGCTGGTTGGTGGCAGTTAGTTCGGCAAACACTTGCCGAAGCGATCGTGTTGGCCGCGCTTGGGACCATCGGTGGAATCGGGCTCGCCTATTTAGGTATTCGACAACTGCTCGCAATCGCGCCGGAGAACCTGCCGCGTTTGAATGCGATCGGGATTGATATGCAGGTGCTCGCGTTTTCGGTTTTGGCGGGACTGTTGTCTGCTGTGCTCTTCGGAATGGTTCCCGCGCTTCGCACCGCGAAACCGAACCTCATGGACACATTGCGCGCGGCTGGTAGAACCGGCGCACTCGGCGCTGCCAGTCTGCGTAATGCAGTGGTGGTCGTGGAAGTTGCGCTTGCGTTTGTACTGCTGATTGGATCGGGTTTGATGTTTCGCACGTTCCTTAATATTCAACGTGTGAATCTCGGGTTTGATCCGCGCGGGTTGCTGACGTTTCAACTGCTCGGCCAGGTCGGCGCCACACCTCAGGAAAGAGAGACGTTCAAGCGTCAGCTTCGCGAGCAACTCGACGCGCTTCCGGGTGTGAACAGTGTGACAGCGTCAAATCCATTGCCACTCGCGGGCGGGTTTAGTCCAGTGCGTTGGGGCGGAGCCGAAGCGCAAAACGATCCCAGCAAATTTCAGGCTGCCGATCTTCAGATTGTTCTGCCCGGCTATTTCGAGGCGATGGGCACGACGCTTCTGGCTGGGCGCACTTTTACGCCGGAAGACAGCTCGCCTGATCGGACTCTGCTCATAGTAGATCAGGCACTCGCGGCGAAGGCGTTTCCAAACGAGTCTGCGGTGGGCAAGCGAATACTGTTTCGCGTTCGCACGCCTGAGGCTCAGTGGGGCGAGATCATTGGTGTGGTGGCCCATCAGCGCAACACGTCTTTGGTCGAGCAGGGACGCGAGCAGATTTACCTCACTGACGGTTATGTCAACCACGGAGCTGCAAATTGGTGGGCGCTGCGGACGGATGGCGATGCGGCGGCGCTGGCCGGCTCCGTACGGGAAGTCGTGCGCAAAGCGGGTAAAGAAACCTTCATCAATCAGATGCAACCGATGGACGCACTCGTGGTCCAAGCGCAAGCCCAGACACGCTTCTCGCTTCTGCTGATCGGAGTGTTCTCTACGATTGCGGCGCTGCTTGCGGGTGTTGGTCTGTACGGCGTCCTTGCAACTTCGGTCCGCCAACGCACCGCAGAAATTGGCGTGCGCATGGCCCTGGGCGCCGCGCCATCACGCATCTTCCGTTTGATGGTAGGGAAGGGACTCTCGCTGAGCGTAATTGGAATCGTGATAGGTCTAGTCGCGTCTTTTGGGTTCACGCGCGTGCTGGCGAGCATGCTCGTCGAAGTCAAACCCACCGATCCGGTTACGTTCGGAGCGGTCGCGGTGCTATTCCTGGTTATCGCATTCCTGGCCTCATGGCTCCCAGCGCTCCGCGCTGCCGGCTTGGATCCAACGACCGCGCTGCGGAATGAGTAGGATGAAATCTGATTTAGATGGAGATCATCACAGCCTTGCACAAATAGTCATTTGGCACTCTTCGCTCCGGCTTCGCCGCCCGGATGTGAGGCAAGGCTCTGCCTTGCCGTTAGCAGCCACTTAGTATTGGGCTATGCCCTCGGTTCGGGCTCTGCCCTAAGGACTTATGGCCAAAGGCCGAACCAGGGGCTTAGCCCCGAACACTATTTTAAAAGCCTGACGGCAAGGCATAGCCTTGCCTC